>Ga0302156_10003854_pt1 | contig 11327 bp, 8 predicted proteins | sample I_Bog_N3_2_FD_193503 | JGI IMG/M metagenome (GOLD analysis project Ga0302156, IMG submission 193503) | Peat permafrost microbial communities from Stordalen Mire near Abisko, Sweden - I_Bog_N3_2 | ecosystem: Environmental > Terrestrial > Soil > Wetlands > Peat | place: Sweden: Abisko, Stordalen... | reverse complement strand
GATTGAAGATCGAAGCGAAGTGGAAGGCTGATTTTCTTGTAAAAAACTCCGAGTTCTACACCGCACATAAGGTCGTACTTGATGAATGGACCCGGCGATGGGGAATCTACACTGACCTCTTCCCGCCTTCGAGGCGCAAACTCGAGTGGCAAGCGCAGGACACACCCAGGCTTTGGGACACCGTCATGCATTTTCGACCTTCAGGTATACGTGCAAAGGCACCGAGTTATCTTCCTGCACTAGTCGCAATTACGCAGACAAGCATTATCGGCAACCGCGAACGTCGGCTCTCTCCAAGAGAGGCGGCAAGACTTCAGGGGCTTCCCGACTGGTTCGATTTCGGAGACCAGCGTGCCGGAGTGACCTATCGGCAACTTGGAAATGGAGTCTCAGTTGGGGCCGTTTGGCACGTTCTTCGTGCGCATGTGGAGCGAGATCAAGATGCGTTGAAATGGACAAAGCCATCTCTCCTCAAGGCTGTACTTAGTGCGCCAGATGGTCCAGACAGAATCCTGGATGCGATGCACGCTGCCATTTGAGATCCTGCTGGTTAGGAAGGCGGTTGGACGATGACCTGAGACATATCCAGAACGGACCTATCTCGTACTCTCCACGATCTCATTGACTAGATGAGTAAATTCTGCTGAGTGACGTTCCTCGGAACTACGAATAACTGTGTTGCGCGTCCTATCGTCCCGAGTTCGAGAACTTCTTGTCGAATTCGGCACGTTGAGCAAGATAAAGGTCTGGCGGATTACCCCCCGCATAGCACGCGAACCAGGTTGTCATAGGGACGAAACTGCCTTCCAGGATGGCGTCACTCATGAGGTTTGCAACAAATGCCTTGGGGACTAAGATTGCTCGATTGTTGTGAGCCACTTTGATGTCAATGAGTTTTGACTGGTCGAATAAATATATGCCAGGCATAAAGACTTCGGAACTTTGCTTGTACATTTCATTTTCATTTATCAAGGAAGATCTCTTAAACAAGAGCATTTCAATCTCATTGGATCTGCAGCCGCCACTAATCGCTCGAACGACCTCACTCCACAGGACTTCGAATGGCAGGGACTGGTCGATGGAATCGCCAGCAGGCAACTCCCAGGTTTTGAGAAAGCGAACTCCTTCGATGGGGCTCCAATGAATCAACCCGCAGACGCTTCCCTCGGCGATATTCACGTTCGGTCGCACCGGTGTCGCAACCAGAATTGAACCACCTTCACTTGACTCTAATTTGACGCTCTTCGCCGAATAACCGCCAGTAGACAACGATATTGGTGTGTCGAAGGTCCAGGATGTGTCCTGGCGAGTGGCATCCCAAAGCGCCGCGATCGAAATTGGACCATCCTTTGAGACCTTGTGGCTCCACTGATTGCCTTCGAACTCGTAGTCGTAGCCTTTTTCACCTCGCGGCGGTCGAGCAAATTGAAGCGATGGTTCGTGAGACCGCAGGTAACTTGCGAATGCGTCAACGAAGAGGTCTTCGAGCATCGCAGCGCTTGATAGGCCGTAGTAGCGCTCGCGGAATTGACGTTGGGCGGCCACAATTGGATGATGATATTCAGGTCTTGCCGACATGTTGGAGATGGCATCTTTGAAATCGTCGATATTACTCACGGGAAGAGTCTGACATCTGCCACTGTCTGAAGGTGAATCGGTAAGAAGACCCGATCACCACAATTTCAAGCACTGTGTCAGCAGTTCCGATTGACTGCGTGAGTTAAATGCGATTGGAGTCAGCATGGAGACCTGCTGCGCGCATCTCCCGGGCCAATGTGAGCCGCCAACCCCCTGCACTATCGTTTGGTATATATACGACACCCGCCATGTCGGAAGGTAACTCCACTCCTTCGTCGTAAAGGACTGCCACCTTAGGTCGACCGAGCGCGCCTATGAAATAACCAAGTTCGAAGACAACGTTTTGACGAGCTCGAGGATTCAGATCGGTCGCATCTTTGGCGCGACCGAGATCGTCCGCCGTGGCCAATACAACGACGAATCCTGCATCTGTCGCATGGCGTTCAAACTTCTCGATTATTGTTTGACCCCGATTCGGCTGTTCATGAAGGATGACTGGGTCTTCGCCGGTGAGTCGACTGATTGTGTGGGCCACATCTACAAGCGAGTTGGTGTCATGACCGTGAACGATGAACACAACACCACTGAGGGACTCGACCGCATTCTCGGGGGCAACGCTCTGACCATCTGTCTCTCGCATCCCCAGCTCAAGCAATGCAGAATCAAGTATTGCAATCCCTCTCTTCACTCCCGAGCGTCGAGCAGCTGCGTAATCTTCTGTCGTTGTACCGCTGAACGTGACGACTGGCGAATACTTGATCTTCGCGAACGATGAGACCAGCGGGTGGCCTTGCCCCAGGGCAACTCTCAGAGCCGTCGCTGAGCGTTCCTTCCACGTAGTTATATCTTCTGGCGCTCCCTCATTCGCGGCTCGAACTTGCTCACGTAACAGTGATGATTTTGGGTCCCCCTCAGAAGGGGCGTTGGTATTGGCCATGGGAATCATTCTCTCAACCCATTTACGAACAATCGCTGTCTGGCGGTCCACATAGTCGCTGGGAGACGTGACCTCTTCAAATTCGAGAATTAAGGCTTCATTGACGAATAGTGACCACTCTTCACCGTAATTACCGCCTCCTACCGGGTTGGGATAGTCCGCGGTAATGAATGGAAGAAGGCGAATAATTGTTGTCGAGTCAAACTTAAAAAAGTCAGGATTGTCGTAATGGACGCTAGGTGCCTCGCCATCGTTCTGATATGCACGAACAGCTTCGTTTGTGAGGTGTACCAGTAGGTCAAGAAGGGTCGTTGCCTTTGGCATGTGCCGGAGGTGTCTTGCGCCGAGCGTGATTCGTTCTTGAATTGCCATTGTGAGTTGAGCAGGAATCGCGGGCTTTGAGTTCGCGACCGCTTCGACGTCGATTCCTTTCGTGCCTTGCTGAAACAGTTGGCGGCGAAGTGTGGCGACTTTGGGCCACTCACCATCACGCATGAAGCAATCAAAAACCATGTCGAGAAGTTCGCGGTTCTTCGAGAACCAATCAGAATCATCTTCCAACCACTGTTGTACGCGGTCCACGTTGAAAGACGCTAGCCGTGGGTGTGGCGATCATCCGCTGACAACGGTGATTCGCTCCCAGCGAGGCGAAATTCGAAGCGTCAAGCTCTCTCCGCACGTGTCTAGAACGACTACTCTGCAAATTCTTGTGGTAGCGCTGACAGATAACGCTGTGCTATTCCGCCCGAATGTGCCTCGAATAAGTTTCGCGCGACATTTAGTCCAGCCTTAGCGAACTGATAATCGTCAGACGAGATGTGCCACGCGAAAAGGCTCGCCCTAACAGAGAATCCGACGAGGGCGTCAAGATATTGCCACACGGTCGCGACAGAGACCTCGAAGAGCCCTCCATGAGCATCTTGGGGGATCGAGTCCTCGCCGACCTGCTTGAGAAACCGTCGATCAATTCGACCTTCGCGATGTATTAACGAGTTTCGAACCTCTATCGCGTAAATGGCCTCTTTGGTAAACGCTCCACTTGGATCGAACTGGGAGCCATATCTTCGTGACGCACCCTTGACAAGAGAGGTAACGCGGGTCTCGCCCGCGAGGATTTGGCTCGGTTCCCCTTTGGATATTGACTCGAGGAGTGACAAGTGTTGTTCGAGATGCCCAACTGCAACTGCCAAGAGTCCTGCACGGGAATACTCGCCTGGGGATTGCGGAAGTGAAGATATTTCCAAAAGAAGTCCAGCGTTGTTCTCGATGACATGGGGGTCCTCAACGCTTCGCAGTATCTCACCCATTTCCTCCTGAATCCCATCTAATTCCGTCTGAATCTCCGATTGGACAAAGGATGATGCAATGTCCTGAAATGCATCATCAACATTGGGATAGAAAGGTGCGGTTTTTGCACCGGCAGCAGCTTGTTCGAAGTGGCGGTGAATAAGTTCGGCAAGTCTGGTCGCAAGATCCTCAAGAATCGGATCACCGGAGATGTATGGCCCAAGCATGACTGACATCTCGTCAAGCGAGGGAATGCCATCTTGGGAGCCCGTAGCACGATTAGCGCGAATGAGAATCAGATAGTTGCTTAGGCAAACGTTCATCGATGACGATAAGCGAGAATTGAGAAAACCGAATGGAGGCTCAGTCATCAAGGTGATTCGCACGCTTCGTCGTCCATCACTCAATTATGCGCATCCAAGTGCCTGACGCGACTTATCGGGCGCCCTCTCTTGATTGACGTATCGATTAGTTCATCGGATTTGCCTTTCGGGCAACCTTGGTGACCTTGTAACACCCGTGCCCGGGCCGACGGGCGCGTAGCGCCCAGTCGGGCCCATTGGCCCACTTCGTGATCTCAAAATCGTTGAAATTAATGGAAAGAAAAAACATTTTTCGACGTCGCAGAAAGTTTGTGTCGAAAACTCGCCGTATTCGTTGGCTCCTTATATAGGGGGCGAAAATATCGCCCTTCAAAAAGGAGCAACATGCGATTACCAATTGACACCCAGACCGTGCGATTCGTGGCGGCCGGACCGGTATCACCCGTTCTCGACTACGAGACAAAAGCGCCGAAGCTGGACGAGAACGGGACGCCGCTGTTCAACGTGCCGATCTTCGCGGCCGGCGGGGGCGCGAGGGACTCGATCACCGTGAAGGTGGCCGGCGAGCCCAAGGGGCTCAGCGAGTTCACGCCCATCAAGGTCACGAACCTCATGGCCACCACCTGGGAGGTGGGCACCAACCATGGGGTCAGTTTCCGCGCGGACCGCATCGAGTTGTTGAAGGCGAGCGCGTAGTGCGACGGCTCCTCATCTTCCTGGTTGTCGCGGTCCTGCTCCAGTTCGTTCTGGCGTGGGCCTTGGCTCACTACGGACTCGTCGTGCTCGGCGCGTGCAGTTGGTGGGTGTGGAGCCTGTGGCAGGGACACCGCCGTGCGTAGTGTCCCGCTCTCATCTGGACGCCGCCCCTGGGGGAGTCTTCTCCTCTGGGGGTGGCGCCTCGAGATCGCCCTCACGATCTCCTCACTCATTGTCCTTGCGTTCTCGGAAGAGTTGGGAACGGGAGGCCCCGCAATCGTCCTAGCGCTCGCAGCGCTGGTGATGAAAGTCCGACCGGATCTCCGTAAAGATCTCGCTCGCCACATGCTGGAGAATCGCCACGAGCGCTGGATCCACGGTGCCTTCTGGCACTGCGCGATTGTCGGACGAAATGGTGATGTCCCTCGGGTCAATCGATCAGCTCCACTGCCCGTCGGTCGTCGTTACTTGATCTCCCTTCCCCCCGGTCTCTACGGTGAAGCGCTGGCGAACCGGTGCCCCGAGTTGGCAGCCACCCTCGGTGTCCGAGAGGTCCGTGTCAAGGCCCTCCCTCAGAGCGCTCGATACATCGAACTAGCGGTTATCTGGTCGAATCCCTTTCCCCAGAGCATCGCCTCTCCGCTGCTTCGACAACGCCACACATCACTCTGGCAGCCGCTCTTTCTCGGGGTCGGACAAGACGGTCTGCCAGTGTCAATTGGCCTTCCTGAGCACAACTTGTTGATCGGTGGCGAGCCCGGGTCCGGCAAATCTGTCGCCCTTTCCACGATCGTAGGAGCGTGCGCTCTCGATCCCTCGGTTCATCTGACGCTGCTTGACGGCAAGCAGGTCGAGCTCGCGGCGTGGTCGCTCGTCGCTGACGACTTCGTTGGCTCGGACCTAGATGAAGCAGTCGAGGCCCTGGAGGGACTCCGTGACGTCATGGACGAGCGCTACGCCACGTTGATGGCCACTCGCCGCCGCAAAGTTGGGGAACGCGATCCTGAGGGACTTCACGTTCTTGTCATTGACGAGCTGGCCTTCTACCTCCGGGGTGGCAAGAAGGAGACCCGCGAGCGATTCGCCGAACTCCTCCGAGACCTCGTGTCACGAGGCCGCGCCGCCGGCATCATCGTGGTCGCGGCCACGCAGAAGCCCAGTCACGACATCGTGCCGACGTGGATCCGAGACCTCTTTTCGTTCCGCCTCGCGATGCGGTGCACGAGCTCGGACGCCTCGGACACCATCCTCGGCCAAGGCTGGGCTCACCAGGGTTACTCGGCCGCCTCCATTGATCCGACGCTGCGCGGAGTCGGTTACCTCCTCGCCGAAGGCGGCACACCGGTCCTGCTCATGACGCCCTACCTCAGCGACGACGACGTCGACGAGCTGGCGCTTCGGTCATTCGAGCAGCGGGGTGGCGTATGAACGCCGAAGAACGCAGCCAGCTTCTCTATGAAGTCCAGCAGACCAACAACTGTTCACACCCGATTCGTCTGCGCGGTGAGATGGTCAATCTGGCGACCGGAGAGGTCGGCGAGAGGATCCTGCGAGTCGCCTGCAAGGACCGGCGACACGTCGTCTGCCCGTCGTGCTCGTACCTCTACAAAGCCGACGCGTGGATTCTGGTCTCGAGTGGGCTGGTCGGGGGCAAGGGCACGCCGGATCTCGTGGGCACCCATCCGCGTCTTTTCGTGACCTTGACCGCACCATCGTTCGGCTCCGTGCACACGATTGGCAAGCGCGGAGGTTGCGTGGCGAGGTCCCGGACAGAGTCCCAACTGGCCAGCTGTCCTCACGGTCAAGCGACGTTCTGCCGCCTGCATCACGGAGAGAAGGAAGCCCTCCTCGGTCGCCCGCTCTGCGGAGAGTGTTTTGACTACGAGGGGGCCGTGCTCTGGAACGCGCACGCCTCGCGACTGTGGAACAACACGATCCAAGTGATTAGACGCTCCTTGGCCGAAGCCGGCGGCGTCACACAGTCGAGTTTGAAGCACGTGGCGCAACTGCACTATCTGAAGGTCGCTGAGGTGCAGCGTCGCGGACTCGTGCACCTTCACGCCGTCGTCCGCGCTGATGGGCCGGGGACGATTGAGAGCCCACCTCCCGAGTGGTTGACGACCAAGGTGCTCGCCTCGGTCATTCGTGAATCCGTGCGTCGCAGCACGGCACCTCGGCTGGACGGGTTGTCGCTCCACTGGGGAAAGGTACTCGACGTCCGCGACCTGGGTCTTAGTGAGGGTGACGCGCGGAAGGTCGCTGCCTACGTTGCGAAGTACTCGACCAAGACGACCGATGGCTCGAAGGAGTTCGCTCGGCGGTTTCGCGTGCGGCGCCAGATCGAGAACGTGGTGGACGACCCCCACTACCGTCGTCTAGCCCTTACCACCTGGGACCTCGCGGAGCGTCCCGCGTTCGAGCCTCTCCACCTGCGCGACCACGCCCACGCCTTCGGATTCACGGGACAGTTGATCACGAAGTCACGGGAGTACTCGACGACGTTCGCGGCGCTCCGGGGTGCACGAGCCACCTACATGGCCGAACGACGGGTGGTCGATCCAGTGGAAGGCACCTTCCGCTACGAAGGCCGCGGGTACGACGATCCTCGGGCCGTGGAACTCGCCGAGGTCTTTTTCACGATGGAGCGCGAACTTCGCGAGGAGGCAGCCGCCGCGCGGATGGCGGCGAAGGAGGCACCGTGATTGAGATCGAGCGCCTCCGCTCACGTCGTCATGATCACCAAGGTGATGTCATAACGAGTCGATTTCGCCGCTCCTTCGTAGCTAGAAAAGCCAGCAGTTCCAAGGGTTATGAGTTCATATGACGATCTCTAGGTGCGAATTCGTGAATTCATATTGGTCCACTGCGGGCATGAACGAAATCACTTCACTCACGTCCTTGCTCACCCGCGACCTGGAGGTCAGATCTAGAGGCGCAACCGGCCGAGCCCTGCTCGACGCCCTCGAGCTCTACTGCGTCGATCTCCACGGTCAGCCTGGTCCCCTGGAGTTCGCCTTGTTCTTGCGCTCGTCAGGTCGTCGATCCCGCCAGGCGCTTGAGGAACTGCTCGAGTGGCCGGCTGCCGCGCCGAGCCTGCAACTCATCGCTCTCGTGGCGCTGGCCCCTGATCTTGACACCATCGCGCGCCGACTGGGCCGAGGCTCACCCAGCGACGACACCGTGTCCGAGGTGCTGGCCCAAGCGACTGAAGCGCTTCGCTGGACAAATGAGCTTCCCGAGGGCGAGCGCCGTGACTTCATCATGCGACACGTGCGCACGCGCACCCGGGGCGAGCAGCGCCGCTTGGCTCGTCACAACGCTCCCGCCGGTCCGTTGCCCCATGACTTCGATAGAGCCGCATCGGTGGCGACGTGGGACGAGGTTCCTTCTCGCCTGGCACAGGCGGTTGATCGTCGCGTTATCACCCCAACGGAACGGGAGCTGATCGAGACGACTCGCGGCGACGGCAAGTCGCTTCTCGAGCTTGCGCGCTGCGGTCCCGCTTCCTACAAGACTCTCCACCAACAACGGTTACGGGCGGAGCGTCGACTGCGAGCGCACTACCGGTTGGACGTGGCGAAGTGAGTTGCCTACCCGTGTTTTCGAGTCCGCAGCGCCGTCACCTCGTCGCTTTCGAGGACGGTCCCGGCTGCCTTCCAGTGCAGGTCGAGCAGGCTTGCGTCCTTACCCTCGAGGAGAACGTCGGTGAGGTCCTCCCACAAGGTCAACGAGGAGGGATCGCAGAGGAGCCCTTGTCGCAACACCCACTCGGCGCCACCGAGTTCGCTGGCGAGAACGAGTTCCCTCGAGACCGTGTGGGTCAGGGTGGTGACGGCTTCGGTGATCTTGTAAACGACCGAGGTGGAAAAGGCCCACGTGAAGTATCGAGACGTGTCGGCCGTGAAGGGGACTCCGCGGACGAGCGAGAGGGCTTGACGCTTCAGTGGCAGTGCCGCTGGTTTCGCGACGCCCTGACTTTGGGCGATGAGACCTTCGAACTCATGCCAATCGGTCGTGACGTCCACCAGTTGGTAGCCCGACTTTCCCGAGGCGGTCGGTAGATGACGCTCGCCCACGACCTTTCGTGCGTCGGCCATGTAGTTGCGCATGGCCGGCCGTTTGATGTCAGAACCGTTCTCGGTGAGTGGCCAGATGGCGGTCTGGATCTCCTCCAAGGAGTGCGGCCGCTCGTTGTTCATGGCGAGATAGGCGACGATGGCCCGTACGGGATCACTCGCGGTGCCGTTGGTAGGGGAGAGCGTGAGTGGCCCGAGGACGTCAACGCGCAGTGTCGAAGTGTCCGCTGGGCGAGAAGGGTCGGGACTCGGCGTGGATGGAACGTGAGTGGTGCTCGGAACATCGACCACGCTGACTGGAGACGACGTCGCTGGGGCAGTTGGACCTTGAGTTTCTCTGACCACGAAAATGGGCTGCACCTGACGAGCGCGTCGCCGACGCGAACGAGGTCGAGCGAGGTAGAAACTGCCGACCAGGAACACGCCGAGCAGCGTGGAGGCGAAGTTGAGCATGCTGGCGAACATGGTGCCGTTGCCCGTCTCGGTTGCTTGGCCATGGCGATGGGGCGTCGTGGTGGTGACCGTGAGTTTCTTCGGGAACTGGAGTGCGACTCTCGTTGGTCCGCCAATATCCAGCGTCGCAGTTCCAATGGCTACATAACCCTCGTACTGCGTTCCAAAGGTCCGACTGGGCAGGATCTCGAACGTCCCGCGACGGTTCCTAATGGGGACCGTGAAGTAGTAGGTGGCGTCGACCAGGCCGTTGTCGTTCGAGGCGAACGGGTTGTTGGCCTGGTTGATTGGGTCGATTCGCGTCGACACGTAGCTACGGCCCGAAGCCGTCACGTAGCGAAGGGCCGTGGCGGGAAGCGGCGTCATGGTGGAGAAAAAGTCGCCGGGGCCGAGAGTGGCATTTTGAAAGTGCACGGGACCGCAACTGAGACGCAACGTCAGATAGATCTCGCCCCTTGGCGGAGAATTCGAGTTAGCGCTCGGATCATCGGTCGTCAGGGTTGCGTCGAGCACCCTGAGTACCGCCGGCAGGTCAGTTCGGGTGAGGGGATTGGTGACGGAGATTCGAAAGCTCTGGTCGATCTGATCGAGCGCGGTCTCCTTGGTCATGCTGGCACCAGCCGGTACCGCCGCTCCGACAACGGTCACACTCAGAAGACTTGCGAGTCCCAAAAGGACCTGAGATGGTCGTGACCAGTTCACCGCGCGAAGGTCGTCATCGAAGCGGGTTCAAGGCTGGCGTCATATCAGGGTCTCGGTACAAGGTCGTGTCTCGTGGGAACTAGTCGTCATCTCCCAACGGTCGCGGAATCTCCCAAAACGACGATCGCGGGTAAATCGCTACTTGATTTCCCTGGTGCCGCTACACGACTGGCTTGCTCGGAGCGGTTCTTGCGCCGACTCGTCCAAGAACGCCGGATTCCCTTCGTGAAGCTGGCCGGGACCCGAATCAGGTTCCTGGAGTCGGACCTCGAGCAGTGGATCTCAAGTCAGCGAGTAGAAGCAAAGCGGTAGGTCGGTGGCAAACAAGCTGGTGGGAGCATGAGTCCCGCGGGACGCCATGGGGAAGAAATTTCATTCAATTTCGCTCGATCCTCGACCTTTGGGCGTTGATCCATCCTGAAAGGTATGCCTTGAAAATCGAGCACGCATGGTGAACTCGCGTCGCCACTTCGGCAGCATTCGAAAACGTCCCTCAGGGCGCTGGCAGGCGCTCTACTGGCAGGACGATCGAATCCAATCCGCTGGCACCTTCGCGTCCAAGGCCGACGCTCAAGCGTATTTAGCGACTCTGGAAACCGACATTCGACGAGGCGCCTGGGTTGACCCCCGTTCAGGAAAGACCACCCTGAAGGTCTTTGCGAACGAGTGGCTCAATCGTCGACCTGATCTCGCCGTTCGAACTCGGGATCTTTATCGACACGTCTTCGATCGTCACATCTTCCCAAAACTCGGGAACGTGCCGCTTGCAGAATTGACTCCGTCGAAAATACGTGGATGGCACGCCGAAATCGCCAACGATCATCCTGCAACGGCGGCCAAGGCATATCGCCTGCTCTCAACGATTATGCGAACGGCTGTCGTTGACGGCGTCATTCTCTCTTCTCCGTGCAAAGTCGACGGCGCCGGGATTGAACGTCCCGTCGAACGCCCGGTGGCCACCGTGGCGGAGGTCGAAGCGCTCGCTGAAGCGATGCCCGAACACCTGCGTGCGATGGTTCCCCTTGCCGCGTGGTGCCAACTTCGCCGAGGCGAGATTCTCGGTTTACGACGAAAAGACGTTGACAGCCTCCACGCAGTGATCCACATCGAACAGAGCCGCACGTTCACGATGGACGGCACGTCACTCGTCAAACGCCCAAAAACTGCTTCAGGTCATCGAACCCTGGCGATGCCCGCGTATCTCGCGGAGGTTCTCTCCGAGCACCTCAGTAAGTTCACCGCTTCGGGGCCTGACGCACTCGTGTTCAGCGGACT
>Ga0302156_10003833_pt1 | contig 11360 bp, 5 predicted proteins | sample I_Bog_N3_2_FD_193503 | JGI IMG/M metagenome (GOLD analysis project Ga0302156, IMG submission 193503) | Peat permafrost microbial communities from Stordalen Mire near Abisko, Sweden - I_Bog_N3_2 | ecosystem: Environmental > Terrestrial > Soil > Wetlands > Peat | place: Sweden: Abisko, Stordalen... | reverse complement strand
CGCGGCCATCGTCGTCATCATGATGGGGCGGAAGCGCAGCAGGCAGGCCTGGTAGATCGCCTCGGTCGGCGTCATGCCCTGCTCGCGCTCGGCTTCCAGCGCGAAGTCGATCATCATGATGGCGTTCTTCTTAACGATGCCTATCAGCAGGATGATGCCTATCAGCGCAATCACCGATAAATCGATGCCGAAGATCAGCAGCGCGAGGATCGCGCCCACGCCCGCCGAAGGCAGCGTGGAGAGGATCGTAATCGGGTGGATGTAGCTCTCATACAGCACGCCCAGCACGATGTACACGGTGATGAGCGCGGCGAGGATCAGCAGCGGCTCGTTCGTCAGCGACGCCTCAAACGCGGCGGCTGTTCCCTGGAAGGCGGTGTTCACGCTCACCGGCAGCTTCAGCCCCGCAACCGCCGAGTTCACCGCGCTCACCGCGTCGCCGATGGAGTAGCCCGGCCCCAGGTTGAACGAGATCGTCGTGGACGGGAACTGTCCCTGGTGGCCGATCGAGAGCGGCACCGCATGGTACTCAATGTGCGTAAAGGTGGAGAGCGGCACCTGCGTTCCGCTGGAGCTCTTCACATACAGGTCGCCCAGCCCGGTCATGGTGCGCTGAAAGCTCGGCGCCACCTCCATCACCACGTGGTACTGGTTGAGCTGCGTAAAGATCGTCGAGACCTGGCGCTGGCCGAAGGCGTCATCCAGCACATCGTCGATGTTCTGCGGCGTGATGCCGAGCTGCGATGCCGTGTCGCGGTCGATGACCAGCGTCGCTCCCAGGCCGTCAAGCTGCTGATCGCTGGCCACGTCGGTAAGCTGCGGCAGCTTGCGCATGCGCGCCAGGATGGTGTCCGTCGCGGTGGCGAGCTCGGCGGCGCTGGCGTCCTCCACGGTGTACTGGTACTGCGTGCGCGAGACGCGGTCTTCCACGGTCAGGTCCTGCGAGGGCTGCAGGAAGGCCTGGATGCCGTGCACGTCATTCAGCTTCGGCTGCAGCCGCGTGATGATGGCCTGCGCGTCATCGGAGCGGTCGTCGCGGCTTTTAAGGTCGATTTGTATGCGCCCGGAGTTCAGCGTCGCGTTCGTGCCGTCGATGCCGATGTAGCTGGAGACGTTCACCACGTCGGGGTCCTGCAAAATGACCTTCGCCAACTGCTGCTGGTGTGCGGACATCGCCGCAAAGCTCACGCTCTGGTCGGCCTCCGTCACGGCGAGGATGACGCCGGTGTCCTGCACCGGGAAAAAGCCCTTGGGCACGATGATGTAGAGAAAGATCGTGAGCACGAAGGTCGCCGCGGTGATGAACAGCGTGAGCGTCTGGTGGCTCAGCACCCAGCGCACGCCCTTGCCGTACTGCGCGATGACGTACTGGAACCACTCCTCGCTCTTGCGGTAGAAGGCGCTGCGCTGCGCGCTGGTCTTGTGCCGCAGCAGCTTGGCGGACATCATCGGCGTCAGCGTCAGCGAGACGAACGCCGAGACCAGGATGGTCACCGCCAGCGTTACAGCGAACTCGCGGAAGAGTCGCCCCACGATGTCGCCCATGAACAGCAGCGGAATCAATACGGCAATCAGCGAGACCGTCAGCGAGACGATGGTGAAGCCGATCTGCTCAGAACCCTTCAGCGCGGCGTCCAGCGGCGAGTCACCCATCTCCAGATAGCGGTCGATGTTCTCGATCATCACGATCGCGTCGTCGACCACAAAACCGGTCGATATGGTCAGCGCCATCAGGCTCAGGTTGTTGAGCGAGTAGCCCAGCAGGTACATCACGCCGAAGGTGCCCACAATGGAGAGCGGCACCGCGACCGCCGGGATAATCGTCGCCGCGAACGAGCGCAGGAAGAGGAAGATCACCATCACCACCAGCGCGATGGTCAGCAGCAGCTCAAACTGCACATCGGCGACCGAGGCGCGGATGGTCCCGGTGCGGTCGGTGAGCACCTGCAGGTCCACACCCGCAGGCAGCGTCTGCTGCAGCTTGGGCAGCAGCTTCTGCACGGAGTCCACCACGGCGATGATGTTCGCGCCCGGCTGGCGTTGGATGTTCACAATCACCGCCGGGTTGAGCTGCGCCGGCGCGGAGTCGGTGGCAGCCGTACCCATCCATGCCGCCTGGTAGAGGTTCTCGGCGGAGTCCACCGAGTTGGCCACGTCCGACAGCCGCACCGGCGCTCCGTTGCGGTAGGCGATGATCACATTGCTGTAGTCCGCGCTGTTCAGCAGTTGGTCGTTGTCGCCGATGGTGTAGGCCTGGCGCGGGCCGTTAATCGCGCCCTTGGCCTGGTCCACATTGGCGCTGGCCAGCGCGGAGCGCACATCTTCAAGCGACAGCCCGTACCCCGCCAGCGCGGTCGGGTTCGCCTGGATGCGCACCGCCGGCTTCTGTCCGCCGGCGATGGAGACCAAGCCAACTCCGGACAACTGCGAGATCTTCTGCGCAAGGATGGTGTCGGCCAGATCCTCTACCTTGGTCAGCGGCAGGCTGCTGGACGTGAGCGAGAGCGTCAGGATGGGCGCGTCCGCCGGGTTCACCTTCGCGTAGACCGGCGGATTAGGCAGGTCGGCGGGCAGAAAGGTATAGCCCGCGTTGATCGCTGCCTGCACATCCTGCTGCGCCACGTCGATGGACTCGGAGAGATTGAACTCAAGCGTGATGACCGAGCCGCCGCCCGACGAGGTGGAGGTCATCTGCTGCAGGCCGGGGATCTGCCCGAACTGGCGCTCCAGCGGCGCGGTGACTTTGTTGGCCATCACCTCCGGGCTGGCGCCGGGGTAGAAGGTGGTGATCTCGATGATCGGGTAGTCCACCTGCGGCAGCGCGGAGACCGGCAACTGCTCATAGGCGACGAACCCGGCAAGCAAAATGGCCACCATCAGGAGCGAGGTGGCCACCGGCCGCAGGATGAAGGGCCGCGACGGACTCATGGCTGGCCCGTCCCGTTCCCTGCCCCATCACCGTGGTGGTGGCCGCTGCCGGAGTGCGCGCCGCTGCCGCCGGTTGTTCCCGTGGTTCCTGTAAATCCCGTCTGTCCCGCGGGGGCCGCAGCAGGCTGCGCGGGCCGGGCCAGTTGCGGAGTCACACCACCGCCATCGACCAGCTTCTCCTGCCCGTCGACGACCACCTGCTGCCCCGGCTGCACTGCGCCGTCAGCCAGGATGGAGTTGGTGCCGATGACGAAGTCCACATGCACCGGAACGGCCTCGGCGTGGAACTGCGCGCGCGGCTTGCCGCCGTTGCCGGTGTCGCCGCCGCTGGAACTCGAAGCAGAATCCGCGCCGGAACCCGAAGCAGCAGCAGCTCCCTTCTTGTGCCTGCCTCCGCCGCCCGCTGCCGCGCCCGGCTTGACCACGAATACGAAGTCACCCTGTGTACCCGTGCCGATGGCCGCGGTCGGCACCACGATGGCGTTCGGCCGGTCCGACAACACCAGCCGCACGTTCACGAACTGGTTCACGAAGAGCGCATCGTCGGCGTTGTCAAAGACCGCCTTGAGCTTGGCCGTGCCGGTGGTGGTATCAATCTCATTGTCGATGGTCAGCAGCGTTCCCGAGGCGATTTTGTGCGCGTCGGAGCGGTCGTAGGCCTCCACCACCAGTGGCTTAGGGCTCTTCATCGCCGCCTGCACCTGCGGAAGCTGGTCTTCGGGCAGCGTGAAGATGACAGAGATCGGGTGAATCTGCGTAATCACCACCAGCCCGGTCGCCGAGCCCGCGTTGACGATGTTGCCGGGGTCCACCTGCCGCAACCCCACCACGCCGTCAATCGGCGAGGTGATGCGCGTGTAGTTCAGGTTCACCCGCGCCGCCTCAATCGACGCCTGATCGGCCTTGATAGCTCCAACGGCCTGCCCCTGATTGGAGACCTGCAACTGCTGCGTCTCCTTGCTGACCACACCGGCGCTGTACAGCGCGGTATAGCGATCCGCCTCAGCCTTCATATTGTCCAGGTTGGCCTGGTCCTTGGCGAGCTGGCCCACGGCCTCATCCAGCGCCGCCTTGTAGGGCGCGGGGTCAATCTCCATCAGCAACTGGCCCTTGCGGACGTTCTGCCCTTCGCGGAAGTTCACGTGCAGCAACTGGCCGCTCACCCGCGCATTCACGGTCACGGTGTTGTAGGCGGTCACGGTGCCCAGCGCAGTAAGAAAGACCGGGACCGTCCGCTGCTGCACCACGGAGACCTGTACCGGCGCCGGGCGGCGTGCGATCGCGGCGGCCTTGTCAGCGTCGGCTGCGGCGGACTGCTTGCCGGCCTGTATGCGCCATACCACCACCGCGGTCACAGCCAGCAGCACTGCGATCACGATGATCAGCCGCAGCCGGCTGCCGCCCTGCGAAGCCTCCGGCTCATCGCCCTCCGGGTGGGAGAGCGGCGAAGATAACTTTGTGGTGTAGGCCGGTTCCAATTGGGTGGGCTCGGACATCGGACGTGTGGTGCTCCTGCGAAGTGTGTAGGAAGAGTCTAGTTGCAAACGGCGCAACCGGGCGACGGGTTCATTCCTGGGAAAGGAGGGGTTGAAGTTAGGGTCTCTCGGCGGATTCACCCTGCTGCTGGCGGTATAGTGACAGAGAACAGCATACCTGCGATGACCTTCAGGTGGCTGATGGTTCAGGAGACGAAGATGACGGCCCCGAAGTCTCAGTTTACCGAGCCGCAGAGCGTCTCCGGGGTCGTCCTTGCCGCGTCCGCCAAGCCCCAGCCGGAGCTCCCCGCGCTTGCCATCCCGCTCTGTGTCGACCTGGATGGGACGCTGGTCAAGTCCGACACCCTGGTCGACTCCGTGCTGGTGATGGTCCGCCAGCACCCGAAGCTGCTGCTGCGCCTGCCCGGATGGCTCGCCCGCGGCAAGGCTGCCTTCAAGCAGCAGATCACCTCCTCCGTCCAGCTTGACGTGGAGCACCTGCCCTGGAACCAGCCCCTGTTGCAGTACCTTCGCGAGCAGCGCGGCGCCGGCCGGGAGATCTATCTCGCCACCGCCTCCAACCGCGCTCTGGCCGACCGCGTGGCCGCCCACCTGGGCATCTTCGCCGGCGTACTGGCCTCGGACGGCGCGACTAACCTTTCCGGCGCGGCCAAGCTGGCTGCCATCTGCAGCCGCTTCCCGCAGGGCTTCTGCTACATCGGCAACGCCGGCCCGGACTTCGATCTGCTCGCCGCCTGCGCCACGCCGATGGTGGCCAATCCGCACGCCGGATTGACCCGCCGCCTGCAGCGCCACCGCACCGTCGTGGTGCGCAGCTTTAACGACCGCCAGCCGCTGCTCAAGAGCTGGCTGCGCGCCGTACGCCTGCACCAGTGGGCCAAGAACACGCTCATCTTCGTTCCTCTGCTGCTGGCCCACCAGTGGAACCCCGGTACCCTGGGCGGAGCAACGGTGGCGTTCTTCAGCTTCGGTATGTGCGCCTCATCCACCTACATTATTAACGACCTTCTGGACCTCGAAAACGACCGCCGGCACCCGCGTAAACGCCGCCGCCCGTTCGCCTCGGGCGATCTCTCGGCCATCGCTGGAGTCGCCGCTGTGTTGCTGCTGCTCGCGGCGGCTGTGACGCTGGCCGTCGCGCTGCCGGCGATCGTCAAGGCGCTGCCCGGCCACCTCGTGCTCCAGCGGCCGTACCTCTTCCTCGACTGGCTGGGAATCTACACTGTCAGCACGCTCACCTACTCGATCTACCTGAAGCGCAAGCTGCTGCTGGACGTATTCGTCCTGAGCGGTCTTTACACGGTGCGTATCATCGCCGGCAGCGCATCCACCGGCATTGAAGTCTCGCCCTGGCTGGCGGGGTTCAGCGTCTTCTTCTTTCTGTCACTGGCCTTCGTCAAGCGCTTCAGCGAGCTAGAAGGCGTGCGCGAGCGCGGCGGCGATGGCAGCAGCGGCCGCGCCTACTTCGTCAGCGACCTGGAGCAGCTCCGCGCGCTGGGCACCGGCGCCGCCTACGCCGCGGTGGTGGTGATGACGCTCTACATCAACAACTCCAACGCCAACGCGCTCTACCACCACCCCGTGCGTCTGTGGATGGTAGTACCGGTGCTTTTGCTCTGGATGAGCCGCATATGGATGCTCGCCGGCCGCGGCCAGATGCACGACGACCCCGTGGTCTACGCCATCACCGACAAACGCAGCCTGATGCTCGGCGCGCTGATGGCCGCCGTGGTGTGGTTCGCGCTGTAGGAATAGAAATTGAAAGAGAGGGTTAGTTCTCCCCGTTCTTCTTAAGGGCACGGGTTTACCCGTGCCATAAGTGCCCTCTTGAGCGATTCGGCTTTAGCCGCTGAGGTACGCTTTTCAGCCACGATACGCCGAGGAGAACCGATACATCTCCGCACGTTCCGCGATTCTGCTACGCACAGGATTCTGATGAATGTACTCCCGCCTGACTTCATACTCCTGACGATCACGCATTCTGCGAGCAGTAAAGCCACGCTGCCAAACGGGAAAGTTCGACCCAACTCGATGCGAAAAGCCACCCTTAATCAACCCGACGGCCCTTTCAATCGTGATCTCTTGCGGCGTGATGAGCAGGTGGATGTGGTCAGGCATCACAACGAAGGCGTGGAGCTTGTAACGTCCCTCACTCCGGTAGTGCTGCAAGGTTTCCAGGAAGAGCTCGCATTTGGCGTCCGCTTGAAAGAGGCGTCGGCGGTTCCAGGTGGCGCTGGTCACGAAGTACATTCCGGGCGCGCTGGACCGAGTGGGAATCGCCATGGACGGAATTCTAAAGCGTACCTCAGGGGCTAAAGCCCCGATTTTTGGAGGCCATTTACGGCACGGGTAAACCCGTGCCCTTAACGGAACGATACCCAGCTACATTTGATAAAGTTGAATCTGCAGCGGCGGTGTGGAAGGACACACTGAGGAAGCCTGGGAACGGTGATTGAGCACCGCAGGCATCGGCGCGTGGAACTCGCGTCCGGAAATGGATAAGAGAGCAGGCCGGACCTTCCGACTCAGCTCAACCTCGCCACTCGGCTGGATAGAAGGGATTGCCGAGTTATAGCGACTCAATAGCGGTGCGAGGGACGCTCTCATAGCCGGTATCAAGCCCGGCCCGCTGCAAACATTTTCTTCGCCATCAACGAACAGTCTGGACGTGCGCCTTTGAAAATCACCCAACCTGCTGATTACTCCATTGCGGCGCTTGATATCGAGTGCCTCAACATGCTCCGCGAGTTTCAAGCATCGCTGGCCGATCCAGCCCTTGATCGTGAAGCCTTTCGCATCGAGTGGTTTGGTCGCAAGCAGGGCAAATACCAGCAAAAGTTTGATGCATGGTTGAAAGCTGTACCACCCCAAGACAAGAAGTTGGTTGGGCAAAAATTCAACGCCCTAAAGCATGACATGGAGAACGAACTAACCGCGGTTGAAGCCAACATTCAGAGACCTGAGTCGACATTCTTCCATGGTCTCGACCCCACCCTCCCCGGCACCTCCCCACGCCTCGGCGCGGAGCACCCCCTCATCCGCACCTCCGCCGAAATCGTCCGCGTCTTTCAGCGCCTTGGCTACTCCACCGCCCTTGGTCCCGAGGTCGAGACCGACTTCTACAACTTCGAGAGCCTGAACTTCCCGCCCAACCACCCCGCGCGCGACACGCAGGACACGCTCGTCCTGGCTGACCAGCAATCCAAACCGGAAAACGCACGCCTGCTGATGCGCACCCACACCTCGCCCGTCCAGATCCGCTCCATGCTGGAGCAGTCGCCGCCGCTGCGGCTGGTCATCCCCGGCAAGGTCCACCGCAATGAAGCCGCCGACGCCACCCACTCGCCCGTCTTCCACCAGGTCGAAGGCCTCTGCGTCGACACCCACATCACCTTTAGCGACCTCAAAGGCACGCTCGACCACGCCATGAAGGCGCTCTTCGGCTCCTCGGTGAAGACACGCTTCTTCCCCTCGTTCTTCCCCTTCACCGAGCCCAGCGCCGACGTGCAGATTAGCTGCATCTTCTGCGGTGGAAAGGGCTGCCGCAAGTGCAAGCACTCCGGCTGGATTGAGCTGCTGGGCTGCGGCATGGTGGACCCCGCGGTCTTCCACGCGGTCAACCAGCGCCGCATCGAGCTGGGTCGCGAGCCTGTCTACGACACCGAAACGATCTCCGGTTTCGCCTTCGGCATGGGCGTGGACCGCATCGCCATGATGAAGTACGGCATCAGCGACATCGGCCTGCTTTACTCCGGCGACATGCGCTTCCTGGAGCAGTTCACTTAAGGGCAGCCTCAGAACTTATAGCTTGATTTCCCTATTTAAGATTTTTCCTTAACCTTCCTAACTTTCCTATACACTGCCTCTATGGATCCCATCCATAATCCGTATGCGCCTGGCGCCGGGTACCCGCCTCCAGAGCTGGCCGGGCGCAAGAAACTGCGCGATCAAGCCGGGATCGCCCTCGGCCGTCTGCGTATAGGACGGTCAGCGAAGAGTCTCATTCTTGTGGGTTTACGGGGCGTGGGAAAGACCGTGCTGCTGGATCAGCTTCGTTCCGATGCCGAAGCCGCCGGTATCTGTACCGTTCGTTCTGAAACCCCGGAAAACCGATCCCTGCCTGCCCTGCTGGCACCTCAGATTCGCCTGGCATTACTCCATCTCAATCGAGTAGAGGCAGCCCGGGAGGCCGTATCCAGGGGCCTCCGCGCTCTGGCCGGATTTGCCCGAGCCCTCAAGGTCAGGTATGGCGATCTGGAGGTCGGCTTCGATGCCCAGCCCGAGCCCGGACTGGCGGATAACGGCGACCTCGAGATCGATCTCACGGCCCTGCTGGAGCAGGTGGGCCGCGCTGCACAGAGCGCCGGTACGGCGGTCGTGCTCTTCATCGACGAGTTGCAGTACATTCCCCAGGACCAATTCGCTGCTCTGATCGCCGCACTTCACCGTTGCGCTCAATTGCAGCTGCCGGTCACGGTCGTCGGCGCGGGACTTCCTCAGCTTCGGGCCCTCGCCGGGGATGCCAAGTCCTATGCGGAGCGCCTCTTCGACTTCGCCACGATTGGCCCGCTCACAGTGCTGTCAGGCCCGGATGGTTCTATCTCCGAAGCCGAACTGGCGCTTCGCAAGCCAGCCACCGACGCAGGAGTCGAGTTCACCGCGGATGCGGTAGCCGAGATTCTCCTCCAGACCCGCGGCTATCCGTACTTTCTCCAGGAGTGGGGAAAGTCTGCCTGGGACGTTGCGCAGAACTCACCTATTACACTGACCGATGTTCGTCAGGCTTCAATCGAAGCGGTCGCGGCTCTGGACGAGAGTTTCTTCCGCGTCCGTTTCGACCGCCTCACGCCCAAAGAGAAGAGGTATCTTCGAGCCATGGCCGATCTCGGCGAAGGCCCGCACCGCTCAGGAGATATCGCAGCCGTTCTCGGCAAGCCCGTCCACGCCTACGGCACGATTCGCCAGGAGCTGATCAACAAAGGCATGATCTGGAGCCCCAGCCACGGCGACACGGCCTTTACAGTACCGCTGTTCGACCAATTTATGAACCGCATCATGCCGGGCACAGACTGGCGGATCGAAGAAGAAAGACCGCGATGAATATCCTCACCACCTGGTTGCGCTCGTACCTGCCCGCCCTCGACGTCACCGACGCCCAACTGGCCGAAGACCTGACCCTGCGCGGCATCGCCGTGGAGGGCATCTTCCCCGCGCCCGGCGGCTCGCGCTTTGAGATGGACATCACCACCAACCGCGTCGACGCCATGAACCACTACGGCATCGCACGTGAGGCAGCGGCGATTTATAACGTCGCCCTGAAGCCTCTGTCCGATCACGCCGTGTCACCTGCCGCCACCGGAAAGCTCTTTTCGGTTCGCATCGAAGCCACCGATCTCTGCGGTCGATTCACCGCCTGTGTCGTCCGCAATGTCACAGTAGCTCCGTCGCGCGGAACTATTGCCGACTCGTTTGCCGCAATTGGTCAAAAGCCCATCTCCAACGCGGTAGACATTACGAACCTTGTTTGGCTGGCGATGGGCCAACCAACCCATGTCTTCGACCTCGATATGATCGAAGGCGGCATCGTCGTCCGTCGAGCCCGACCGGGCGAACGATTGCGACTACTTGATGGCACGGAACGGACGCTCGTCAGTGACGACCTCGTTGTAGCGGATGAGAAGAAAGCGCTGGGTCTTGCCGGCGTAATGGGCGGCTGGGATTCACGAGTGACTGAGGACACTAAGAATATTCTCGTGGAAGCCGCATGGTTCGACCCCGCGACTATCCGTGCCAGCTCCCGACGCCACGGCCTGCATACGGATGCCAGCCACCGCTTTGAGCGAGGTGCGGATTTCAACGCCGCTCCGTTGGCTAACGGCATGGTCGTTAAGCTGCTGTTTTCAGAGTGCCGGGGCGAGCCGGGTGGCCCCCTCACCGACGTCATCATCCCCGAGTTCGCCGCGCGCACCGCCAACCGCCCAGCCATCACGCTGCGCATCAGCGAGATCAAGCGCCACCTCGGCGCCACGCTCGACGGCACCGACATCAGCGAAAAGCTCGTCGCGCAATACCTCAGCGCACTCGGCTGCAAGCTCACAGCATCCGGCGATGGCGTCTACAGCGTGCAACTGCCAAGCTGGCGGCTCGACCTCGAGCGCGAGATCGATCTCATCGAAGAGGTCGCCCGCGTCTACGGCTACAACAAGTTCGCCGACACGCTGCCCAGCTTCTCCGGCGCAGTCGTAGAGCTGCCGCACGCCGCACAGGAGCGCACGCTCCGCGAGACGCTGCTCGCGCTCGGCTACAGCGAGGCCGTCTCCAGCACCTTCGTGGCTGAAGAAGAAGCGGCAACCTTCAGCGCCGCACCCGCCGTCGCCATGGGCAACCCACTCAGCGCGGAGGCCGGCATGCTGCGCCCCGCACTCACCCCCGGCATGGCGTCCATGCTCGCGGAAAATCTGCACCGCGACGTGAACGCCGTGCGTCTCTTCGAACTCGGCACCGTCTTCACCGGCTCCTCTGTCGAAGTTCATGAGGAGACCGGCCTCGCGCTCGGTGCCACCGGCGCCGCCGCCGCCACGCCGCTGCACGCAGAAAAGGACGCGCTCTTCTACCAGGTCAAAGGCGCGCTCTCCGCGCTGCTCGCAAAGTTCGAGGGCGCCGTGACCTTCGACGCGCAATCACTCCCTGCGTGGATCGAACCCGGCCGTGGCGCGCGCGCGCTGCTCGCGGGAGAAGCCATCGCCGTCTTCGGCGAACTCAGCGCCGCCGAGTCTCAGCGCCGCAAGCTGCGCCAGACCGCCGTGCTCGCCGAGGTCCGCGCCCAGGCTCTGCTCAACCGCCCGCTGCGCCGCGCACTCGCACACGAGCTCTCCCGCTTTCAGGCCGTCGAGCGCGACTTCTCCTTCGTCTTCCCGGACGCCGTTCAGTGGAACA
>Ga0302156_10003830_pt1 | contig 11361 bp, 13 predicted proteins | sample I_Bog_N3_2_FD_193503 | JGI IMG/M metagenome (GOLD analysis project Ga0302156, IMG submission 193503) | Peat permafrost microbial communities from Stordalen Mire near Abisko, Sweden - I_Bog_N3_2 | ecosystem: Environmental > Terrestrial > Soil > Wetlands > Peat | place: Sweden: Abisko, Stordalen... | reverse complement strand
CAGGCCTCTCTGCGGGCGGCCATCAATGCCGCGGTACGCGCCAATCTGGCCATCTATAGCGTGGACACACGCGGCTTGCAGGCAGTCTTGCCGGTGGGCGATGCCTCCACCGGCAGTATGCGCGGGGCCGGTGCCTACAACGGCGGCGCGATCACCAACAACATGAACGCCAACTCTGCCACGCAGGAAGTGATGGCAACGCTGAGTACCGATACCGGGGGCAAAGCTTTCTTCGATTCCAACGATTTTGCTCCAGCGTTCGCAAAGGTGGAGGCCGACACATCGGCTTACTACGCCATTGGGTTTCGCAGCACAAATCCGCTGCGCGACGGCCGCTATCGCAAGCTGACCATCAAGATCAATCGCCCAGGCGTGAAGCTCGAATACCGCCCCGGCTACTATGCGCCAGCGGACTTCCAGCACTCAGGGCACGAGGACCGCGAACAGGAGTTGGAAGAGCAGTTGGCCAGCGACCTGCCCGCTACCGACATGGCGGTTTATATGGACGCGATGTATTTCCGCCTGGATGAGAATCGCTTCTTTGTGCCGGTTTCTCTGATCGTTCCCGGCTCGCAGATTCCTTTTGTGAAGGGCGGGGACAAAGACAAAGCCACACTGGACATCATCGGCGCGGTGATCGACGAGGTGAAGCGGACCATCGGTCATGCGCGCGAGACGGTGAAGCTGAATCTGGACCCAGGCTTGCAGGCGCGGCAGAAGAATATTCAATACACCACCAGCTTCAACCTGCCGCCGGGTAAGTACCGCCTGAAGTTTGTGGTGCGCGAAAACCAGACCGGCCGCATGGGCTCGTTTGAAGCGGAGATTACGCTGCCGGAGATGAAGAAGGCTCCGCTCAAGATGAGCTCCATCGTGCTTGCCTCAATGCGCCAGCCAAGCAAGAAGCAGAGCCCGATGGTGCGCGGTGGGCAGGAATATGTGCCCAACATCAGCCACGTCTTCCGTCAGGACCAGCATCTATACCTGCTCTACGAGATTTACGCGCCTGCACGCGAGAAGGCGGCGGCCGATGCGCCCAAAGGCACCAAGCCAGGCATCAACCTGCTGAGCAGCCTTGAACTGATTCAGGGATCGGCGAAAGTGTATGAGACGCCCATTGTGCAGGCCAAGGCCATCAATGTGGAGGGGCGCGATGCGGTGGCCATCGAATTGGACGTGCCGCTGGCGGGACTCAAGCCTGGCCAGTATTTGTGCCAGTTGAATGTGATCGACGACGCAGGCGGCAGCTTTGCCTTTCCGCGTTTTGCGGTGCTGGTGCGCGAGGCGGCTGTAACGGCGGCCGTGCCAACTGGCAATCAGCCAGCCGTCGGTGCTTCGTCGCCTGCTTCTTCAAGTGCGCCTTTGTCCGCAACGCCATAGGGACAGTGCCGGCAGCCCGAGCCGCAGCAGGAGCCGCGCTTGAGGTGGAACTGCGCGGTGAAGACCAGGTTCGGTCCTTCCATGTAGTAGTCGCCTGGTTCGAGCTGGGGGAGTGCGGCGGCGGGTGGATTGCGATCCATACTTCTATTCTCTCGCGAACCGCCCCGCCTTGCGGAACGCAACCAAAAGCAATGGTTAGAATTGAAGCATGACACTCACAGCGCAGGATCGCGCCCGCAAGATCAAGATCGTTCTCTTCGATGTAGATGGAGTCCTGACGGACGGGACTATTTGGATTTATCCGATGCCGATAGCGCTGCCGGACGGCTCCATCGTCACAAAAATGGTAGAGGCCAAGGGCTTCAGCGCGCACGACGGCGCGGGGATGACTCTGGCGCGGCTGGGCGGCATGAAAGTTGGCGTCATTACCAAGCGCATCAGCGAGACCGTTGCCATCCGCGCGCGCGACCTGAAACTCGAATTCGTCTACCAGGGCCAGGCATTCAAGATGAAAGCGGTGCGCGACATCATGGAAAAGGCAGGCGCAACGCTGGACGAGATTGCCTATGTTGGCGACGACGTGGTGGACCTGCCGGCAATGCGCGAGTGCGGCCTTGCGGTGGCGGTAGCGAATGCCCGCGAGCAGGTGAAGGCCGAGGCCCATTACGTGACCCCGAGCAAGGGCGGAGAAGGCGCTGGGCGCGATGCCATCGAGTTCATTCTGGCAGCGAAGGGAATTCTTGAGCAGGTCATTGAGGCGTCCATTGACGAACACAATCCGGTTCCGCCCTCGATGGACATCGGCAAAGGCGGGGACCTGAAATAGGCAGGCCAAACCATGGAGATCGAATCGAAAAGAGCAGTTGTATTGTTGAGTGGCGGCCTGGACTCGGCCACAGTGCTGGCGATTGCCCGCAGCCAGGGCTACGAGCTGTTCGCGCTTTCGTTCTCCTATGGCCAGCGCCACGTTGTTGAGCTGGAAGCCGCTAGTCGCGTTGCTTCGGCCATCGGCGTTGCGGCGCACCGCATTGCGGCCATCGACCTGCGCATCTTCGGCGGCTCCGCGCTCACCGGCGACATCGACGTGCCCAAGGGGCGAACGGCGGACGATATGTCGCACGGCATTCCCATTACTTACGTTCCGGCGCGCAACACCATCTTCCTGTCGTTTGCGCTGGCCTGGGCTGAAGTGCTGGGATCGAGCGACATCTTCATTGGCGTGAACGCGCTCGACTACAGCGGATACCCAGACTGCCGTCCCGAATTCATTCAGGCTTTCGAGAAGATGGCTAACCTGGCTACCAAGGCTGGGGTCGAGGGCCGGCAATCGCTCAAGATTCATACCCCGCTGATTGCGCTCAGCAAGGCGCAGATCATTCAAAAGGGAAGGGAGCTGGGCGTCGACTATGGCCTCACCAGCAGTTGTTACGATCCGTCGCCGGCTGGCGAGCCGTGCGGGCAATGCGATTCGTGCCTGCTCCGGCGCAAGGGCTTCCGCGAAAACGGGATCGACGACCCGCTGAAATATCGAGAGGGCAAGGCCTCGGAATGAGCTATGCCGTCAAGGAGATCTTCTATACCTTGCAGGGCGAAGGGGCACAGGCGGGCCGCGCGGCGGTCTTCTGCCGGTTTGCCGGGTGCAACCTGTGGTCGGGGCGCGAGGCGGACCGCTCCACCGCGATCTGCCGGTTCTGCGATACGGATTTTGTCGGCCTGGATGGAAAAGGCGGAGGAAGATTCGAATCCGCGGAGGATTTGGCGGCTGCGATCGAACAGAAATGGCCCCAGGATTCCTGCGCGGGGAAGCGATTTGTGGTTTGCACCGGCGGAGAGCCACTGCTGCAAATCGACGCGCCGCTGATCGAAGCGCTTCACTCTCTCCACTTTGAAGTTGCCGTCGAAACCAATGGGACAATTGCCGCACCGGCGGGTCTGGATTGGGTGTGCGTCAGCCCCAAGGCTGGTACGCAGTTGGCGCAGATGGGCGGCGATGAATTGAAGCTCGTCTACCCGCAAACTGGAGCCGATCCCAGTGATTTCGAATCACTCTCCTTCAAGCATTTCTTTTTGCAGCCTATGGATGGCGACAACCTGGACGCTAACACAAAGCTGGCGCTGCGCTACTGTCTCGATCATCCGCAGTGGCGCTTGAGCCTGCAGACGCACAAGATCCTTGGGATTCCATAAGGGAACAGATGGAGATATTCAGGAAGTTCACAAAAGAGGCGGCGCACTGGTTGCCAGATCGGCTGCATGAGTAACTGTTCGGCTAGTGGCTTGCGGAACAGCCAGGGTGGAAAGCGGCCACTTAATTTGGGAAGCTACGTATAACATCGGAAAAAATATTCATAATTCATTGGCCGCGCCTTCGAACAGGAAAGGCCGCCCAACTTGCGCTAGGTGGCCTTTGGCGTCATAAGTCGCGATCTTGCTTACCGTCTTGTGCCGTTGTGTTTGTCGCGGTAGATGGCGCGCGAGGTGTGGTTGAGGCGACGATTCAGCGAGACACGGTCGGCGCGGGTGAGGCGGCCATGATCTGCGGCGCGCATGTGTCTTTCGGCGCGGCCAATCGAGGTTTCGCGGCGCTCCAGGCGGCTTGTTTCGCGAGCAGTGAGTTGGCCGCTTCTTACGCCCTGCGCAATGCGCTGCTGCTGGAATTCACGGCGCTGGTTGATGGTGGCGGCATGGCGGGGCGCAGACATGGGAGCAGCCTGGCAAAAGCCAATGGTGGAGCTAAGTGCGAGAATTCCGACGCCAATCAGAGAGAGTTTCATGGGTGTGTCTCCTTGGGAGGCGGCGGTTTGTTTTGTTACCTCTTGCCGATCCGCGCTCACATTTATGGAGACACGAGTTATCTGAAAGTGTTGCGGTGGCGATTCATGCGAGTCATTTCCAGAGTTAGCGCGGGCGCTGTCTATTCGCCGGGCGCGACATTCCGGAGGCTGTGCCAGAGCGCGGCCAGAGCTTCGACGGGCAGGGCTTCTGCGCGGACCTGGGGATCGATTGCGGCCTGAACCATGGCGACCGCGGCAGTCGCGGGCGAAATGCCGGCAGCGCGCAGGTTGTTGGCCAGGGTCTTGCGCTTTTGGGCGAAGGCTTTGCGGACGAAGGGGAGAAAGCCGGCTTCGTCCACGCCGAGTTCGTCGAAGCGCGGTGCAAAGCGCCAGCGAAAGACCGTGGAGTATACATCGGGCGGCGGCGAGAAAGATGAAGGAGGGAGCGTGAAGAGCTTTTCGGCGGGGCCGTACATCTGCACGGTGACCGACAGCAGGCCATAAGCGCGCGAGCCGGGCGCCGCGGTGATGCGATCGGCTACCTCGCGCTGGACCATGAGGACGGCGCGATCGAGCGAAGCGCAACTGGCAGCGAGTTTCAGAAGGATCTGCGAAGTGATGCCATAGGGCAGGTTGCCGAAAACCAGCAGCCGCTGCCCGGCAGCGGCCGCCGCCTCGGCGAAGTCAAAACGAAGCACATCCCGAGTGAGCACTGTGACTCGATCGGGAGGGAACTGGGTGCGGAGATGGGCGGCAAGGTCGTGGTCCAGCTCGACGGCGAGCACATGGGCGGCGCGGGCGGCGAGGGCCGAGGTAATGGCGCCTGCGCCGGGGCCTATTTCCACGACGGTGCGGCCGGCAAGGTCGCCGAGAGAAACGGCGATACGCTGCACGGCCTGCGCGTCATTGAGGAAGTTCTGTCCGAGCTTGGGTTTCGAGGGCATGTTCTGCTTTGATGGTAGACGACGGGGGAGTTTCCGGGGGCAGAAGAAAAGCCGGATCGGAGCGCGCTGGCGAACTCCGGCCTATGTGCCTCCGCCAGGTGGCGCCAGGGTCGCTCCTGTGACGTGCCATTCATCACTGCAATACCGCTTGGTCTGGGGCGACAATGAGTTGGGACGGTTCCGACTTGGTGCGTCAGTTGTAGCGAAAGCGATCACGTAGCGTGAGGGTCTTGCCGAACCGTTCGAGCCACGCCGATCCAGACGCCAGTCTTCGTGGCAGGTCGCGGCTTCAGGGGAGAACCCCTATGAACACAAGCAACATTGCCTATCGAAGCAATCCTGACACTACGGTTCTTACAAACCCCCCGACCGACAAAGCTGAGCAACATCCAGACGATTCACGCTTCACGGTCGAAGCAAAGTTCTACCGGAAGCTTCAAAGCTCGCAAATCAAGTGCGAGCTCTGTCCGCGCGAATGCACTGTCGTCGACGGAAAGCGCGGCCACTGCGGCGTACGCGAGAATCGCGAAGGAACCTTTTATTCGCTGGTTTACGCGCGGGTGTGCGCGGCGCACGTCGATCCCATCGAAAAGAAGCCCATGTTCCACTACCTGCCGGGAACGGCCGCTTTTTCGCTGGCCACGGCCGGCTGTAATGTGAACTGCAAATTCTGCCAAAACTGGGAGATCTCCCAGTCGCGTCCCGAGGAGATTCCCGCCGACTACGCGCCGCCGCAACGGGTTGTCGAACTGGCCAGGCAGTACGAGTGCCCAACCATTGCCTTCACGTACAGCGAGCCGGTGGTCTTCTCGGAGTTTCTGATGGAAGTAGCCGATGCGGGCCACGAAGCGGGCATCCGCAGCATTGTTGTGTCCAACGGCTATATGGGCAAGGAAGCGCTGAAGACAGCGTACGGAAAGATGGATGCGGTCAAGATTGACCTGAAGTCATTTTCGGAGTCGTACTACAGGCAGGTGGTTGGCGGGCAGTTGAAGCCGGTGCTTGATTCGCTGGTCACTCTCAAGGAAATTGGCAAATGGTTGGAGATTGTGTACCTGGTAGTGCCCGGCCTGAACGATGGCGATCAGGAGTTTCGCGGACTGGCGCAATGGATCAAAACCAACCTCGGCGTAGATGTGCCGCTGCATTTCACGCAATATCATCCGGGATACCTGCTGACCAACCGGCCTGTGACGCCAGTAGCAATGCTGGAACGCGCCAAGGCGATTGCCGACACCGAAGGATTGCATTACGTTTATATCGGCAACGTGCCGGGGCATCCTGCGCAAAACACTTACTGCCCGCAGTGCCGCGGATTGTTAGTGGGACGGGTGGGGTTTACGGCCGGCCAGATGCTTATTCGCAACGGTAATTGTCCTTTTTGCATGCATCCGATCCCCGGCATCTGGCACACTTGAGCGGGATGCGGAGGCTTGGCAAATGGGCTTCATGAGGAGTTGCAAAATGTATTGGCTGACAGCTCAAATCGTCGCGCTCATGGCGGTTGCGCCGTTGCAGCATGTGCGCGCCGCGGATCCGGTAAAGGTAAGGCAAGCCGGGGTTGCCGGCGGTTTCTATCCCGCCGATCCCAAGGTGCTTGCCGCGACTATCGACGAAATGCTGGCGCATGTGGCTGAGCCGCCCATCACGGATCGGATTCTGGCCGTGGTTGCGCCGCACGCCGGTTATCAGTACTCCGGTCCCGTGGCTGCTTATACCTACGCGGCGCTCCGGGGGCGGAAGTTCTCGCGTGTTGTGGTGATTGCGCCGTCGCACTACGAATCTTTCGGCTTCAGCTCAGTCTTCGAGGGAGACGCTTACGCTACGCCGCTGGGCCTGGTGCATGTTGACAAGGCCTTTGCGCGAAAACTGGCGAGCATGAGTTCGACCCTGCGGCTATCAAGCCAGGGGCACGATGCCACATCGGCAGGCGCGGAACATGCCATCGAGGTGCAATTGCCGTGGTTGCAGCGGGTACTCGGAGATTTCGAATTGGTGCCCGTGGTCATGGGAGATCAGAGTTACGAGAGCAGCCGCGCTTTGGGTGTGGCGCTGGCAAAACTGATTCAGAGTGAGAACAAGGACGGCGAAACGCTGATTGTGGCCAGTTCCGACTTATCTCACTTTCACACTTACGGCGATGCGGTGACCATCGATCGCAAAACGCTGCATGCGCTTGAAGAATGGGACTACTTCAGCATGTCGCGCAACTTTGAGTCGCGCATATGGGAAGCCTGCGGCGGCGCGCCCATCGTAGCCGCAATGATTGCCGCCGAGCGCATGGGAGCCAATCAGGCAAAGGTGATCAAGTACGCCAATTCCGGCGATGTCACAGGCGATCATTCGAGCGTCGTTGGCTACAGCGCGGACGTCTTTGTCAAAGCTCAAGGCAGCGCGGCGGCGGAGACTCCTTTTTCGCTCAGCGAACAGGAGAAGAGCGAGTTATTGGCTCTGGCCCGCACATCGGTGGAGCACGCAATCAACAAGGACGAAGCGTATGTGCCAACAGCGAGCGCCAGCGATGCGCTCAACCGGGAGCGCGGGGCCTTTGTCACGCTGCACGAATCGGGCGAGCTGCGGGGATGCATCGGCTATACCTCGGCGACCAAGCCTCTCTACATGACGGTGCGGGATACAGCTACGCTGGCCGCCCTGAAGGATCCGCGATTCAAGCCCGTCTCGGTTTCGGAGCTGCCGAAACTGGAATACGAGATTTCGGTGCTTTCGCCCCTTCGGCGAGTGACTGACATTCAACAGATCAAAGTTGGCGAGCATGGCCTGCTGATGAAGAACGGCGGATTCGAGGGCCTGCTGCTGCCGCAAGTGCCTGTGGAGCAGAAATGGGACCGGCAGAAGTTTCTGGAACAGACCTGCGTGAAGGCGGGCATGAGCGCGGGTTGCTGGAAGGATGAGGACACAGACATCTTCCTGTTTACGGCCGTGGTGTTTGACGAGCACAGGCCTTAACAGTCTTTGGTGAAAGTCGGGCTTTGAAAGGGCATGGCTTTAGCCGTGCCGTAAATTTTCGATAAGAAACCGTTGGCTTTAGCCACTGAGGGATGTTTTGCACCAGTTTTGACTTTTCACCACGTGCCGCTAACCAAGCTGGCCAAGATCGGCGGGCAGATCGATATCGACTTCGCCACCTGGGAAGGGCAAAGCAATCAGCGGGCAGGTGGGCTTCATGAGCAGCGCGCGCGCGCCCTTGTCGCCGCCCAGAGCAAGCAAGTCCGCAAAGGCGGCGCGGGGAAAGACGGCGGGAATGCCCAGGATGCCCGCATAAGCAGAGGCCACCATGCCGGGCGCAGCCTGAGCGGCGAAGGCATCTAGCAATGCGCGCAGGTGTTCGGCCGTCAGCCGCGGCTGGTCGCAACCCAGAATGAGCGCGCCAGATGCTTCAGGCGCAATGTCATCGAGAGCCCCGAGCGCTGCGTGAATCGAAGTCGCGATCCCCTGCTCCCATTCGCCGTTGATCACTGGAATGGCCGTATTCAATCCGCTGAAAGGGATCGCTGCGAGGATGTGGTCATGATGGGCGCCGAGAACCACGATGACTGGAGCAGCGCCGGCCTCGCTGGCCAGCCGGATGGCACGCGCAAGGAGCGTTTCGCCGCCCTGCACGAGGAGTTGTTTGGGCTGGCCGAGGCGGCGGCTGGCTCCGGCGGCAATTACGATGGCGGCAACAAGCATCGGCACCAGTGTACCGGGAAGCGCACAAGCAGACCAGACGCGAAAATGGAGCTCAAATGCCAAATGCCGCCCGAGGGCGGCATTTGGCGATCTGAATGGCGGCTGTCGAGCTAAACGCCCATGCCGAACTCGCTGGAGTGGTGTTCGCCGGCGTTTGCGTAGAAGTCGTAGGGAGTGCGCTTCTTGAACTTGTAGCGGTTGCGCAGTTCGCTGCCCACATAGATGCCCAGGGCGGCCACGGCCATTCCCACGGAGAACCAGCCAATCACGCGCAGGGTCGTACGTTCGCACTTCTCTTCAGCAACTGGCTCTTCTGCAATGGTGAGGGATTCGGGCTCGGTGGACATCGGGCAGCCTCCTACACAATCATGATACCCCAGTTTCGGCTAATCCCGCCTGCGCCTAAAGTGGGAAGCCGCCGGGTCTGTTTACTGGGTAGTGTCGATTTGGAAAAGCCACTCGACTTTTGCCAGTTCGGGAAGAAAGCTGGCGCGGATGGAGTTGGCGGCTAATTGGCGCAATTCGTTGCGATTAAAGCCCTGCTCGGTGTGGGCCAGCAGGTATTCGTTGGCCAGATCGGAGCCGAAAAACGCCGGATCGTCGGAGTTGAGCGTCACCAGCAAGCCGGCGTCGAAATAGCGGCGCAGCGGATGATCGGCAAAGGAAGCGCAGGCGCCGGTACGGACATTCGAGGTGGGATTCAGCTCCAGAGGGATGGCGCGGGCCTTAAGCTCCTCCATCAGGTAGAAGTCCTTGACGGCCGAGACGGCGTGGCCGATGCGCTCCGATCCAATTGCCAGCGCCTCGCGGATGGCCTCCGGCCCGGTGGTTTCGCCGGCGTGGTTGGTCAGGCGGAGGCCGGCCGCTTTTGCCTCGGCATAAAGTCGCCTGAACGGCTCGGAGCCGGCGCGCCGCTCGTCCCCGCCCAGGCCGACGCCGACGATGGAAGGGCACTGCGGCCGCATTTCGGCAGCCTTGAGGAAGACCCGCTCCGCCTCGGCGACGCTGAAGTGGCGGACGGCGTCGAAGATCCAGTAAAGCGAGAGGCCCAGTTCGCTCTGGCCGCGTTCGCGGGCGCGTTCCAGGCCGGCAAAGATGGGTTCAAAGGCCGCGGGGTCGTGGTTGCGGCTCATGTAGATGACCCCAACGGAGACGTAGACCTCGGCGTGAACCACGCCCTGCTCGGCCAGGCGTTCGATCATGCGCCATGCGGCCAGTTCGTAGTCCTCGGGCGTGACGAGCCGCTGGCAGACGGCCTTGAAGGCGTCGAGGAAGCCGGTGAAGTTCGTGAAGCGGTAGAGGGCCTCGGCCTCGGCCTGCGTCAGCGGCTGGGCATCGTGGCGGGCGCTCAACTCCACCAGCGTGGCTGGCACGATTGTGCCTTCGAGGTGCAGATGCAGCTCGGCCTTGGGCAGGCGGCGGATAAAGGCGGCGATGTCGGTCACACATATAGTTTAGTTCTGACCGGCACCAGACGGATCGGCTTCGTGGTGCCCCCCCATCGGCCATCCCATGAGAAGCCCATCGGTCTGCTCCCGTAGGGAGTCATCGAAAATAGCCCAGGGCAAGCGCAGCGCAGCCCTGGGCGAGGGACAAGGGAAAGGTCATCCGCCCCGGTGGGGCGGATCGAACACTCTCGCCATGGATCACTGAATCCAGCGACCGTGCATGGGGGTCACACCGCCCCTACAGGGCGGAAATCTCTCGGTCGAACGCTAACCCAGGGTTTCACCCTGGGCTATTCTCCTCTCCTCCCTACGGGAGGACCTGCGCTGCCTGCTCCGCCATTCCCGCACTTAGAATTACCCGTTATCCAATCGGCGATTTGACTTATTTAAGTCGTTCGGAACACAATAACGCATGGAGCAAAGCGCCATCCGCACGTCGATCGACCTTCCGCGAGATCTGCACCGCAGGTTGCACGAGGCGGCCGCGCGCAAGGGTTGCTCTGCGCGTAAGCTGATTCTGGCCGGCATTGAACGGGCAGTCGAGGACACCGCGCCAGTCAGGCCGAAACGGAGGCTCAGCCTTGACGTGCCGCTGATTCCGCCCGCGGGCCGCAAGCTTGACATGACCAATGAAGAGATCTATGAGCTCATCGAGTTCCCATAGGCAGCTCTCCGAACCCGTCCCCGCAGGTCTCGTCGTTCCGGACATCAACGTCTGGCTGGCTCTCGCGGCGCCCGAGCATCCCCACAATCGAGCTGCCCGGCGCTGGTGGCGCCAGCACGAAGGACTGATCGCATTCGTCCGCCCCTCCCAACTTGGATTCCTGCGCCTGATCACAACGGCGGCAGCCATGGACGGCAAGCCGTTGAGCATCGATGAAGCCTGGCGCGTCTACGACCGGTTTTATGACGACGACCGGGTCGCATTCTGCCCCGAGCCGGCGGATGTGGAGCGGAGGTTCCGCGAAATGGCGGTTGGCTCAACTGCATCGCCCAAGTTGTGGGCCGATGCCTGGTTGCTGGCCATTGCGGAAGCGGCAGGCGGGGCGCTGGTTACATTCGACAAGGCGCTTGCGGCGCGGGGGGCGCATTGCCTGCTGTCGAAGCGAGGCTGAAGCCCGCTAC
>Ga0302156_10003828_pt1 | contig 11364 bp, 9 predicted proteins | sample I_Bog_N3_2_FD_193503 | JGI IMG/M metagenome (GOLD analysis project Ga0302156, IMG submission 193503) | Peat permafrost microbial communities from Stordalen Mire near Abisko, Sweden - I_Bog_N3_2 | ecosystem: Environmental > Terrestrial > Soil > Wetlands > Peat | place: Sweden: Abisko, Stordalen... | reverse complement strand
CCTTCGACGGGCCCGCAATTCTCTCCGGCCGCGCCGCCGCGGTCTTCTTCCACGAAGTGCTGGGCCACCGCCTCGAGGGCCAGCGCCAGCGCGGCGATGAAGAGGGCCAGACCTTCACAAAGGAAGTGGGCAAGGAGGTGCTGCCAACCTTCCTCTCAGTGACAGACGATCCCACGCTCACCCACTTCGGCAAGACCTGGCTCAGCGGCAGCTACGATTATGACGACGAGGGCCAGAAGGCGCGGCCTGTTGACCTGATTCAGGACGGCGTCTTGAAGACCTTCCTGATGTCGCGGCTGCCCATCGCCAGCTTCAGCGCATCGAACGGCCACGGGCGGGGGTCCACCGGCCATGTGCCCACCGGACGCCAGGGCAACCTGATTGTCACTTCAACCAAGGCGGTGCCGGAGGCCGAACTGCGCACGCAGTTGATCGAGGAAGCCAAAAAGCAGGGCAAGCCCTACGGCCTCTACTTCGAGGACATCTCCTCTGGTTTCGCGGTCACCCAGCGCCGCTCGCCGCAGGCCTTTGAGGTCATTCCGCTGGTGGTTTGGCGCGTCTATGTGGATGGCCGCCCGGATGAACTCGTCCGCGGCGTCAGCATTGTGGGCACTCCGCTGGCGGCCATGAAGAGCATCCTGGCCACAGGCGAAAAGCGCGAGGTCTTCAACGGAGAGTGCGGCGCCGAGTCGGGCACCATTCCGGTCAGCGCGGTGGCCCCGGCGATTCTGCTTGAAGATCTGGAAACGCAGAAGCAGCAGCAGGGCACAGCACGCCCGCCGATTCTGCCCATGCCGAAGTGAAAGGGACAAAGGGACCAGGGACCAGGGGACAGTGGTCAGTACACAGTGGTCAGTTCGCAGAGTTGAGGATCATGGACTCCCAGGTCCGAAAATCCGGACCTGGGGCACCCAACCTGCATGGAATCCCAGCACCCAACCTTATTGGCATATTGAGATGTGGGACACTTGCCAAAATTATTTTGAACCCAATGCAATTTTCCTGATACTCTCAAGCCAGATTATCCGACCATTAGATCACTTACGCTCCAAGAGGAGTCGCAATATGTATGGCACGGATATCTACATGAAGCCGAGTCGCTGTTTTTTGTCACGGAGCAGAAGCCTGTGAGAGCGATTCTGGAGAAAATAGTGAAGAAACTTACTTTTGTGTTCGTTGCCTTGGCCACAGCCCTCATCCTTACCCCAGTTGCAAAAGCCGATTCGTTTGATTTCACCTACACCGGGAACGACGGCGGTGCCACCGGCTCGGGTACGCTCTTTGCCACCGACCTAGGCTCCGGCGAATGGCTTATTGTGGACGCCAGCGGCACCTTTGACGATGGCGCGAACAGCGGCTCCATCAGCCTGATTCAGAACCCCAACGCTCCCGACGCTTCCACGTCTCCCTCCGGGTTCTTCGGTTACGACGATCTGCTCTTCCCGAACGCGAGCGTGGGCGAGATTCTTGATGTCGAAGGGCTGCTCTTCAGCTTCGCCGGCATGGAACTGAACCTTTGGCAGTCCGGCGGCGGTCCCGGCTTCGACGGCTGGGGCGAAAACAACGAAGATTCAGGATACGGAACCTTCTCCATCACCCCGGAGTCCGGAAATGTCACCCCGGAGCCTGGATCTTTGCCGTTGCTGGCTACCGGAGTGCTGGCGCTGGCAGCCCTCTTGTTGCGCAGGGCAAGCGCCGCAGTTCCCGGCTTGAATCGTTAGTCGATCCCCTCGCGGGACGCTGGAATGGTCCCATAGTTTGCTGTCGAATCGCACCGCCTTGCGTGGTGTTCTGTGCTGGTTTCGGGTGCTTGGCCCCGGTCAGGCGGCATATTCCGGCATACTCTCCACGCCTCCTCTGAAACCCATCCTTTTTGGAGGCATTCATGTCTTTTCTCAATCGTTCAGCAGTATTGCTTTCTACGCTTCTTGTGGGAACAGCGGCCCTGGCCGCGCCCGTTACGACGACGGTCGCCTCCTGCGTCAACAACACCACTGGCGCGGTTCGCATCGTTGCTTCAACCGCAGCCTGCGTCGCAGGTGTAGAAACCGGCATGACCTGGGCGCTGGTGGGTCCGACCGGTCCGCAAGGGCCGGTCGGCGCTGCCGGAGCATCGGGTGCAACCGGAGCCGCTGGAGTTGCCGGACCAATCGGCCTCACGGGCGCAACGGGAGCCACTGGACAGGCTGGACCTGCCGGAGCAACTGGAGCTACTGGCGCCAAGGGAGACACGGGTGCCGCCGGAGCCGCCGGACCTGCTGGGCCAACCGGCCTCACGGGCGCAACCGGAGCCGCTGGACCTACTGGAGCGACTGGGCCAACCGGCGCAACGGGAGCCGCCGGACCCGCTGGACCAACCGGCCCTGCTGGACCAACTGGACCTGCCGGAGCAACTGGAGCCACTGGCGCCAAGGGAGACACAGGCGCAACCGGAGCCGCTGGACCTGCTGGACCAACTGGACTTACCGGTGCAACTGGAGCCGCTGGACCTGCTGGACCAACTGGACCGACCGGAGCAACCGGAGCCCCTGGCGCCAAGGGAGACACGGGTGCAACCGGACCTGCCGGAGCGGCTGGAGTTACCGGACCCTCCGGACCCACCGGGCCAACGGGCGCGGAAGGGCCGGAAGGCCCAGCCGGCCCCGCTGGGCAGGGGTTGGCCGAGACGCGGGCAGCCTTGTTGCAGTGGTATCCCACCACGTATGCGGTTGGAAGTTACCCAGCTGCAGTAGCCTTCGACGGAACCAACATTTGGGTCGCGAATGCTGGCAGCAGCACCGTGACCAAGTTGCTGGCCAGCAGCGGCGCGGTTGTGGGCGCGTATCCGGTTGGAAGCTACCCCAATGGAGTAGCCTTCGACGGAACAAACATCTGGGTCGCGAATACTGACAGCAACAGCGTGACCAAGCTGCTGGCCAGCAGCGGCGCGCTTGTGGGCACGTATCCGATTGGAGGCGGCCCAGTAGCAGTAGCCTTCGACGGAACCAACATCTGGGTCGCGAATGATAGCAGCAACAGCGTGACCAAGCTGCTGGCCAGCACAGGCGCGGTTGAGGGTACGTATACGGTTGGAAGCGAACCAATAGGAGTAGCCTTCGACGGAACCAACATCTGGGTTGCGAATGCTCGCAGCGATACCGTGACCAAGGTGCTGGCCAGCACAGGCGCGGTTGTGGGCACGTATGCGGTTGGAAGCGAACCATATGGCGTTGCCTTCGACGGAACCAACATCTGGGTCGCGAATTCTGGCAGCAACAGCGTGACCAAGATCGGCGCAACCCGGTAGACGGCGCGCGAGTGCGGTTGGCGCTTGCCCCACAATATCCATCCCGTAAAACTTGGGTGCCCCAGGTCCGGATTTTCGGACCTGGGAGACCACGAACCTCAGCCAGCGTTTTTCTGATCTCTGTCGTGAGACCACGAACCTCAAGGCGCGCATACGCCATTTGCCGCTCTGCAGGCGTGGCGCTACAATCTCCCTATGAGCCGCTCTGTTGCCGAAGTTCTTGAAGATGTGCGCCGTCTCCCTCTTGGCGACCTTGATTGGCTGATCGGGGAACTGTCGCGGACTGGGGATGGCTCCGGCGATGCCGAGATCGATGCATCCTGGAAGGCGGAGGTCGAGCGGCGTGTCACTGAGTTCGAAGCCGGAAGCGCCGTGACCTATTCCTGGGAGGAAGTGGAAGCTCCGCTGCGCGCCCGGTTGGCCGGATGAAGCGGAAGAGCATTCGCATCCAGTCACAGGCGCAGGAAGAGATCAACCAAGCCTTCGACTGGTATTTCCTGCGAAATCCCGAAGCGGCCAGTACGTTTTTATCAGAAATCGGCGCATCTTTGGCGCGGATTGCCTCTCACCCCAACTCTATCCCATCTAAACAAAGAACACCCGAAGATGCGTGCTGGCGAAGTTTCCCTATTCCGTGATCTATAAAGAGAAAGACGAGGTCATTCTCATCGTTGCCGTAGCCCATGCCAAGCGCCGTCCCGGTTATTGGCGTGGACGAATCTAATCTGCTTAGTTAGAAACAATTCATTTGTTGAGAACTTTGGAGGCGCCATGAACCCGATTCGTCTGATCGTAGCAACCGCCCTGCTGGCCGTGAGCCTCATTGCATCCGCGCAGGCGCCCCAGCCCACCCGCGCCGACGCCGAGAAAGACCCGGTGCTGAAGGCCATGCTCACCGAGCTGGACCGCAGCAAGAGCGACTTGCAGTTGAAGGACTTCCAGAAGCCCTTCTTCATCCAGTACCGCATCGAAGATATCGATGACTTCGAGACCAGGGCGGAGTTTGGAGCCGTGAGCAGATCCCAGCGCAGCCACCAGCGGCTGGCGCACGTCACGCTGCGCGTCGGCGACTACAAGACCGACAGCTCCGGAGGCCGGGGCGACGGCGTGGTGGAACTGGCCACTCTGGATGACGACCCGATTGCCCTGCGCTCGGCGCTCTGGTGGGCGACCGACGAGGCCTACAAGGCCGCACTGGCCGCCTATGCGCAGAAGCAGGCCGAACTCAAGCAAGTCGAAACGCCGCCCCAGGCCGACGACTTCAGCAAGGAGAAGCCCATCGTCCGTCTTGAAGAGCCTCTCGCGCTGAAGGTGGACCAGGATGCGTGGGCTGAGCGCGCGGCAAAGCTCAGTGGACTCTACCGGACGGATGATTCGGTAAAGGCCGACCAGCGCGACGTACAGTCCTCCAAGGCGGGCCTTCATGCGCGCGCAACCACAACCTGGATGGTCAACAGCGAGGGAACCATCACGCGCACCTCCGCATCCGGCTGCGAGGAAGCCTTCAACGTCAGCACGCAGGCGGCCGACGGGATGAGGCTCGAGTTGTCCCACTCTTCCATCGCTCTCACGCCGGATCAACTGGATGCGCCGGAGGCCTTCGACAAGCATGTGGTTGAACTGATCGCAAAGCTGGGCGATCTGCGCAACGCGCCCCTGGTGGAGGAGGAGTATCACGGGCCGGTGCTGTTGGGTTCCGGCGCGGGCGCGCACATCATTCACTCGCTGTTGGACGATGCGGTGACGGCGACGCGTCCCAAGCTGGGCACCGAGGCGCGCACCGAAGGTCCGTTTGCGTCCAGCTATCATGCCCGCGTCCTGCCTGATTCCTTTGACGTCGTCGATGACCCCGGCCTGAAGAGTTATGACGGCAAGGCCCTGCTGGGCGCTTACGACGTGGACGACGAGGGCGTTCCGGCCCAGGCGGTCAAGCTGGTTGTGGACGGCAAGCTGGAAAACTACCTCATTGGACGCGAGCCGGTGCGCGACTTTCCCCAGTCGAACGGCCACGGCCGCGCTTCGCTGGGCAAGCTGCCCACGCCGTCCATTGGCGTGCTCAAGGTGACGGCCAGCGACGGGCTCACGGACGATGAACTGAATCGCAAGCTGCTGGGCCTGGCAAAGGATCGCGATCTGAAGAGTGTCTATTACGTGAATGCCCTGGCCGGAACAATGACGCCCAGGCTGCTCTATCGCGTCACCCCGGACGGCACCCCGGCTGGCAAGCGCGAGCTGGTGCGTGGCGCGGAGCTGGACGACCTGGACCTGCGCGCGCTCCGCTCGAACGTCGAGGCGGCAGGCAAGGATCTGCGCGTCGCCAACTACTTCGGCGATATTCCCGAGACCGTCCTGGCCCCGGCGCTGCTGATGGATGATGTAACCCTCCGCCGCGCCAACAAGAAGAACGACAAGCTGCCCTTCTATCCGCCGCCGGAGTAAAGGGATTCAGATTGAAGTGGGAACAAAAAGGGTGCCCCACCCTCGCCGCGTTCTTGATGTTGCGGCTAGGGTGTGGGAGTGAACTACCTCTTCTTCCAGCCACCCACGATTGCGCCCATCAGGATCATGCCCCCCAGCCAGAAGCCGGCATTGATGCCGAGCAGGCTCCAGGGGCGAACCTCGAAGACGTACTCAACGGAAAAAACGGGGAAGACAAAGCCGAGCCACACGAGCGCCGCGACCTTGATCCCGCGCAGCACTGTCTGTGCGCCGGTGAGCTGAATTACGCGGGAGATGGCCGCTGCCACGAGCGCCTCCGCAACCAATGCCGCCGCGAACTGAATTGCGGGATTGACGCCCGTGCTCGTCAGCCACTGACTCGTGCGCCCTATCCCACTGAGCCAGGACTGAAGAAAAAACGAGTACCAGCCCATTTCAAAGAGAAAACAGACTACCGCCGCAACGAGAATCGCAAAGTAGTTCTGCCGGACATTCGATTGTGAGTCTGCCATTTTGACCTCCGCATCAATTCCTCACCCAAAGATTAGGCCATACCGGATGATCTTTGACCAGTAAAAAATGAACGCGCCCTCAGTCCAGCCGCGTGAGAAAGGCCTCGCCCTCGGCGGGGCGCAGGCGGCGGGCGATGTTCTCGGCCTCTTCCCGGTTGTCGCCCGCGGGACGTATGCGCACCCAGTAACTGTCCTCGCCGGGAAACTCGATCACGTTGGCGTTCGGGTACTTGTGCAGGAGTTGCTTCTTGAGCTTCTCAGCCTTGCGGTGGCTGTTGAACGCGCCGACCTGCACGCACCAGCGGCCGCCGGTATCGATGGGCTTGGGGGTCCGGTAAACGTCCACCCGCACACGCGCCGAGCCGACGCGGTAGATCCCCGTGGCCTTGGCCGAGGCGATAGTGAGGTCGATCAGCCGGTCTCCCACAAACGGGCCGCGATCGGTGATGCGCATGGCGGCCGACTGGCCGGTCTTCAAATTGGTTACTACGATCAGCGAACCCATCGGCAGGGTCCGGTGGGCCGCGGTCAGCGAGTGGTCGCTGAAGACCTGCCCGTTGGCGGACCTGCGTCCCCTGGCGGCCGTATACCAGGTGGCCAGCCCTTCCTCGGTGCGGATGGGCTTGTGCGCCTTTACATATTGCAGATCATCGGGGCTGACCCCGCCCGGCGGCGCTGGCGTGGGCGCGATGCGGCCCGCCGGCGGCTTGCCGTCGGGCGTGGAAGGATTGGCCTGAGTCTGGCTTTGGGCTTGAACCGGCGGCGGAGCAGCCTGCCGGGCGGGCATCCGCGCAGTGGTTTGCTCGTGCCCGCAGCCCGACGCAGCCAGCAGCACAACCGCCAACCCGGCCCAGACAGTCAGCCGGGTGCCCCAGGTCCGGATTCTCGGACCTGGGAATCCACGAACCTCAACCGGACTATTCGTCACGGCCGCGGACCTCTGTTTTGTTCAAAGCGGTCGGCCAGTTCGCGCAGCTTGTCGCTCACGGTGCGCAGGGCCGAGATCGATTCGCTGCGCACCTGCGGAATCACCGCGGCGTTCACATAGGCGATGGCGTGCCGCAGTTCCATTTCGATCAACTCAACGGCCTCTTCAATGCGGCTGCCCACTCCGCCCATGCCGGGAGGGGGCGGACCAGGAGGCGGATACGGAGGAGGAGGAGGATAAGCACCCATGTCAGATAACCTCGCGCAAGGATTTCGTGCAAGCAATCTCCTTTTCAGTCTGCTGCGTGCGCCGCGCCCCGTCAACCGCCTTCCGCTCAAAGGTGCCGCAATCGTCAATACACTGACGGGATCTCCTGCGTCCGCCTGGCGCCTCCCCCCTTTCCCTCGCCTGTAACTTTCCACAGAGGAACTGCGTCACTATGGAAGAGCCGCACAAGGATGACCTTTCCTCATTTGCGCGATACTCTATTAAGTCGCGTCAGGCAGCGCTCCGGCTCCGCCTGAAGGTGCGCGCGGCCACATCTCCCGTCAGCGAGGACCTGTTCTTTGCAAAGAGGTTCCAGAGAGAGCACCGGCCAGGCATGCGTCGCCAGCCGCTTGAAGCCGAACCCGGCGCAAACGATGAGCCGTCTCGTCCCGGCGCTCTTCGGGACGTTCCTGCTTCTCGCTGCGATCCCCGTACAAGCTGGCTTGGCGCAGGCCCCTCCGCCCAGGCCATCGCTGCCGGACGCGCCGCAACCGCGCACCCCCGCTCCCGCCGCTGCGCCGGCAACCCTGCCCTGTCCGGCAGTGAGCGCCGCTTCGGACGCAATGCCCCCTGCCGCCGGGAATCCGCCGCCAGCCGGTGCCCAACCTGTACCGAAACCCGCCCCCTGCCCGCCCCAATCTACGATCAACTGGTATATGCGCTTCACCAATGGGCCGCAGGTCAAGCCGCTGACGCCCAAAGAGAAGGGCTGGCTGGCGGTGCGCAATGTTGTGGACCCCTTCAACGGCCTCACAATTCTCGGCGCCTCCGCGATCTCGGTGGGCTCGGATGCGGATTCCCCCTACGGCCCCGGCATGAAAGGCTTCGCGCGCAACGTGGGCGTCAGCTATACCCAGGACATGACCGGCGAGTTTTTTGGCACTTTTCTCATTCCCTCCCTCGTCCACCAGGATCCGCACTACCACCGCATGCCCAACGCAAAGATTCCTCGCCGCGCCGCTCATGCCATCGCGCAGGTGGTTTGGACCCTGGGAGACAACGGCAAGCCGATGGTGAACTACGCCAACCTGGCGGGCTTCGCCATCGAAGACGAGATAGGCGATCTGTACGTGCCGGGCCGGCAGACCAATCTGCCCGCCAGCGCCGAGCGCTATGCCATCGATCTCGCCACCGCGCCCGTCGACAACTTCGTCACCGAGTTCATGCCCGACGTAGCCCGCCGCATCCACATTCGCGTTGTCCTCATTCAGAGGATCATCAACCAGATAGCCAAGACCCCCGGAACCAGCTCGCCGTAGGCCGGAACCCTGGCCCAGTCCAGTCAATGCAAGGGATCGCAATGCCGCATGGAACCGTCTAGGCCAGCCTGCAACGCGTAGAATGAATTCATATTGCTTGAGAAATCGGAGATCGCATTCAAATGACGAAGCCACGTGTGCTGCCAAAGGCCGTATTAGTGTGGCTGCTTGCCTTTGCCGTGCCCGCCCTGCCGCAAAAAGCGCAAGACGTAACCATCGGCTACTTCCCGACCATCGTCAATACAATCGATGTCCCCGGCGCTGGCACGGGCGCGCTACAGGGAACCGTCGCCATCGGCGTTGACGCAGCCGGAGATGTCGCTGGAACCTACATTGACACGGTGGGCGTCTATCACGGATTCGTGTACACAACCAATGGCACGACCAATACCTTCTACTCCTTCGATGCCATCACCCCTAGCAAGAACGCGATCGCAGGCGAGGGAACCATCGTCACGGGCATCAGTTCGACGGGAGACATCTCTGGTTATTCCATATCCGGTTATTCCACTGGACCCTCCAGTCGATCCGAATCGCGGCTCGGATTTATGCGCGCCGCTGACGGCACGATTACCACCTTCGTCGGGCCAGATAATACTGGAATGGGCGCAGTCCTGGGCATCAACTCGGTGGGGTCTGTCACCGGGTGGGGCGGGTGGATTGACGGCGGCGACGGCTTTGTAAGCGCTGCCGATGGCACGGGGTCTAACTTCGACCCTCTGCTTTTCCACGACGCTCCAAATACCGGTATCGGCATCAACACGGCGGGGGCGATCACGGGTAGGTACCACGATAACTCCAATGTATCTCACGGCTTTGTTCTCAGTGCCGACGGCGCGACGATCACCACCTTCGATCCTCCCAACCTGGCCACGACCCAGACCACGAATGGAAACAGCGGCACCCTGCCCACCAGCATCGACACGGCAGGAGACGTTGCGGGAACCTACACCGACACGAACGGCGCGCGCCACAGCTTTGTGCGCACCGCCAGCGGCACAATCACCCCCTTCGATCCTCCCGGCGCGAACCTGAATCCGTGTGCATCCACCGGCATGGGCAAGCTGCTCTGCGGCTCTGGTGGCCTCGGCATCGACGATGCGATGGACGTCGTGGGAGCGTTCTTTGACGCGAACAATGTGGCGCATGGATTCCTGCGCTATGGCGCCACGGGGACATTCGTCACCGTCACCCCCTCAGAGGCGGGCACGGGCGCCTTTCAGGGAACGGCCTTCTTCGCCATCAACGCTTCGGGGACGATGGCCGGAACCTACGCCGACTCGAACTCCGTGCTGCATGGCTTTACCTACAGTGTGCCTACCGTTGCAACAACAACTACGCTGACTCCCGCGCCGACGCCGAATCCATCGGTCTTTGGCGAGCCGGTCACGCTGAGCGCGACCGTTACCTCGAGCAGCGGCACGCCCCCCGATGGCGAAAACGTCGCATTCCAAGAGAATACGGTCAGCATCGAGGATTCCCAGTTGAGCAGCGGCGCTGCCAGTTCAGTCCTGCGTACGGCAGCGGGAACTTGGTCCATCACCGCGGAATACGTCGGCGACTCGACCTTCGTCAGCAGCACCTCAACGCCGGTCAACCTGGTAGTCAATCAGGCCAGCACCACCACAACTTTGACCTCTTCGCCGAATCCCTCAGGCGTGGGGCAATCCGTGACCCTCACGGCAACCGTCTCAGGGCAATTTGGCGGCCTGCCGACCGGCTCGGTGGCATTCAGCAATGGAAATACGAGTCTGGGAAGTGTGACTCTGGGCGCAACGAATCAGGCGGTATTGACCACGACGGCCCTGCCTTTAGGTACGGACTCGATTACGGCAGTCTACAGCGGCGACTCGAATTTTACCGGAAGCACGTCGGCAGCGGTGAGTCAGGTGGTGGCCGCGCCCGACTTCACCATGACCATCAGTCCGGCATCCATCTCGGTCCAGGCCGGAGCGAGTGGCACGACCACCATCACCGTGCAGGATGAAGGCGGCTTCAATTCCAATGTTTCCTTCGCTTGCTCGGGGTTGCCTTCGGGTGCCGCGTGCACCTTCACCCTGGAGACCGTGCCCACGCCTGCGGGCATCTCCTACTCCACGCTCACCGTGACCACCTCCGCGTCAACCGCCGCCCTCCATCGCAACTCCAATCCGCTACTCCCCGGCTCAGCGCTGGCGGTTGCCCTCTGCTGTTTCGGCTGGAAGAAGCGCCGCCGCTTGCAGATGCTGGTATTACTGGCAGTGACCATGGCCGGCCTGGGCCTGCTCAACGGCTGCGGCAGCGGCGGGTCTTCTTCCGGTGGGGGTGGTGGCACTCAACCCGTCACATCGACCGTCACCGTAACCGCGACCTCCGGCTCACTTACGCACACGGCAACCTTCAAGCTCACGGTGAACTGAGCCCTCTCCTTCAGACTACGGCTCATCCCATGCCACTCGGATGAGCCGTTCGCCCCTCCTCGGCTAAGCCCGCCGCATCCACATTCGTGTTGTCCTCATTCAGAGGATCATCAACCAGATAGCCAAAACGCCCGGCGCCTCCGCGTCGCCGTAAGGCATCCGCCGGCCAGGACCGGCAGTGAATCTGTTTCCGCAGCCTGCGATTTATCTCGACAGTTATGCCCCCCCCCCCGATAGAATTCAGAGCAATCCACTTTTTAAGGAAGTTCCCATG
>Ga0302156_10003821_pt1 | contig 11371 bp, 7 predicted proteins | sample I_Bog_N3_2_FD_193503 | JGI IMG/M metagenome (GOLD analysis project Ga0302156, IMG submission 193503) | Peat permafrost microbial communities from Stordalen Mire near Abisko, Sweden - I_Bog_N3_2 | ecosystem: Environmental > Terrestrial > Soil > Wetlands > Peat | place: Sweden: Abisko, Stordalen... | reverse complement strand
ATCCTTCCTACGCCCAGCAAATCGTTACCCTGACTTACCCGCACATCGGCAACACCGGTACCACGCCGGAAGATGCCGAGTCCGATCGTGTCTGGTCCGCCGGCCTGGTCATTCGCGACCTGCCGCTGGTAGCGAGCAACTGGCGCAACACGATGTCCCTGTCCGATTACCTGAAGGCCAACAACGTGGTGGCCATCGCCGGTATCGACACCCGGCGCCTGACCCGCATCCTGCGGGAAAAAGGTTCGCAGAACGGCTGCATCATGGCCGGCGACAACATTTCCGAAGCCGCGGCGATTGCCGCAGCACAAGGTTTCCCGGGCCTGAAGGGCATGGACCTGGCGAAAGTCGTCAGCACCACGAAGCAGTACGAGTGGCGCTCGACGGTCTGGGACTTGAAGACCGACAGCCACGCGACCATCGAAGCCTCCAAGCTGCCTTACCATGTCGTGGCCTACGACTACGGTATCAAGCACAACATCCTGCGCATGCTGGTCGAGCGCGGTTGCCGCGTGACGGTCGTGCCGGCGCAAACCCCGGCCGGCGACGTTCTGGCCCTGCAACCGGACGGCGTGTTCCTGTCCAACGGCCCGGGTGACCCGGAGCCTTGCGACTACGCGATCAAGGCGATCAAGGAAGTACTGGAAACCGAGATTCCGGTGTTCGGTATCTGCCTGGGTCACCAGCTGCTGGCCCTGGCCTCCGGCGCCAAGACCCTGAAAATGGGTCACGGCCATCACGGTGCCAACCACCCGGTCCAGGACCTGGATACCGGTGTTGTCATGATCACCAGCCAGAACCACGGTTTTGCGGTGGATGAAGCGACCCTGCCGGCCAATGTCCGGGCGATTCACAAGTCGCTGTTCGACGGCTCCCTGCAAGGCATCGAGCGCACCGACAAGAGCGCGTTCAGCTTCCAGGGCCACCCTGAAGCCAGCCCGGGCCCGAACGACGTTGCACCGCTGTTCGATCGCTTCATCAATGAGATGGCCAAGCGCCGTTGATCGCCTGAATGCCCAGGGCGGCCCCGCCACGCGGCGGCCCCCTGGGTCTCTTCTAGGATTGTTCAACGGCTTGCCGACTGACCTGCGGATTTGAGTGACAAACCCATGCCAAAACGTACAGACATAAAAAGCATCCTGATTCTCGGTGCCGGCCCGATCGTGATCGGCCAGGCCTGCGAATTCGACTACTCCGGCGCCCAGGCCTGCAAGGCCCTGCGCGAAGAGGGTTACCGCGTCATCCTGGTGAACTCCAACCCGGCCACCATCATGACCGACCCGGCCATGGCCGACGCCACCTACATCGAACCGATCAAGTGGCAGACCGTGGCCAAGATCATCGAGAAGGAGCGTCCGGACGCCCTGCTGCCGACCATGGGTGGCCAGACCGCCCTGAACTGCGCCCTGGACCTGGAGCGCGAAGGCGTGCTCGAGAAGTTCGGCGTGGAAATGATCGGTGCCAACGCCGACACCATCGACAAGGCCGAAGACCGTTCGCGCTTTGACAAGGCGATGAAATCCATCGGCCTGGACTGCCCGCGTTCCGGTATCGCCCACAGCATGGAAGAGGCCAATGCGGTCCTCGAGAAGCTCGGCTTCCCGTGCATCATCCGTCCGTCCTTCACCATGGGCGGCACCGGTGGTGGTATCGCTTACAACCGTGAAGAGTTCGAAGAAATCTGCGCCCGTGGCCTGGACCTGTCGCCGACCAAGGAACTGCTGATCGACGAATCGCTGATCGGCTGGAAAGAGTACGAGATGGAGGTGGTCCGCGACAAAAAGGACAACTGCATCATCGTCTGCTCCATCGAGAACTTCGACCCGATGGGCGTGCACACCGGTGACTCGATCACCGTTGCACCGGCACAGACCCTGACCGACAAGGAATACCAGATCCTGCGTAACGCCTCCCTGGCGGTACTGCGTGAGATCGGCGTGGAAACCGGTGGTTCCAACGTTCAGTTCGGCATTTGCCCGAACACCGGCCGCATGGTCGTGATCGAGATGAACCCGCGGGTATCGCGTTCCTCGGCCCTGGCTTCGAAAGCCACCGGCTTCCCGATCGCCAAGGTCGCGGCCAAGCTGGCGGTGGGTTACACCCTGGACGAGCTGTCGAACGACATCACCGGCGGCAAGACCCCGGCGTCCTTCGAACCGTCCATCGACTACGTCGTGACCAAGCTGCCGCGCTTCGCCTTCGAGAAATTCCCGAAAGCCGACGCCCGCCTGACCACCCAGATGAAGTCGGTGGGTGAAGTCATGGCCATCGGCCGGACCTTCCAGGAATCCCTGCAGAAAGCCCTGCGCGGCCTGGAAGTGGGCGTTTGCGGCCTGGACGAGAAGCTCGACCTGAGCAACCCGGAAAGCATGAACGTGCTCAAGCGCGAGCTGACCGTGCCGGGCGCCGAGCGCATCTGGTACGTGGCGGACGCCTTCCGCGCCGGCATGACCGTCGAAGAAATCTTCGGCATGAACATGATCGATCCGTGGTTCCTGGTGCAGATCGAAGATCTGATCAAGGAAGAAGAGAAGGTCAAGACCCTGGGTCTGTCGGCCATCGACCGCGACCTGATGTTCCGCCTCAAGCGCAAGGGCTTCTCCGACATGCGTCTGGCCAAGCTGCTGGGCGTGACCGAGAAAAACCTGCGGACCCATCGTCACAAGCTGGAAGTGTTCCCGGTCTACAAGCGCGTCGACACCTGCGCGGCCGAGTTCGCCACCGACACCGCCTACCTGTACTCGACGTATGAAGAAGAGTGCGAGGCCGCGCCATCGGGTCGCGACAAGATCATGATCCTCGGCGGCGGTCCGAACCGTATCGGCCAGGGCATCGAGTTCGACTACTGCTGCGTGCACGCGGCCCTGGCGCTGCGCGAAGACGGGTACGAGACCATCATGGTCAACTGCAACCCGGAAACCGTGTCCACTGACTACGACACCTCCGATCGCCTGTACTTCGAGCCAGTGACCCTGGAAGACGTGCTGGAAATCGTCCGCGTCGAGAAGCCGAAAGGCGTGATCGTCCAGTACGGCGGCCAGACCCCGTTGAAACTGGCTCGTGCCCTGGAAGCGGCCGGCGTGCCGATCATCGGTACCAGCCCTGACGCCATCGACCGTGCCGAAGACCGCGAGCGCTTCCAGCAGATGGTCGAGCGCCTGAACCTGCGTCAGCCGCCAAACGCTACCGTGCGCAGCGAAGACGAAGCGATTCGTGCCGCCAGCAAGATCGGTTACCCGTTGGTGGTGCGTCCGTCCTACGTACTGGGCGGCCGGGCGATGGAAATCGTCTACGAAGAAGAAGAACTCAAGCGTTACCTGCGTGACGCAGTGAAAGTGTCCAACGACAGCCCGGTGCTGCTGGACCACTTCCTCAACTGCGCCATTGAAATGGACGTGGATGCGGTCTGCGACGGCACCGACGTGGTGATCGGCGCGATCATGCAGCACATCGAGCAGGCCGGCGTTCACTCCGGTGACTCCGCGTGCTCGCTGCCGCCGTACTCGCTGCCGGCGCACATCCAGGACGAGATGCGTGACCAGGTCAAGAAAATGGCCCTGGAGTTGGGCGTTGTCGGCCTGATGAACGTGCAGCTGGCCCTGCAAGGCGAAGATATCTACGTCATCGAAGTCAACCCGCGCGCCTCGCGTACCGTGCCGTTCGTCTCCAAGTGCATCGGTGTCTCCCTGGCCATGATCGCTGCCCGCGTGATGGCCGGTAAGACCTTGAAGGAGCTGAACTTCACCAAGGAAATCATTCCGAACTTCTACAGCGTGAAAGAGGCGGTATTCCCCTTCGCCAAATTCCCTGGTGTGGACCCGATCCTGGGCCCGGAGATGAAGTCCACCGGTGAAGTGATGGGTGTCGGCGACACCTTCGGCGAAGCGTTCGCCAAGGCCCAGATGGGCGCCAGCGAAGTGCTGCCGACCGGCGGTACCGCCTTCATCAGCGTGCGTGATGACGACAAGCCACTGGTTGCAGGTGTGGCCCGTGATCTGATCAACTTGGGCTTCGAAGTGGTGGCAACTGCCGGCACGGCCAAGGTGATCGAAGCGGCCGGGCTGAAAGTGCGCCGGGTCAACAAGGTGACGGAAGGTCGTCCGCACGTCGTCGACATGATCAAGAATGACGAAGTCACCCTGATCATCAACACGACCGAAGGCCGTCAGTCGATCGCTGACTCGTACTCCATTCGTCGTAACGCGCTGCAGCACAAGATCTACTGCACCACTACCATTGCTGCTGGCGAAGCCATCTGCGAAGCGCTCAAGTTCGGTCCGGAGAAGACCGTGCGTCGCTTGCAGGATCTACACGCAGGATTGAAGGCATGACCAAATACCCCATGACCGTCCAGGGCGCGAAAGCCCTGGAAGAAGAGCATGCTCACCTGACCAAGGTCGTCCGTCCGAAGCTGAGCCAGGACATCGGTACGGCCCGCGAGCTGGGTGACTTGAAGGAAAACGCCGAATACCACGCTGCCCGCGAGCAGCAAGGTATGGTCGAGGCGCGGATCCGTGACATCGAAGGCCGCATGCAGAACGCGGTGATCATCGACGTCACGACCATCCCGCACACCGGAAAGGTGATCTTCGGTACCACCGTGGAAATCGCCAACGTCGAAACCGACGAAAGCGTGGTTTATCACATCGTGGGTGAGGATGAGGCCGACTTCAAACTCGGCAAGATCTCCGTTGGCTCGCCACTGGCCCGTGCCTTGATTGCCAAGGAAGAGGGTGATGTGGTGGCTGTCAAAACGCCCGGTGGCGTTATCGAGTACGAGATTGTTGAAGTCCGCCACATCTGAACGAAGGCGCCCGCTGCGTGCGGGCGCCATGCTCTGGCAACTGACCCAGATGCTCTGGGTCGGTGGCCTGTGGCTGCTGCACATCGGTTTATTGCCGGTGTTGACGCAAATTGGCCTGGCACCGCTGTTGATCGACGAGATCAATAGCCTGCTGGGCTCTTTATTGATAGGGTTTGCAACGGTGTGTGTGATCGTGCAGATCCTGGTGTTGCTCCAGGCCGAAGGCCGGGCAAGCCTATGGCGCGATACGCGCGGGCAATTGCTGTTGATGTCGTTCTATGCGTGCGGGATGTATTTCGCGGTGCGAACCTGGCTGCCGGAGGCGTCGCGCTGGCAGTTGTTCAGTTATCTGGTGCTTGGCCTTTGCGGCCTGGTGCTGGTGCTGCAACCGGTGCCGGGCGAGAGTGGCAGGGCACGCGCTGCGTACCCTTGACCCCGTCCTACGTCACTTGAAGCGATGGACGTTGGACAACTGCTTGTTGACGCTGAAGTTCTTGCGATAAAGCAGTGCCATCTTGCCGATGACTTGCACCAGATCCGCCTTGCCGGCCTTGCACAGTTGCGCAATGGCCTCCAGGCGCGATTCGCGGTCGAGGATATTGAGCTTGATCTTGATCAGCTCATGATCGCCCAATGCGCGTTCAAGCTCGGCTAACACACCTTCGGTCAAACCGTTGTCAGCCACAGTCAATACTGGTTTCAGATGGTGGCCGATGGATTTGTACTGTTTCTTCTGCTCTTGAGTGAGCGGCATAATCTGACCCCTGCGTCTGATCTTGTAAAAAGCGGCGGCCAGTTTACCCGAGCGCGTCCGGGACCGCCCAGTTAATCGCGATTCGACTATTTTTTCGAGGTGGCCCGTGGCCCGTTCCAAGACTAGCCTTAACTGGCTGAAAGAACATTTCAACGATCCGTACGTCAAAATGGCGCAAAAAGACGGCTACCGCTCCCGTGCCAGCTACAAATTGCTGGAAATCCAGGAGAAGGACCGGATTATTCGCCCGGGCATGACCGTGATCGATCTCGGCGCGGCCCCGGGTGGCTGGTCCCAGGTGACCAGTCGTCTGATTGGCGGCAAGGGCCGTTTGATCGCCTCCGACATCCTGGACATGGACAGCATCCCCGACGTGACCTTCATCAAGGGCGACTTCACCGAGGACTCTGTCCTGGCTGAAATCCTCGCGGCAGTGGGAAATTCCGAGGTGGACCTTGTGATTTCCGATATGGCCCCCAATATGAGTGGTACACCCGAAGTGGATATGCCGCGTTCGATGTTCCTTTGTGAACTGGCTCTCGATCTCGCCGGACGCGTACTACGCCCCGGTGGTGATTTTTTGATCAAGGTTTTCCAGGGCGAAGGCTTCGACGAGTACCACAAGAACTTCCGCAAGCTGTTTGACAAGGTCCAGACGCGCAAGCCGTCGTCTTCCCGTGATCGGTCCCGTGAGCAGTATCTGCTGGGCCGTGGCTTCCGCGGACGGATCGAGTAAGACGAGGTTCTTGGCCGGGGCGATAGGTTTTTCGTATTTCGCCCCGTGAGAATAAGCGCATATTGTGTAGTGATTGTTTCACAAAGGGTTACAGACGGCGCCTGCAGGATCTGTAGGTTATGTAGTAAGTTACGCCGGTGAATATCATGCGAAGCGCGCGCCAGTAGCGGATCCCGCTTCATGAGGGTAGTTAATTGAACGATATGGCAAAGAATCTGATCCTGTGGTTGATCATCGCCGCTGTCCTGGTGACAGTGATGAACAACTTCTCCAGCCCTAACGAGCCGCAGACCCTCAACTACTCCGACTTCATCCAGCAGGTCAAGGATGGCAAAGTCGAGCGCGTTGCCGTGGACGGCTACGTGATCACCGGCAAGCGCAACGATGGCGACAGCTTCAAGACCATCCGTCCGGCCATCCAGGACAACGGCCTGATCGGCGACCTGGTGGACAACCACGTCGTGGTCGAAGGCAAGCAGCCTGAGCAGCAGAGCATCTGGACCCAGTTGCTGGTTGCCAGCTTCCCGATCCTGGTGATCATCGCGGTGTTCATGTTCTTCATGCGCCAGATGCAGGGCGGTGCGGGCGGCAAGGGCGGGCCGATGAGTTTCGGCAAGAGCAAGGCGCGCCTGCTATCCGAAGACCAGGTGAAAACCACCCTGGCTGACGTCGCCGGTTGCGACGAAGCCAAGGAAGAAGTCGGCGAGCTGGTCGAGTTCCTCCGCGATCCGGGCAAGTTCCAGCGCCTGGGCGGCCGAATTCCCCGCGGCGTGCTGATGGTCGGTCCTCCGGGTACCGGTAAAACCTTGCTGGCCAAGGCGATTGCCGGCGAAGCCAAGGTGCCGTTCTTCACTATTTCCGGTTCCGATTTCGTCGAGATGTTCGTCGGTGTCGGTGCCAGCCGTGTCCGTGACATGTTCGAGCAGGCGAAGAAGCACGCGCCTTGCATCATCTTCATCGACGAAATCGATGCGGTCGGTCGTCACCGTGGTGCCGGCATGGGCGGTGGTCACGACGAGCGCGAACAGACTCTCAACCAGTTGCTGGTGGAGATGGACGGTTTCGAGATGAACGACGGCATCATCGTGATTGCCGCCACCAACCGTCCTGACGTACTCGACCCGGCGCTGCTGCGTCCTGGTCGCTTCGACCGCCAGGTGGTCGTTGGTCTGCCGGATATCCGCGGTCGCGAACAGATTCTCAAAGTCCATATGCGCAAAGTGCCCATGGGCGACGACGTCGCTCCCGGGGTGATTGCACGGGGTACGCCGGGCTTCTCCGGTGCCGACCTGGCCAACCTGGTGAACGAGGCTTCCCTGTTCGCTGCACGTGCCGGTAAACGCATCGTCGAGATGAAGGAATTCGAACTGGCGAAAGACAAGATCATGATGGGCGCCGAGCGCAAATCCATGGTCATGTCCGAGAAGGAAAAACAGAACACCGCGTATCACGAAGCCGGTCACGCGATTGTCGGCCGTGTGGTGCCCGAGCACGATCCGGTCTACAAGGTCTCGATCATCCCGCGCGGTCGTGCGCTGGGTGTGACCATGTTCCTGCCGGAAGAGGATCGCTACAGCCTGTCCAAGCGTGCGCTGATCAGCCAGATCTGCTCGCTGTATGGCGGCCGTATCGCTGAAGAGATGACCTTGGGCTTTGACGGTGTCACCACCGGCGCTTCCAACGACATCATGCGTGCCAGCCAGATTGCCCGGAACATGGTCACCAAGTGGGGCCTGTCCGAGAAACTGGGTCCGCTGATGTACGCCGAGGAAGATCAGGAAGTATTCCTGGGTCGTGGCGGCGGCGGTCAGAACGCCAGCTTCTCCGGCGAAACGGCCAAGCTGATCGACTCGGAAGTGCGCAGCATCATTGACCAGTGCTACGGCACGGCCAGGCAGATCCTGACGGACAACCGCGACAAGCTCGACGCCATGGCGGACGCGCTGATGAAGTACGAAACCATCGATGCCGAGCAGATCGACGACATCATGGCTGGTCGCCCACCGCGTGAACCGCGCGACTGGGAAGGTGGTTCGGGCACTTCGGGTACTCCGCCGGTGGTCCAGAACGAACGACCAGAAACGCCGATCGGCGGCCCTGCGGCTGATCATTAAGGTTTGAAATGACTTCTGTTCAGTCCTCGACCCGGTTGCCTTGCGGCAACCGGGTTCTTGATTTGGCCCGGACGCATGTCATGGGCATTCTCAACGTCACCCCTGATTCCTTTTCCGATGGCGGCCGTTTCAATCACCTCGATGCTGCCCTGCGCCACGCGCAGGCCATGGTTGAGGCGGGTGCGACGCTGATCGATATCGGTGGCGAGTCGACCCGTCCCGGTGCGCCCGTGGTTTCTCCTCTCGAGGAGCTGGAGCGTGTCGCGCCGGTGGTCGAGCGTATTCACCGGGAATTGGATGTGATCATCTCGGTCGATACGTCCACGCCACAGGTCATGCTGGAGAGCGCCAGGTTGGGTGCGGGCCTGATCAATGACGTGCGCTCGTTGCAGCGTGACGGTGCCCTGCAGGCCGCTGCTGCGACTGGCTTGCCGGTCTGCCTGATGCACATGCTCGGCGAGCCGGGAAATATGCAGGACAACCCCCATTACGACGATGTCACGGGCGAGGTGGTGAATTTTCTCGCCGAGCGCATGGCGCTGTGTGCGGCAGCCGGTATCGCGGCTGAGCGCATCGTGCTCGACCCGGGGTTTGGCTTTGCCAAGACCCTGGCGCACAACCTGAGTCTGTTCAAGCATATGGAAGCGTTGCATGCCCTGGGCCGGCCGCTATTGGTCGGCGTCTCGCGCAAGAGCATGATAGGGCAGGCCCTTGGTCGTCCGGTCGGTGAGCGCCTTTATGGCGGCCTGGCCCTGGCGGCATTGGCGATGAGCAAAGGCGCACGGATTCTTCGTGTGCACGATGTCGCCGAAACGGTCGACGTGGTGCGCATGATCGCTGCCGTTGACGCTGCACAATAAGAACGATGGAGTTCTGATGAAGAAAAAATACTTCGGCACCGACGGTATTCGTGGGCGCGTAGGGCAGTACCCGATCACCCCTGATTTCATGCTCAAGCTCGGCTGGGCCGCCGGCATGGCGTTCCGCAAGCTGGGCGCGTGCCGGGTGCTGGTGGGCAAGGACACGCGGATCTCCGGCTACATGTTCGAGTCCGCCCTGGAAGCCGGTCTTTCCGCTGCGGGCGCCGATGTGATGCTGCTGGGGCCGATGCCGACGCCGGCCATCGCCTACCTGACCCGGACGTTTCATGCCGAGGCAGGAATCGTGATCAGCGCTTCGCACAACCCCCACGACGACAACGGCATCAAGTTTTTCTCCGGTGCGGGCACCAAGCTGCCGGATGAAGTCGAGCTGATGATCGAGGAGTTGCTCGATGCGCCGATGACCGTGGTCGAGTCGGAAAAGCTCGGCAAGGTCTCGCGGATCAATGACGCGGCCGGTCGCTACATCGAATTCTGCAAGAGCAGTGTGCCGACGGGGACCAACCTCGCGGGCCTGAAGATTGTTATCGACTGCGCCCACGGGGCCACCTACAAGGTCGCGCCGAGTGTGTTCCGTGAGCTGGGCGCGCAGGTCGTCGCCCTGTCGGCGGCGCCCAACGGTCTGAACATCAACGACAACTGCGGCTCGACGCATATGAAACCGCTGCAGGCGGCCGTGCTGGCCGAGCAGGCGGACCTGGGCATCGCCTTCGACGGCGACGGCGATCGGGTGCTGATGGTCGATCACACCGGTGCCGTGGTGGATGGTGACGAACTGGTGTTCATCATTGCCCGGGATATGGCTGAGCGTGGCAAGCTGAACGGCGGCGTGGTCGGTACCTTGATGAGCAACCTGGGTCTCGAGCTGGCCTTCAAGGAGCTGGACATTCCGTTCGTGCGCGCCAATGTCGGCGACCGTTATGTGATTGCCGAGCTGCTGGAGCGCAACTGGCTGGTGGGTGGCGAAAACTCCGGGCATATTCTCTGCCTGAATCACACCACCACCGGCGATGCGATCATCGCCGCGTTGCAAACCCTGATGGCCCTGCGACGTCGTGGCGAAGGCCTGGCCCAGGCGCGCCAGGCGCTGCGCAAGTGCCCGCAGGTGCTGGTCAATGTGCGTTTTGCCGGTGGTGTCGACCCGGTCAAGCACCCAAAGGTGGTGCAGGCCTGCGAGGACGTCACCCAGGCCATGAACGGTCGCGGTCGCGTGCTGTTGCGCAAGTCCGGTACCGAGCCGCTGGTGCGGGTAATGGTCGAAGGCGAGGACGAAGCGACGGTCCGTGGTCACGCCGATGCACTGGCAAAACTGGTGACTGAAGTTTGCGCCTGATTTCGGCTTGCCAGTGAGGATGCGGTTGGGTAACATCTGCGCCCACTTTGACCTGCGAGGTACAGCATGCGTCGCCCAATGGTAGCTGGTAACTGGAAGATGCACGGTACCCGCGCCAGCGTCGTCGAGCTGATCAAGGGTTTGAGTGACCTGGCCTTGCCGAGCGGTGTTGACGTGGCGGTATTCCCGCCTTGCCTGCATATCAGCCAAGTGGTTGAAGGCTTGAAAGGCCAATCGATTTTGATCGGTGCGCAGAACTCGGCGGTGGAGCCCCAGCAGGGCGCCTTGACCGGTGAGATTGCACCGAGTCAGTTGCTCGATGCAGGGTGTTCCCTGGTGTTGGTAGGGCATTCCGAGCGTCGCCTGATCATTGGCGAGTCGGATGCCGTCCTCAATCGCAAGTTTGCGGCAGCGCAAGCCTGTGGGTTGATTCCGGTGCTCTGTGTAGGGGAAACCCTGGAGCAGCGTGAAGCCGGCAAGACGCTGGAAGTGGTTTCGCGTCAGCTGGACAGCATTATCGAGGCGTTTGGTGTCGGCGCTTTTGCCAAGGCTGTCATCGCTTACGAACCGGTCTGGGCCATTGGCACCGGGCTGACAGCTTCACCGCAACAAGCGCAGGATGTGCACGCCGCCATTCGCGCGCAGTTGGCGGCAAAGAATTCTGAGGTCGCACAAGGTGTGCGGCTTCTATACGGCGGCAGCGTGAAGGCGGCCAATGCGGTCGAACTGTTCGGCATGCCGGATATCGA
>Ga0302156_10003819_pt1 | contig 11372 bp, 6 predicted proteins | sample I_Bog_N3_2_FD_193503 | JGI IMG/M metagenome (GOLD analysis project Ga0302156, IMG submission 193503) | Peat permafrost microbial communities from Stordalen Mire near Abisko, Sweden - I_Bog_N3_2 | ecosystem: Environmental > Terrestrial > Soil > Wetlands > Peat | place: Sweden: Abisko, Stordalen... | reverse complement strand
CGCGTGCTGGCTGAACATTGAATCCACGATGCGAATGAACGCCTCGTAGCTGTTGAACAGCCCGTGCCGCCCGGTCAGCAGATAGCCTTCCAGCCATCCCTCGCATTGGTGCTCGCTGAGCATCGAATCGAGCACCCGCCCGGCGGGTGCCAGGAACTCATCATTCTCAACCTTCTCCGCATCCCATTGGCGGTTGGTGACCCCGAAGACAGCGCCGAGAAGATTCGAGAGCGTTTCATCCGGACCGAAGATCCGAAAGTTGTCCGGGTTCAGCTTGACGACGTCCTTGAAGAACTCGCCCAGCACAAGAGTGTCCTGGCCATCGACGGCACCTGGCGAAGGCACATGAACCGCATGATCCCGGAAATCGGGCATATGCAGGTCGTGCAGAAGGATTCCGCCGTTGGCGTGGGGATTGGATCCCATCCGCCGATCGCCGGTTGGCGCCAACTCGGCCAATTCATCGATCAGCCGTCCGTTTTCATCGAACAACTCCTCGGCCTTGTAGCTTTTCATCCAGCTTTCCAGCAGCGCAACGTGCTTCGGATGGTCCTGATCGACCAGCAACGGTACCTGATGCGCCCGGAACGTTCCCTCGATCTGCAGGCCGTCGACGATCTTCGGCCCGGTCCAGCCCTTGGGCGAACGCAGGACGATCATCGGCCAGCGTGGGCGAGACGGATTTTTGCTGGCCCGCGCGGTCGTCTGGAACTGCCGGATATCCTCGATCGCCCGCTCCAGCGTGGTGGCCATAAGCTCATGCATCGTTTCCGGGTCGTCACCCTCGACGAAGTACGGCGTCCAACCGCAGCCGCGGAAAAACTGTTCCAGCTCTTCATGTTCGATGCGGGCCAGCACCGTCGGGTTGCTGATCTTGTAACCGTTCAGATGCAGGATCGGCAGCACCGCCCCGTCCGTGATCGGATCGAGGAACTTGTTGGACTGCCATGCTGTCGCCAGCGGGCCGGTTTCCGACTCGCCGTCACCGACGATGCAGGCAACGATCAGCTCCGGATTGTCGAATGCCGCGCCGAAGGCATGGCTGATGGAATAGCCCAATTCGCCGCCTTCGTGTATCGAACCCGGCGTCGTCGGCGCAACGTGACTGGAGATGCCGCCGGGAAACGAAAATTGCTTGAACAGCTTTTTCAGCCCGGCTTCATCCCGGGTGACATTCGGATACACCTCGGTCCAGGTGCCTTCGAGATACACATTGCCGACCAGGGCGGGACCGCCGTGACCGGGCCCGGCGATGTAGATGACGTCGAGATCATGCTTCTTGATGACCCGGTTGAGGTGGACATAGATGAAGTTCTGGCCCGGGGTGGTTCCCCAGTGGCCGACAACCAGCGGCTTGACGTGGGCCAGCTTCAGCGGCTCGCGCAGCAGCGGATTGTCGTATAGGTAGATTTGCCCTACGGACAGATAGTTGGCCGCCCGCCAGTAGGCGTTGGTCTTGCGCAACTCCTCCGCGGTCAGCGTCGGTTCACCGGCCGGATCCTTGCGCTTTTGAAGTTCTCGCGCCGTGGTGGATGCGTCCATTTTTCGGGCCCTGTTGTCTCAATGGTTGTTGGAAAGGCGTTCTGTAGAACCGCATGACGTTGTGAAATCGGATCAGAGACTCGTGCCGGCATTTCCGGCAGTACCGCAACGTGACCGGAACCAACCGTGTGCCTCATCGCCCGCTCATGACGGCCTCGACATCGGCACGTGCCGGCAGATCCGCGCCCCGACGCGAACAGGTGATCGACGATGCAACGATAGCGAAATTCATGGCACGAGTGACGGCATCCGGCGAGAGGTGGGCGACGGCCGCGGGCCGCAGGAGATCCTGTTCCTCAAGAGAAACCAGCAGCGCCGCATGAAAACTGTCGCCGGCACCGACGGTGTCGATAACATCGACCTTGCGGACGGGAAGGTCGAACGTGGAGTTTCCAAAGAACACGCTCGCCCCGTCACCGCCGCGCGTTATGATGACCAACTTCGGGCCCGCGGTCAGCCAGTGCCTCGCCCAGGTCCGGGCATCCACCCCTGCCCCATACAGGAACGCCAGATCCTCGATGCTTGCCTTGACGATTGCGCATCGGGCGAGCAGGCGTTCAAAGCGCGGCCGCCACGCCCTCGCATCCCCGATGACATTGGGACGAATATTCGGATCGATAGAGACGACGCACCGTCCGCTCTCGCGTTCGATCAAATGCTCGATGGCGGAGGCGGTCGGATCGATCGCGAGCGTATAGGACCCGATGGCGATAGCAGACACTTCATCCGGCAACGCCACCGGGATTTCGCTTGGAAGCAACGAACGGTCGGCCGAGTCATAACCATAAAACGCATATTGCGCCTCCCCACCGGGTCCGGTCACGGCCACGCTGAGGGTCGTCTGTCGCGAGGTCGAAACCAGGAAGCGACCATCGACACCGGCCTCGACCAGGGTGCGGACCAGGTAACGGCCGAAGAAATCTTCCGAAACCTTCGACAGAAATCCGGCCTTGCTCCCCAGGCGGGCAACGCCGATCGCCACGTTGAATGGAGAACCACCTGGTACGGCCTCGCTCGCGAGGCCCGCGCCGGACGGCTGGCCAACCAATAGGTCGATAAGAGATTCTCCGCAGGCGAGTATCATTCTGACCCCAAAAGTATATTGCGGCGCCGCTGGCGATCTATAGGCGACGGCTGCTTGCCCGGGCAGGTTCGGAAAGTACTCATGCCCCCGGTACTAAAACCCGACCGCCATTTCGGCGACCGGACATGAGTATTTTCCGATACTACAGCTTCGCCCTGGCGCAGGGTATGTGCGCCAATAGCGGGAGAACTTTATTTGTCTGAAGCCGCCAATAACCACAAACCTCGGAAGCTGACAGCATGGACACCTTGACCCCCGGGGGCACCGCCGGCGTGCCCTCCGTCACTTCCGTTGGCACAAGCCAATTGCCTGCTGCACCTCTGCCGTTGACCGGCCAGTCCATGACGCCATGGCTGGTGGTCGCAATGGCGGTTATTCTGTTCGCCGGAGCACTGTTCGGCTACGATCAGGGCGTGATCTCAGGCGCGCTGGACGGCATCAAGAAGTCGTTCGTGCTGACCCCGCTTCTGGCTGAAGTTGTAACAAGCTGGGTCACCCTGGGCGCCATGTTCGGCGCGCTGGCAGGGGGCGAGCTGGCGGACCGTTTCGGCCGCAGGAACGCGATTCTGTTTTCCGGCGTCCTGTTCACGCTGGGCGCCGCTGTGCAGGCCTTCGCACCGGTCACGGCCGTTCTGGTCTGCGGACGGTTGATCGTCGGGGCCGCCGTCGGCGTCATCGCCGTCGCCGCACCGCTGTACGGCGCGGAACTCGCGCCGCGGACGTTGCGTGGTCGGATCGTATCCGGGTACCAGTTTGCGATCACGATCGGCATCTTCCTCGCCTATCTGGTGAACGACTGGCTCTCGAGCACCGGCTCGTGGCGCGTAATGCTTGGTTCATCCGCGGTCCCGGGCGTGTTGCTGCTGCTGGTGGCGGTGGCTGCGCCGGAATCGCCACGCTGGCTGATGAAAATGGGGCGCCGCCCCCAGGCCAAGGTGCAGATGCAGAAGATCCGGCCGAAGGTCGACGCGGAGGACACGCTGAACATGATCGACAAGGCCCTGCGGGAGGAGACTGAAAGCGCAGCCTGGAGCGAGGTTTTCCATCGCGAGTGGCGGCGTCCGTTGATGATCGGGATCGGCCTTGCGGTGTTCCAGCAGATCACCGGGATCAACGCGATCATATACTACGCGAATCAGATTTTTGCCTCGGCCGGCTTCGCTCTGTCGTCGCAGGCGACCTTGACGACATGGGCGATCGGCGGGGTGAACGTCGCCGCCACGGTCATCGCGCTCGTGTTTGTGGACCGCTGGGGACGCCGCAAATTGCTGCTCGGCGGACTGTTGGGGATGGGAATCAGTCTGGCCGTGCTAGGGGTCGTCTTCCGATTTATCGTTCCGGCCGCGTCGGGCGCGGCCGCGACAGCGCCAAGCGTCGCGGGCATCATTACGCTGTGCGGGCTGATCGCCTTCATCATCTCCTTCGCCGCCTCGATCGGTCCCGTAACGTGGACGGTGATCACGGAGATCTTCCCGGGGCGTATCCGAGGCCGAGCCGTTTCCGTCTGCACCGCGTTCAATTGGCTGTCGGCCTTCGCGGTCAGCCAGTGTTTCCTTTCGATGGTCGACGCCGCCGGCAGTTCGCTGACCTTCGGATTGTTCGCGCTGTTCTGCGTCATCGGCTGGATATGGATTTTCTTACAGGTGCCGGAGACCAAGGGCCGGTCACTGGAGGAAATACAACAGACCTGGAATACCAAGTCCTAATGCCGATCGGCGACAAAGGAACCACCCATCGTGTCTGACGCAACGAAAGCACTCCATCTGCTTGGGCAGAGCCTGTGGCTCGACAACATAACCCGCGATCTGCTCGATAGCGGCACGCTGAAGCATTACATTGATAAATTCTCTATCACCGGGCTGACGTCCAATCCGACGATTTTCGACCACGCGATCTCGCATAGTTCATCATACGACAAGGAAATCCGGCGGCAATTGGCTCAGGGCGCGTCCGGCGAGGAGCTGTTCTTCAATCTCGCGATTCAGGATCTCACGCGGGCCGCCGATCTGTTCTCTCATGCGTTCAAAAGAACCGGTTCAGTGGATGGTTTCGTTCCGCTCGAAGTCTCTCCGCTGCTCGCCTACGACGCGCAGGCGAGCCTGGCGCAGGCGCGCAAGCTGCACGATCAGGCAAACCGGCCCAACCTGTTCATCAAAATCCCCGGGACTCAAGAATGCCTTCCAGCGATTGAGGAAGCGATCTTCGCGGGCGTGCCGGTCAACGTCACATTGTTGTTCTCTGCCTCCCAATATGTTGCAGCGGCGGATGCCTATCTGAGGGGGCTGGAGCGGCGCGTCGCCGCGGATCGGCCGCCGGACGTGCGGTCGGTCGCATCGCTGTTCGTCAGCCGTTGGGACCGCGCCGTGTCAGACAAGATTCCGGCGGAACTGCGCAACACGCTGGGTCTTGCAGTCGGCGGGCAGGTTTACAGCGCGTATCGCGAATGTCTCGATAGTGACCGGTTCCAGCGGCTGGAAAGCCAGGGTGCCCGCCCGCAGCGGCTGCTATTCGCCAGCACCGGAACAAAAGACAAAGCTGCGTCGGATACGCTGTATATCAGCGGCCTCGCTGCCCCCGATACGATCAACACTATGCCGGAAAAAACTCTCCTCGCATTTGCCGATCACGGCGTGCTGGCGGACTCGCTTCCACGCGACGGCGGTAAGGCCGCTGCTGTGCTGTCAGCCCACACAAAGGCGGGGATCGACCTGACGGCACTGGCGGCACAACTGCAATCCGGCGGCGCCAAGGGCTTCGTAACGTCCTGGAACGAGCTCCTCGGCGCGATCAAGGCCAAGAGCAAGGTGCTTGCGTGAACGAAGGGGCCTTCAGGAGATGAGCTTGACCAGTTCCAGCGCCGCCGCCCGCGACGACGCGGGGTTTTGTCCGGTGATCAGGCGGCCATCGACGACAACGAAGCTCTGCCAGTCGGCTCCTTTCTCGTAAATTCCGCCCAGCCGCTTCAGTTCATCCTCGACCAAAAACGGCACGACATGCGTCAGGTGAACGGCCTCTTCCTCGGTGTCGGAAAATCCGGTCACCCGTTTGCCGCTTACAACGGAATGTCCATCGACAAGAACACGATGAAGCACGGCCGGGGCATGACAGACCGCTGCCACGGGCTTGCCCGCGGCGATGAACGCCTCAATGAGCGATATGGAACTGCCGCTTTCGGCAAGGTCCCAAAGCGGGCCGTGGCCGCCGGGGTAGAACACGGCGTCGAAGCCGGCGGCTTTGACCGTTACCAATTCGACGGTCGCGGCAAGAATCGCCTGTGCCACCCAGTCGGCTTTGAAGCGCACGGTGGACTCCGTTGCGCTCTCCGTTGTGTCGCTCTGCGGGTCGAGCGGCGGTTGGCCTCCCATCGGGGAGGCAACCGTAACCGCGGCACCGGCGTCGACAAAGGTATAGTACGGTGCGGCGAATTCCTCCAGCCAGAAGCCCGTCTTCCGGCCAGTATCGCCCAACTGGTCATGCGAGGTCAGGACAATCAGGATTTTCATCGTTTCGTATTCCTGTTTATGAGCATTGCCGGGCGGCAACTGGCCCGCAGAGCAGACCTAAACCGCGGGAGCACGTAGCGATCAGGCTCGGAATATACTCAGCCCGTGCGCCAGCCGTGTCTCTACGTAGTTTCCGAGGCTTTCCCGCGCCGGTGTTTGGGTTCCAACATGCGATGACCGCCTGGCTCGTCATGCCCGTTCCGGCGTGCGCTTCCGAATCCCGGCAACCGATGCACTGGAGCAATGATGGGCCGAAATCAACCTAAAGCCCGCGGCGCCCCGGGCGGGCGGAATCACTCCACGAAACCGGCCCAGCCCTCATGCTGACGCCAGTTCTGCTGGCATCGGAAACCCTTTCAGCATGGTCGTTGGTGTTCGACGGATTTGACCAGGCTAACGAAGGAATCCGCGAAGCCTTATGCACCCTGGGGAATGGCTATTTTGCAACGCGCGGGGCGGCGCCCGGGGCGGTGGCGGATGGCGTTCATTACCCCGGAACCTATCTCGCCGGCGGCTACAACCGGTTGAAAACCGACATTGCCGGCCGGGTGGTCGAAAACGAGGATCTCGTCAACTTCCCCAACTGGCTCGCGTTGGACTTCCGGATCGCCGATGAGGACTGGTTCTCCGCGCGGACGGCGAAAATCTTGTCATACCGGCAGGAGATCGATCTGCGGCGCGGCATGCTTTTGCGAACCATTCGCTTCGAGGACCCGAAAGGCCGGCGCAGCCTCTTGCAGGAGCAACGTCTCGTTTCGATGGCCGATATGCATCTGGGCGCGATGCAACTGGCACTCACCGCCGAGAACTGGTCGGAGCCCGTCACGGTTCGCTCGGCAATCGACGGCCGCGTCGTCAATTCGGGCGCCAAACTCTATCAGAAATTCAATGGCAGACACCTGGAGCCGCTGGCAGGCGATGCCGTTGGGGAGGATAGCGTCTTTCTGCTGGTGCGCACCTCCCAGTCACATATCCAGGTCGCCCAGGTTGCACGAACGCAAATATTCCTGGACGGGAGGCTTCTCGAAGCTCACCGCCGGGTCCTCAAGGAACCAGGCTATATCGGCCACGAGCTGACGGCTGACGTCGGGCAAGGCGAGATTTTAGTCGTGGAGAAGCTGGCCTCATTCTATACCTCACGCGACCAGGCGATCTCGGAATGCGGGCTGGAGGCGCGCAAGGCCGGTGTTCGTGCCGGGCGCTTCGACGCTGTCAAGGCGAATCATGTGCTGGCCTGGGAGCATATATGGCGCCGCTTCGACGTGCGCATTCAGCCTGCCGATCCAGGATTCAAGCTGAACATTTCGATGTTGCTGCGTCTAAACATGTTTCATCTCCTGCAGACTGTTTCACTGCACTCCATCGGGCTCGACACAGGCATTCCGGCGCGCGGCTGGACGGGAGAAGCCTATCAAGGCCATATCTTCTGGGACGAATTGTTTATATTCCCGTTCTTTAACTATCGCCTTCCCGAGATCACCCGGGACCTTCTGACTTACCGCTACCGCCGCCTCGGCGAAGCACGCGCAGCCGCCCGCGCCGCAGGCCACAAGGGGGCGATGTTTCCCTGGCAGAGTGGCAGCGACGGACAGGAGGAGACCGATGTGCTCAACCTTAATCCTCGGTCCCAACGCTGGGTTCCGGATAATTCTCACCTTGAGCGTCACGTGGGGAGCGCCGTCGCGTACAATGTGTGGCAGTACTTCGAGGTCACCCGGGATATCGAGTTTCTGCAGTTTTGCGGCGCCGAATTGATACTCGAAATCGCACGCTTCTGGTCCAGCATAGCGATTTTCAACGGTGAACGGCAACGTTACGAGATTCGCGGTGTCATGGGTCCCGATGAGTTCCACGACGCCTATCCGGATGCAGCGGCACCGGGCATCAACAACAATGCCTATACTAACGTCATGGCCGTGTGGGTGCTGTGCCGCGCGAAGGACGTCATCGGCCTGCTCTCCGCAACGCGGCGCGCCGAGCTCATGACGCGGCTTGACATATCGCCGAAAGAGATTGAGCGCTGGGATGACATCAGCCGGAAGATGTATCTGCCGTTTCACGGCGAGGGCATCATCAGCCAATTCGAGGGCTACGATGCGCTGCGCGAGTTTGATTGGGAGAAGTACCGAACGCAATACGGCGATATCCAGCGCCTTGATCTTATTTTGGAGTCCGAAGACGATAGCCCCAACCACTACAAGCTGGCTAAACAGGCCGATGTCGTAATGTTGTTCTATCTGTTTTCGGCGGAGGAGCTTGGCGATCTGTTCGCCCGTCTGGGCTATCCGCTGGGCTACGATATGATCCCGAAGAACGTCGCCTACTACGCCGCGCGTACCTCTAACGGGTCCACCTTGTGCAACGTGGTCTTTGCCTGGGTGCTGGCACGTTCCGACAGGCCAAGTGCGATGGCATTCTTCGCGAAGGCGCTGCAAAGCGACGTGACCGACATCCAGCATGGAACCGCGGCGGAAGGGGTTCACCTCGGCGCGATGGCAGGCAGCGTGGACCAGGTGCTTCGCGTCTCCACGGGGATCGAGGCAAAAGGCGGGGTTTTGCTGCTTAATCCGCAATTGCCGCCGGAAATGGAAAGCTTCGAGATGTGCATCCGCTATCGAGGCCACTCGCTGGAACTGCATCTGACGCGCGACGCCCTCACGATCCGCGGGAGCGGTCTTGACGTGCCGCCGATATCATTGAGCGTGGAAGGCAGGATCAGCGAATTTGCCAGTGGCGCTAACGGCGTATTTCAGTTGAATGGCAGGTCTATTGTAAAGACGCAGTAAGCCGAGCCAACAATGCCGCATATCCAGGGCCGCATCATGCGCTGCGCAGACAGGTTCTCACTTTGCAAGCTCCTGGCGGATCGATTCCAGCTCCCGGTGACGCTCCGGGGTGGTTTCCGGGTAGTGCATGTTGAGCGCCTCGAGCGTATCGACGACGATCTGGGACACGATCAGCCTGGCGTTGTCCTTGTCGTCGGCAGGGACGACGTACCAGGGAACGTCACGCGTGCTGGTTGCTCTGAGACACTCCTCGAACGCGGTCATGTACTGGTCCCAGAAGTTCCGCTCCCTGACATCTGAAAGGCTGAACTTCCAGTTCTTCTCCGGTTCGTCGATGCGTTCGAGAAAGCGCTTCCTCTGCTCCTCTTTCGAGAGGTGGAGGTAGAACTTGATGATGCGGGTGCCGTTGCAATGGAGGTGCCGCTCCTGATCCACGATCGAGCGATACCGGTCCTGCCAGATTGGCGTTTCGATCAGCAGGGAGTCCGGGAGTCGCTCGTCCCTGAGCACCTCGGGATGCACCCGCGCGATCAATACTTCTTCGTAGTACGAACGGTTGAAAATGCCGATCCGGCCGCGTTCCGGCAGATCGCGGCTGGTGCGCCAGAGGAAATCGTGCAGCAGTTCCGTGGCGCTTGGCTGCTTGAAACTGAAAACCTGACAGCCCTGCGGGTTGACCCCGGACATCACGTGCCTGATCGCGCCGTCTTTTCCCGCCGCATCCAGCGCCTGAAAAATTAGCAGGACGGCATAGCGGCCGGATGCGTAGTGAAGCTGCTGCAGTGCGCTCAGTTGCGAGATATGGTCCTCCAGGCGCTCTTTATAGTGCTTCTTGGACTTGTACAACGGTCCGACGTCCGTCGGCCACTTGCCGAGGTTGACATCTTCTCCTTCCGGGACGCGAAAATCCTCTGTATGTATTTTCATTTTTGGTCCTTAATGGCCGCCGTCGCGCTCATGGGGTACGCGGGTTCACGTTGGCACCTTCGGGTGCTGGTGCCTCAGCGTCAGTAATTGCCCTGGCAATGATATGCGCCGCCTCCTCGGGATGCTTGAGGACACCAGCCAGCAGAAGCGCGCCGAGCGTCGTGTTCTCCAGTGTTTCCAGGTTTGCCGGCCCGGGTTCCGGTTTGGCATCGGCTGCGGTTTCAGCCGCAGGTTCCCCCGTGGGGCCAGGGTCGGCCGCGGCCGAAGATTCGGGATCGGCCTCTGGTTTTGGTGCGGCTTTGGACGCAGTGTCGATCTCGGCAACCGGCCGAGGATGCGGTTCCGGTTCACTGGCGGTATCCTTCATAACGCTGGTGGCTGCCGTAATGGCCTCTGCAATGATGTGCCCGGCATTCTCAGGCTGTTTGAGCATGCCATCCAGGAGAAGATCGCCGAGCGTCGTGTTCGCCAGCGTCCTGGCGCCGGCATTGTGCTTCGCCGGCGTGTCGCCGGTCGGCTGAGGATGGGGTGCTGATTCACCCGGGTCCTTCGCTGCGGCGATTGCCTCGGCGATGATGTGCCCCGCGTCCTCCGGGTGTTTGAGCGAACCCGCAAGTAGAAGATCTCCTAGCGTGGTGTTGACAAGGGCTTCGACGGCCGCCTTTGTTTCAGGGGCAGAGGCTGACCTGGGTTCGGTTTTGGGCATGGATCTCGCCTCCGGTTCGGGCTGTGTTTTGGTTTCATCGCCGTGGGTTGCTATCGCCTTGACCCCGGTTTGAGCTTCGGCTTCTGCTATTTGTGCGGCCCGGGGTTTGGCCCTAACGGCATCGAGCACTCTGTAAGTGAGCAGTTTCGCGCAATCATTTACCAGCGCCCAGCAAATGGCGTATCCCCACACAAGTGCCGCCCAATACCATCCGAGCGGGGTCACCAGCCCAAGACCAAAAATTGCTACGCACGTCGCGATCGCCTGCGTGCCTAGAACAGCGATCAATAGAATCGGGGCTGGCCGGATGGTCCAAAATGGACCGCGCGTCCGGGTCAGGAAGATAGTCAGATGCCCGGCGACCGAGAGCTTCAAATACATCAGAGTTTGGATATGCGCCCGATCGATATGAAATACCCGCTCGGCAAGGTAGAAGAGTCCGAACGCGGCTACCACGCCAAACACCCCCAATACCGTGGCGACGGAGAGCACCAGGCGCATGTTCCAGGCTTCCGGTGCGTCCCGGTAGTGGACATTATCGTAGGCGATCGACAGGATGGCGCCGTCGTTTAGCAACGCCAGCATGACGATCATCACAGCCGTCAGAGGATAGAAGTTGAAGACGAGTATGGACAATGTCATGAAGAACAGAACGCGCAACGTCTCAGCAATGCGATAGATCGCGTAGCTGTTCATGCGCTGGAAAATTCGCCGGCTTTCCTTGATCGCGTCGATGATCACCGACAGCCCCGGGGTCATCAGGACGATCGAAGCGGCCGCTCGGGCGGCGTCCGTTGCGCCCGAGACCGCGATGCCGCAATCGG
>Ga0302156_10003818_pt1 | contig 11372 bp, 3 predicted proteins | sample I_Bog_N3_2_FD_193503 | JGI IMG/M metagenome (GOLD analysis project Ga0302156, IMG submission 193503) | Peat permafrost microbial communities from Stordalen Mire near Abisko, Sweden - I_Bog_N3_2 | ecosystem: Environmental > Terrestrial > Soil > Wetlands > Peat | place: Sweden: Abisko, Stordalen... | reverse complement strand
TTACCAGGAGGTGATCGAAAGCCTGCTGGACAAGAACATCGGCATCTCCAAATACTTCAGCTACATCGTCATCAAGTCTCCCGTGCTCAAGGACGGTGTGCCGTTGCGCAAATTGCTGCGTCACTGAGCCGGCGTTCGTTTCACATTTTTGTTGTGCGGCAGGGGCGTGTCCCCCTAGAAAGGGGTGAGGTTTTTTGTTCGAGACGGGCAGGAGAAGGCATGAGCTCAATGCTCGTATCACTGGCTGTTCTAGAAAAGTCCCTCAGGCATCGGGCGACAGCATGTTGTCGACAATGCCGTAAATGGCTTTTGCCAATTTCTGATTTTCCAGCATGGTTTCTGCCACTTTCCTCGAGATACCGCCGAATTCGGCATGCTCCAGAATGCTCTCTCCGAATTCCCAGCGCAGAATCTCCTGCACGGTCACCACCGGTGCCGCCGCATGGAAATCCTCGGCTTTTTTCTTGAGGCCCTGAAGGCGGCTTTGCAGTCGCGTGCGCAGCACATCGAGGTCCTTGACGCCTTTTTTGGCCTTGGCGGAAGGGGCGTTATTCGTGCTGGTCGATGTCACTCGCTCTTTGGGTTTGGCCAGCGCGGCCAGTACCTGTGAAAGGCGAGTCGAATCGATTTTGCTCATCAAGGGGTCTCGAAGGTGTCGCGATAAGCGCCGAGGAACACGGCGGGTTCGGCAATGGTACCGCCATTCATGTCGGGCAGGGTATCCGACAGGCTCGCCAGTACGCGGTTCATGTCCGCCTTCAGGGCTACGTTGGGGCAATCGCTCAGGCCCTGGGTCAGTTTGACGATAGCTTGCTGGGTGTTCTCATCAAGCAGCGCCAAGTAAGCACCGGAGAATTCCCGCAAACTTGTCTCCTGGGTAGTGTTCTGAAGGACGTCGAACGCGTGGCGGGCATCGTCGGTTTTCGACAACTGCAAGCTCAGCAAACCCAACTGAAAGCGGGCGATGTCCATGCCTGGTTCCAGCTCCAGCGCCTCGGTCATACCGGTATGGGCTCGTTCCAGCAGACCCAGTTCGGCATGCTCGGCTGCCCGAAAATAGCGGGCACCGGCATGGTTCGGTTCTTGCTCCAGGGCCATGTTCAGGTAATTCAACGCGGCGTGGTGATCACCATTCTGACTGGCATGGATAGCCAAGTGCAGATGCTCCGATGCATCCAGCATATTTAATGTCCTCGTGTTCGATGATTCAGTGTTGGCCCGAATGACGGTCCGCGGCCTTGTTTTGATGGGTGTTCAGCCAGTTCTGCATCAGGATGCGTCCCGTATCGCCGCTGTCCGGCCGGGTCCGGTCGAGTACCTGGTTGATCAGTTGAGTGGCTTTCTCGGGCTGCCCCGCCTCCTGTAGCAGAAGCACCTTGGCGTACTGTGCCGAGAGACTGTCAGGGTTGAGTTTGAGTGCGCGGCGGATGCCTTGCTGGGCGCGATCCTTCATCCCGTCCATGACGTCGACGATGGCCAACCCTCCATGGGTTTCACCGAAGTTGCGGTCTAGCGCATAAGAGCTGTCGAGTGCCTGACGGGCGCTGACACTGTCCTTGCGCAGGATGTAGATCCACGCCAGCAAGTGCCAGGTACCGATATGGTCCGGCATGAAGCGGACCGCGCTTTTCAAATGCTCCTCGGCGGGCTCGAACTCCAGTTCGTTGAATTCGAGTTGCGCGAGCCCGGACCAGGCACGGCCACATTCGGGATGGGCCTCGACAGTGTGGCGCCAGGCTTTGCGTGATGCGGTGATGTTGTTCAGTTCGAAATGGGTCGAGGCGCAGGCCAGCAAGGCTTCGAGCTGTTTGGGATCATCTACGAGGGTCTCGTGTGCCGTTGTCAGGGCCAGTGAGTTCTTGTCGTTTTCGTACTGGAGCAAAGCCAAGAGCCCACGAATTTCGGTATCGCTCGGTTCTTGCCGTTGTGCTCGAATCACCAGCGCCTCGGCTTCTTCGGTTTCTTCAAGCTGGTGCAGTGCACGTGCCTGCATCGTCAGTATTGCGTGAGGGCACTGAGGGTCAATGCTCAGGCGGGAAAGCAGGGCATGGGTCGCCGCAAAGTCACCGCTATGGAAGTGCCCTAATGCAGCATTGAAGATCACCGCTGAATGCTCGATTCCGCCCTCGATTGCCTTGTCGCCGAAGGCCCCGGCCGCGGCGTAGTCAGCGGCTTGCAGAGACAGGTGAGCCGCGAGGGCGCAGACCTTGGGATCTTCTATAGCCTGGGTCTTTATATGTGTTAGCAACTGTTGACCGCTGGTGCGGTCACCCAGGTCAATGGCCAGTGACATGGCGTCGACCATGAGCGATAGATTCCTGGGGTCATGTCCGAGAAAGGTAAGTAATCGCGCCAGGCGATCGTGTTCAGCGGACGTGTTGTCAGTGGCCATAAGTGAGATTCTTTGTCGACGACGATAAATGGATGAGGCTGCGCCATTGGCCGATTATTGCCTCGGCGTTCGCTGACTGTCATGCGTTAACGAGTAATTTCAGCGCTTCATAAAATATTTCGCATTCCCCCTAAACTTTTCTCGAAATCGACGCATTAGGTCTAACAGTAGCGCTGTTTTACCGTTTGGTGAGCCGCTGTTTTTGAGCCGTAAAGTCGGCTTGGCTGGGTCGGGGGAATGAGAAGTTTATGGTTGCCATCGTTGCCGGAAATGGATTGGGGCTGTTCAACGCGTCGTTGAATTCGCTGGGGGGCAGCGGTGCCGGTGGTCAAGGACTTTTGGGGCAGGCCGGTGGGCAGGCACTGGTCAACTCCAGCAACGGCAACTTGGTGTTGCGCTTCACCGATGAGCAACTGGCTGGCCTCGGCCAGGACCTGCTGCACACCCGTACCTACAATTCGCAAGGTGCGCAGAGTGATGGTGATGCCGACGGTTGGCGTTGGGATGGCGAGCGCAACCTGACGCTGATCGGCACCTTGAATGCCACTGGCAGCCAGTTTGTTCGTACCACCGGCGACGGCCACCAGACGACCTATCGCTGGGACGGCTCCCGTTACCTGTCCAGTGAGGGCGACGGTGCCCAGGATACCCTGACCTGGGACGCCGGCAGCAGCCAGATGGTCTGGACCGATGGCTCACGGCGTGCCGTCGAGCGCTACAACAGCAACGGCCAGTTGCAGTCGGTGACCGATGCCCACGGCACCCGGATCAGTTATGGCTACGATGCCAACGGGCGTCTGAACAGCGTCAAGGACAGCTCCGGTCAGGAGCTGGTGCTCAACTACAACGCTGCCGGCAAGCTGGAGCGCCTGGATACTCGTAGCACCGCGGGCGGAGCCCTGACCCAGCAGGTCTATTACGACTATGACAACCTCGGTCGCCTGACCCGGGTCAGCACCGACCTGAGCCCGGATGACAACAGCATTGCCGATGGCAATGTCTACAGCACCACGTACGGTTATGACGGCAACAGCTTTCGTATCGCCAGCGTCAGTCAAAGCGACGGTACTTCGGCTAGCTTCACTTATCAGTTGTTCAACGGTGAATACCGGGTAAAGACCGTCACCGATGCGTCAGGTATCACTACCTTCAGCTACGACACCGCCAACCGGCGCACCGATGTGCTTAATGGCCTGGGCCAGCAGTGGAGTTATTTCTACGACGCCCAGGATCGACTGGTCGAGGTGCAGAGCCCTGCGGTCAATGGGCAGCGGCTGTCGACCCGTTACGCCTACGATGCCGACGGCCATGTCACCCAGATCACCGACGGGCGCGGCAATTCGGTCACTTACCAGTACGATGCCAACGGTAATCGGGTCCTGGAGCGCGACAGCGCCGGCACCACGGTGGCGCGGACCTACAACGCCGACAACCAGTTGCTCAACGAGACTCGCTACAGCGCTGCCGCCACCTGGAACGCTGCCACGAGCACCTGGACCGAACCACCGGCCAGTAGCGCGCAGGTCACCCGCAATACCTACGACAGCAATGACCGGCTGCGTTTCAAAATCGATGGCCGTGGCCAGGTCACCGAATACCGTTACAACGCCGATGGTTTGCCAAGCCAGGAAATCATCTATGGCGATGCGCTGTTCAATCTGGGCGGCCTGGCAATCGACGCCAGCCTGTCCGAAGCGGACCTGAACGCCTGGGCCGGTGCCCGGGATAAAACCCGTTCAAGCCTGACCGAACTGAGCTACGACTATCGAGGCAACCTGAGTCGTCGGGTGACCTATGCGGCCGTGAGTGTCGCCGGCGTCGGGGTGCTGGACGGCAGTGCCAGCGTCAACGAATACATCTACAGCCCGTACGGCCAGTTGCTGCAAACCCTGTCCGTACGCGGTACGAATCGTGATCAGAAAACCAGCCTGAGCTCGGTGGTGTATGACGGCCTGGGCCGGGTGATCAGCCAGACCGATGCCTCGGGGACGCGGGTCAGCGCCTATAACGGCAGCAACCGCACGGTGGCAATCACCAACAGCGCCGGACTGACGGTGACCCAGGCCTATGACGGTCTGGGCCGTCTGATCTCCCTGAGTGAAACGGCGGCCAATGCGGTGTCGCGCGTGACGCTGTATGTCTATGACGCGGCAGGCCGGCAAAGCATGGTGCAGGACCCGACCGGGGTGCGCAGCTACACGCTGTATGACGAGGCCGGTCGGGTCAGTGCGCGGGTGGATGGCACGGGGGCGGTGATCGAATACAGCTACAACGCAGCCGGGCAGCAGATTCAGGAAAAGCGTTATGCAACCCTGGTTGATACCAGCACTTGGTACAACGGCACGGCCGTGACCAAGGTACTGGTGGGCGATATCCGTCCCGCCAGCACGGCTGCGGATCGCACCACAACGTTAACCTATGACAGCGCAGGGCGACTCAGCACCAGCAGCAATGCAATGGGGATGATTACCACATTCAGTTATGACAGTCTTGGGCAACTCGTAAAGCAGCAAAGCGGTGATCGCAGTACGCGCTTTTTCTATGACGCCAGCGGACATCAAATCGGTCAACTGGATGCCGAAGGCTACCTGCGCGAAAACGTCTATGACGCGTCGGGACGGCTGGTCCAGACCATTCGTTACGCCAACGCCACTGGCGTCAGCATTCGAGACACCGGCACGCTTGACCAGCTCCGTCCGGCGCTTGGTAACGATCTGTCGAGTTGGTATTACTACGATGTCGCGGGCCGGCAGATCGGCAGTGTCGACGACAAGCAGTTCATCATTGAAACCCTCTACAACGAGGCGGCCAACACCCAGGTTACCCTGCGCTATGCCACGGCCTATACCGCGCCGATCACCGCGGACACGGTATTTTCCACGATCAAGGCCGCAGTAGCGGGAGGTGCCAAGCAAACCACCACCACCGCCTTCGACGCCCAGGGCCGTGTCGGTCAGCGCACCGCCACTGACGGTACGATCACCACCTACGAATACGATACCGCCGGACGCCTGGTCCGTGAAACCCAGGCCCAAGGCACCACCGATGAGCGCAGCACCCGCACGCTCTACGATGCCTTTGGTCAAACGATCGGCAAGTTGCTGGGCGAGGCTTCAGCGCGCATCACCGTGGGGATGAGCGATACCGATGTGGCGGCCGTCTATGCCCAGTATGGCCTGACCTATCGCTACGATGCGGCTGGCCGGGTGGCCAGTGCCAGCGATGCCCTGGGTAACCGGACCTTGTCCTACTATGACGCCGATGGCCGGTTGACCCATGTGATCAACGCCTTGGGAGAGGTCCAGGAGACGGTCTATAACGCATTTGGCGAAACCAGTGAACGGACGGATTTTACCGGCAGGATTGCGGGTGGTGACATCACCGGGCTGTCTGGAGGAGTGCTAAATGCCCAGGTCAGAACGCTGGTGGCGGCGATCCGCAATGCAAGCAGCGATAACCGACGTACTTATGCCTATGACGTGCGCGGTCTGCTGATTTCCAGTAGCAACGCCCTGGGCTATCTGACCCGCTATGGCTACAACGATTTCGGCAACCAGACTTCTGTGACGCAAACGGTCGCTGGGGGAAGTACCGTTACCACTCAGCTGACCTACAACCGTCGTGGCGAGCAGACTGCACGTATTGAGGATCTCGGAGGGCTGGCTCGTAGTACTGCCGTTTCTTATGACGCGTTCGGCCGAGTCATCAGCACAACTGATGGGCGTGGGATGACCAGTACCACGCGGTACGACCAGAGTGGACGTGTAATTAACCTGAGCAACGCCTTGGGGAAAACCCAGAGTACTGAGTACGATGCTTTTGACCGGCTTCTCAGGCAAACCGATGCCCTGGGTCAGGTCACCGCCTACCGCTACGACGACGTCAACCGCGCGCTGACCGTGACCACCCCGGACAGGGTGAGTGTGAGTACCGTCAAGAATAGCTACGGCCAGACGCTCAGCGTCACCGACGGCACGGGGAATACCAGCACCTACAGCTACGACAAAAACGGTCAGTTGCTCTCCAGTAGCGATGCCCTCGGACGAGTCACGAGTAATGCCTATGACGCTGCCGGGCACTTGCTCAGTGTCACCGACGCCCTGGGCCGAGTGACCCGTTATGCTTACGACGCCGTCAGCCGCACGGTGACCCGCACCGACGCCAACAACAGCGTGACCCGCTACACCTTTGACGGTCAGGGGCGCAAGGTTCGAGTGGTCGAGGCCGAAGGCCTGGCCGGGCAGCGCATCACCGATTATGGCTACGACCGCTCCGGTCAGTTGCTGACGGTCACTCAGGATCCGAACGGCCTGCAATTGCTGACCACTTATACCTATGATGGCCTGGGCCGCCAGGTGCAGGTTGTCCGGGGAACGCTGGCCAACCCCAACCAGCAAACGGTCCTGGTGGTGTTCGACAACCTGGGCCGCCGCATCGCCGAGCGCCTCGACCCCAATGGTCTCAACCTCACCACCCAGTACCGCTACAACGGCAACGATCAGGTCACCCGCAAGATCGATCCGGCCGGCAACAGCACCTGGTACGTGTATGACGGCGCCGGGCATCTGACCGACACCGTCGATGCCCTGGGCGGGGTGACCCGCAATGCCTATGACAGTGTCGGCAACCTGACCAGCACCACGCGATTTGCTACCGCGCTGCCGGCTGCCACGCTGACAGTGCTGGGTGATACGCCTGCCAGCGTGTCAGCGACCGCCAATGCGGGCAAGGACCAGAGCACCTTCTACCTGTACGATGAGATGGGCCGTCCCAAGGCCACGATCAACGCGCTGAACCAGGTCAGTGGGGTGATTTACGATGCCAGTGGTCGGGTCATCTACACGCTCTTGTACGACAAACCGATTGCCGCCACTACGCCACGGACCCTCGCTGATACCTTTGCGGCGTTGAACGCTGTCGGGGCGCAGTCACGCCTCACGTCTTCGACCTATGACGCAGCCGGTCAATTGACGCGCGTGACCGATGCCGCCGGCAATAGCGAGTCCTACAGCTACGATGCCGTGGGCAACCGTGCCACCCTGACCAACAAGAATGGCGCGGTCTGGAACTACCGTTACGACAACCTCAATCGCCTGATCGAGGAGATCACCCCGGCGGTCAGCGTCTCCAGCATCGCCGCCAACGGCACTGTCACGTCGCAGACCGTGTTGCAGGTCACCCGCATCACCTACGATGCCTTGGGCAATGTCACCAGTCGTACCGCGGGACGTTTGCGGGGCAACCTGGCTGCCGATCCGGCCCTGGATGACCTGAGCCAGGCCCGTACCACCGGTTATGCCTACGATGTGATGGGGCGTCAGGTGCAGATCACCTCGCCGGGCTGGTACAACAAGACGACCGGGGCTTATCAGCAGGCATCCGATGGCACGGCCAACACCTTCCAGGTCACCACCGAAGTCACCTATGACCCGATCGGCAACGCCGTGCGCAACCGGGTGCGGGTCAACAACTCCGGGGTGACCGCCACCGACTTTGTCGACACCTTCAAGGTCTACGACCCGCTGGGGAGGGTGGCCTATGAGGTGGATGCCCTCAACGGAGTCACTGTTTATAACTACGATGCCCTGGGTAATCGGGTACTTACCCGCCGCTTCGTTAATCCCCTGAACCTGGCCGTCCCGGCTCGGGGTTATTACCAGATATCCGACAACACCGCGACGGCATTGCCACGCGATAGCACTCAGGACCGTACCCTGAACGTTGGCTACGACGCCTTGGGACGCAAGACCTTTGTGCAACAGGACCCGGTCAGCCTGTACACCTTCAACGGTTCGGTCGCCGGGGCGACTTTGATTACCGCTTCGCCCACTACGGTCTACAGCTACAACACCCTGGGTCAACTGGTCCGTGAAACCCAGATCGCCCGCAATGCCAGCGGCGTGACGGTGATGACCGCTGCCAGCAGCGTTTACTATTACGACCTGGCGGGCAACCGCGTGGGCAGTGTCGATGCCCTGGGCAACTACACGCGCATGGAATACGACGCCCAGGGCAAGCTGACCCGTCAGGTCGAGTACGCCACTGCCCTGACGTCCTGGGATGAAAACACCCAACCGGCCAATCCACTGGCCAGCGCCAACGACCGCAGCACTCGCTACGATTACGACGCCCTGGAGCGTCTGGTGCAGGTGACCCAGGAAGGCGTGCGCTACTGGCAGCAGAGCACCAATGCACAGAACGGCGTGGTTTCGGCCGGTGCGATTGTCGGCAATGTGGTGATCAGCCGGGTGACCTATGACGGTGTGGGCAATACCCGCACGGTGACCGATGCCGCCGGGAATATCACCAGCACCGATTACAACGCCCTGGGCCAGGTCAGCAAGGTCACCGAGCCGGCGCGGATCAGTGCTCGAGCCGGAGCGGCCGATCCCTTTGCTGGCGGATCAATTGTTGCGTCGCCGATCACCACCTATGCAGTGAATGCTTTTGGCCAGGTGATCAGTGAAACACGCAGTGCCGGACAGGATACAAACGACGTTAAGCAGGCTGGGCTGACCCAGGTCACCCGTACCCGCTTTGATGCGGCGGGTTATGAGATCCAGGGCCTTGATGCCGCTGGTGTGGCCACCAACTACAAGGTCGATGCCGCTGGCCGGCGTACCGAACAAGTCCTGCAGACCAGCGTGGTGCTGAGTGGCTGGACCGTGGCGGGAGCGGCCCTGAGCCGCACTCAAACCATCCGCCGCACCTTTGTCTACGACGCCCTGGGCCAGCAACTGTCGACCACCGACTGGTATATCGCCGCCGACGGCACCCCGAAAAGCACCACCAACGCGGCGGTGTACAACCGCTTTGGCGAAGTGACCACGCAGTTGTTGAACGGCTACCTGCAAGCCAGCTATGTCTATGATCAGGCGGGCCGGGTCACCCAGCAACAAAACGGCCAGGGCATTACCCGGGTCGATTACGACCTGACGGGCAAGGCCAGCCGCAGCAACCAGATCGGTGATGCGAGTACCAGCGCCGATGACCGTATTACCTACACCCGCTACGACCTCCTGGGCCGGGCACTGGAACAGGACCTGCCGGCCTTTGAAGCCAACCTCAATGCCGACACCCTGAACAACGTCACCCTGACCTTGGCCACTCCGATCATCCGCCAGACCTATGATCGCTGGGGCAATGTGCTCAGCCGCACCGATGCCCGGGGGTATATCACCAGCTACACCTACGATCGCAACAACAAGCAGTTGACTGAAACCCTGCCGGTCACCGATATCCTGCGCGAGAACGGCACCAGCTATCGCGCCAGCCTGATCCACGAAAAGCGCTACGACGCCCTGGGCCAGTTGATCCAGGAAACCGATCTGGTGGGGCCCTATGCCGGGGTGGCAAGCAGTACCGAACTGCGCACCCGCCAGCATGTGTACAACCAGGCCGGTGAACTGATCCAGGATATTGATGCGCTGGGTTATGCCCGCAGCTACCTGACCGACAGCAATGGCAATCGGGTCGCCACAAAAGACGCATTGGGCACTGTGTTGGTCGACAGCTATGACGCCATGGACCGGCAACTGACCCACGGCATCGTCCGCAATGGCGCGGCGGTCACGCTGCTGAGTAACCAGTACGACCAGGCCGGACGCCTGGTGGGTGAGATCAATGGTAGTACGGCGATCGAGGAAACCCTGGCCAGCGCCAGCGGCTCGGGCGTGATCACCGGGGTGGCCGGTAATGTGCGTTATACCCTGTTCGATGAGCGCGGGAATATTGTCAAAACGCGCAATGAATCGAAGGTCGAGAAGAGTTATGAGTACAACGCAGCCAATCTCAAGGTCACGGAAACTGATGGGCTGAACAATACGCTGACCTGGATCTATGATAAAGAAAATTATGGGAGGATGGTCAGCCACAAAAATCTGTCGAACTACACGTTAAATTACTCTTACAACGCATTTGGGCAGGTCACCAAGGAGCTGGCGACGGGGTTGTATACTCCACCCAATACAATTTTTACCGTAATGTATCCTGGGGCTCTTAGGACAAATACCAATAATGCCAGATTGTATACATACTACGCTAATGGGGTGGTGAAAACTGTTTCGGACGTTGATGCGGATGCAGTTGAAAATAGAAAATATGTCGAAGCTTCAACGCAGGAGTATGACCTCGGCGGAAATAAAACAAGGAGTATAGATGCCCGGGTGTTTAATAAAATCAGTACTGGAACAGAAGCTCGATATCGCATGGACGAGCGCTCGCGACTCAAAGAAACAAAATCTCCGATTGGTACAACTACAACTTTTTGGCCTACTCAGAGTACCGTCCTACCGAAAACAGCATTGCTGGAATCTTTGAGGTACGACTTTGACGAACTAGGCAATCGGCGCCATAGCTACATGGATTCAACCGACCAGGCAGGTGTACGCACGATTATTGATCACTGGTATAAATTCGATCAGGAGGATCGTGTACTGGTGAACGAGGGCTTTCTGAGCAACGGTCAAATCGTTGCGGGTAAACAGGCAGGTAAAGCTAAGGGCTATTCCATCACCTATGACGCTACGGGTCGACGTCTTGCTTCCGAGCAATGGAGTTCGACAAGCGGTAACAGTGAGCTGTACATTCGCTCCGAATATGCCTACAACGACCTGAGTCAAGTAGTAAGCTCAAGTAGCCGGAAACTCACCCGGCAGCTTGGGGCTGATACAGCCAGTGCAGTACTTAGCCAGGAAAGCTCTGTACTGGGTTCGGTAAATACCTACGATTTCAGAGGTAATCAAACACTTCAGACGATTTACACCAGTGGTGAAGCTAGTGCGGTTACCTCTTATGCCTACCGAGGAGATGGCCAGACAACCCTGCAACTCTCTTATAAGGTCAGTAGTGGCGTCCAAAAACTCCAGCAAGCGACCTACCTTGGTGAGGTGGGAATGATTGATGCGGTGGGTAATCAAGTTGGCTATCGTTACGCCTCTTATAATAGTGACGGCATTAGCATTGCCTATACGGGGCATAG
>Ga0302156_10003817_pt1 | contig 11373 bp, 14 predicted proteins | sample I_Bog_N3_2_FD_193503 | JGI IMG/M metagenome (GOLD analysis project Ga0302156, IMG submission 193503) | Peat permafrost microbial communities from Stordalen Mire near Abisko, Sweden - I_Bog_N3_2 | ecosystem: Environmental > Terrestrial > Soil > Wetlands > Peat | place: Sweden: Abisko, Stordalen... | reverse complement strand
TTCCACGGGCGGTGGACGTATCCCGCCGGCTATCTCCAGCGGGATACGGACTCGCATGACGAGATCTTCGCAAGCGAGCGCCTTTTGGTAAGCATCGTTCGCCGACTCGATTGTGAAGTAGCGACCGTTCTCGTCCCTCTGACCGATCCGCCATTCGTTCTGAATCACGCTTCCCCCTTTCACCAGGAAGTGTTGGCTCATCGGATCGTGTGCAAAGCGGTTTCGATGCCGGACCAGCTCGTCTAGGGCGTGCTGGAGGGCGTCCACCTGCTGGGCCGAAAAGTCGTGACCCGCCGCTAGCGACTCCCGCTCGACGACCAGCACCTTCTTGAACCTGTCGACGACGGGTCCGAGCGTTCCCTTGCTCTCGTAGCAGTCCCAGAACAGTTCCACCTTGTGAGACTCGGTGAGGAAATAGTTGACCAACATCACTCGGAGGTCAGCCTCGATCTCGATCGCCACATCTAGAAATCCGGCTCGCACCATCCGCATGGCGTAGATCTCTTCATCGGGGTCCGGCCGGAAGTCGGCGGGTTCGGTCTCCATCTGGTCGAGCCTAGGTTGCTAGCGACTTGTGAACCTTGGTCCACGGCGTCGTGTTCCGAGATGTGTGCCCCTATCGCGGTTACGCACGGGGCGCTGGTGGAACCCACTCCGTATTCGGGTCATCCCATTCTGGAGCTGGGGGATACTGCCATCCGTATCCCTGATCAGCCGCTCTGGATCGGCCGTCCGGCTCGCAGGCTTGGTGCACCAACACCGGGTGGGCGCTGATCGAATGCCTCGGGCCGTACTCCTTCCGACGATAGAGAATGGCTTTGGGACTGTCGAAGAAGCCACCGGGCACTGGTTTTCCACAGACGACGCAGCCTTGGCCGAAGTTGTTATCGAACATGTCGGACTGGGTCATCGTCTACCTACCTCTCGATGAGGCAATCCTGCCAGGTGTCCCAGACCGCCGGGTAGGCGGCGCATATCGACCGGGGATTGTTTGCTGACCGCCAATGCCCGCGACCGGCAGCTCCGGGCCGTCACCACAGCAGGACTCCCTCTGTAATCGAAATGGGTTCAAGCGGCCCGTCCATCGATGGGTCGACGGCGAAGGTCCGGTCGCTGGATGGCAGGTGACAGGTAGGTCTGGTCGAGAGTGCCGACGTTGGTGCCTGGCGGAACAATCTCATCGATCCGGTCGAGGAGCTCGTCTGTGAGTATGACGTCCATACCGACGAGCAAGTCGTCGAGTTGCTCCATCGTGTGTGGCCCGAGGAGGGCGCTGGTCACGCCGGGATGCGTGGTCGCGAACGCCATGGCTAGGTGCGTCATCGGCAGGCCAAACTCTTGGGCGAGTGGGATGAGCCGCTCGACAGCATCGAGCCGGTGCTCGTCGCCTAGCGCCTTGAGGATGCGAGCACGGCGAACATCTGTCTCGTGACCCCTCCGGACACGACCGGTGAGCATTCCTTGGCCGAGCGGACCCCACACCAGTACGCCCATGCCATAGCGCTCCGCTAGCGGCAGCACCTCGGACTCGATGCCGCGGCTGAGGATCGAGTAAGGCGGCTGTTCGGTACGGAACCGTTCATGACCTCGCCGCTCGGCCGCCCACTGGGCCTCGATGATCTCGGAGGCAGGAGTGTTGGACGATCCAATCGCACGGACTTTCCCGTTGTGGATCAGGTCCGAGAGCGCTGACAAGGTCTCCTCAATGTCGGTGTCTGGATCCAATCGGTGGATCTGATAGAGGTCAATGTGATCGGTCTGCAGGCGTCGGAGAGAGTTCTCGACCGCCGTTACGATCCAGCGTCGCGAGGTACCTTGCTGATTTGGATCGTCACCCATCGGCCGGCTGAACTTGGTGGCCAGAACGACGCTGTCACGGCGGCCTTTGAGCGCTTTGCCCACGACCTCTTCGGAATCACCGTAGGAATCGGAGGTGTCAATGAGATTGATACCGGCGTCCAGCGCCTTATGGATGACACGGATCGAGTCCTCATGGTCTGGGTTGCCGATGGACGTGGCGAACATCAGTGCGCCGAGTGCATACGGGCTGACTTTGATGCCGGTACGTCCGAGTGTGCGATATATCATTCGACGACCTCCTGGGGTGATGAATGGACTGGGTGCGGTCCAGCATGGACGCGTTAGATCGAAGGCAGGAGACCCCCGGTAGGGCCGGAGGGGAAGTCCGTCACCGACCGGTACCTTTTGCTAGATGATCGTTAAGGCGTTGTGTCGCAGCCTGAAGGACGCTGACAACCGTCGCTAGTTCTGCGGCATCGACACCGTCGAATGCAACCGCTTCGATGACGGCAAGATCGGGCAGGTCATCCCAGAGCCTCTGCCCCGCGGCCGTGATTCGGAGCACCCGCTGGCGCTGATCAGCTTGATCGGGAGTTTGTTCGACAAGGCCCTTACGCAGGAGTGCGCTCACAATTCCACTCAGCGTTGCCCTCTCAATCTGCAGCAGCCGACCTAGGTCACGCTGCAAGAGTGGTCCATCATGAGCTAGTTGATAGAGCACGTACCACTGGGTTGATCCGATGTCATACGGCCGCAAGACCGAATCCATTACCGCCCGACTTGCGAAATACAACTTCTTCGCGGACGCCCCGGCTGATGAATACCTTGGATCGTGGAGGTCGTAAGCCACCTAGCGAATTATGCTAGGTACCGAACAATCTGTCAAATGGCGGAATTGGGCCACGTGGGCGAACCGAGCGAATGGGTCACGTCGCAGAGGACCCCTCCGGTGCTTTACCTGCCCCAGTACGCCGGGTGAATGGCATCATCGGAGGGTGACAACCAGGGCGGAAGTCGCCGTCGCCAAAGCCGATAGTGCCATCGAAGCTATCTCGGGTCCTATCGGGGCGGATGCTGCCAAGGAGTTATAACCAGAACTTGTGGATGCACCACCTGACCGGGGGCGCGACGTACCTTCCTCTTTGATCACAACGAAGAGACGCTGGCGGTGGAACGCCGGCGAGGAAGGGACGCCAATGCTGAGAATACATGTTGAGACGCCCGCGGACGCGGAGCTGTCGAGCACGCTTGACGAGCTGGTCGCCGAAAGGGCGAGGCGCATGCTGGCCGCCGCCTTGGAGGCCGAGGTCGATGCTTATGTGACCGCATTGTCTGACGAGCGGGACGTTCAGGGTCACCGACTGGTGGTGCGCAACGGCCATGCCGTGGCCCGGTCGCTGGTGACCGGTGCGGGGTCCATCGAGGTCCGGGCCCCACGGGTCAACGACCGTCGGGTCGACGAGGTGACCGGGGAGAAGCTGCGGTTCCGCTCTGTGATCCTGCCGCCGTGGGCCAGGAAGTCCCCGAAGGTGGCCGAGGTCCTGCCCTTGATGTACCTCCATGGGATGAGCTCGGGGGACTTCGTGCCCGCGCTCGAGGAGTTCTTCGGCTCGAGTGCGGGTCTGTCGGCCTCGGTCATCACCCGGCTCACCACCGAGTGGCAGAAGGAACGCGACCAGTTCGCCCACCGGTCGCTCCGGGACGTCGACTACGTCTACGTGTTCGCCGACGGGATCCACTTCAACGTCCGCCTGGAAGAGGCACGGCTGTGTGCCCTGGTCGTCGTGGGTGTGCGTAGCGACGGGACCAAGGAGCTGGTCTCGATCAGTGACGGCCACCGGGAGTCGATCGAGTCCTGGGCTGACGTGCTGCGGGACCTGAAGCGGCGGGGCATGACCGCCCCGGTGCTGGCTGTCGGTGACGGTGCGCTCGGGTTCTGGGGAGCGCTCTCCGACGTGTTCCCCGAGACCGCACACCAACGGTGCTGGGTCCACAAGCTGGCCAACATCATGAACGCCCTGCCCAAGTCAGTGCAGCCCGCCGCCCGTGCTGCGCTCAAAGAGGTCCGTGACGCCGAGGACCGTGAGCATGCCGAGACCGCCCTCGATGCGTTCGTGAAGGAGTACGAGGCCAAGTGGCCCAAGGCGACGGAGAAGCTCGAGAAGGACCGAGAAGAGCTGCTCGCCTTCTACGCCTTCCCGGCCGAGCACTGGGTCCACCTGAAGACGACCAACCCCATCGAATCCACCTTCGCCACCGTGCGGCTGCGGACCAAGGTGACCAAGGGCCCCGGCTCACGGGCAGCCGGCCTCGCCATGGCCTACAAGTTGATCGAGTCGGCTCAGACCCGGTGGCGAGCGGTCAACGCACCGCACCTGGTCGCGCTGGTTCGTGCCGGTGTGACATTCGAGAAGGGGGTGATGGTCGAGCGAACTGACGAACAGGACGAGGAGGTCGCCGCGTAGCCGGTCAGAATCTCATCCACAGGTCTTGACCATTTCTCATGTCCCCCCCTCCGGCATGCCCCACTTGCAAATTGCGCCGTCAAAGTGGGACACCTGAAGGAGTCGAACGCTGTCGATGAATGTCGCCTCATCACTCGCGATCTGAAATGCCATGGGTGGATGTCCGTGCTACCCCTGTAGTCGGCACAAGGGACCAGGTGCTTGCAACGGCACACTGCCGGGGAACGGCCCAATGAGGGCAGCTTCGCTCGAAGTCGTGAATGTCGCTGGGGACTCAGCTTTCGGGCGTGACCGCATCCAATCGGCGCCGAACCTCTGACGTGTTCACGCCGAGAGCGCCCAGCAGCACCGCCGCTGGATCTGGTGGTTGGAGAGCCAGGATCTGGGCCAGCACCTGCTGGGCCGTGACATAGAGCTTCCGACGGTTGGGCTGAGACGCTTCCTGAAGCACTTTCTTTGCCACGGGCGTCATGCGGAGGCGATCTTTTTGCGCGACGTCTCTAAGCCTCGGCTTCTTCGGCACGGCGTGCATCGGCAGTGGGGGCGCGTCGGCGCCAGACCCCAGGCCCAGGGCGCCCAGGGCTTCGTGATCGAGCGACTCAAGGGCTTGGCGAGCTTGCTGCAGGCTCACGCCCAAGGCGACTTCGATTGAGGGATCCTCGAACAAGGCAAGCAAGATGTGATCGGTGCCAGTTCGGCGATCACCTCGGCGACGAGCCTCCTCACTGGCCCGCAAATAGATGGCCCAGCCGTGAAGCACCCTTGGCACAACGGATTCGGTGGTCATGATGACTCCTTGTTGTATTTGGTGTGCACGGATTGGCGGGTGACGCCCAAGGCGTCGCCGATCTGCTGCCACGACCAGCCCTTTTCCCGGGCCGACGCGACGTTGTGCGCTTCGACCCTCTCAGCCAGGCGATGGAGCGCCAACGAGGCGCGTAGCCCAATTGCCGGGTCATCCGACGAGAGATTCACGCTGAGTTGTTCGATGTTCATGCCTGTCAGTATAAACTGACACGATTTGAGTTGTAAACCTAAACTGACACTGCAGACCGCCGCACCGGAGTGCCCCAAATAGCCGGGTAATGGTCACACTCTTCTGAACCTGGACGGCCGGATGCCGGCTGGACGCGAGCGGTTGGATTGGTTCGGTCAGATTGTCCGTCCGAGCGGACTGCGGATGCTTCAGCCCAATGGATCTGCCGTCCGTTGGGTCCCCAAAAAAGCGCGGTCAACTTTCGGGTTGAGGGTGTCACCTTCCGCCGGGTAGGAGGGACACCCGTCCGGTCGGAGCCCAACTGCTCACGGGCTGTAACGGTTCAGCGCATTCTCTTACCCAGGGGGAGCGAAGAACTCCAAAGCAATGTTGTCCGGATCTCGGAAGGACAAGCCTGAGCCATAGGGAGCGTCGACGATTCCTCCGTTCTCGATGCCGAGCGCGTTGAGCTTGGACTCCCACTGCTCGAGCTCTGCCCGGTTCGCGCAGGCGAACGCCAGGTGGTCCAGACCCGGACGCCTTTCGTCGAAGGGCTCTGAACCGTGAGGATCCGGGAACTGGTGAATACCGACCAGGGTCTGGCTGCCCAGAAGCCACACGACGTGGTGAAACGGGCCCGTGTCCTCATCGATCACGGGAGGAACTCCGAAGAGTTCCTGGTACCAAGGCCGACTCCGACCGAGATCCGTGACAGTCAGGGCCACGTGAGTGACGCCGGGGAAATCAGGCATGGGGACCTCCTCTGCGGGCGCTGCCCCCTCAACGTAGTCTTGCGATCCGCAGGTTTCACGTGGTGTCTGTCGGTGTCCCAGTACGCCGGGTGGGCGGCCCTCTGCGCTGGCGCTCGTGCGGGCTATCGGCGGCGTTCGGGAGCCGGGGTCCCCCAACCCGAGCGCACCTCCAGCAGTCGAGCACTTGGTTGAACCAGGGCCGTAGCGGAATACGTCCCCGCTCGATTCCCGCCCTCGTGCGTCAGCGCGCTCGCATCTCACTCAGGAAAGCAAAGAGCCGCACAACTGGTCGTTGTGCGGCTCTTCTCTCTGGCCTGGCGGCACCGAGACCATCTCTCCGGGTCCTCTGGGGCCATCAAAATTGAGCTTCATGAACATCTCCAGGTGGAGGTGGCGGGAATCGAACCCGCGTCCTCTGGCATCTCAGTAGGCATTCTCCGAGCGCAGCCGGCGGGAGATTGTCGGGAGCGGTGCCACAGCCGGCGAGCTGCTCCACTCCGTATCCAACTAAGTGTCCCTAGTGGCTAGCTGGAATAGCCGCTTAGGCAAGCCCTACTTGATGATGCCCGTCTTCCGACCCGTAGGGCTGAGGCCGGACGGACATCGCTACTGATTAAGCAGCGAGCGCGAGCTGAGGCTCGGCGTTTGTTTAGTTTTCCGGCTCTTTAACGTGGCTCCGGAGACCACGGCTCGCTTCTCCTACATCGCTGTCCAGAGTCGAAACCGTTCACCCCCTGGCTTTCGCTGGATACCTTCCAGCTAGTGCATTCTACCGGGTCCGTCGATTAGGCCCACCGCTCGCCGTTTCGGGCAGCGCGCGCCATGTCCCGGGCTGCATCGCGCTCGGCGATGGCATGGCGCTTGTCGTGCAGCTTTCGTCCTCGGGCGAGCGCAAGCTGCACCTTCGCCTTGCCGTCTTTGAAATACAGCGACAGCGGGATGAGGGTCAGCGGTTGCTGCTGGGTCTGGCCGATCAGCTCGTCGATCTGCTTGCGGTGGACTAGTAGCTTGCGCTTGCGGCTCGGGTCGTGGGCCCCGAAGCCGGTGGCGAACTGCCACGGCGGGATGTGGACCCCGAAGAGCCAGAGTTCGCCGTCGTCGACGCGCGCATACGAGTCGGCGAGCTGGGCCTTCCCGTCGCGAAGCGATTTGACTTCGCTTCCTTGGAGCACGATGCCGCACTCGAAGGTGTCCAAGATGTCGTAGTCGTGCCGGGCCCTGCGGTTGGAGGCGACTATGCGGTCGCCCGCCCGGCCGGCGGCCTCTCGAGCGGCTGCGCGCTTCGCAACGGTCTTCTTTGCCTTTGCCATTCTCCCAACCTACCGGTCGGGGCCGTCTGCACCGGTGGCCAACTGGTCTCGGATCCGCGTTGGCCCAGGTCAGCAGGATTACGCTTCCACTCATGTTGCGGTTGCCAGCGGAGTTCCATCTCCAGATGCTCGGACACTGCCTCCACGGCCTTCCCGATGAGGCATGCGGCCTTCTCGCCGGTGATCCGGTCACCGGCGATGTGACGGCGATCTATCGCACGCGCAACGTGGCCGATTCTGCCCGGTACTACACGGTCGACCCGCGAGAGCACCTCCGTGCCGACCGCGATGCCGAATCGCACGGCTCCTCGATCATCGGCGTCTTCCACAGCCACACGCACACCGATGCCTACCCGTCACCGACCGACGTGTCCCAGGCGCCTGACCCGAGCTGGCATTACGTGCTCGTCTCGCTACGTGACACCCATCCCGTGGTGCGGAGCTATCGGATCGCCGAAGGTCGCATCATGGAGGAGTCGGTGGTGCTCAAGCCCCACGAACTGACGCCTAGCTGACCGGGCGATCGTCGGCCACAGCCGCCGCCTATAGAATCCCCACCGAATCAGTCAACAATTGCGAACCGGCGCTCCCGCCGTGTCCCGAGGTGACCTGGAGGTCCCGTGCCCGTCGACGTGCGTCTGCCGACCGTCCTTCGTAGCCAGGCCGGGGGCCAGGCCTCCGTCCCCGTCGACGGGAACACCATCGGCGACGTGCTGCGCACCCTTGTGGGGGAGCACCCCGGGCTGAAGGGCCAGGTCCTCACCAACGACGGCGCGCTGCACAAGTTCGTGAACGTCTATGTGAACGACGATGACGTCCGCTACCTCCAGTCGCTTGACACCCCCGTGAAAGACGGCGATGAGATCTCCATCCTCCCGGCGGTGGCCGGCGGCATGGGCGCCACGGCGGAAGGCTGATCGCACAGATGCCCGTCTACGACAGCGTCTTGGACCTGATCGGCAACACGCCGATGGTCGACGCCAGCGCCCTCAGTCCCAATCCCGATGTGCGGATCCTTGTCAAGCTCGAGGGTCGGAACCCCGGGGGGTCCGTGAAGGACCGCATCGCCATCTCCCTTGTCGAGGCGGCCGAGCGTGACGGGCTGCTCGTGGCCGGCAAGCCGGACCAAGTCTTGATCGAGCCCTCGTCGGGCAACACGGGCATCGGCCTCGCCATGGTCTGCCGGCTGAAGGGCTACCACCTGAAGGTGGTCCTTCCCTCCAACGTCTCGATCGAGCGGCGACAGTTGCTCGAGGTCTGGGGTGCCGAGATCATCGAGTCCCCCGGATCGGAGGGGTCAAATGGCGCCGTACGGCTCTGCCGGGCACTCGCGGCCGAGAACCCCGAGTGGGTGTTCTTGTATCAGTACGCCAACATGGCGAATCCCCAGGCCCACTACGAGCACACCGGGCCCGAGATATGGGCGGACTGCCCCGAGATCACCCACTTTGTCGCCGGTCTCGGCACGTCCGGGACGTTGATGGGGGTCGGGCGCTTCTTGAAAGAGCAGAACCCCGACGTCCAGCTGTGGGCCATCGAGCCGCCATCGGGCGAGATGGTCGACGGGCTGCGGAACCTCGAGGACGGCTACATCCCGCCCATCTTCATCGAGTGCCACGGCGAGGAGCTGCTCGACCGCAAGACCGTGGTGCGCCCGAAGGAGTCCATCGAGTGGACCCGCCGGTTGGCTGACATCGGCCTGTTCGTCGGCATCTCCTCGGGGGCCATCATGGCCGGCGCGGTTCGCTGTGCCGAGCAGATCCCCCCGGGCGAGAAGGCCACGATCGTCACCATCGAGTGCGACGACGGTTGGAAGTACCTCTCGACCGGGGCGTGGACCGAGGATATCGACGAGGTCGTCGAGCGGGCGAAGCGCATCATCTACTTCTAAGGCCGAAGGAGGGGCCGATACGATCGGCCCCATGGCGACCGTTGCGGGACCCGACGCAGTTCGAACCTTGACCGTCCTCGGCTGCGACGGGAGCTTCCCCGCCGCCGGGGGAGCGGCCAGCGGGTACCTGGTCCAGTCGGCCACGACGTCCCTGCTGCTCGATGCCGGCTCGGGCACTTTCGCGAACCTCCAGCGGGTGCTCGCAGTGGCGAGCCTCGACGCGGTGGTGCTCACCCATGAGCACCCCGATCACTGGGCGGACATTGAGTCGCTCGCCGTTGCGGGTCCCATCTACAAAGGCGAGCCGATCCCGCTCTACTGCCCTGCGGGCATACGGGACCGCTCCTACTTCAAGCACACTGCCGCCTTTGACTGGCGCACGATCACTGCTGCATCCGGCGTGACGGTCGGTGACCTGCGGCTCCGCTTCTCGCGGACCGACCACGGGCCCGAGACACTGGCGGTGTGCATCGCAACCGAGGGCCGGGAGGACCCCGACGACCTCTTCGTCTACAGCGCCGACACCGGGCCCAACTGGTCCCCCGACGTCTTCGGCAAGGGCATCGGCACCTTCTTGTGCGAGGCCACGCACTTGCGCGACTTGGAGGGCACCTTCCAGCATCTGAGCGGGCACCAGGCCGGGGCCATGGCGAAGGAGAACGGGGTGCGCACGCTGATCTGCACGCACCGGTCGCCTACTGTGCCTGCCGACGCGTTGGTGGAAGAAGCCAGCGCGGCACTCGGCCGGGAAGCCAGCCAGGCCGCAATGGGCAAGGTCTTCGAGTGGTGAGCTAGCTGTACTTGGCCATCAGGTTCGTGACAGCCGACTGATCGGTGGTCGTCCTCCAAGGGAGCTGTGGGGACGCTCGGTGTTGTAGCGCCGGAGCCAGAGCACGGGTCCGTTCGCCGTTGGAGCGATAGACGCGGCGATAAGCCCACTCGACCTGGAGAGTCCGGTTGAGCCTCTCGACCTTCCCGTTCTGCCAGGGGCAGTGAGGCCGGATCAGGACGTGGGCGGCGCCGACCTCGGCGAGGGCGCTTTGGAAAACGGCGCTGAGGGTGTAGTTCTTGGCGTTGTCGGTCATCACTTCGGCGATGCGCCCGATGCCGGCGTGGGCGAAGGCCGCGGCGGCGCGACGGAGGAAAGCCGCACAGGTCGGCCCCGTCTCGTCACCGAGGACCTCTGAGTAGGCGAAGCGGGAATGGTCGTCGACCATCGAATGGACGTAGTCGTAACCGATCCGCCGTTTGGATCCGGGGCGTGTCCCTCGACCATTGGCCCGCCAGCCGCCTCCGGGTGGGATCCGGCCCAGCTTCTTCACGTCGACGTGGACGAGCTCGCCCGGTCGTTGTCGCTCATAGCGCAGCGCGCTTTGCCGGCTGGCTCGGATCACCTCGCCCGTCATCGGGTCGCACTCCGAAAGCCTCGGCACGCCGGCGCGGCGCAGCACTCGAGTCACGGTGCGTTCGGGCACCCCGCTCAAGAGGGCCAGTTGGGCTGGGCCGCAGCGGTGCTTTCGGCGGGCGGCCAGGACTCTGCGCTCACGGCGGGCGTCGGTGCGCCGAGGCGAACGATGAGGTCGGCTCGAACGGTCCTCGAGTCCGGCCAAACCCTCCTCGTCGAAGCGCCGCACCCAGCGATGGGCGCATTGGCGTGAGATTCCCATCGCTTTGGCGACATGGGCAACAGGCATGCCCTGATCTCGAACCCGCTGGACGAGGAGTAGGCGCCCGCGTGGGGTCAGCCGGGCATTACGGTGCGACATTGAAGACCTCCTGGTTGTGATGTGCGCAAACACCACATTCCTGGAGGTCTTCGCCTTAGGTCAACCAGTCACCAACCTTGTGGCCAAGTACAGCTAGATCGCACATCGTCGGTGGGGAAGTGCTGAAACCGTTGAGGGCCGAACCGGGCCAATAATGGTGCATGTGCGGATGTCAAGGGCCCGACGATGGCTGGTGCTCATATCAGTACCCGCCGCAGTTGCCCTAGCGGGGTGTGGAAGCACGAGCAGCACATCAACCGTTGCGACGCAGCGGCCAGGCGTGATTGCCGGCATGGCCGAACAGTGTTCGGGACTGCCGGGCCAGCCAACTCACCAGATAAAGGTCATTGTGTACAGGGACCATCGGGTTGTCGCCCACCAGGCCACGTTAGGAAGTCACGCCTATCGGTTCT
>Ga0302156_10003806_pt1 | contig 11393 bp, 3 predicted proteins | sample I_Bog_N3_2_FD_193503 | JGI IMG/M metagenome (GOLD analysis project Ga0302156, IMG submission 193503) | Peat permafrost microbial communities from Stordalen Mire near Abisko, Sweden - I_Bog_N3_2 | ecosystem: Environmental > Terrestrial > Soil > Wetlands > Peat | place: Sweden: Abisko, Stordalen... | reverse complement strand
CTTCCTCAAAGCCATCGAGATGATCCGCAGGGAAGCGCTAGCGCGTTTGCCGGCATCGCTGCACAGCCAGCAGCACGATCCTGCGACCGGAATGCTGATTGCCTTCGTGCAGCAGTTTCAGAAACTCAAGGGCAAGCTCAACCGCTTTACTCGTAACTATCTCGATTTTTATTACGACAAGATGCTAGGCAGCGTGCCGCTGCCGGCGGTGGCCGACCGTACCTGGCTGGTGCTGCGCAAGAACCCATCCACGCGCGACGCACTGGTGCCGGCGCAGACAGAATTTCTGGCCGGACTGGATGCCGATAGCCGCGACATCGTCTATGTGTCGGCCAACGATCTGGTGGTCAGTGATGCCCGCATCGCCGCATTGCAGACCGTGTATTTCGACCACAACAGCTACAGTGCTCCGGAAAATCTGCTCGGTGCCGACGGCACGCCGTTCAGAGCGCCTTTGCCCGGTGAGCGCAGCTGGCCGACCAGCGTCTGGTTCAATCCCTTGCCGCTCAACGCCGACGGCAGCACCGGTTCGAATGCTTATCCCATTCTCGGCGCGCCCAAGAGCCGCCGCCAGGCGCTCGGCTATGCCGATGCACGTATCGGTTTTGCCTTGGCCAGCAAGGTGTTGCTGCTCAAGGAAGGTCTGCGCAAGATCAGCGTCACCGTATTGTTCGATGGCAACTTGCTGGCACAACGGCTCGATCGTGTAGCGGCGGCGATGCGCTCAAAGAATGAAGATGGTGGCGGTGAGAGCGGTTCTGCAGGTGCTGCCGATACAAAAGGCGATGACGCGCTCGAAGAGATCCGCCGACAGGATATTTTTCTGAAGGTATTTCGCAGCATCTTTCATATTGGCATCACTGGCGAACATGGCTGGCTGGCGGTGTCCGATTATCTGCCGTCTTACGATGGTCAATTGTTGACGCTCAGTTTCGAGTTACCGCCGCAAGCGCCTGCGGTGGTGGCCTACAACGCGGCGCTGCATGGGGGTCAGTTTGCCGTAAGCACACCGATGATCCGCTTCGAAATCAATCCCGGCGCTTATCTTTATCCGTATGGTTTGTTGCACGATCTGCATGTCAATGGCGCACAGATCGACGTCGACGTCAGTGGTTGTCGCGATCTGGTGCTGCACAACAATATCGGTCAACTCAGCGCCGCGGTGCCGTTCACGCCGTTTGGACCGCTGCCCAAGCTGGGCAGTTATCTGGTGGTAGGCAGTACCGAGATGGCCAGCAAGCGCATTTACGCGTTCAGCGTGGAGGTGGAATGGTCCGACCTGCCCAAGATCAACGGTGGTTTTGCAACGTATTACCAGGGGTATGACGTCAACCTTTCCAATGACGATTTTCTGGCAACTGTCGCCGTGCTCGGAAAAGGCGCATGGATGCCTGCTGGCGAGCAGGAACGGCCGACGGTAGCATTGTTCCACACCGAGGTGCGGCCCGGCCGCGGTGAGCGTATCGACAATAGCATCGTCTGGAATTGCACGCGCATCACGCATTTGTTTGAACCCGACGATGGCGTCTCGGTGAGCAAGCCGCTGACCTACGGACCCGGCGCCAAGAATGGTTTCTTCAAATTTACGCTGGCAGCACCGGCGTTTGCCTTCGGTCATGAACAATATCCACACGTACTGTCGTCGACGCTGGTCAATAATGCCCGCATGAAACGCCTGCGCCGCCAGCGACCGGTGCCCAATGGACCCTACACGCCGCTGGTCAATTCAATTTCGCTCAGTTACCGTGCCGCCAGTACTGTGCGCATCGATCGTATCGATCCAAACGTCAGCACAGACGCTGACCAGTTCATCCATCTGTATCCCAGCGGCTGGAAAACCTTGAGCGTGGCCAATTATCCGGCGGTAACCTTATTGCCATGCTTCGACTTTATCGGCAATCTCTACATCGGCATTGATGCAGCCGAGATGGGCGGCATACTGACCTTGTTCTTCCAGTTGCGTGAAGATTCGCTACCCTTGCCGACGATGGACGAATCGATCGGCAAATCCGCTGCTGATGCAGATTCTCATACCGGGCTGCACTGGTTCTACCTCTGCGGCAACGAATGGAAAGAGCTCGCCAGCAGCCGTGTGATCTCCGACGGCACGCAAAATTTCATGACCTCCGGCATTGTCACCTTGTCGCTGCCGTCCGATATCAACAACGTCAACAGTGTCATGCCTAGTGGTAGCTACTGGCTACGCGTGAGCGCCGACCGCGACCTGGAAAAATACTGCAGTCTCTACGACGTCTATACCCAGGCGGTGCAGGTGCAGCGCGGCCCCGATGTTTCGCCTCAAGTTCCGGTAGTGCTGCCAGCAGCCAGCATCAGCAGGAGCAAAAAAAGCTTGCCAGGGATTACCAGCATCATGCAGCCAGTTGCTTCTGGCGGCGGCCGGGCGGCGGAGACGCGCGCGCAACTGCGCACGCGGGTAAGCGAGCGCCTGCGCCACAAGAACCGAGCCATTTCGGCCGCCGATTACGAAGCCCTGATCCTGCAATATTTTCCAGAAGTCTATAAAGTCAAATGCTTCGCTAATATGGTCACCGACCGCGCACCGAATGACTGCATCTGCCCCGGCCATGCGCTGGTGGTGCCGCTGCCGTATTGGCCGGAGCTCAGGCATCAGGACCAGATGCCGATGCTCAACGGCAATCTGATGCAAGAGATCCGCCAGTTTCTGCAAGAGCTGGCATCGCCGTGGAGCCGGATTTCTGTGGAAAACCCGATCTACGAACAAATCCAGGTGCGCTGCACGGTGAAGTTTGTCGGCGCTCTCGGCAACGGCTATTACATCAATCTGCTCAACCGCGCGATTTCGGATTTTCTCACGCCATGGCATAGCGGCAGCGGCTATCACACCCATTTCGGCTGGCGTATCCGGCGGCACGACATCGAGGCCTTTATCGGCGAGCTGCCTTACGTGCAGAATATTTCAGGTTTTTCCATGTTGCGCATTGCGTCGTCCGATGCACAGCGTTTTGCCCTGTTCGATACGGCTGCCGCCAATGCGGACAGTACAGACATCACCCCCATGTACCCGTGGAGTATTGCCATCCCGACGTCGCGTCACGCCATCGAGGCGGTCGACGATATGTTGCCGCACAATCCAGTCCGTACGGCGCTCAGTCGTCTCGAAATCGGTTCAACCTTCATTATTTCGGAAGAAAACAATGGCCAGTAAATCAATGACGCCGCGTAATCGCGATACCTTAAAACGCAAATTCAACGATGGCGAAATGCCATCGGCGTCGGCTTTTTCGGAACTGATCGATTCAATGCTCAATATCGTCGACGAAGGCTTCGACAAGACTGCTGTCGACGGTCTGAAGGTGTCGCAACTGAACCAGGGCAAGTTGCTGAGTTTTTACCAGAACATCGATATCAAGAGCCCGATCTGGTCGATTCAATTGGACGGTCCTGAAGGTGGATTGGCGTTCGGCAACGCCGCCAACGCCAGCGCACTGACCTTGCGCCAGCTCAAGGTTGAGCATGACGGTGAAGTGCGTCACGGCGATTTCGAGCTCGACATGGCAGGGCGCATCGTGGCCGACGGCCGTCGCGGCCGTGCCGGACGGCTGAGCGTTCCGGCCGATGGCAGATGGCACAACATCAGCGATACGCTCACCGGCTGCAATGCGTTTGAGATTACCGCCGGCGTCGGCAGGTCCGGCACGGGCAAATACGCACTGATGCATGCGTTTGCCATCATGGCTTTCAACGGCAAGGGCGAGATCGACTACCGACAAGCGTATTTCGGCAGCAAGTGCAACCGGCTGCAATTGCAATGGCTGCCCGATCCCGAGGGCGCAAAGCATGCGTACATCTTGCAGATGCGGGTCGGTTGTTCGTACGACAACGGCCGCAACGCCAAGGAACGGACCTGGGTTTCCTACTATTTGACCAATCTGTGGTTCGACCCGTTGATGCAAGAATGCGCGCTTGATCCAGAGCCGAAGGTGAAGTCATGAGCAAGCGCGATGCAGCGCCTTTGCAAGAGCCCTTGCGATTTTTGCTGACGGCGGAGCAGGGTAATCTGGTGATCACGGCGCTGGCGGAATGTCCGTTCAGGCTGGTCTATGAACTGATCGGAAAACTCAACGGCCAGGCCAACGCTGCTGTACAAAGCGGCGATACCTATGCTTGCCTGGTTGTCGCCGCCGAACTGAAGTTGATTCTCGATGCCCTGGGCAAGCTACCGTATTCTCAGGTTCATGCACTGGTGCATGAGTTACAGCGACAGTTGCAGATGCAGCTCAACCATGAGTTGCAAGATAACCCGGTCGGGCGCGTCACCAGCGCGGGAAAAGCGCCAAAGACAAACCGCAAGGCGGGGAAGCGCTAAACCATGAAAACGCCCGAACACATCGAAAAAATCGTCCCTGATCAGGACGGTCTCGATTTCGATGCCTTGAGAAAGGCGGGTATCGCCATGCTGCAGGAACTCTGCGGCGAAAAATGGACGGACTACAATCTGCACGACCCCGGCGTCACCATTCTGGAGCAGCTCTGCTACGGAATCACCGATCTGGCCTATCGTTCCGAATTTGCACCGGAAGACTATCTGGCCGGGCCCTTCGGCAAGATTGATTTCACCCGCCATGCCTTGCACCAGGCCGACACTATCTTGCCCAGTCAGGTGCTCACGGCAGATGATTATCGCAAGATCATCTATGACCGCATTTCTGAAATCGAAGATGTCTGGCTCACCCGTGAACAGACGTCGGCCTGCGCCGGGCTCTATCGCATCTCGCTGAAAATTCGCGAGAGCATCCAGGACGAGCTCAAGCCTGACGAACAGGCCCAGCTCGAACAGCGCGTGACGCAACAGGTGATCGCGCTCTACAACGCGCATCGCAATCTGGGCGAAGATCTTGAGGATGTCGTCATTATCGGTTCGCAGCCGGTATTCCTCTGCGGCGACATCCAGATTCACAGCCTGCGCGATCCGGCGTCGATTTTTTCTGACGTTTTTTTCAATTGCGCCCAGCAGCTGATATCAGGTTTCCGAGTGGAACGTTATCTCCACGCACGCGACCGCAATGTCACCCTCGATGATATATTCAGCGGCCCGCTCACGGTGCACGGACGTATCGTCGCCACCGGCGCAGATCACCCCGGCGCGGTAGTGCCGATTGCCCGCTTGATTGCATTGGTACGGGCGGTTGACGGCGTTACCCATGTGCAGCGGCTGGCGCTGTGCGATGAGAACGGTCAAGTGGTGCAACTCGACAAACTGGATGGCAAGGTGCTCCGGCTGCGTTTTCCGGACAAACTGCAAAGCACATTCCTGCGTCTACATTTCGCCAGCGGTGCGGTCGGACATTTCGATACACCGATAGCTGGCGCAGCAACAGGGACAGAGGCAGGGGCAGGGGCAGAGCGCGACCGGTCGAGCAATCTGCAGGAAGAAAAAGCCATGATCGTGCTCGATGATGCCCGCATCGCCTTGCGCAAGGCGCGCTTCGAATTCGACGCAGTGCGCAATACGCCGCAATCGCTGGAACAGATCGTGCCGGCGCCCGAAGGCGTGCAACGCTCGCTACGCGAATACTATTCGATCCAGCACCAATTCCCGGCGATCTACGGCATCAACCGTTTTGGCGTGCCGACATCGGCACCGCTGAAGAACAAGGTCAGCGCCAACCAGCTCAAGGCTTACCTGTTCGTGGCCGAGCAATTGATGGCCAATTATCTGGAAAACCTGCAAGAGATCCCGCACGTGTTTTCGCTCGACAACGTGCAGAAAACTTATTTTTCGCAGGTGCTGGACGATGAAGCCTTGCCGCATATCGAAAATCTGTACGTGGACGCGCCGCAACGGATCGGCGCCATGCTGGAAAAAATGGTGGCACGGCTGGACAAATCGGAAGATCGCCGCAGCCGCCTCATCGATGTGTTGCTGGCCATGTACGGCGAAGAGTTTTCGCAAAAATCGCTGCGCCGTTTCAACTACTACGAAGACCGTCATTCGGCGCGCTGGCTGGTCGACAACAAACTGGCGTTCCTGCGTCACATCGCCGGCCTCAGTCGCGATCGCGCAAACGCATTCGATTACAGTAAAGGCGAGCGCCGCGACGACGGTAGCGCCAATCTGTCCGGCATCCACGCCAAGATTGCGATCCTGCTGGACTTGCGCAAGCCGCCGGGAGGCACGCCGCTGAGCCAGGAACTGTTGAAGTATCGCTTACGCCTGAGCAGTGCTGCCGAGTTGTCGGCAGATAATTATGCCGGCGCAGCGCACCATCTCACGCGACTGGCGGCAGCGCCGGAGGACGACGCGCACGCGCAACAGCATGCTGCGGGTGGTGCCATTTTGCCGGCATCCTTGCTGACCCAGGGTGTGCGCTTGGAAAACTACATCTTCGAACAGCATGGCGAGACGATTCACATCCATTTCCAGACTCACGATCCGCGTCTTGGCGTAGTCAGACTTGGCCATTATCCGGATCTAGCCCAAGCCGATCAGCATGTGCAGCAGTTACGCAGCTTTATCTGCCGTCTCAACATCGGTTCGGAAGGTTTTTATCTGCTTGAGCATCTGTTGCTGCGTGCGCGCGATAGCGGGACCAGAGGTGACGGTAGAACGGATCCATGCGACGGTGAGTTCTATTCCAATCGTGTCAGTGTGGTGTTTTCGGGCTGGTCGGCGCGCTTTTGCGATCCCGATTTCCGGAATCTGGCGCAAGAAACTGTGTGCCGCAACTTGCCAGCGCATTTGTATCCGGAATTTCACTGGCTCGATTTCATCTCCATGCGCGATTTCGAGCAGCGTCATCGTCTGTGGCTGGACAAATTACGTCACCACACCGACACCGCCGATCCGGAACAGATCAACAGCGCTGCCGCGAGTATGGTGAAATTCCTGCAGCGCCAGCGCGGCGGGCTCAACGGCACTTACTGGGTCTGACGAGATGACAGCTAGCCATCGCATCGATGAGTTGCTGTTTGATCTGGCGTTCGAGTCGCCCACGATGGCGCTTGCGCGCACGGAAGAGTTGCGTAGTTTGGTGGTGGACAAATTACTGCCGCTGATGGAAGCGGTATTTGATCAGTTCGGCGACGACGATACGGTCTGGCAGATTGACAAGCTGGTCGTCGATGTCGGCAACGTCACTGAGGCGCAATTGCCGACGGCGCTGGCGGCCGGCTTGCGTACGGCGTTGGAAGAGGCATTGCACGGTGCTGACGGGAGCATGACGATCGATGCGCCGGCGCGGGGGATCAGTCGCCGTGGCGGCGATCACGCGGTACTGCTGACGTTTTTGGCGAACGGTACCATGTCGTGGCAAGTGGATGCTGCTGCAACGGCCTCGTATGAAGCGCTGCTGTCGCGCATATTGGAGCAAAATAGCAAGGATTTTCTGCAGGCATTGGCGGCGGCGCCTCATCGTACTGTGATGCTGGCGCGGCTGGCACGCCAGTTCAGCCCGGCGCAATTACAGGCGCTGTTGCGCAAGATGAACGACGGCCATGCCGATGCGGCGCTGTCTCTGCTCGCGCAATTGCAGGAACTGTTGCAAGACGCTGCGCTGGCGCGCACGACATGCAGCGGTGCCCTGTATGCAGGCTGGGAAGAAGTGCTGAGCTGCTTCCTGGATGGCAAGCATGGAGGGTGGCAGTCGTTGCCGCAGGCATTGACCGGACGCACCTTGCACTGGCTGGCGCAACAACAGCATCAAGACATTGCAGCAACGGCAGCACAATTGTTGCAGGAGAGGGCAATCCATCGCCCCGGAGCCAGCACTGCGGGCGATATTTTTTATGCTGTGAGCAGGCTCGCCGCTACCGAGACAATGACATCATTGCCATCCGCAAAAACGGCAGCACCAGCGCTCGACCTAGAGACCGCAGGCCAAGGCGCTTCCATGCCGATGGCAAGCGAGAACAAGGCGACTGCCGACGATTTGCCGCAAGAGTGGCAGGAGCTAGCGCAGCGCCGCAACGACGGCGCATTGTTGCAACGGCTGGTACAGCGGCTAGTGCAGCAACCAGCGCCGGCGACGATGCAGGCGATATTGCACTACTTCAATCCGCATCACGCCAAGGCCATGCATGCGCAACTCGATGCCTTGCAGCGCATGCTGGAACGTTTGTCTGTTTCATCGTCAACGTTGCAAGTAGCTTTAGCGGCGGCTTGGGAATATGTTCTGGGCGTCAGCATCGCGCAGCCCTCACAGTTGCCAGCAACCCTGCCGATGCTGGTGCGGACCATTGCCGTGCTCGCCTCAGCACCACTGGCGAGTACCGCTGTCGTCGAAACCACAACCGCAGCGGCAAGCGCGGCCGTACAACATCGTACTCAGGTGCTCGCCCAATTGCGCGAGGCCGGTGTGGCACTGGGCGATCCTGCCGGATTGGCGACAGCCTTGATGGTGATGCAGACAATGCAGACAATGGAGGGAATGGAAGGACAACAGACGGCTTCTTTATCTGTAGCTCCCATGCCACCAGTCGTCGAAGACACCGCACCGCAAGTCGAGTCCCATACGCCAGGGATATGGCAAGAACCGGCGTCGGCGGTCGTGCCGATCCGCAACCGTATCACCTCCGCGTTGATGGGCGGAAAAGCCGGCGACATTTACGACGACTGGCGCACATTCCAGAACAGCCAACCAGATTTGCTGCGCTCGGCGATCCTGCATTACGGCGGCTATGCTGAAATTCGTGAAAAAATTGCCTCGACTTTCCCGCTGTCGCTGTTACGTGACATGCAACTCCTGCTAGCGCCCGCAGCCGCAGCATTGACGGAACTGCTCTGGGACGATGAGCGCTTGCGTACACGGCTAGGCGCGCACGGCGCGACGCAGTGGAGCCGTTGGCAGCGCAACTGGTGGCGCGGCGCCATTGCCCATTTGTTGCAGGCGGCGCGTTTGCAGGAAGCACCGGCAAGCGCAGCCTCGGCATCTTTCGACACCGCTGCCTATGTTGCTGCTGCGCTGAAAAGCACCGGCGCGGATGACGCAGACGAAGAGTTGATCGCGTATGTCATGGCGCTGGCGCAAAAGACCCAAGAGAAAAATGAGAACGATAAAAAACAACCACCGGAGCCATTGCCAACGCTCTCCCTGAGCGCATTATTCGACGCCATCCGTGACGGTGCGCAGCCCTTGCAATCGCCTGCGCTCAATATGGAACAGCTTGAGAAATGGGTGCGTGAAGCCGTACGCGAACCGTCGTTTTATCAGGCAATTGCCGACCATGCCGAACTTGCACAGGACCGTCGTGCTTACTATGTGCAAGTCTTGGAGGCGCTGGCGCAGAATCGCATCGTCGATCTGGAGGCGTTTGCCGCTGCCGAGGAAGCGGTCTTGGACATGGCAACGCAGGAGCCGGCTTCAATCGGCATTTCGCCAGTCCTGAGCAGCACCGCTCCGCTTATCCGCGTCGATTCCACCAATGCTCAGACGACGCCGAGCTGGGCAAGCAGTACCATCCCGGTCGATGTGCGCGACAAAGCGTATCTGGTCAGCCGCCTGGCAAAGGCATTGATGAAAGGCGATTCAGCGCTGCTCTATGACGACTGGGACATCTTGCTGCACAAGCACGCACCGTTGCTGCTCGAAGCCTTGCGTCACTACGGCATTGGCGACGATATTCTGGAACGGATTGTCTCGTCTTTTCCAGAGAGCATGTTGTACGACATGGCGGTGTTGCTGGCTCCGACGGCCATACCGCTTTGGCGGCAATTGCGCGACCAGCTTGCATGGACTGCGCTGCCATTGGATAACATCACTTCTCTGGCGCAGGAAGAGGAGCTGAGTCTTCCCACCCCGCAAGTATTGGTAGTGTGGAAGCGGCAACTCTGGAAAGCAGCTTTGCGACGTTTGTTGCTAGACGTGCAGTACGGCAATGGCAATGTTGATACCGATGATTCTGCATCACACGAACGAGCTCCTGAAGCCGATATCGGCGTTATCCGTGCACTGCTGTCATCGCTGACAGACGATGTGGAACTGACGCGCACACCCTGGCAACGCCGTATCCTGAAGCACTGGACGGATCTGTCTGTTCAGCAATATATCGCGCGACAAGATCACATACAAAACAACGCACCAGACAGAGAGCAGGAATCGCCTGCGGTACTGGCAGAGATCTTCGGGAATGAAAATAAGGCAGAGGCAGAGGGCACGGACGGCATCAAGGTAATTCTTGAACAGATTCTTGAACATCGCCAGCGTTTTTCGGCAACCGAAGCATTGCCGCAGGCACTACGCGCCGATTTGCGGCAACGGTTTGCGCATCTCAAGAACAATCCTGGCGCAATCGGCGAGTCATGGACGGCAGCCGACATGGAGATCGTCGTCGAGGCATGCGTCCTTGCACACGCCGCCGATGATGCGTCATCGGCGTCATCCCCGCAGCGAGAGACTTTCCTGCAGGCCATCAAGATGCAGGCGCCATCGACGCCTGTGCCAGACCGCGCCCGTTATTTCAGAACCGTACTGCAAGCCTTGTTGCAAGAGCAGATGCTGGACCTTGAAGAAATCGCCGAAGCGAGCCGCAGCGCCCAAGCGAATCTGGTGCAGGACAAGCGCATCGATCCAGCAGCGCAGGAAGAGCCTGTGCACGCTACGGATCGGCCCGTTTTGGATCATCAGGCTTTCATCGATTTCCTGCTGGCAGCGGACTTTCGCGCCGGTGCAGCCTTACCGGCCGGCTTGCCAGCGTGGTTGCAACAAGCCGTCGATACGGCGGCGCCGGAAGTCGCGCCGATGCTGGCACAGTTGTCACGTCATCCGGAGGCCATGGCACGCTTACTAGAGATCGTACCGGCATCGTCCTGGCGCAAACTTGCGGCGCTGTCACCCTATGCGCCGCAGCAGGTGCAGCGCATGCAGCGATATGCCTGCGATGTTGCGGACATGTTTGCAGAACAGAACCAACAGCTATCCACGACGACGCTGGCGCGTTTGGAGTGGCGTTTTCTGCTGCCGTATCTGCATGCGCTGGAACGGGTTTTTGAGCCGGTGCGCTTCACCAGTGAACTGGTCGGTTTTCTCTCGCGCGAAAGCGGCTTACCCGCGCCGGCCGGTCTGGCCGCACGCCTGCGCAGCCAGATGGGCATTAGCATCGCATCGCTGCGCATCGATCCTGCTACCAGCGCCCGTACTCTCGCCCATGCTGATACAGACGGCAAGGCAAAAGACCAGGCAAATATCAACAGCAAAGATAAAGACATCGCCAATAGCCGCATCGCACAGACGAACGGTGATGATGAGACTGCGTCGCAGAGTTCGGCCGACATCCATCTCGTTAATGCCGGCATGGTGTTGATCTGGCCGTTTTTGTCGCGCGCCTGGGAGGTGCTGGAGCTGACACGCGAGGGCAAGTTCATCAATGATGACGCGGCTCAGCGCGCGGCGTGGCTACTGCAGTTTGCAGTGGAT
>Ga0302156_10003799_pt1 | contig 11400 bp, 12 predicted proteins | sample I_Bog_N3_2_FD_193503 | JGI IMG/M metagenome (GOLD analysis project Ga0302156, IMG submission 193503) | Peat permafrost microbial communities from Stordalen Mire near Abisko, Sweden - I_Bog_N3_2 | ecosystem: Environmental > Terrestrial > Soil > Wetlands > Peat | place: Sweden: Abisko, Stordalen... | reverse complement strand
AAGCCGACCGTGGCGAGTTTGTAGAGCACAAAGACGTGGTGAATCGTATCGACAGACTTTTTCACTCGTGAGACAGATTCGGTGGACAACCGTAGCGGCTGACCAACTTGAAACCGCTGTTAGACACATCCAGCAAGACAATCCCGCCGCTGCCCGGAATGTTGCTCAGGCGGTTATCGACCGCATCGAACAACTGGCAGCCTTCCCCGGCCTTGGCCGCCCCGGAGAGGTGAAGGGAACCCGCGAACTCGTCAGTCCGCCTTACGTCGTTGTGTACCGTTACACCGAAGAGTTTGTCGAAATCCTGCACATCTGGCACGGGGCGCAAGACTGGCGCTGATGGGGTAAAGCTGGTGAGTTTCTCGTTCTTGGGTCCTGAGCTATGCAACGGCGATAGCATCACGCGGGGGAATAGGTATCATGTCCCCAATTACCCAGACACGTTTTATTGGGTAGCTCTGGCGGATTTCACGGATAGCGCCCATCAGCGAGTGGGTGACTTGAAAGTAGCGGCCCATGTACCAGGTTGTGCTCGACACGAACGTGCTTGTAGCAGCAATGCGATCCAAACATGGCGCGTCCTATCGCCTGTTAAGCCTAGTGGGAGACAGCCGCTGGCGTCCGAATCTAACGGTTGCGGTTGCCCTGGAGTATGAGGCCGTTCTTAAGCGCAATTGCAGGGATTTCGGCCTTACGGAAGACGACATCGACGACGCTTTGGATACGATTTGTTCGCAGGCGGGGTTGCATCGCCAGTACTTTTTGTGGAGACCTTTATCCTCCGATCCCGACGACGATTTTGTGATGGAGGCGGCGATTGCCAGCAGGAGCGATTTCATCGTCACATACAACAAGCGGGACTTTCTCGAAAGCCGGAGGTTCGGAATTCAATGTCTAACTCCAAGAGAATTCCTTATACTGATTGAGGGGCTGCCATGAAGAGCATTCAACTTCCCGACGATGTTTACCAGAGGGCCGCGGAGTTGGCCGAGGCCGATCACGTCTCTGTTGACAGGCTCGTGGCGGCGATGGTGAACGAGCGGGTCAGCGATTGGGCGAAGCTGCGTGCTCGCGCCGAGCGCGGTTCAGTGGAGAAGCTCAGGAATGTCCTGGCGAAGGTGAGCGACGCGGCACCGGAAGCGATGGACCGTCTTTAACCAGCATTCCGCCGACCTGACGACCACCAATGGTTCTGGACCGGTGATCACAAAGAAAACGATCGGCTTATTTTGTAATTGCTCGAATCTCGAAGAGATGTTTCATTTGCCGCATCGCTGCCAGCCTTCAGATTCACCGTCGTCGTCAATGTCGCCGCCGGCTTTCAGGTAACGAAAACACCTTGCGAGCTGGAAATCGGGCCAACCGAGTGCTTTGGCGAGAGCGATGTGCTGCTCGCTGGAAAATACAAAGGGTTTTGCTGGCCTGAGGATTTGCTCGACTTTGTGCACCTCTCCTGGCATTCCAAACGCAGCAACGAGCGCGTCGGCGTTTCCTCCGCGGGGGCCTTCATCTTTTACGGCACCCCAGTAGGAGGGGCAGGAATGGTAGTCGTCCAAAAGCTTCCCCTGATCGTATAGCGCATAAAGGAAGACGTCGTCGTCATGAATTAGCGCGGCTAAGACCGGACAAATTAGCCTTTCCGACAACTGCTTAGCCACCAGATGCCAGATGGTCTCATCCTGGGTATCGGATTTCTCTTCGCACACCATCGTCAATCCGGAGAAGCTCTGGCTCACAAACGCATTAATCTTGAGCGCCCGTACCGCTTTTATGACTTGCTCGTGGCTCGGGCCAACAACGGTCAGATTGGTATAGAAGTTTCCCACGTTCGCAACCTCTGTTTCAGAGCTTTGGTTTCGTCTGCCGACAGTGACTGATCTGCGCGTTTAGCCTTCGAGTTTATAGCGGGTTTCGGCCAGGCGGTAGAGGCGACGCCAGACTAAGCGGTTCATGGTGACGACCATTAGCGAGATCAGGATCGTGGCGAGTAGAAGGATGGGGAAGCGGCCTGTGTCGGTTGCGGCGTCGATTTGCGCGCCCAGGCCGATGGTGGAGAGGGTGCGGTCGGCGACGTGGGAGTACTCGGCGAACACTGAAGCGTTCCAGGCTCCTCCGCTGGCTGTGACCATGCCGGTGATGAGGTAAGGGAAGATGCCGGGGAGGATGAGCTTGGTCCAGCGCTGCCAGCGGGTGAAATGGAAAAGGGATGAGACTTCGCGGAGGTCGGAGGGGATGGACATGGCTCCGGCAATGACGTTGAAGAGGATGTACCACTGGGTGCCGAGGAGCATGAGGGCAACCGATCCGATGCCGAGCCCGCCGCCGATTTTTACCAATCCAATAAGAAGGATGGGAAAGAATGCCGTGGCCGGAATGGAGGCCAGGACCTGCGCGATGGGCTGCACGAAGCGGGCTAATTTGGGGTTGAAGCCTATGGAGACTCCGACGGGGATGGTCCATGCGGCGGAGATGAGGAGGGCCGCGTTGACGCGCAGGAAGGTTGCGCCGGCGCCTTCGAGCAGTAGTTGCAGGTCGGCCAAAGTGACGGTGCGCAACATGAGGATGGCGTGCGTGGCTCCCCAGATGACAACGCAGAGGGCACAAATGCCTAGGGTCCAAAGAGCGGCAGAGGGCCGGCCTAGATTGCGCTCCTCGTCTAGGGGATGGACGATGCGGCAGTCCTTTGTGCCGGCCATGCGGCGGTAGAGTGGTTCCTCAATTCGCGAAAAAATGCGTCCCGGGATGGACGTGAGCAGGGTGGAGCGGCGGAGCAACTCAAGTATGGGCGAAGTGATGCGATCGCTGGACTCGACCTGCTCGAACTTGAACTTGTCGCTCCATGCGATGAGGGGGCGCCAGGCAAGCTGATCGGTAGCAACCACGATGAGGATAACGACCCCGAATCCGGCGACGAGGGCGCGCATATCGCCGGAGTCTGCGGCGGTTTGGAGGTAGCTGCCGAGGCCGGGAAGCTGGAAGTTGCGGGTGCCCATGGTGAACATTTCGCAGGCCATGAGGGCGAACCATCCACCGGCGACGGAGACGATGGAGTTCCAGACGAGGCCGATGGCGGCATAGGGCATTTCAAGCTGCCAGAAGCGCTGCCAGGCGGAGTAGCGATAGATGCGGGAGGCCTCGAGCATTTCGCGGGGAATGCTTTTGAGGGACGAGTAAAAACTGAAGGCCAGGTTCCATACCTGCCCGGTGAAGATGAGGAGGATGACGCCCATCTCGATTCCCATTTGGTGGCCGGGGACGAGAGCGACCATGGCCAGGACCACGGGAGGGAGAAAGCTGAGCACGGGGATGGATTGCAGGATGTCGAGGACCGCGACCATCCACGCCTCGATACGCGGGTTATAGGCGGCCGTGTAGCCGTAGGTGATGGCGAAGGTGAGCGAGAGGAAATAGGCGATGCCGATGCGGATGATGGAGTAGAAGGCATAAGCCGGCAGTGCGCTGAGGGAATGCGAGATGGGGACGACCGGGATGGGTTTGCCGAGCCAGTAGGTGCCGGTACTGACGAGAGAGAAAAAAACAGCCAGGGCGCAGGCGGCCACCCCCACATCGATGAGAAAGGGCCAGGTGCGGGCGGTGACGAGGGTGCGCGCGAGAGGGTGCTGGAGCTTCACTCGCTGCCCTCGCTGTCTGCTGCTGCTGCAATTTCTTCTTCAGGGGCGTCGGGCAGGACGAAGCGGCGGCGTCCTGCATCGAAGTCGAACAACTCGGCATAGCGGCCCCAGGCGACGGCGGTTTCAATCTGACGCTGGCTTTCGTCGTCGCTGAATTGCTCGTCGAGCATGTCGAGGAAGAAGTCTTCAGGGACGGTGTGGTCGCTTTTGGATTCGAGGGCGCGGCGGATCTGGCGGAGGAGCAGGATGTGCTCGACTGCGGCGTCGCGGAATAGCTCTTTCTGTCGCAGGATTTCGGAGTTGGCAAACTCGGAACCGCTGGGTGTGATGGCCGCGTCGCCTTCTTCGATTTTGAGGAAGCCGAGGAGCTGGGAGGCGTCGACGATGGGGAGGAGGTCGTCGATTTCGAAGGCGAGGTCGTCGGCAAGGCGGTAGATGTCGTCGCGTCCGCCTTTATCGAGGAGCAGTTCGAGGAGGCCGGCCATACCACCGGGGCGGGCGTGGGGCAGCATCTGGTAGTGCATCTGGCGCTGGTCGCGAACTTTGGTTCCCGGGTGCTGATGGCCGGGGGCCTGATCGGGAGCCTGCGCGGGAGTTACGTCGGGCTTGGTGAGGACTTTGTAGATGTAGTCGACGAGGTTGGTGAAGGCCTCGGATTTGCGGTCGCGGGGCTGGGGAAGCTGGACCTTGAAGTCGGTGCGGATGTGGCCGGGATTGCGGCCAAGGACGATGATGCGGTCGGCAAGGAGGACGGCTTCCTCGATGTTGTGGGTGACGATGAAGACGGCCTTGGTGGGCATGGTTTTGTTGGCCCAGAGCTCAAGGAGTTCGGAACGAAGGTTCTCGGCGGTGAGGACGTCGAGGGCGGAGAAGGGCTCGTCCATGAAGAGCACTTCGGGCTCGACGACGAGGGCGCGGGCAAAGCCGACGCGCTGGCGCATTCCACCGGAAAGTTCCTTTGGATAGGCGCCTTCGAAGCCGTCTAGACCGACGGTGTCCAGCATTTTCATGCTGCGGGCACGGCGCTCGTCGGGGGCGATGCCGCGGGCCTGGAGCGGGGCTTCGACGTTCTCAAGGACGGTGAGCCAGGGAAAGAGGGCAAAGCTCTGGAAGACGATGGAGACGTTGATTTCAGCGCCGGCGATGGGCTTCTCGTGCCAGTAAACCTGACCTGCGGAGGGCGTGGAGAGGCCGGTCAACATGCGGAGCATGGTGGATTTTCCCGAACCGGAAGGGCCGAGGAGGGCGAGAATTTCGCCCGGGACGACGGAAAGGTCAGTCGCTGAGATGACCTGGATGCGGTTTTCGCTGGGCTGGGCGTAGTATTTCTCTACTTTTTCAGCGCGAATGATGGCTTCGACCGCTGGAACCGGGGGTGTGTTGGCGATGACGGGATCGTTCATGCAAGGGTCTCCGGTTGAGGTCCGCAGGGGAACGTGGCGGCCGGTTGGTGTTGCAAGTGTATGATTTCCCGATTGCTGCCAGATGAACAGCCAGTTGCAGGCTGCCAAGATCGAAACCAGAGTAAACTTGTCCTTGCAAAAGGATGCGAGGCGGCTCTTTTTAGAGAAAAGAGCCACTTGGCGTCCTGCCCTCGGGATACGACTACTCTGGTTTCGCTGTAGTTGCCAGCGGGCCCAGGATTGGATACGGTTACTATTGGACCCTTAGAAGGCCGTAAGACGTATGCGGCTGTTGCTCACCGCAAGCGTATCATTGAGAGAATAGGTCTAGCCAGAGACTGATTGAAGGAATCAATTTTTCCAAACCCCCACGGCCGAGTTGCAGTTCATTTTTCGAGTCTTGCAACGTCGGCAAACTGTCCAGGAGAGTATGCCCGAAAGCACAACAAAACCTAAGATTCTTGTTGCCGACGATGAACGAGTGATCGCCGACACGCTGGCCATGATTTTGAATCAGAGCGGATTTGAGGCTCGCGCCGTTTATAGCGGCGAATCCGCGCTGGCACTTGCAGCGACTTTTACGCCGGACATGCTGATTTCGGATGTGATCATGGCCGACTTGAACGGAATCGATGCTGCGATTCGCATCCGGAGCTTGTTGCCGCAGATCAAGATTCTGCTTTTCTCAGGGCAGGCGGCTACTGCCGATCTGCTGGAAAAGGCGCGTGCCAAGGGCTATGAATTTGAAATTCTAGCCAAGCCTGTGCACCCGCAGGATCTGCTGGCGAAGCTACGGGCTTAAGTCTTTAAAGCTCACGACGGCCTTCCATGGCGCGCGCCATGGAGACTTCGTCGGCGTATTCGATGTCGCTGCCGGCGGGAACGCCGGTGGCGATTCGAGTAATGCGGACGCCCAGCCCGCGCAGGATTCCAGCAATCCAACTGGCAGTGGCTTCGCCTTCGAGGGTGGGGCTGGTGGCGAGGATGACCTCGTCAACCTCGCTGCGCTCAACACGGGCGACTAGCGTGCCGGTGCGCAACTGATCTGGACCGACGCCGTGCAGAGGTGAGAGCGTTCCATGGAGCACGTGGTAGGTGCCCTGGTATCCGCGCGTCCGCTCGATCGATTCGATGCTTGTGGGCTCTTCTACCACACAGACCAGACGCTGGTTGCGGGTGGGACTGGTGCAGTAGACGCAGGGATCGACGTCGGTAACGTTGTTGCAAATGGAGCAGAGGCGCAGGGCGGCTTTGAGTCCGCGAACGGCATCGGCGAGGGCGGCCGCATCTTCATTTGTTGAGCGCAGAATGTGGAAGGCGAAGCGCTGGGCGCTTTTGGAGCCGACGCCGGGGAGCTTCTTTAACTCTTCGATGAGCCGGGCCATGGGCTCGGCATAGCGTGACATTCGATGTTTCTCCTGGATGGTCCAGATAGATTAGATGGTTCGATAGACGAGCCCGGTGAATATATCTCCATTTACGAAAAATCCTTTGCTCCAGACGGGGTCGAATTCCGCGGTCGGCTTGCGGGCGATGGCTTCCTGCTCGCTTGCGCCGGAGGCCTTGATAGCGGCGACTTTGTCGCGTATGGCGGAGAGCATGTCGTGGGATTTCTGAAGGTCGGCTTTTGAGCCCAGCGGCCCATGACCCGGGACGATCTTTGTGTTGTTGTCAGCGATTGCGAGGGCTTTGGCGGAGGCTTGGATCATGCCGCCAATGAGGCCGCCGGTGGCTTCGTCGAAGAAGGGATACATGCCGTTGAACCAGATGTCGCCCAGGTGCAGGACATTGGCATTGTGGAAGTGGATATAGATGTCGGAGTCGGTGTGGGCTGGATCGAAGTGGACAAGATCGAGGGTGTCGCCATTGTGCCAGGCGTGCATGGATTGGTCGAAGGTGATGATGGGCAGGGCCGCGGCGGGCGAGGCGGGCATGACGATGTGAAAGAAGGGAATTGTCTGAGGTGCGGACATGCGCTTGCGTGTGTTTTCGTGGGCGAAGATGGTGAATCCGGCGGCGTGGAGGAGCTCGTTGCCGTCGGTGTGGTCGTAATGCCAGTGGGTGTTGATGAGCGCGTCCGGTGCGTCTTTGCTGACGGCGGCGATGGCTTCGCGGATTTTGGGGACGGCGGTGGAGAAGTTGGAGTCGATGATGACGTTGCCGTCGGGGCCGGTTTGGAGAACCATGTTGCCGCCTACGCCTTGGGCCAGCATGTAGACGTTGTCGTAGAGCTTGGTGGTGGCGATTGGCTTGTCGGCTGCCGCTGCGCGACCCTGGAGGACACGGTCGGGAGTGGCCGGAGCTTGCGCATGCATCCAGCGGGGAGCGATGGCTGCCAGACCTGCTGTCGCGCCTAGTTGGAGGAAGCTTCTGCGATTGAACGCTTGATGCATTGTGGTACTCCAGGGGCTAAAGCCCAGTGCCTTTCTGGCTGTTTTCGGCACGACTGAAGTCGTGCCCCTTCGCACATCTACGTCAATTTGATTCTCTACGAACTTTAGAGACGGAGCACTACGTGAGGCCGGGGATATTCAGGCCGCCGAGCATGCCTTGCACGTTGGACTGGATGGCGTCGTCGGCTTTGCGGCCAGCTTCATTGACAGCGGCGATTACCAGGTCTTCAAGCATTTCGACATCGGGCTGGCTGCCGCCGAGGCTGACGACGGCTGCGGGATCGATGTGGAGCTTGAGCAGCTGCTTTTTGCCGTTCATTGTCGCGGTGACTGCGCCGCCGCCGCTGGTTCCTTCCACGATGGTCTGGTTGAGTTTTCGCTGCATCTCTTCCTGCATCTGGTTGGCTTGGGCGAGCATTTCGGGGATCTTGAGCGGGTTGAACATGGGTATTGCCTCGAAGGTCTGCCACGCCGAAGCGTGCGGTTACGGTTTGCGAAGGTCGATGACGCTGCGGACTTCGGCCTGGAAGATTTCTTTGGCTCGTTGTACGGAAGGGTGACTGAGTGCTGCCTCTTGCACGCTGCCTGCCATGGGGGTGGCCATGGGCGCAGCGGATTGGGATGTTGCCGAGTCACCCGGAACGACGAGAAAACGGGTGGGTGCTCCGAGCCGCTGAAGTTCCTGGCGAATGATTTTCTCCGCAGCGGCGTTCACGGTGAGGGCCAGCATTTTTTTGCCTAAGCCGGGGACCTCGATGCGAAGGCTCGAGCCGTCGAGGTTCCAGGCACCGGAGCCAAGGAGTTGGGCGGCGGAGCTGTGGTTCGCGTCGACGAGCGCGGAGCCAATGGCGTGACGGATGGCTTCCATGCTGGGTGCGCCGGCGCCGGGAAGGGCTGGGCCGGGTGTGATGGGCGGCTGGGCGGGCGGGGATCCGGGGGCGTTGAGGGGTAGGTCTTCGTTAATGGGGGCGGTGAACGCGTGGCCGTTGGTTGGAACTGCGGCTATGGGTGCGGGGCGGTCAATCGCGGCTACTGGGTTTGTGCTTGCCGACTGCTTAGGTGTTGTGCCCCAGCCACCTGCACCGGGGCCAAAAGGAGAGATTGGCGATGTTGCGGGCGCGGGAGGCGCAGTTGAGCGGGGAACGGCTGGGACTGGACTGGCGGATGGACGGGAGGTCGCAGGTCCGGATGGGGTAGGGAATTTGGTGCCGACGGCTGCGCCGCTCAGCAATTGTTCGAGCGGGAGCAGGCGCTGGGCGTGAATGAGCTTGAGCAAGCCGAGCTCGAGGTGGAAACGCTGTTCCTGACGGTAATTGAGGTCGTCGAAGGTGCGGAGAACGATTTGCAGGTTGCGGGTGATCTCTTCTTCGGTGAAGAGGAGGGCGGTGCGCGCGGCGCGGGCGCGTTCGTCGCCGGAGATCTGGAGCAGCTCGGTTTCCGTGCCGCCGATTTTGGCCATGAGCGTGTTGCGCAGGTAGCGAACCATTTGGCGGGCCAGGGAGCTAGGGCTGTGGCCTGCGTTGAGAAGCAGGTTCAACTGCTCCATCAATTCCGAACTTTGGCCGGCGGCGACAGCTTCAAGCAGGCGCTCAAAGACGGCATTGGGGACCGCGCCCATGAGCTCTCGGATCTGCGCGCTGGAGAGCACGGGGCGGCCGGCATCGAGCGGGGCGGAGGCGATGGCCTGATCCATGATGGAGAGTGCGTCGCGCATGGAACCGTCGCCGGCCTCGGCGAGCAGGGCCAAGGCCTCGTTCTCGGCTTCGACTTCCTCCTGGCCGGCGATCATTTTGAGCTGGGCCAGGATGTCGTCGAATTTTACGGCGTGAAAGCTGAAGTGCTGGCAGCGAGAGCGGATGGTCTGGGGAATGTCCTCTGGCTGCGTAGTGGCCATCATGAAGATGACGTGGGAGGGCGGCTCTTCAAGGGTTTTGAGCAGGGCGTTGAAGGCGGCGTCGGTGATCTGGTGAGCTTCGTCGAGGATGTAGATTTTGAAGCGGTCGCGGGAGGGGGCGTAACGGGCGGCGTCGCGGAGTTCGCGGATTTCGTCGATGCCGCGATTGGTGGCGGCGTCGATTTCAATCACGTCAGTCGCGTTGCCCTGGCGGATCTCAATGCAGGAATCGCAAATGCCGCAGGGCTCGGGTGTGGGACGCTGCCCGGTGCCGATTTCAGTGCGGCAATTGAGGGCCTGGGCGACGATGCGGGCGATGGTAGTTTTGCCGATGCCACGGTGGCCGGAGAAGATGTAGCCGTGCGCGATGCGGTTCTGCGACAGGGCGTTCATGAGGGTGCGCGTGACGTGGTCCTGACCGGCGACGTCGGCAAAGCGTTGCGGACGATATTTGCGGGCCAGAACCTGGTAACCCATGGGTGAGATCGCTCCGTTGGCCGGCTCGGGATTGGGGAGGGGCCTAGAGGCGATTGTATCGCTCCGGGGCGGCGTTGTTTTCCGCTTACTTCAGTGCGGCCTCAGCAGCCTCGCGGACCCGCCGCGCTTGCCAGAGATGGCGTCTTTCATGCACGGAAATGATGTGCAGACCTGTCGCGAGGGTGAAACGGATTCCTGGAATGAAGGGGTTTGCAAAATGCAGTCCGGCCAGATCGAGGTCGGCATAGGAATGCAGGTAGGCGCGGACCTCATTTTGCTCATCACAGAAGCTGGCAAGGGCGTCAGTCAGTGGGATTGCCGAGCGAGGTTGAATTTTCTGCGGCGCTTTGATGCGCATTTTCGCAGGCGGCTCGAGAGAACGCACGAACATGCCTCCGATCCATCCAGGCTTGGCCGGACGACGGCGCAGTCGTCCTTGTTCACGAGCGCGGAGGGCCGGAGTGCGCATGGCGGTCAGATAACAGCGGTTGGTAATAGCCAGGTGATCGAGACATTCGGCGACGCTCCAGGATGTTGGGGAAGGCCGCCAGTGTGCAAGTTCTTCGCTAAGACCGGCGGCCAATTGCCGCGCATCCCGCTCTGCATCGTCTAGCTGATCGTGAAGGATTTGGAGGTCGGACGGAAGGCTCATGCGCTTTCCCTTTGCATAGACTTTCGAATTATTTTGCGCCCCTGCCGTGTGGAGGCATGGAGGGAATTGTATCGCTTCGAGAAATCACGCGGGAAGCGCGGAACGGCGGGCGTCGAGGAAGCGGCGGACTGCTTCGTCGCGTTCAAGGCCGATGGCGATTTCGTACGCGTGGCGAGCCTGGGCGAATGCGCCGGTGCGTGCGAGTAGCTCTGCGCGGGCAGCCCAATAGGGCTGGTACTGGGCGAGGCGGCTGTCGGCTTCGAGGCTGGACAGGACATCGAGACCGGCAGAGGCTCCGTGTATTTCGGCGATGGCGACGGCGCGGTTGATGGCGACGACGGGCGACTGGGAGAGTGCGAATAATCCGTCATAGAGCTGGATGATGAAAGCCCAGTTGGGCTTGCCGGTTCGACAGCGATCGGCATGCGCGGATTGAATGGCGGCCTCCAGTTGAAAGCGGCCGATGACGCCGAGGGTGCTGGCGCGGTGGAGAAGAGATTCAGCCTCTTCGATTTGATCTGCGTTCCACAGGGAGGGGTCTTGCTGGGCGAGCGGAATGAAATCGCCGGTGAGGCTGCGGCGGGCTTTTCGGCGGGACTCGGCATGGAGCAGGAGGGCAAGCAGGCCGAGAGCTTCCGGTTCGTTGGGGAGCAATTCAGAAACCAGGCGGGCGAGATAGATGGCTTCTTCGGCCAGATCGCGACGAACGGCGTCGGCGCCTCCGGGGTCGGTCCAGCCTTCAGAGAATGCAGCATAAATGGCCTGGAGCACCACGTCGAGGCGGCCGGGAAGCTCTTCGCGGCCGGGAACGCGGAAGGGAATTGCGGTTTGGCGGATTTTGATTTTGGCGCGGACGAGGCGCTTGCCCATGGCTGCAGGAGACGCGAGGAAGGCGGATGCGATGCGTGCGGCGTCGAGGCCCAGAACGGCTTGCAGGATCATGGGTGCG
>Ga0302156_10003793_pt1 | contig 11414 bp, 12 predicted proteins | sample I_Bog_N3_2_FD_193503 | JGI IMG/M metagenome (GOLD analysis project Ga0302156, IMG submission 193503) | Peat permafrost microbial communities from Stordalen Mire near Abisko, Sweden - I_Bog_N3_2 | ecosystem: Environmental > Terrestrial > Soil > Wetlands > Peat | place: Sweden: Abisko, Stordalen... | reverse complement strand
GGACCCGCGCACCGGTGAGATCATCAAGGGCAACGTCACGCTCGGCTCGCTGCGCGGCCGGCAGGACTACCTCATCGCCGAAGCTCTGCTCTCTCCCTACGTCACCGGCAAGTCTTTCTCGCCGCAAAACGATCCGATGCTGCAGATGGTCCTCGAGCGTCTACGCCAGCTCGCCGCGCATGAGACCGGCCACACCCTCGGCCTCGCACACAACTTCGCCGCCTCCAGCATCGCGCAGGGCGACAGCGTGATGGACTACCCGCCGCCCTACATCACGCTTGGCGCGGACGGAGTCCCCGACCTCTCGCACGCTTACGCCGCTGGCATCGGTGACTGGGACAAGGTCTCCATCAACTACGGCTATCGCGAGTTCCCAGCCCGCACCGACGAGCAGACCGCTCTCAACAAGATCCTCACGGACGCCGCTCAAGCCGGCCAGTACTTCATCTCCGACGACGACGCGCGCCCGCTCGGATCCGCGCATCCGCATGCGCACCTGTGGGACAGCGGCCCCGACCCCGCCGCCGAGCTCGACCGCATCCTCGCCATCCGCAGCGCCGCGCTCGCGCGCTTCGGCGAGAACGCCATCCGGCCCGGCACGCCGATGGCCGAGCTGGAAAAAACTCTGGTCCCGCTCTACCTGATGCACCGCTACCAGACCGAGGCCGCCATCAAGCTCATCGGCGGCCTGGACTATCGCTACAACCTGCGCGGAGATGGCCAGCCCGACCCACAGATCGTCGCGCCCGAGCTGCAGGACCGGGCGCTGAAGTCCGTGCTCAAGACACTCACGCCCGAGACCCTGATGCTGCCCGAGTCCCTCCTAAAGATTCTGCCTCCCACGCCGCCCGGCTACCCGCGCACGCAGGAGTCCTTCCCTTCGCACACCGGCCTCACCTTCGATCCCCTCGCCGCGGCCGAGACCGCCGCCGACCTCACGCTCAGCGCTTTGCTCGACCCCGCCCGCGACTCTCGCCTGGTGCAGTACCACATGCGCATCGCCTCGGCGCCCTCCATCCGCGGCCTGCTGGAGGCCATCTCCAAGACCACCGCTGAGCGCCCCGAGGCCGGCCACACCATGTCGTCCGATGTTGCCCGCGCGGTGGAGTCGCGCGCGCTCGAAGCCATGTTCGTGCTTGCTGAAGACCCCACCGCCGCCAGCCAGGTGCACGCCGTCGCACTCTCGCACATCGCCGATGTGCTCAAGCAGCTCACCACCGCGCCGCCGCTCGCGGATACCGCCGAGGCCATCCACCGCTTCGCCATGATCGAGCGCATCAACGAGTTCGAGCGCGACCCCGCGAAGTTCATCCCCACCCCGCCGCTGCCTGCGCCGCCAGGCACGCCCATTGGGGATGACGAAGAGATGTAACCGTCAACATCAGTAGCAAACGAAGCAGGGCGCAGAGACCGTCGTCTCTGCGCCCTGCTCGTTACCTTAAGAATTCACTTACGCGACGACATCAATGCCCATCGACCGCGCGGTGCCGCGGATGGTCTTCGCCGCCGCCTCGATGGTGTTGGCGTTCATGTCCGGCATCTTCACCTTGGCGATGTCCAGAATCTGTTTCTCGGTGACCTTGCCCTTCTTGTCCTTGTTGGGAGTGCCCGAGCCCTTCTCGATGCCCGCGGCCTTCAGCAGCAGTACCGGAGCCGGAGGCGTCTTGGTGATGAAGCTGAATGAGCGGTCCACATACACGGTGATGACCACCGGCACGGTCATCCCGGCCAGGCCGGGGTCCTTGCTGGTGCGCTCGTTGAACTGCTTGCAGAACTCCATGATATTGACCTGCGCCTGTCCCAGCGCGGGCCCTACCGGCGGCGCCGGTGTCGCCTTGCCGGCGATGATCTGGAGCTTGACGTATCCCTGTACCTTCTTCGGTGCCATGTTCGTTTCCTTCTTCTCTAGTTGCGGACCGATTCACGGCCGCGCATGATTTTCTAATCCCTAATCCCTGCTTTACTCTTCTGACTTCTCCACATTCGCGAACGAAACTTCCGTCGGCGTCGGCCGGCCGAAGATTGAGACCATGACCTTCAGCGTCTGCTTGTCCTCGTTCACGTCGTCGACCGCGCCGTTGAAGTTGGTGAACGGCCCATCGGTGATGCGGACCTGCTCGCCCTTGGTGAACTTCAGCTTCATCTTGGGCTTTTCCTTGGTGACGTCGCTGCGGTTCAGCATCGCGTTCACTTCGGCCTCGGAGAGCGCATTGGGCTGGTCGCCGGTCTGCAGAAAACCGGTGACGCGCGGCGTGTTCTTCACCACGTGCCACAGCTCGTTGTCCAGCGCCATCTCCACAAAGACGTAGCCGGGAAGAAACACACGGTCGATGGTGTACTTCTTGCCGTTGCGCAACTCAGTGGTCGGCTCGGTAGGAATCTCGATGCGCCCTACGCGGTCTTCCAGGTGGTAGGCGGCGACGCGGCTCTGCAGGCTCTCCTTCACCTTGCGCTCAAACCCTGAGTAGGCGTGGATGATGTACCACTTGAAGTTCTCATTCACCGGCGCTGCCGGGGCTTCGGTCGCTGCTGGCGTCTCTGCGTCTGGGTCGCCCGCAACCGCCGGGGACTCATCGGCAACTGCGACGGCAATCTCCGCCGGGGTCCCGGCGGTATCCATCGCTGCGTCCTGCCCGTCTTCTATCAACTCATCTGCCATCGGTTTCTGCCTTCTTCATACGTGGCCCGCAAACCTGCGAGCGAAAGTTTCTAGTGCTTGGTCAGGTGCAGGAACATCTGGTCGATGCCCCTGCCGATCACGACGTCCACCAGCTCAAAGTACGCGGCGAACAGAAATACGGTGACCACAACGACGATCGTGGTGGCCTGGACCTCGGCGCGCGTCGGCGTCACCACCTTGTGCATCTCCGCGCGGGTGTCCTTCAAGAACTGGATGGCGCGTTCGGGCCCGGAGGCGATCCGCTGAATCCCGGTTGCCTCTTCACTGCTCTCCACTACGGCTGCTTTCGACATGCTGCTGCTCCTGAATCGTGTTGCGTTGCATCGCTCGCGATGCGGAATCTCTGCTTTTGCTGCCGGGTCTGCTGCTTGTCATCCAAGCGGGCCGGCGAAGGTGATGGCAGGGGCGCTCGGATTCGAACCGAGAAGTTCGGTTTTGGAGACCGACAGTTTAACCGTTGAGCTTACGCCCCTGTGTGAGACCTACTTCGTCTCTTTGTGGTCGGTGTGCTTGCGGCAGGTGTTGCAGAACTTCGAGAACTCCAGACGGCCGGTGGTGACCTTCTTGTTCTTGGTCGTCGAATAGTTCCGGTTCTTGCACACCGGGCACTGCAGGGTGATGATCTCGCGCATTGTTTACTCCTATCGTGGCCAGCCACCTCGGCTGGCAAGCAGCTTGCCCGGATTACTCCTGACACGCCGCGACGCAGGGCTTGAGGCCCCTGCTGCCTTGAATCCTGAGATTGTGCTTCTGGAAGAGGAGCGGTCAGGCCACGCTCGTCTTCAAGATTATCCCACGAAGGTCATGTTTTTGCCAAAAACGCGCGGCGAGCCGAAGCCCGCCGCCTGTTGTTGCACTCCGTTTCAGCGAGCGGCGCGCGAAGCGCCTCCCGCCACCACGCAGTGGTTTACTTGATAATCTCCGTAATCGTACCGGCGCCAACGGTCTTGCCGCCTTCGCGGATAGCGAAGCGCAGACCCTTCTCCATCGCGACCGGAGTGTGCAGCGTGATCTCGAGCGAAATGTTGTCGCCGGGCATCACCATCTCCGTGCCCGCCGGCAGCTTCGCCGAACCCGTTACGTCCGTGGTGCGGAAGTAGAACTGCGGACGATAGCCGTTGAAGAACGGCGTGTGACGCCCGCCCTCTTCCTTCGACAGCACATAGATCTCGCCCTTGAAGTCGGTGTGCGGCGTGATAGACCCCGGCTTGGCCAGCACCATCCCGCGCTCCACATCTTCCTTCGCAATGCCGCGCAGCAGCAACCCGGCGTTGTCGCCCGCCAGACCTTCGTCGAGCTGCTTCTTGAACATCTCCACGCCGGTCACGACCGTCTTGCGCGTCTCGCGGAAGCCGACGATCTCCGAGTCCTCGCCAACCTTGATCTTGCCACGCTCAATACGTCCAGTCACAACAGTGCCGCGGCCCGAGATCGAGAAGATGTCCTCAATCGGCATCAGGAACGGCAGGTCGACCGCGCGCTCCGGCTGCGGAACATACTTGTCCACCGCCGCCATCAGCTCGTCGATCTTCTCTTCCCACTTGGCTTCGCCGTTCAGCGCGCCCAATGCCGACCCGCGGATGATCGGTGTGTCGTCGCCCGGGTAGTCGTACTTGCTCAAGAGCTCGCGGACTTCCATCTCCACCAGCTCGATCAGCTCTTCGTCCTCGACGGCGTCGCACTTGTTCAGGAAGACGACGATGTACGGCACGCCGACCTGGCGTGCCAGCAGCACGTGCTCCTTGGTCTGCGGCATCGGGCCGTCGGTCGCAGCGACCACCAGGATCGCTCCGTCCATCTGCGCGGCGCCGGTGATCATGTTCTTGATGTAGTCGGCGTGGCCCGGGCAATCGACGTGCGCGTAGTGCCGGTTGGGCGTCTCGTACTCCACGTGCGAGGTCGCGATGGTGATGCCGCGCTCCCGCTCCTCGGGCGCGTTGTCGATCGTGTCGAAGCTGCGGAACTTGTTGTTCGGGTTGTGCTTGGAGAGCACCTTGGTAATCGCCGCGGTCAGCGTCGTCTTGCCGTGATCGATGTGCCCGATCGTCCCGATGTTCACGTGCGGCTTGCTGCGGTCAAACTTTTCCTTCGCCATGACGGTCTCTTTTCCTTTTGTTTGTCATCCCGTAGGGATATGCTTCTGTCTTTGTCTCTTGGATTAGGTCCGGGCTTCAGCCCGGACATTCGCGCAATCAAGAAATCGGGGCTTTAGCCCCGGGGAACCAGGCCGCTAGTAATACGCGTACAGCTTAAAGAACTTGTCTCGCAGGCTCTGCTCCACCTGCTCCAGGCTGGCGAGATAAAACTCGCGAATCTGGCCCTGATCAGCGTTGGTGAGCTTGGCATACTCGGCCTCGGTCGCCGGGCCGAGCTTGCCGGCCTTCAGCACCGCCTCAAAGTTGCGGATGCGCAATCCGGCGCTCTTCAACGACCCGAGAAAGCCCGCCACGTTGCCGGCGGCGAACTTGGCTTCGATCGCCGCCTTCACGGCGCTGTAGGTGGGGGCATCCACAATGTTCATCGCGGGACGCTCGTACAGAGCGGTCGTACGGTCTACCTGAAACTCCTGCTGCGCCATGAATTCCTGCCTCTGAGTCTGCTGCGTATTCTGCTTTTCTTTATCTGGAGCGGGAGACGGGAATCGAACCCGCGACCAACAGCTTGGAAGGCTGTGACTCTACCACTGAGTTACTCCCGCTTCGCGGGAGTAACTCACTTCGGGCTGAAGCCCGAAGCTACCGTCCGTGCCCGCGCACTATAAAAATCTGGAGCTGATGATGGGGCTTGAACCCATGACCTCTCCCTTACCAAGGGAGTGCTCTACCACTGAGCTACATCAGCTTGTTTCTGCCAATCTCGCGCGCGACATTCCAGTCCATCGTGCGCTCTTCTACTTTACCGCGACCGCAACCTCGTCAGCACGACCCGTGCCGCGAAAAACGCCAGCAGCAGCCAGGTCACCTGCTGCATCTTGCCGGACTCCATGGTGCGCCATGCCAGCAGCGCCAGCAGCGCCAGCACAACCAGCGCCACTACGAAACGCCCATTGCCCGAGGGAGCCATATCCATTTCATCCCCCTCGCTCCTACTAACAACGAAGAACCAGCAACTAACAACTCAAAAAAATGGTGCACAGGGGAGGATTCGAACCTCCGTAGCGCATAGCGCGGCAGATTTACAGTCTGCTGCCATTAACCACTCGGCCACCTGTGCATCGCCTGCCTCCGCTCCGTTCGCTCCCCAGCGGCTCGCACGATAAGGCCCGCGCGATGCCTCTCGCACGGGAACAACCGTTCAAACTGTCGCTGGCGGACGCTGCGGGAGTGAAACTACGGGCAGGTACAACCAAACTCAAACCAACTGTGCTGGAGGGCGAAAACTGGAGCTGGCGAAGGGATTTGAACCCCCGACCGCCTGATTACAAATCAGGTGCTCTACCAGCTGAGCTACGCCAGCCCTTACAGCAGACTGCGCTCGCGAGATTCCCCGAGCGCAGTCTCAACTTTACCATAGCCAGCAGGCCGGAACTACGGAACGACCTGCGACCTGCCCGGCGCCAGTCCGCCGCAATCGGAGCTGACAAAGTGCGAGTCCAGTACGCTGTCCACGATGGCGTGATGCCCCTGGGGGTTCATATCCATATGAATCTTGCCGCGCCCACTGTCGTCGCCGAAGAACTCCATCTCAAAATGCGCGCTGCCGTTCATCGCCGGGCAGCTCAGGTCAAAGCTGTAATGTTTAGCCCCATAGCTCTCATTGCTGCGCGTGCAGCCGGCCATGCGGTCGTTGTTGCCGAAGGCGCGGGCCCAGGTCTCCGCCGTGACGCACACGCGCGCCTTCACGGAATGCGGCGGCTGCGGCGGCATATTCATGCCCGGCATCTGCATCGTCGTGGTCGAGCTCGTCTCCCACAGCCCCAGCTTCATGGGCGGCGTGGTCGGCAACTGAAAACCGGCGAGCAGAACTCCGGCTGCCACCGCGGAGCGGACAATCAGAACATTCATGTTTATCTCCAGAAGGGTAAGTAGGAAACTCAGGAATAGAGCGAAAGAAGCAGGCCCGAAAAGACGCACCCAGTATCACAGCCAACCGCCCTGTTCCACAACCGTTTTTCGAGCTATTTGCAGGCCGCTGATGCAGCAAACGGCTCCAACTTCTGATTGCCTTCCCACGGCAGCGCGGCTATACTTCCTCGACGACAACACGGCTCATTCCGTGCCTATAGACCAATTCAGGAGATAGACCGTCATGTTCAAGAGGTTTGCTGTCCTCTCGCTCGGAATCACCCTCGCAGCGCTGCCGGTAGCGGCCCAGAAGCCTAAGGTCGCGATCATGGACTTCGGCTACGCAACGGTCAAGACCAGCGTCGCCGCTATCTTCGGGACAGACGAGGATATCGGCAAAGGAATCTCCGACCTGCTCATCACCCAGCTTCTGGATGGCGGCCAGTTCCGCCTCATCGACCGCTCGGCACTCGACAAGATCCTGAAGGAGCAGAACTTCTCCAACAGTGATCGCGCCGACCCGGCTACTGCCTCCAAGATCGGCGGTCTGCTCGGCGTTGACGACATCATCATCGGTGACATCACCACCTTCGGCAACGACGACAAACACATCGGCGCAGGCGGTGGAGGAGGCACCTGGTACGGCAGGGGCGGCGTCGGCGGCATCGGGGTGAACAAGAACAAGACCATCGTGGAGATCACCGCCCGCATCATCAACGTCAATACCGGCGAGATCCTCGCCTCCGTCACGGGTCATGGCGAGGTCCAGAAATCAGGCCTAGCCCTCGGCGGTGCAGGCTCCTCCGGCTGGGGCAGAGGCGGTGGTGGCGGCATCGATATGGGCAGCAGCAACTTCAAGGAGAGCCAGATCGGCAAAGCCGTCACACTCTGCGTCACTGATCTCGCCACCAATCTCGACGCCAAAGCCGGCGTGATTCCGCCGCCCACAGCCAGACCCGTTGCTGCCCTGCCGCCGCTGGACGGCCTCGTCGCTGATGCGTCTACGTCCGACATCATCGTCAACGTCGGCTCCAACAGCGGCATCAACGTCGGCGACACCCTCTTCATCAAGCGCGTCGAACGCGTCATCAAGGACCCGGTGACCGGCAAGCCTCTCCGCTCGATCGAATCGACGGTCGGCACCCTCACCATCACCAGCGTCGATCCTGACTCTGCCGTCGGCAAGTTCTCCGGCTCCGGCGCGCCCAAGATCGGCGACCACGTCAAACGACAATAATCACCGGCTGAAAACCAAAGGCGCCCGGGATCTCCGGGCGCCTTTTCTCATGCGAACCATGCAGCAATGGTAGGATGAGCCGCATGGCGAAGTTCGCTAGAGTGGCACACTTGGCAATGGCAGTTCCTGGGTCCATTTCCATACTGCTGCTCTGCCTGCTCAGTGCGCCTGCGCTGAGCTCCCAGGCCCCGGCCGCACAGGATGGCCCGCTCCAGCCCAACGCCGACGTTCCCCGAGTCCATCTGCTCGACAACGCCGAGATCATCAAGATGGCTAAGGCCGGACTCGGCGACGACGTACTCCTCCAGACCATCCGCTTGCAGCCGGGCCACTATGACACTGCACCCGACGACCTGATCGCGCTCAAGTCCGCCGGACTCTCTGACCCGGTCATCACCGCCATGGTGGAGCATGGCTCCGCTCCGGCCATCCACGATCCTGAGCGTGCCACGCTGCGCAACCGCTCCGATCGACAGCCGGATTCGCCGCCTGACCGCGACGCCCCACGCCGCGCCGATCTGCCTCCCGGCGTCGACGAGATCGGCGTCTACTACAAGCTGCCCAGCGGCCCGCACGCCAACCAGTGGCAGCCGCTCGAGACCGAGCGCGTAGTCTTCCGCTCCGGCGGTGCCGTCAAGAGCGCCCTCTCGCGCGGCATCCTCGCCAAAGACGAGTACGGCCACCTGGAACGCGGCAAATCTCCCCTCGGCCTGCCCAACGGATTCGACCTGCTGATCTACGCGCCCACCGGCACCGACGGCAACGAGTACGACCTGCTCCGTCTCCGCGACCACAAGACCTACCGCGAGTTCCGCACCCTCACCGGCGGCGTGCTGCACACCACCAGCGGCCCGGGGCCCGATGAGGTCGACTTCACCCCGAAGAAGATCGCCCCGCAGCTCTACACCTTCACCATCCCCACCGACATCGAGAAGGGCGAGTACGGCATTCTGCCTCCCGGCGCGGCCAACCAACGCGGCTTCGCCGACACCGGCAAGATTTACACCTTCTCCATCATCGAATAACGTACTCTACTCCTTACTCACTACTCCTTACCCATTGCCATTATGCGCAAGCGCAAGCTGATACCGCTCTCCATCGCCTCCGGCATAATCGTTGCCCTGGGCATCGCCGTCGTGCTGCGCAAGGAGGCACCACCCGAGGCCGCGCGCCTGCTGCCTGAGTCGGACGCTATCGTTTACATCCACCTCAAGTCGGTGCGTTCCATCACGCACTTTGACCGCTCACCCGTGGCGCGCAGCCCGGGCTTGCAGGCCTTCATCGACGCCACCGGCATCGTCCCCGAGCGCGACATTGACGCCGCAGCCTTCGCTCTGCATCGCATCCCGGTCGCCGCCACTGCCGCCGAACCCGCCCACGCCGAGCTATATATGTCGGAGGTCTTCGTCGGCCGCTTTGACGGCGAACTCCTGCTCCACTACCTAAACTCCGCCGCCTCCTCGCGCGAGACCTACGCCGGCCACACCGTCTACAGCATCCCCATCCAGACCGGAGAGCCCGGCGGCCAGACCCTGCGCGTCGCCCAGCTCGGTTATGACACCATCGCCGCCAGCAACATGCCCACCTCAGAGCAGATTCACTCCATGATGGACCGCTCCCGCGCCTCTGCTCTGGCCACGCCCGGCTGCTCTCTGCTCTCGGCGCGATACCATGACGTTCCGCTGCTGGCCCAGGCCTGGGGCATCGGCCACATCGGCCTGCCCTTCAGCCGCAACGGCCAGATTACAGTCCTCGGCACCACGCTGCCCCTGCCCGAGGACAGTGACCTGGTCGCCAGCCTCAGCTACCTTGGTGCCGAGCACATGCTCGCAGGCGGCTCTGTCAAGCTCCGCGTGGAGGCATTCGCCCCCGACCCGGCCACCGCGCAGCGCACCACGGACTCGCTCACCACGCTGCTCAACCTGCTGCGCGGCATCGACCTCACACCGCCCGGCGGCCCCAACTCCTCGGACACCGCCATCCACACCATCCTCGCCGGCACCAGACTCCAGCAGCACGACGATCGCGCCGTGCTCGAGTCCAGCGCCACCGTCGAACAGCTCAAGGCCATCTTCGCCGCGCACGATCCAGCAGCCGCGGCACCGTCCGATACCAGCGTCGCCCCTTCTCTGCTAAAGTAGCCACAAACCCGCCTCCGCTCACTTCTCCTTCGCATGGCCCATAGTCGTAAGCGATGAGCCCGTCATCTGATTCAACTAAGCTCACAAATTCATCAACATCGACTGCCTTTCAGGCTTTCATCCTTCTACCTCGCCATGACTCAAGCCGATACCCAACTCGAAACAGCGCGCACGACCTCCAGCCGCGGAGTCTCTCTGGTAGTTGTGATCGTCATGCTCGCGCTGGGCGTGTGGCTGTGGCGAGTACACGGACGTTTTGACTGGGCTTCGCTTCCGGGACAATTTCACACCGTCTCCTGGTTGCGGGTCGGTCTTGCTGTCGCGCTCATCTATGCGGGCTATGTGCTGCGTGCATGGCGCTGGTCGGTCCTACTGGCGCCGGTGCGCAAGACGCCCTTCCTGCATCTGCTGCCAGCGCAGCTCATCGGTTTTACTGCGGTGGCCATCTTCGGCCGCGCTGCGGACCTTGCCCGTCCCTACCTCATCGCGCGCCGCCTGCACACGGCCATCGCCACACAGGTGGCGGTGTACTCCATCGAGCGCGCCTTCGATCTCGCGGCTGCCGCAATCCTTTTTTCCCTCACGCTGGCGTTTGCTCCCCACAATACGCCGCACCACCAGACGTTTGCGCGCGCCGGCGCGGTCTCCCTCGCTGCAACGTTGCTGGTCGTGATGGTCGCGCTCCTCATCCGTTTTGCCGGCGAAACGTTTTCGCGGCTCACGGAACGCACGCTCCGTCCGCTCTCACCCAGGTTCGCGGCAGCCATGGCTGCGCGCATGCTCGACCTGCGCGCGGGCTTTCGCACCATCTCCACGGTCGGTGAGTTCATCTCCGCGCTGGCGATCTCGCTGGCGATGTGGATCGGCATGGCCGGCGCGTACCTGCTCTCGGCAACCGCCTTTCGCGGCTCACCACAGTTGGCCGGGTTCAGCGTGGCCGCGACCATGCTGCTGCTGGCCACCAGCATGGGCGGCTCGCTCCTGCAGTTACCTGTGCTCGGCTGGTTCACGCAGATTGCGGTGCTCGCCGCCGCGCTGCACGGCTTCTTCGCCGTGCCGCTGGAGACCGCCACGGCCTGCGCGGTCATCCTCCTGGTGGTCACAAGCCTGTGCGCGATTCCAGTGGGGTTTATTGCGGCGCGGCTGGAAGGTGTGGGGCTAAGGAGCGCAGCAGCTAGTGGTTAACGGGCCTTTGAATTAGCCCTTAGCGATAAGCTGACCGCACTCAAAGCCATTTCGAACCGCATAGTTCGTGCCGCGGTCCTGAGGGTACACCTGCGCCATGGTGGAGATGTAAACGTTGGGAAACGGTGTTCTGACGTCCGGCACGATTTGGCTGTAGTCCTTTTCGA
>Ga0302156_10003789_pt1 | contig 11418 bp, 12 predicted proteins | sample I_Bog_N3_2_FD_193503 | JGI IMG/M metagenome (GOLD analysis project Ga0302156, IMG submission 193503) | Peat permafrost microbial communities from Stordalen Mire near Abisko, Sweden - I_Bog_N3_2 | ecosystem: Environmental > Terrestrial > Soil > Wetlands > Peat | place: Sweden: Abisko, Stordalen... | reverse complement strand
TCCCCCCTCGTCCCCGCTGAACAGGCTGTTCTTCTTGCCGATTCCAATGGGCCGAATGGTTCTCTCCACCATGTTGGTGTCGGGCTCCAGCCGGCCGTCATCGAGGAACGCGGTCAGACCTTTCCAGCGCTCCAGCATGTAGTCGATGGCCTTGATTAGCGTGGACTGACGCGAGAGTCCGTTCCTCACCGCTTCCAGCCGAGCCTTCAGCGCCTCCATCAGCGGCCTGGTTTCGGCCTGGCGAACGGCGCGACGCTCGTCGGCCTTGTGGCCGCGGATGCGCGCCTCGATGGCGTAGACCGCGCCGATGCGCTCGATCACCTCGTGGGCGAAGGGCGATTTCGTCGTCTTGTGGACTTTGACGAAGTTGCGGCGCGCATGAATGAGACAATAAACCAGCAGGATCTTGCCGGACATTTTTTCATCATCCACCAGGCTGTCGTAAGCGGCGTAGCCGTCGACGTGGCACACGCCTTCAAAGCCGGCCAATTGGCTCAGGATTTCCTTCTTGCCGCGACTTCGGGCGAAAATATAGACGACGGCGGGAGGCGCGGGTCCTTGCCAGGACCGATCATCCGTCGCGTGCGCCCAGAACTGGCAAATGCGCGTTCGCCCCCGTCCGGGGTCGAGCACCGGCATCGGGGTTTCGTCAACAAACAGGCGGCCGAAGCCGTGCATCGTCTTCAATTGCAGCTCATACAGCCCCTTGAGCATCCCCGCCGCGCATTTCATCCAGCGCGCGAGCGTCTGGCGGTCGAGGTTCACGCCATAACCGGCCAGAATCTGCGCCTGACGATAGAGCGTCGACAGCCAGGCATATTTCGCGACGGCGATGTAGGCGATCAACGCTGTCGTCGCCAGGCCGCCTTCGACGAGCCGCGCGGGCGCCGGAGCTTGGACGATCGGGCCTTCGCAGGCGCGGCAGGCGTATTTGGGACGGACGGTGCGCAAAACGCGGATCTGCGCCGGCGCCCTGTCGAGCGCCTCGCTGACCTCTTCTCCGATCCGATGCATTCGCCCGCTGCAACAGGGACACTCGGTTGTTTCCGGCTCCAGGATTTGCTCGCAGCGTGGAAGGTGTTTCGGCAGGGCTCCGATGTTGCGCCGGGCCTTGCGCTTTTTCCTGCCGGCGTCCGGTTTCTCGGAAGCCTCGTCATTGGCGGCGGGCGGCGGCGCGGCGCTGGCGTCCAACAGATCGAGCGCCAATTGCTCGGCGAGGATTTTCGCCGTCTGTTCCGAGCGCGCCCCGAAGATCAAGGTTTTAAGCGTGATGTTTTCCGCGCGCATATCCTCCATCTCGCCCTCAAGAGCGAGGATCATTTCGACCAGCAAAGCCGGGTCTTTCGGAAGATCTTCGGGACGAAGCGCCATGAAGAAACAATACGCGGAAATGGCCTGAAGCGCCAGCAAAACAGGGCGTTTCAGGCAAATTGCGGCGACCGTTTCGGCGGCGGCGGAGCGAGCCGGAACCACTCGCCGAGGCCATCGAAAAGCATCGCCAGTTGCGTCGCCGTGAGCCGCAATGCGCCCGACTGAATCGGCGGCCAGACGAACTTCCCTTCTTCGAGCCATTTTGTCGCGAGCACCATTCCCGTGCCGTCGAACGCCAAAAGCTTCAAACGGTCGGATCGCTTGGAGCGAAACACGAAGACGTCGCCGCTGTATGGGTCGGCTTGCAATCCCTGAGCAACCAGCGCCACGAGACCGTGGACGCCTGTGCGGAAGTCGATCGGTTGCGTCGCCACGAAAATCCGGACCTGGGGGCCAAACGAGATCACCGCGTCGATCTCAACGCCACGATCACATTCGTCAAGGTCCGCGCGTCGGCGCCCAAGGGCACGCGCACCGTCGCGCCCGCGATCACAATCTCGATGAGCTCCGTGCGCCCGTCCGACTCCGGCGGAACCATGCCGAGTTCTCCTGGCCGCGATCCGGCATTCGAGTCCTCAACCTCCACTCGGGCAAAGATCGATCCCCCAGTCACCGCCTTCAGGGCTTCGCGTCGCCAAACAGTCAAGAGGCCGCGGCTGACGCCGTTTCGCCGCGCGACGTCCGACACACTCGTATCCGTGCTGAAGCTCTCCCCAACAATACGCACCTTTTCGGCGTCGCTCCAATCGCGCCGCCGCCGCGCGCCGGTGATCACTTCAATCCGCCGGTAAGAGGCGCCTTGATCTCTGTCTTGATGCATGGATTTACGAAGCTCGCTCAGGTCAAATCCCAAAGCGAGTCTCAACTATTCCGAGGAAAACCGCCATGTGGGGGCCTCGTGCCGTGTGTGGACGCCCCCACGGATGCAAGCGAAATCTTTTCGGTCATGAGCATGTGGTCGAGCGCTGTCGTGTGTCCGGCCTCAAAATGCGGCTTCACACGCCGCAGGCCCTTATGGAAGTGCGAAGATCAGGTCCATCACGCTTACGCGCGCTCAAGGCGCTTCGGCACGGACTGGTTTTCCCGATCCCGTTCTTTCGACCGTTTGCCCATAAGCCTCCTTCGACTCGCCACATCCGCTGACAGCCCGGCCGCCGCCTCTCCTTCAGGCGCCGGCTGGAACCTCGTATATTCCGCCATGCGCAAGCAACGCCCATGCGACCCGCGCCATTTTATTTGCTAAAGCCGTTGCGACGAGCATTCGCGGCTTTTTCGCCATCATCCGCGCAAGCCAAGATCCTGCGGGAGCGCCCCGGCGCGCCGCCCATCGCACGACCGACATGGCGCCAATAATCAACAGGCGCCGGAGATCACGCTGACCCATTCTGGAAACCGACCCGAGCTTCGCCTTCCCGCCGGTAGAATGCTGCCTCGGAGTGAGGCCAAGCCAGGCGGCGAAGTCGCGCCCTTTGGCGAAGGTTTCCGGCGCCGGCGCCAAGGCTAAGATCGCTGCGGCGCAAATTGGGCCGATGCCGGGCACTGTTACCAGTCGTTTGGCTGTTTCATCTGTGCGGACCTGCTCGCGGAGCTGACGGTCGAGACCTGCGATTCGCTCGTCGAGAGCGGCAATATGCTCAAGCAGCAGTTCAGAGAGCTCGGTGACGATAGCGGGCAATCCGCTGCTTGAACTCCTCACCTCCGACACGAGGCGGTCAAGGTTTGGTAGCCCTTGCGGTGCGATTACGCCATATTCCGTCAAATGGCCCCGCAGCGCGTTGATCGTCTGGGTTCGCTGCCGCACCAAAAGATCGCGCGTTTTGAAAACCATTGCCGAGGCCTGCTTCGCGACGCTCTTCACCGCGACAAAACGCATCGTTGGCCTTGAAGCTGCTTCGGCGATCGCCTCCGCGTCGGCCATGTCATTCTTCTGACGTTTTACAAATGGTTTGACGTACGCGGGCGCAATCAGGCGCACATCGTGGCCGAGCGCCTGAATTTCGCGCCCCCAATGATGGGAACTGCCACAGGCTTCCATCGCCACCAAACACAGCGCTTGGGAAGATAGAAAAGGTAAGAGCTTGGACCGAGACACCTTTTTACGAAAAGCCACCGCGCCGTCGGCGGTCGCTCCATGAATTTGAAAAACGTTCTTGGCCAAATCGATGCCGATGATGGTAGCCTGTCCCACGGACGCCTCCCTCGTAGCGGTTTAACAACACCTCTACCTTGGCACAAAGATGCCGTCGGGGGGCGTCCACCCCATCGCTTACGTTCTCGGGATTACGGTTCAAGCACTGCGCGACCTTGTATACCGACAGCACGGGCCTGTTCCCACGCGCGTAGGTCGGCGGGTCTTATTCGCCGAATCTGACCTTCGTAATTGGGTCATCGCGCATCGTGCGCCATTCGCCCACCACTCAGCGGCCGGGCTGATCGATTCTTCATCCGTGAGCACAGAGATTAACGTCCGCCGGCACCGGGGCCGCCCCACCGTGGCCGAACGACAGGCTGCGCTAATGGCGAAAGAAAAAGAGGCGCCGCGTTGAGAGCGCGCGCCTGTGGCGGCGCCCCTCGACCCCATCGCTCAATTTGAAGTTGATTGGAATCGATCTCGACGGAAACGAAGGAAAAAACATCGAACTCAGGTCGATTTCGAATCGCCGTTCGTACAAGCGGCGCTTGACCAAAAGCCGTTGATCAGCAGCCGCCTTGATCCTGAAATCGGATTTCATTGGGTTGGCGGCAAGATCGGGGAATATTTCGTCGCGCCTGTTTCTGAAGTCGGGCTCCGGACAGAAAAGCCGGACGCACACGTACTCCGCCGTTTTGTCCAGCTGGCACCGCGAGTTCGCCGCGACCGTAGCGGATTGCACGCAGGATATGACAAAGGGCAGATTGGTGTGGCGAGCTCCAAGATACTTGGGTTAGATCAGCCGTACATTCAGCTGAATCCAACAATGCGCGGGGGGTGGCGTATCGATTTGGATCGCGACTGGATGAGCTGGGACGAACTGCGGTTCGATTTAGAATGCACGGTCGATGACTATCAGCTTCCGTGTCTCCCTCATGCTGTCGTCGCCTGGGAATCCCCGACGGGGCAGGTGCGGCGACCGCACCTTTGGTTTCTACTTCCATACATGTCATCAGTCTGGTGGGCACCAGACGATCCGCGTTGTAGAGCCCGGCCAATGGCGTTCTATCGCAGCGTCGTTGCCGGCTGCACAGCGGCACTCGCGCCGCTCGGCGCTGACGCCTCCGCCGCCGCTTTGCCCCTAAAGGGTAAGAACCCGCTCTCACCGCTTTGGACTTTTCGGACCTGGAACCAACATCACTTTCCAAATTTGGCCGAGTGGGCGGATTATGTCGACACTCGACAAAATCCAGGAAAGCTGGCGCGGAATGCTGCAGCCAAGTCCGGCGGTTCGGCTGGCGAGTTTTCGACTCTACAGCACATCGCCTACGCCCGGCTGCGCGCTCTCCACGACGCTGACGAACCGGACTATCGCGCCGCGCTAGACGATCGCGCTGCGCTGGCGGCGATCCTTCTGATGCGGTGCCGGCATGAGATCGCCGGTATGACCGACAAGCACGCGGAGCGGCGCCGCCTTTTCGCGATCGCGCGTCGCGTCATGCCGTATGCCGCATATTCTTGGAATCCTGCAAAGTACAGCCCGGAAGTCGATCGCGGCGCTTGCGCCGATCTCGTTGCGGGACGCAATTTATCAGAGCGGCAAGCGATAGGCGGCCGCTATGCCGCTCACCAGAACGCCCATCGTTGCCGGCGATCGGTTCTGGACGCCATTGAGGCGTTCCGTCGTGATGGGACGGCGCAGCCGAAGGAATCGGCCGTAGCCGATCGCGCCGGCGTCAGCCTTCCGACTGTCCGCAAATATTGGCCAGACGCTACCGATAATGAAACCGATCGCGTGGGCACTGAGTCAGGGCGTTGCTTCGCACCTCAGGAAACTCCGCTCGTCGAGGCGGTCCTCACGCATTTTCCGGGTGCTCAAGTTCTCGCTGTCCGCTACGGCGACGAAATTCAGCCCCCGCAAGTCGAGCAATCAAAATGAAGTGGTCACAATCTAACGCTTGGCCCCGTCTGGCTCTGGCAGGAATCGGCTCAAACGCGTCATTCGAGCTCTTCCCGCAATGGCCGGAGCTACGGTGTCAGCGGACTTTTCCGGCATGGTGAACGCGTACCATGACCCACAGCGGGCGATCGCCGATGTCGCCGCCAATCCAATCATAGTCTGAAACGAAAAACCCCGCCAAAAAATGACAGGAATCTGAAGGCCGCCCAATGCGGCCTTATGAATTTCAAGCGGCCTCTTCCATGTCCTGCGCGTCATCGTATTCCGCCAGAAGGATGCTTAATGCATGTTCAGTTTGCCGAACATGGTCAAGAGCGCGGACGATGGCCTCGCGGCGATCTTCTGCGCTGGTTACCTCTGCTAGAGCGTAATGGAGATTGATAGCGGCTATCCCCGCCAAATCAGAAGCTCGTAAAGGCACAAAACACCCCGTAAATTTCCCATAATCTCTCAGAGCTTAAACGCAACCTTTTAAGCAAGCAAATAGTGATTTTATGAATATTTGCTGCGCATGTAACCGGGATCGCGGAGCAAGCGATCTAAGACGTTGTTAGTAAACGTTATTTTCGGCACATGCGACCCACAAGAGAAGGTGAACTTTGCTCCACCTCCCTCCTCGATGCCGTACCTCCGGTTCATGGCTGAACGCCGTAGGCAACCAAGCGATGAGTTTGAGGCGGCTTCAGACGAGCCAGAGAGCAAGGTCCGCACGGATTCGACCAAGCTTCTGGCGAAGGCAAGAGTGAGAGCCACATCGGCGTTTTTCGCGTCGGTATCGTCGAATGCGACTTCGGCATGGGCGAAATACAACTCAACCATCGCCCTTTCGAGGTGGCCTTTGATATTTGCTAATATTAACGGTTCCATTAAAATCCCCAAATGCAAATAGCGCGGAACGTCGCAAATCGTCTGACAATTCGCGCGCGCGGCTTGCGCCGGGCTTACTGTTTGAGCCTAAAGCTGAGCTTTTTAACCACCTTTTTTGGTAGCTAAAAACGTTTATTTCCCCAGGCTTTGATATGTGAGGGGCCATCTAGTGAAGAGGGTGTCATGTGGGCATTACGTAAGAAGTAATACGGGTAGTATTTTCAATACATATCGATGAACCCTGTCGACCACGTTTTTTTAAATCGGAATGTCATTTGCGGAAAACCCCGCCAAGCGGGGTTTTTAATAAGCTGGTAACCGTCTGTTAACTACCATAAGTTGCGTAATGCGCTTTGAGGTTGTAGCTAGTCCTCAACGGCAATTTGATTCTCGCCCGACTACGAAGGAGTAATTCTTTGAAACCGATCTCCAATCCGATAGATAAAATTGTAGGCGCCAAAGTGCGCGCCGCGCGACTTTTGGCCGGATTAAGCCAGGAAAAGCTAGGCGCGGCGCTCGGGGTGTCGTTTCAACAGGTGCAGAAATACGAAAGCGGCGCGAATCGAATCAGCGCCGGCCACCTCCAGAAAATCGCCGAAGCGCTGAACGCCCCGCTGTCGTCGTTCTTCGATGGCGGAAGCTCGTCCGAACAGGCAGGTCCCTCGAAGCTCGATGAGCTAAATGCGCTCAGCAACGAATTTCTTTCGACTGCTGAAGGCATCCGCTTCCTACGCGCGTTCAAGGCGGTGACCGACCCGAAAACGCGCAAATCGATCATTGACCTTGTGGTCTCTCTGGCCGCAAACGGCAAATCGGAAGCAACAGAGACCAAGCGCATCCGCACTGCGGCTTAGAGTGCAGTTATTCTGAGAAGCCCCGCTTTTCCGCGCCGCGCCATTGCGCCGCTTGAAGTGTCCTTTCCTCGATTCCGTTTTGTAAGTCGCGTGTTGACCGGTAGCGTTCAGGTCGATCGGTCGCGAGATTGCTCGTTCGATCGGGTCGACCGCGCAGCCCGCAAGCGCACCGACCATTTGCCCAAAATCTCATCTCTCGCGAAGCGCCTTCGATCCGACCTCAGCGATAGGAGAGAACAGATAATCGAGGATGCGGCGCTTTCCAGTAGCGATTTCGACACTGACGGCCATACCTGGGCTGAGCGGCACACGCTGCCCTTCGACTATGATAGTCGGATCGGCAAGGGTCAGCGTGACCGGAAACACTAGATTTTGGACTCGTTGGGCGCCGACGAAAAGCTTGTCCTGCCGGTTAGATTTGGCCGGATCGGCCTCGGCTTGTTGTGCGTCGGGTTGCGCGATCGCGTCCTGTGCGATGCGGTTGACCTGCGCCGGTAAGGTGCCGTAGCGCGTGAATGGGAAGGACTCAACCTTAACTACCGCCATTTGGCCGGGCTTGACGAAGCCAATATCCTGGTTGGGCAAATAGCATTCGATCTCTAGTTTCGCGTCAGCAGGAACGACGCGCATCAATTCATCGCCGCCGCTGATGACCTGTCCGACGGTGGTTACCGACAGGCCGGAGACAGTGCCGTCTATTGGGCTCGTCAAAGCCATGCGGCCGCTCTTGAGGTGCGCCTTGGCGAGTTTCTGCTCGAATTCGTCGGCTTGCCGCTGCGCCTCGGCTAGTTTCTGGCCATTATCCGCGACAAAAGCAGCAATGGTCTTCATCTGCTCCTGGGCGAGCACTTGCAGGTTGGCCACCGCCTCCGCACGCTGGCCCATTTGTGTCTGCAGCCCAGTTTGCTGGTATTGCAGAGTCTCCACGGCGTCGATCACAGCCGATTTGGATCCGGCGCCGGACTTGACGAGCGTGGAGCGCATGTCGACGCGCTGCTGTAGCGTTGCGATGAGATCGTGCTGCGCTTGAACCGTGGCGTTCAGCCGATCATATTCAGCCTGTTTCTGGCGCGTCTGCGCGTCGAGACCTGCAACCGTCGAGGCTAATTGCGCCAGATCGCCGTTCAGAACTTGCTGCTCGCGCCCGCGATTGGCGACGGGGATATCGTCGGTCCAGTCGATGGCAGGATTGGACGACAAAGGAAAATGATTAGCTGCCTCAATAGCTGCACGCCGCCTTAGGGCTTCGGCGCGCCACGCTGCTAAGGTTGCTGCAGCATCGGCCTCATCGGCCGTCGCGTCGCGTCGATCCATTTCGATCAGGACTTCGCCCGCCTTCACATGACTGCCGTTCTCGACATTGATTGATGCCACCTTGCCGGACTCTAGTGGCTGGATCAGCTTGACCCTTCCAGCGGGCTGGACCTTGCCCTGCGCCACGGCGATAATATCGATCGTTCCGAAATAGCTCCATGCCAGCGCAAAGGCAAAAAGCAGGCAGATCACCCAAAGCAGCCAAATGCGGATCGGCGAGGCGGGCGTTTCGATTATCGACATGGCGGCCGGGAGAAACTCCTTGTCGGTGCGAATATTTTTGTCGTGACGCGCTTTAGCCAGGAACCCCGGGAAATCCAAAACAGTCATTGCGCGGGCTCCAGTTCAAGTTCCATATCGTTCTGCAAGGCCCACAGCCGCGCATAAAGGCCACCCGCCTGGATGAGTTCGGCGTGCCCACCTGTCTCGACTATGCGGCCGTCCTCCATTCCGAAAATACGCGAACAGGGTCGCACCGCCTGAAGTCTATGCGCGATGATGATCACGGTACGTCCTTTGACGATTTGCCGCATGTTCTGCTGAATGACCCGCTCGCTTTCATAGTCAAGCGCCGACGTCGCTTCGTCGAAGATCAGAATGGGAGGATTGACGGCGAGCGCGCGGGCGATGGCGATCCGCTGACGCTGGCCACCTGAGAGATTGGCGCCGCGCTCCTCGACCATCGTGTCATATCCGGCGGGAAGATTGGTGATGAATTCGTCAGCACCGGAAAGGCGCGCCACCGTCATGACCTGTGCGCGGTTCATGGCCGGATTGGCGATGGCGATATTGTCGTGGATCGAGCGGTTGAAAAGTAAATTGTCCTGCAGCACCACACCAATCTGGCTGCGCAGCCACGCGGGACTCGCCTGGTTTATATCGATTCCGTCGACGAGCACCCGACCTTCGTTCGGCGAATAGAAGCGCTGGATCAATTTGGTCAGCGTTGATTTGCCCGAGCCGGACGGCCCGACAATACCGATTACCTCTCCCGGCCTGATGGAGAGCGAAATCCCCTTGAGCACGTCGGGCGCGCCCGGCCGGTAGCGGAAAAAGACGTCGCGCAGCACGATAGACCCCTTTACGCGCGGCAGATCGCCTGCCGCCGGGTTCTGCGCTTCCGACGGGGCGTTCAGAATATCGCCAAGGCGGGCGACCGAAATTTGCACCTGCTGAAAGTCCTGCCAAATCTGAGACAGCCGGAGGATCGGCTGCGCCACCTGCGCAGCGATCATATTGAAGGCGACCAACTCGCCAACCGAGAGTTCGCCGTCAATCACCGCCTTAGCGCCGAAGAGAAGCAACGCGGCGCTGGCCAGCTTGTTGACATACTGGATCGCGCTCTGGCCGCCGGCGCCGATCATCCCCGCGTCGAAGGACGAGGAGACATAAGAAGCGAGGCGCTCTTCCCATTGTGTCTGCATCGCCGGCTCGATAGCCGCAGCTTTGATTGTCTGCACACCGACGATTGATTCCACCAGCATCTGCTGGCTCTCGGCGCCGCGATTGAACTTTTCCTTGATCTTTTCGCGCAGCGACGGACGAACAAGGGCGGCGACCAAAACGTAAAACGGGATCGAAAAAATCACGATCAGCGCAAGTTTCCACGAGTAGGCCAGCAGCACAGCCAGAAAGACGAGAGTGAAAAACAGGTCAATCGCCGAAAAAAGCCCTTGCCCGGTCAGAAAGGAACGGACCGTTTCGAGTTCGCGTACGCGGGCAACCGTTTGCCCGGCGGCGCGTGTCTCAAAATAGCTCATCGGTAAGTGGAACAGATGGGCGAACAGCCGCCTGCCAAGCTCGACATCGATGCGATTGGTTGTGTGCGACAAGGCATATGTTCGGAGATATTGTAACACGATATCGAACAGGCCGATGACGGCCAAGCCTCCTACCAGCACGAACAAGGTGTCGTAGCCCTTGTGGCTCAAAACCTTGTCGATCACCACCTGGAAAAACATGGGGGAGACGAGCGCGAACATCTGCACGAAGAACGAAGCGACGAGCACGTGGAAGAGCGGTTTGCGATAGCGCCAAATCGAGGGAAGGAACCAGAGCAGGCTGAAGTTTTGTGGATCAATTCCGGCGCCGCCGAGCTTGCGGGCGGTGAGCAGAGCCTGCGGCTCGACCGCCGCATGCAGATCGTCGAGTGGTAGATCGCGGAACTGTCGAGTGGCCGGATCGACAATGCGAAAAAGGTTTTTCGGCGTCTTGCCGCCGTAAACCTGAAATTCGCCGCTGCGCAGCCGCAACAGGGCCGGTGTGGGTAACGCGGCGAGACGCGCCTTGCTGAGCTGCGTCGCCATGCGAGCCTTTAGCCCAATCAATTGAGCGGCGCGTACGAGATCGGGGAAATCGGCGCCCCGCTCCGCTAGCGACAATCGCCGCCTCAACTCAGCGGGGTCAGAGCTAATTCTATAATAAGACGCGATGCCGCAAATAGACTGCAGGCCGGAGTCCACAGCTTCAGATATTGTCTGCGAACCGATGGCTATCATCAATGTGTTCCTTCGTGGCAAACGAAATCGTTTAAATTTAATAATAATATGGCTTGGAGCAAGGTTGCTCCAAGCCATAATTAATATTACGAGAATTTGAACTGGGATGCCTGCAAGCTTGTCGCAGTTACTCCCTTAAGCGTGATCGCATTTGCGGCGTCAATTTTGATGACTGTATCGGAGCCGGACTGGCTGATATTTCCGAGCAGATCGCTCCAATTGGCGAATTCAGAGTTGCCTAGCTGTATTGTGTCCGTCGGATCGAAGCCGGTGATTGTTTCCAGACCAGACTCTGGTTGAAAGACCAGAGTGTTCAAGCTTCCAGAAACTGCTGCGTTGACGTTGGGTCCGATGTCGATGGTAGCGTTGGAGCCCTCCAGGCTATCATTTTGCCCGTCCAAGCTCACCAAATCATTCGTCGAG
>Ga0302156_10003783_pt1 | contig 11430 bp, 10 predicted proteins | sample I_Bog_N3_2_FD_193503 | JGI IMG/M metagenome (GOLD analysis project Ga0302156, IMG submission 193503) | Peat permafrost microbial communities from Stordalen Mire near Abisko, Sweden - I_Bog_N3_2 | ecosystem: Environmental > Terrestrial > Soil > Wetlands > Peat | place: Sweden: Abisko, Stordalen... | reverse complement strand
AAACCGTCTCATCCGGCCCGAACACGCGGAAATTGCGTAACTGCCCAGGTGGTCGGACAGGGCCGACCACTGGGGGACGGCTGACTCTACAACGGAATTCTTCTGTTGCGGCTGGTTCAATGCGAATCGCAGATCAGTTGTGAGCGCGGGGCCGTAAATCTTGCCCTGCGCTGATGGTTCCGCTTGGTTGTGTGAATGCCTGCCGCACTTCAGCGCTTGGTCCCGCGGATCGATGCTTCCTTCGAACGCCGCTGCGTCCGTTGCGGCACGTTCGAAACGGCGCTCGCGCAGTTGCAAGCAAAGCTGGCGCGAAGCGAATCCGAGAACGACGGCCTGCGCGCGGAACTGGCGCACAGCACTGCGGCGGCAGCGGCGGCGACTGACGATCTGCGGGCACGGATTGCGGAACTTGAGCGCAGCGCAAAGCTCAACAGCGAGAACAGCGGCAAGCCGCCGTCGAGCGACGGCATGGCCAAGCCGGAGCGGAAGATCCGGACAGGCAGTCAGCGTGGCAAAGGGAAGAAGCAGTCCGGCGGCCAAGAGGGTCATGCGGGCGCGACGCTGCAGCAGGTCAAAAACCCGGACTTCACGATCGACCATTTTCCACGGCGCTGCGACGGATGTGGGGCGAGACTGAGCCGATCGTCGGCGAGCGGCTACGCGGCGAGGCAAGTGTTCGACGTGCCGAAGCCGAGGCCGCCGGAGGTGACTGAGCACAGAGCCCACATGTGCTGCTGCGGCTGCGGAACGATTACGAAGGGCAGGTTTCCGCAAGGTGTGGGTGCTCCGGTGCAATACGGGGAAAGGGTCCGCGGCTACGCCATCTACCTGAACGGGGTACAATTGGTCCCCGAGGAACGAGTGGCACAGGTGATGAACGACCTGTTCGGGATCTCGATCTCTGCCGCCACCGTGGCGGAAATTGTCGCCCGCAAGGCAGATGCGTTGGCGGGGTTCATGGAAACGGTGGTGCTGGCGGAGGCACTGGCGGCGCCGCTCAAAAACATGGACGAGACCGGCCTGCGGGTGAACAAGCAGCAGCTCTGGCTGCACGTGGTGTGCACGCCGACGCTGACGCATTACCGCGTGGGAAAACGCGGGGATATGCTGAGCGGTGTCAGCGGCGTCATCGTGCACGACTTCTACAAGTCGTACTACACGCTCAAGGGCGTGGAGCACGTGCTGTGCGGCGCTCACTTGCTGCGTGAGCAACAGGCGCTTATCGACATAGAGAAGGAAGTATGGGCTGCCCACATGCAGACATTGGAGCGTAGCGCGTGCCACGCAACCAATGTCGTGAGAAGGGTACTGGAGCGGCTGACCGCGACCGACGGAATGACCGAAGCGGAGAAGGCGGCGGCGGCGACAGCCAGGGCAACGGTGATGCGCCGCATGGCGGCGATCGCCGCGCATGTTGAGCGCCGCTACGACGCTATCATCGCCGAGGCGATCGCGTTCCACGAGAGTCTGCCGCCTTTCGCAGAGCCCAAGCTGCGCAAGAACGGAACGCCATGCAAACGGCCCGTCGCCAAGCGCATCGGGCACAACCTTGCCATCCGGATGCGCGACCACAAGGCCGAGATTCTTCGCTTTGTCCACGACCTGTCGGTCCCGTTCACCAACAACCTGGCCGAGCAGGCCATGCGCATGATGAAGGTCAAGGCGAAGATCTCAGGCTGCTTCCGCTCACTCGCCGGGGCCAAACGCTTCGCTATCCTTCGTGGCTTCATCGACACTGCGCGCAAGCGAGGTTTGGGCATCATTGAGGCTCTCGCGCTTGACACCGATGCCCTTGTCCTGCGGTTCGGTTCCGGCTGACTGGCCTCTTCGCCCATTACCCCCGACGCGGAACGGTAATTTTTTCGCAAAGAACCTGGGCAGTTACATTTTTTCGCAAAGAACCTGGGCAGTTACAAAATAGTGACGCATCATGGTTCACCCACGCCACCGGCGGGTGATCTGGTGGCGACCGGCGCGATGGCGACCTCGCGCGACGACGCATCTCCAGCCGAACCGCCCCGGCGAGCGACGACGCACTGCCATTGGTGCGGTCGTCCCTGTCTGCCGCCGCTTCGCCTGGGGTTCCTGCGCCGCCGCGATCTCCGTCGCAGCCGTGTTGGCCACGCCCGGACGGAGCGCAATGCGCCATGGTGAACCAGACTGACGCGGCGGCGAGGATCCTGCGGGACGTGACCGGGGCGAGCGGGCCGCCCCGCCGGCGATGATGTCCATGGACAGCCATCGTCTGGAGCTTGACCTGCACCAGCTGGACCTGCGCTTCGCCGCCAGCCGCCTGGTGGACCCGCAGGCGGTGGCGCGGATCGCCCAGTCCATCGAGCGGTGCGGTCAGATCGTGCCCTGCATCGTGGCGCCCGCTCCCGGCGGGGCCGGCGCGGGCGCGGCACCGCTGGTGCTGATTGACGGGTATCGGCGCGTCGCCGCGCTGCGCCGGCTCGGCCGCGACACGGCCAGCGTTGAGCAATGGACCTGCGGGCTGACCGAAGCGGTGCTGGGGGTGTTGGCGCGCGCGCAGGATCGTTCGTTCGCCATCATCGAGGAGGCCTTGTTGCTGCGCGAGCTGATGCAGGGCCACGGCCTGTCGCAGCAGGATCTGGCCCGCCGGTGCGGGCGCGACGTGAGCTGGGTGAGCCGGCGGCTGCAACTGCTGTCGGGTTTGCCAGATGCGGCGCTGGCGGCGGTGCGTACCGGCAAGCTGTCGGCATGGGCGGCCAACCGGGTGGTTGTGCCGTTGGCGCGTGCCAATGCCGCCCATGCCGACAGCCTGCTGGCGGCGCTGGCGGCGTCACCGCTGTCGACCCGCGAGCTGCAGTGCTGGTTCGCCCACTACCAGCAGGCCGCGCAAACGGTGCGCGAACGCATGGTCGGCGATCCCCGCCTGTTTCTCGACGCCCTGCGGGCGAACGACGAACGGCGCGCCGGCGACCGTCTGCGCGACGGCCCCGAAGGCGAATGCATCGTCGATTTGCGCTGCCTCGAGGCGGTCATCGCGCGCCTGACGGATCGCGCGGCGACGCTGCAATCGGTGCCGCCGGCGCTGACCGCGGCGGTGCCGCGTCTGTGGTCGGCGATCGACGTCCTGACGATTGCGATCCACCGGGGGAAACCGGCATGACTCCGGCTGAGATTCGCACCGCGGTGCGCACCTTGCAGACCCAGGGGCACAGTCTGCGCGAGATCAGCCGCCTGCTGAGGCTGTCGCGCAACACGGTGCGGCGTATCCTGCGTGAGCCAGACGGCATCATCGCTGAAGCGGCGCCGTGCGACGAGGCGACGCTGGTCCGCGTGAAGGCCGCCTTCGAGCAGGCTCGCGGCAACGTGGTGCGCGTGCGCGAACTGCTGGCTGACGACGGTCTGGAGGTGTCCTACAGCAGCCTGACCCGTTGGGTGCGGGAGGCCGGCCTGCGCAGCCCGCCGCGGCGCATCGGCGAGTACGAGTTCGTGCCGGGCCAGGAAATGCAGCACGACACGTCGCCGCACCGGGTGACGTTCGCGAACACCGGCAAGCTTGTCACCATCCAGTGCGCCGGCCTGGTGCTGGCCTACTCGCGCCGGCTGTTCATCCAGTACTACCCGCGGTTCACCCGCTTCGAGGCCAAGGCGTTCCTGCTCGAAGCGGCGCACTTCATGGCCGGTGTCTGTCCGGTTTGCGTCATCGACAACACCAGTGTTCTGCTCGCCGCCGGGTCCGGCACTGATGCCGTGATCGCGCCGGAGATGGCAGCCTTCGCCCGCACCCTGGGCTTCCGCTTCCGTGCCCACCGGGTGGGAAATCCGGAACGAAAAGGCCGGATCGAGCGCTCGTTTGCCTATGTCGAAACTAATTTCCTGGCTGGCCGTGCCTTCGAAGATTTCGACGACCTCAACCGCCAGGCGCTCGCCTGGTGCCGCGAGGTCGCCAACCGCAAGCCCAAGGCGGCGCTCGGCATGTCGCCCGACGCCGCCTACGTCATCGAGCAGCCGCATCTGACGCCGCTGCCGGGCGCGTTGCCGCCGGTCTACGAGTTGCTGGAACGCATCGTCGATCTGCACGGTTATGTCAGTGTCGATACCAACCGCTATTCCGTGCCCGAGCGCTTCGTCGGCAAGTCGGTGGCTGTCTACAAGCACCCCACCGAGATCCGTGTCCGCCGCAAGGACACGACGATCGCCGTCCACCGGCGGCTGATCGCCGAGCGCGATGTCAAGAGCACCCTGCCTGGTCATCATACCATCCCAGTGCGGCAAGGTCGCGGCACGGCGGCGGAAGAGGCGTTGCTGGGCGGCCACCACCCCAGCCTCGACCGTTACGCCGCCGCTCTCAAGCGGCACAGCCACGGGTACGGCCGGCGGCCACTCCGCCGGCTGATCGAGATGAAGCGCACCTACCCGGCCGGCCCGTTCATCGCCGCCATCGAACAGGCCCTGCACTACGGCCTGTTCGACCTTGGCCGGCTGGAAGACCTCATCCTCAAACAGGTCGCCGGCGACTTTTTCGCACTGAACACCGGGAAAGACGACGATGCGTGACAAGCTGCGCGCGCTGATCACCCAACTACGGCTGCACGGCATGGCCGAAGCACTCGACGCCGAGATCGAGCGCGCCGAACGCGAAGCGATCGCGGCACCCGAGCTGCTGTTCCGGCTGCTCGGCCAGGAGGCCGCGTCCCGCCGCGAACGCAGCCTGGCGTATCGTCTGGGACAGGCGCGTCTGCCATGGCGCTGGTCACTCGACAGCTTTCCGTTCGATCGGCAGCCCGGCGTGAGCCGCGCGCAGATCCAGACACTGGCCGGGCTGGACTTCCTGCGCCGAACCGACAACGTCCTGCTCATCGGCAAACCCGGCACCGGAAAGACCGGCCTGGCAATCGGTCTCTTGCGCGAGGCCTGCCTCAACGGCTACCGTGGCCGCTTCATCAACGCTCAAGTTTTGCTCGATGAACTCTACGCCTCGCTGGCCGACCGCACCACCACACGGCTGCTGGCCCAGCTGAGTCGCATGCAGCCCTTACTGATTGACGAGCTAAGCTACCTCACGATCAAACCGGAACAATCCAACGCCTTCTTTCGTCTGATGGACCAACGCTACAACCGGGTCTCGACGATCATCACCACCAACCTCGAGCTGTCGGACTGGTACGAGCTGTTCGACAAGAAGCCGCTGGTCGATGCGCTGCTCGATCGCCTGCAGCACCACTGCATTACCATCCGCATCAACGGCCCGTCTCTGCGCAGCCCGGAGCCTCCGGCGCCGCACTCGTTGCCAACACCGGCACGCCGCACCACCAAGACCTGAAGAACCAGCAACATCACCGCCGCAGCGCCAAGAGGTGCCACGGCGCGCAAGGCGCGTCAAAGGGCTGGTGCTCGCCATGCTCGAAAATCGGCCAGCGCCGATTTTCTGCGCGTGGCTCCGCTCCCGCCGCGCAAGAAAGCGCGCGGCGCCTTTGACGCGCCTCGCGCGCCGTGGCCTGCAGGTAGCGTCGGGACGAAGGGCGTCCCGACATTTCGACGCGCGCTCGCCGCGCGGCGTCGAACGAAGGGCTGGGGTTTGGCAGCAACCACGTCACCACCGACCAAGCTGCTGAACCAGGTCAGCGTTGCCGGCTCTTCCCGGCACAGCAGTCGTCGGGGGCGTTCCCCTCTCGACGCGACAGGACGCGACGCGCCGTCAGGGACGTGACCCGCGGCGAAATTTGACCGCCGTCATCACCGGGTCTCGTGGGACGCAGGCCCGGACGCCAGGCATGGCGCCTTGGATCAGCCACAGGAAAATTTGCCGCCGGCCACGCCGGCTACCGGCCGATCAGGCCTCCCGACCACAAACTCATGCGCACTTGCAGGGTCAACTTCCATGAGCAGAAGTGGGTCCGTTTCCGTGAGCGCCGGCAGGCGAGCGCACGGCAAGGACTGCGTCGATACGTCACTGCGGCAAGAACCCTCGGTCGGTGAGGAGATATTCGCGCCAGGTGGCGCGACGGCCGGACCGGATCTGGAAGTTGATCAGCGCATTGTAAAACGCGATCAAAAAGAACAGCGCGCAGAAGGGCAGGAAATCTACCGCCAGCATGACCCGCGACAGTGACAGGGGTGTGTTCAATGCCGCATGCACCCAGCCGATCAGGAACAGGCAGGCCAGGGCGAAGGTCCCGTAGGCGATGCGGGCAGTCTGCCGCCGACGCTCCTCGAGGCGCCGCACCAAAGCGTCCTCGGTCATCCCCTGAGAGAACGCCGTGGCTCGCAGGTCCAGAGTGCGATCCTCATCGACGAAAACCCGTTCCCTGGCGGACGTGTCCGACCGTGACACGTGCACCAGGTCGTTGATCAACGTGGCACCACGTCGGATCGACGTCACGCCAGCCCAGTCCGAGCCTCCGCCCAACAGCCAGCGTGCGCCGCGAAGCGTTTTGCGGAACACGCCTCGCCGTCGCTTTGGCGGCTCGGGAGAGGGGCTGCCGGAGGAGAGGGGGATGGGGCCGTCCATGGCTCAGCTCCCCGCACTGGCGAGGAGATCGGGCACGCTCGTCGGTAGGCCGTCGATCCGGCCCTCGGTGCCGTCGGTCTTGCGCCAGACGAAGGTTGGCGTGCCCTTCACACCAATCGCCTGCGCAACCTCCATGTTGACCTGCAGGCGGGCCTTGGCGTCCGGCGACGCGGGGCCGGTTACGTCGCGCGCCTGCCACGCCGTCACGATCTGGTCCGCCGGTTTACTCAGCAGGGCCAGCGCCGCCTGCGTGCTGGCGCCGTTGTCCTCGTAGTCGAGCACCGAAAGCGGCACGACCGCGAGCTGCACCCGGCCTGCATCGACGAACGGCTTCAGCATCTGCAGTGCGCGGATCGAGTAGATGCACTGAGGATCGATCAGCATGTAGATCCGCGGAGCGGTGTCCTTGCCCACGATGCCGAACGCCGTCTTTTGCACCAGCGGCAGCGCGCTGACGGAGGTGGCCCCTTTGCCGTCCGTCACCTCGACTGTCGGCACCGCGCCGGGGACGTTTGCGACCTGCTCGCGCGTGACGTCCTTGCCGGCCGCATCGTACAGAATGCCAGGGATCAGCTGCTGCCCGTCCGGCGTCGCATAGAACACCTGGAAGTGCGCGCCGCTGCGAACGAAGTAGCCTTTGAAACCGTGCGACGTCCCGAGATCGGTGACACCCTGTCCGGCGATTTTCGCGATTTCTGCAGGCGACAGTTCCACTGGCGGTCCCGACACAGCGGCCGACCCGTCAGGGAGCACCTCGAAGACCATGAACTGATCGCCAGTCTGCGCCGCGACGCGGTGTAGCCCGTGGGACTCGCCGAGGTCGACGAGTTTGGCGCCAGACGCCTCGACGTGGCGCAGGAAAGGTAGGCTGGATAGGGCGAGAGGTGCTGACCCGGCTGGGCCGATGGGACGTGCCTGTGGGGCGGCAGGAGACGGGGCGGCTCGAGGAGGTTCGGTTGCACCAGGAGCGGCGATTGTGACGACTGGTGGCTTTGGGGATGGCAGCGCGCACAGGGGCGGAGCCGCTTGTGCTGACAGGCAGGTGTTTGTGAGTATCGCAGCGAACAGAAGGATGCAGCGCATATTCGGGTCTCCCGTGACGAGAGACCAAGATCACTCTCCAGCGTGCGAACGACGGGACCTCCCGAGCAGCCCTCCGAGATCCGGGCGAGTGAAAAGACCCGACCGCCAGGCAGTACGGGTTGATTTGTCGTTGCCGGTTTCAACGTAGCCGTTCAGGCCTTCCGACGACGGTAGAGAGAACAGCGCAGCCGCTTCATCAAGAATTGCCACTGCTAACTCGGCGACGCGCGTATCATCCGCCCCAAGGCTATCTTTAACCTGGCGAAAGCAGCGGGCTTTCATCCCAAATTCGGCGGATGTTCGTGCACGGGCACATTGGAGCTGCCTCAGAGACGAATTCAGGAGGGATCGTCGCTGATTCAGCCCAAGCCTGATACCAGCTGTCTGTTCGACATTGCCGCACGCGCCGCTTTGCAGGTTTTCCTGCTCGCTGAGAGCTTTCGCGACCTCCAAGCACGCCTGCAGAACGCCACCCGGTGCATCCCGGGCGCACGTCGATTGCTCAGCGATGAAGCGTCCGCTGGGCATGGCGGCTTCACTCCTTGCTCGGTCTCTCAAGCAACACCCTCCCGCTTGAAATTGGATGGATTGAACCATCGTCAACCGCCGATCGCCCTGCGCGCGAATACCTACTTGGTGAGACGGGTTTGCAAGAGCCGGGCTCGCCGCAAAACACGTCTAAATAAAGGCTCAATGTAACGAGCATGTTTGCAAGACTAGATGCAGTTACAGTCTGCAACTCTGTCGGCCCTGGTCTAACTAACCCTGGGCTTCCGAGATGCGTACTTTAGCGTGGATGACTCCCCGGTCAACGTTAAATTCTGTTTCGCACCGTTCCGGGAAGGTTACGTCGAGATGATTATGTCCGCGGGACTCTATGTTTATCGAGCGTTGGAGAGATGCCAGCTACTATTTACGGTCGTTTGACACTGCCCGCTTTATCGACCTCGCACGGACGACGTCAGGAACCCCGCATCTCGTTTGAGAACGCCATTTTTTACCAGGGACTTAGCGAGCTTCGCTCCATTCGAGACGCTTTGTCACAATAATTTCGCACGGCTGATTCACGATACTGTGAGCTTTCATCTGGGATTTTGTAATTCTAGAGATAGAATTCGATCCGTGGCGTAAAGTAGAGGTTGACCACAAGCAAGACGATTAAACGATTCATGAGAGATGGGTGCGTGTTTTCTTGCGAGTCAACATTGCCGCCTTGGTTTCTTTGTTGCAAATCGCCCCAAGGCAACGCTGCTGTTGAACGGTGGGACCATAGCGCATGGTCCACGTACACGACGCGACCGCAGCCTGCCACGCAGGGTAGCTCAAAGGCGGTGGATTTTGGGAGAGAAGCAAAGCCCCTCGGTCCCCCTCTACACCGCGTATCCGGCGGTGGGCGCGCCAGGGATGGAAGCCGTGGCTGAGACGCCACTTTACGGGCGGCTCGGGGCGAAGCCCGAGAGCCCGGTCCCGAAGGGGAGACGCCCGGTGTGTAAGGCCCAGCGACTCCTATACATTCCGCACATACTGGACAGTCGGGACAACTTGGGGTATCTATGACCCCGTAAATGACGAGGTAATCCCATGACTGCTGCACAGGCTCGCCGGCCGACGGCTCAGTCCGCTGCCAAGTTGGCCAGCCCCGCCGCCGCGGATTTGATCAGTATGTTCGCCCAACGCAATCCGAAGTCCAGCCGCGGCGATCTCGCCGAGGTCGGAAAACTGGTCGCGGAGTTCAGCGTGACGGCCGCAAATTTGTCGCCCGCCGCTCGCAAGCGTCTGATCGCCCGCAAGGAGCGGTTCAAAAAGCTCATCGTCGAAATTGCTGCCGAGCCTGAAGCGGCGGCCCAGCCGCTGAAGCTGGTGGCGATTGCCGCCGCTGAAGTCAGCCAAGGCGCGGGTCTGGGCCGCGTGCTGTCGCCAGAAGAAGGCAAGGCACGAATCGCCGAATACGCGACGCCAACCAAGGTTGAGGACTGGGCTGGTCCCCTCGCGGGGCCGACGGAATTGGAGCGAGACTTTGGTGTCGCCCGCTCAACCCTGCACACTTGGCAAAAGCAAGGTGCGGTCATCGGACTTCTCGTCGGCGTACGCAAACACGCCTTCCCGACGGAGCAATTTGTCGATGGGCGTCCCGTGACTGGCCTCGCTGCGATTGTTGCCGCCATCCGCGACCCGCGCGCTGCATGGCTATGGTTGCGCGAGCCCAATCCAGGATTCGCCGGCGTCACGCCGCTGACGCGCCTCAAGGCCGGTGCAACCGACAAGGTCGTTGAGATGGCCCGCTCGATTTTCGCCGACGCGTGATCCTCGATCCCAATGTCCTCGCCGATCTGGCCGTCGCAATCACGCCCAAGGCCTACGTGCGCGTCACGCCCATGGGGCACGCGGCCACGCCGCTCGGCGCCGGCTTCGGGGTCACGCGGTTCGCCAGCCCGACCAAAGCCTTCAAGGTCATCTACGTCGCGCAGGATCTGACGACAGCGATCGCTGAAACCCTCGTTCGCGACCGGTTTCAGGGCCGGGCGCTGCGCAAATTTCTTGATGTCGAAGCCGCGCTCTGGGGCATGACCGAAGTGAACGCCGGCGCCCCGTTGACGCTGATCGACCTTCGCACCACGGGCTTGGTGCGCCTGGGTGTTTCGACCGAAGCGGCTCGCGGCAAAGCGCAAGGTCAGGGGCGCAAGCTGAGTCAGGCGATCTATGAGCAAACCGACGCCCAGGGATTGATCTACAATTCCCGCCTGACGGGTGGCGCATGTATCTGCATATATGATCGCGCCCTGGCGGGCTTGGTCGCGACGCCGGTCATCGAGGTGACACTACTGGCGGGATTCGTCGATGCGCTGCGCGAACTGAACGTAACCCTGATCGCTACGCCCTAGGTGGGGTTACGCCTGTGGACGGCACCGGCTCTGTCACGTTCCGTATGGCGTGGCCGATGGTGTAATCGTCATAGTAGCGGTCGCTTGCGCCCGTAATTTTCAGCACAATGCGATGCAGGATTATCTTGAGGAGCTTAGTCTCCATGATAGTCGGGATGACGGAATCGATGTCGATTTCGCTTCCATGCGCTGCCTGGTTGCGCCGCATCCAAGCGGCAGCCTCAACTTGGCCGAGTGTGATGCCGATTTCGGCGAGCATCTTTTCCGACAGAACTCCCGGCGGCGTCTGGTTCAGGTTGGATGTCACCTTGTTGGTGAGGATGGTGCTCACGGCAGGCTCAAGCCCGGCTTCGGCTATGGCCTTCAGAAGTGCGTCCTTGAGAGCTTTCCATTTGGCTTTGTCGATGATGAGGGTTCTAGCCCGCAAAATTCATAACGGTTCGCTCCCCGCGGTTTCGTCGCTGCCCCGGGCAGCATGACGGATCGCGGCGCGCGTCTTCACCAGCCGGCGCTGAGCGCCGGTGGCGGGGGCTGATTGCGATGCTTGAGGTTGCGGTGAACGGGCGCGGTCGGGGCGACATTGCCCCGGGTTTCAGATGGCCAGGCGCGGTAGCCGTTCGAGGACGAGCCGCAGGATGGCCTGGTCCGGGCAGGCGCTGGGCAGGTGCAGCATGACCCTGGTCTTCCATTCGACGACGCGGGCGGCGATCTTCAGCAATCGCAGACGCAGCGTGTCGAACTGGGCGACGCGCCAGGACGATCGCGCTGGCATCAGCCGACGCAGCGACCACAGCAGCCAGTAGGCGCCGGTGTGCAGCATCAGGCGCAACTGGTTGGCGGCGGCGCTGCAGCACGAGGTGCGGTCTGCAGCCAGGTGGGTCTTCCAGGATTTGATATGGTTCTCGGCCTGGCCGCGCCGGCAATAGAGCTCCTCGTACAGCGTGCGGGCGTTGGCGCCGGTGATGTTGGTGACGACGAAACGAG
>Ga0302156_10003772_pt1 | contig 11458 bp, 14 predicted proteins | sample I_Bog_N3_2_FD_193503 | JGI IMG/M metagenome (GOLD analysis project Ga0302156, IMG submission 193503) | Peat permafrost microbial communities from Stordalen Mire near Abisko, Sweden - I_Bog_N3_2 | ecosystem: Environmental > Terrestrial > Soil > Wetlands > Peat | place: Sweden: Abisko, Stordalen... | reverse complement strand
GTGCGAATCTGAACGCCCATGCCTTTTTATTTCGATTTACCCTAACGATCATATACTTAAGTCGGGTTGCGCGCGTAATGATGCAGACTTTTCGCGACTCAGAGGAGCGGTTGTTGGACGAGACAGCTGCGTACTCGGCGTCATGGAAGGCGAGTCGGACCTAGCCCACTGCATTCCGACCGCTCGGCTATCGCCGATTAGGTCTGACAAACGCGCAATCAGCCCGTTCGCGTCGGGGATTTGCGCAATCATCGCCTTCCGCAAATCCATGATTAGAAGGGCGCTTTCCTTCTGTTCCGATCGGTGGCTGTGAGGTCGGGAGTACCGGGGGCGGCGAATTCAATCTCGGGCTTGCGCGGCGGCCGCGTTTTTGAGCGATCGGTCGATAAGGGTCAGGATGAACAGCGCTGCCGAAATCGAGACCATGAAAATGGCCAGACCGTGGAGACCGGTGGTGTTGGCACGGTTCCCGAAGACGCTCCCGTGTCTCGCCGAATGCGGTTGACGAAATCGTCTCCGCCGTCGTCGAAACCGCTCGCACTCTCAGCGAACAGGCCGTACTACTCGAAAGTTGATGCTCGGCGGTGGAGGCTACGCCCCGAGCGCGCCCGTGAGCTTTTGGGTTCCGATCACGGACAGAAGCTGCAACCGCTCGGCGCTGGGTGAACCGGGGCTTGCCGTAAAGACGAGCAGGATCTGCTCCTGGTCGACATCCAGCAGGGTCTGACAATTGAGGTCAAGCTCACCGACCTCCGGGTGCACGAAATGCTTCTCTTCGGTATGCATGACACCCACCTCGTGGGATGCCCACAGTCGTGCGAACTCGTCGCTCACCTCGAGGAGCCCGCGGGTGATGGCGCCCGCCATCGAATCCGGACCGTACTGGGTGAAGACGTGTCGCTGCTGGGCGACAAAGACGTGGCCGAGGTGTTCGTGGTCGGCTTTCGCGTAGATGTCGCGGGTCTCCGATTCGGTGAACCAGCGATAGATGTTGGCGCGGCGCAGCCCCTCAAATCCGGTCTGGTCCCCGAGCAGCGTGACCGCCAGAGGGGTCTGCACGAGTGTCTCACCGAAGTTGTTCATGATCTGTGCCGGCGTATCGTCGAGCCGGTCAAGGACACGCATCAGCCCGGTATTGATGTGGTCGCTGCGCTGGGCCCACTTGGGCGCACCGTAACCGGCGAGCTGAAACAGGTGATCCCGCTCCGCGAGCGTCAACCGCAAGCCGCGCGCCATCGCAGCGACCATTTGCTCTGACGGCTGCGGACCACCGCTGCGCTCGAGGCGCGCGTAATAGTCGGTGGACATCCCCGAAAGGCCGGCGATCTCTTCACGCCGGAGCCCATTGGCTCGACGTCGCGCACCGCGCGCAAGCCCGACGTCTTCCGGTTGCAGTGCCTCCCGACGGACACGGATGAAGTCGGCGAAGGCTTGAAGGTCCATCTAGCGAGTATCGCGCGTTCACGCTGCGGTAGCCACGTTCTGTCATGCAGTGGATAACCGCGCACTGGTTTCCTTCGCGAATGGGGCGCCTACTTGTATCAAGGCCGCAGAGGCGGCGCCAAGAAACGGGAGATGCACGATGGCTAAATGGACAGCGGCTGATTTGCCGACCATGTCAGGTAGGACAGTGGTGGTGACCGGTGCCTCGAGCGGAATCGGGCTGATCACCGCTCGCGAGCTGGCTCGAGCCGGTGCCCGCGTGGTACTCGCGGTTCGGGATGTCGCCAAGGGCGCTGCCGTCCGCGCAGAAATGGCGGGTGACGTCGAAGTACGCGAACTCGATGTGTCCGACCTGGCCAGCGTTCGCGCGTTCGCCGCAGGCTGGGCCGGTCCGCTGGACATCCTCATCAACAACGCGGGCGTCATGGACATCCCGCTGAGCCGCACGAACGACGGGCTCGACACCCAGACGGCCACGAACTCGTTTGGTCCGTTCCTGTTGACCAACCTGCTGCTCCCCCACATCACCGATCGGATCGTCTGGGTGACCAGCCAGCTGCACCGCATGGGGCACCTGAACACCGGCGACCTCAACTGGGACTCGCGGCCATACAAGCAGATGGATGCCTACAACGACTCCAAGCTTCAGGTCGTCCTGTTTTCCCTCGAACTGCAGCGCCGTCTCGACGCTGCGGGCTCGAAGGTGCGATCTGTTCTCGCGCATCCCGGGATCGCAACCACGACGCTCGCCGCGCACTCGTCATCCAACGCGATCAACCGCTTCTCGTTCCTTCTGAACGACCCGGAGCACGGAGCGCTTCCGACGCTGTTCGCCGCCACCCAGGACCTCCCGGGCAACGCGTACGTCGGGCCGAACGGACCCGGCAGCATCAAGGGTTATCCGAAAATACGCAAGCCCGGAAAAGCCGGACTCGACACTTCAGCAGCCTCAACACTGTGGGCGGCAACGAGCGAAAAGGTAGGGATTTCAGCATGAGCGCACGCATCGAGGCAGCCGACCACGAAGACATCTTCGTTCCGCACGGACTGCCGGAACACACCGTCGACCTCGGCGAGATCACCATGAACTACGCCACCCTCGGCGACCCGAGCCTTCCGGCGCTTCTCCTCATTCCCGCACAGACGGAATCCTGGTGGGGTTACGAGGCGGCCATGCGCATCCTGTCCGAGCGGTTCCAGGTGTTCGCGGTCGACCTGCGCGGACAGGGACGCTCCACCTGGACGCCCGGCCGATACACGCTTGACGTTTTCGGTGGCGACCTGGTGCGCTTCATGGATCTCGTCATCGGCCGGCCGGCCATCGTGGCTGGGTTGTCCTCCGGCGGCACCATCTCGGCCTGGCTTTCGGCATATGCGAAGCCCGGGCAGGTGCTTGCCGCGATCTACGAGGACTCACCCCTCTTCGCCTCCGAGGCCAACCCCGCATTTGGCCAGTCCATCCGACAGGGCATCGCACCCATGTTCTCGCTCTGGTACAAGTGGCTCGGACCGCAGTGGTCGATCGGCGACTTCGCCGGGATGATCGGTGCGATGCAGAAGGAGTTGCCTCCGGCATTCCTCGCCGGCATCCAGGCGATGGCCCCGGCCGGAAGCGAAGGCCCGCAGTCCGGTCCCCCGCAGGACCTCAAAGAGTACGACCCCGAGTGGGGATGGGCATTCGTCTCCGGTTTCGCCACGGCGGCGAGTGACCACGCGACCCTGCTCGCCCAGGTGAAGGTGCCGGTGCTGTTCACGCACCACTTCCACATAGTCGACCCGGACAACGGAACGGTGGTCGGCGCAATCTCCGACCTCCAAGTCAAACGAGTCGAGGAGCTGGTGACGGCAGCCGGCAACCGCTTCACGTACAAGGCATTCCCCACGATGCCGCATTCGATGCACGGATACGCGCCCGACGTTTACGCCGCCACGGTCATCGAATGGGTCGACGGACTGCAGCTTCACAACTAATCGAAGCCGGCCGGACTCTCTCGCGCGTCCGGCCGTGCCGTCCATCCTTGAAAGGACTCTCCATGTCTGTTGTTCTCATCACCGGCGCCTCCACCGGCATCGGCGCACTCACCGCTGTCGCGGTCGCCAAGGCGGGCCACACCGTCTACGCGAGCATGCGCGACCCCGAAGGCCGGAATTCGGCGAACGCTTCACGCCTCCGGGCGTCTGCCGCGGGCAGCGACCTGCGGGTCGTCGAATTGGATGTTCAGTCGCAGGAGTCTGCCGATCGCGCGACCGCCAAGATCCTCGCCGACTCCGGTGAGCTGGACGTGGTCGTTCACAATGCCGGCCACCTGACGATCGGCTACGCCGAGGCATTTACGGCCGAGGACATCGCCCACCTCTTTGACATCAACGTGTTCGGCATGCAGCGCGTGAACCGCGCCGTGCTGCCACATCTGCGTGCCAAGGGCAGAGGCACGCTGCTGTACGTGAGCTCGACAACGGTGATCACATCGCCGCCGTTCATGGGCCCGTACGTCGCATCGAAAGCGGCATTCGATTTCCTTGCCCTGTGCACCTCGATGGAGCTCAACCCGCTCGGCATCGAAACGTCCATCGTGCTACCCGGCGCATTCACACAGGGCACCTCCCACTTTCCCAACGCCAGCAGGGCGAGTGACACCTCCGTCAACGCCGCCTACGCGGCCCTCGATCCGCTCGTCGCTCGCACCGAGGAAGCAACCGATGGACTCTTCACACCCGGCGTCGACGCGGACCCTGTCGCAGTCGCCGACGAAATCGTCCGCATCCTCGCTCTGCCATTTGGCGAGAAGCCGCTGCGCAGCGTCGTCGACTTCACCGGCGACGGAGTAGCCGAGGCGAACGACCACATCACGGCGCTTCGCAACGACTTCGTCAACCGGATGGGCTTTGCAGAACTTCTCACCGTCAACACCGCACATCACCCAACAGAAGGTCACTAATGAACATCACTGGGAACACCATCTTTATCGCCGGCGGCACGTCGGGCATCGGCCTTGGCCTCGCCCGCCGTTTTCATGACCTCGGCAACACCGTAATCATCGGCGGTCGCCGCACCGAGCTGCTCGAGCAGGTGGAGAGCGACTACCCCGGAATTCAGACCGTGGAGATCGACACCACCAGCCCGGAATCCATTGCCGCAGCTAAAGACACCGTGCTGTCGCGTTTCCCCGAGCTCAATGTGCTTGTCTGCATGGCGGGCATCATGCTCCCCGAGGATCTCCATGACCCGGCCTTCCTCGACGTTGCAGAACGTACGGTCATTACGAACCTGCTCGGCCCGATTCGGCTCATCGCCGCCTTCACGCCGCACCTGTCGGAGCAGGCGTCCTCGACGATCGTGACGGTGTCGTCCGGGCTGGCCTTCGTTCCGCTGCCCATCACGCCGACCTACAACGCGACGAAAGCTGCCATTCACGCGTTCAGTGAGATCCTTCGCGTGCAGCTGGCTGACACTCCCATTCAGATCATCGAACTCGTTCCGCCGGGCGTCCGCACCGCACTCATGAACCAGGAGGAGAGCCCCAACGCGATGCCACTCGAGGACTTCCTTGACGAAGTCATCGCGCTGCTCGAGAGCGAACCGGACGCAAAAGAGATCCTGGTCGACAACGTTAAGTTCCTTCGTCACGCGACGGCCAACGGGAAATACGACGAGGTTCTCGCGATGTTCGCGGGACCGCACAACTAACATCCGCCAGCGCGCCGCCGTAAGGATCCGAGTTCCATGACATTGCAGCAATCCGCAGACCGAGAAGAAGTGGCTCACGTCGTTCTCCTCGAGCGCAGCGGCAGGGATCGAGCGCGCTGGCAGCAGATGCACGACCAGTTCCACGAACAGTCAACGGTGAGCCTGAGCTGGTTCACCGGGAGTGGTCCGGAGTTCGTGGCCGCGTCCGAGAGGATGCACGCGGCCGGCGATCATCCACTCCATCGCCTCGGTCCGCCGGTCGTTCGCCTGCACGGCGACCGCGCCCTTGTCGAGATCTCGGCGACCATCGGAATGTCAGTCGAAGTTGACAACACGGCTGCGTTTCTGGCGTCCGATGCTCGGCTGAACTACCGGCTCGTTCGGGCCGACGGGGTGTGGGGAGTGTTCTCGATCGATGCGATCTACGAACGTGACACTCTCACCCCGTCGGTTCCGGGCGAGAGCATTCAGGTCGAGGCCGAATCGCTGCGAGGACTCCGGCCGAGCTACGCGCTACTGGCCCTCGTGTTGTCGAAGCGCGGCTATGCGGTGCGGAACGATCTGCTCGGCGACGACCTGCCGGACGATGTGCAACGGTTCTACGACGACGGAGACCAGTGGTTGGGAGCTCCTGCCGCGTGAGCGTCGGAACCCGACTGCCCGTTTTCGCGATTCCACTCGCTCACGTCCTGGGCACCGATCGCGCGAGCTAGCGCGAAGCGGGACGCGTCCTCAGTGTCGGGCGCTGCGGTGTAGGTCACGATGCGAAGGTCCGTTCCCGCAATAGTGAGTACGTCGCAATCCACCGTGATGGCACCGATGAGCGGATGCATGAACGTTTTGGCTTCCGAATGGTGTTGCGTAAGCGTCGCCTCATCCCAGAGCAGATCAAAACGAGCGTTGCCCCGGAGCCGTTCCCGAACGGAGCGGACAGCCGGATCATTGGGGTGTCGAAGCAATGCCACGCGAAGGTCCGAAACCAGGGCTCGTTCAAAACGTTCGGTGTGTTCTGCCGTCGTGATCACGGGAGGCGCCGCGCCCGTGAACTGCGCAACAATCAGGTTGTAGCTCTGGGGTGCGGGGCCGAGCAGCGCGGTCCACGCGGCGTTCGATGTCAGCAAATCCCAGCTTGCCGAGTACACCGCGAGAGCCGCATCGGCGAGCCTGATCAACAGCCGTTGCACGCTGGCGGGAATCAACGTCGAGGCGGCATCCGGCAACGAAGCGGGGAGACCCGCAGCGATGAACAACTGATCTCGTTCGGTCTCGGACAGCTGTAGCACGCGGGCGAGCGAGGCCGCCACCTGTTCGGATGGTCGCGCCGAACGGCCCTGCTCAAGGCGCACGACATAGTCCACCGACAAGCCCGCCAGCATCGCCAATTCTTCGCGACGCAGGCCGGCGGTTCGGCGACTTCCGCCCGGAAGCCCAACGGCCGCAGGGGAAAGACGGTTACGCCAGGCTCGGAGCAGGCCCGCCAGTTCGCCGTTGTTTTTCATGCATTCAGTATGCGGAACTTTCGTGACCATCAACTGGTACTGCGACTCATACGATCGCGCCCGGCGTAGTCGCAAATCGCGAGGGCGGCCGCCGCGGTGGTAACGCGGATCCTACGCAAAACGGTACCTGTGACGCCCACAGCCGCCGCCGCACACTCGAGGCATGACAAACAACGACGAATCACTCGCCCGCCTCATCAACGAAGCAGACATCCGAACAGCTATTGCCCGATTCGGGTTGGCCGCCACCCTCGGGGATGTCCATGAGCTTCGCAACCTCTGGACCGACGACGGGGTCTGGACGATCGGCGAGCCCGCGAACCATACGGCAACCGGAATCGATGACATCGCCACGATGTACGCAGGGCTGCGAGCAGGCAACGACTATTTCACCCAGTTCACCAACCCTGGCGCCATCGAACTGAATGGCGACACGGCCACCGTCCGCTCCCTGTGCCAGGAATTCGACTCAGGCCCGAACGAACGCTTTTACCGCACGATCGGGATCTGGAACGACCAGCTTCGACACACCCCTGACGGCTGGATCTTTCATTGTCGCCGCATGCTGAGTGAGGAAGGACGCTTGATCTTGGACGGCTTTCCGCCCTTCGGGCACCATGGTGACAGAACCAACGGTGTGGAATCCGCCTGGTACTTCGACGAGCCGGCAAGAGGTGCCCGTCGAGTAACAGCGCTGGGCCCACTGACGGTTCTCCCACAGAAATATCTCGCGCGTCCCTATATATACGAGCATCGGCGGCAGCCCAGTCGGATCGCCGAATAACGGCGAGATGAATGGGTCACGAGGGTCCGCCAGCCCCGCGTACGGCTGGGCACTCTGCTCTAGGGCCGCGACGGAGAGGACAGGGTCCTCTTGTTCGTGCTGGCGAATCATGGGGTTGCTCATGGTCACGTCCACCCAGGGCGACGAAAGGACGAGCGCATCGGCGCACGATCCGCCCTCGTCACGCATCCGGAGCGCCACCCCCAGGGCCAGCCCGCCCGCCAGTGCTGCCGCCGATGAGAAATACCGGGCCGGAAGCGCTGCTAAGGATCGCTTTCATTACCGCAACGGACTCATTGTGGGCAATCGGATAAGCATGTTCAGGGGCGAGGGAATAATCGATCGCCAAAGCCGCCGTCCCGGTCTCCTTCGCCAAGGTAGCGAGCCAATTCCACTGCAACTTGATGGGGCCCGTGACATAGCTTCCGCCGTGAAGGTAGACGATGCTCCCCTCCGAGCTGTCTTGCTTATCGATCCAAACGCAGCGCACGCCGGCGATGCGGTGGCGTTTGGCGTGATCAAGACGCGTCTCACCGAGACCGCAGACTACGACGCCCACATAGATGTCTCCGGTCAGCAGATCAAAGTGGAATCAGCAAGGAACTGATGGCAAGCACCGAGCAACTAATTCCATTGGGGCGTTCGGGCACGCCCCAGGAAGCCGCCGGAGCCGTCTACGTTACGTGCCTTCCCGAGTCCGATTACATCAGCGCGCAGACCATCGTTTGCCGCCGCGGATTCTTGATCTGACCCACCACCGCCGCGACGAGAGGTTATGCACGGCGTCGTTGTCAGACCTCGTCAATGCGTTCCTGCACTTCCAATGCGTGCTAGATTACAGAGTGTAAGTATATGTTGGTTAGGTAGATCAAGGAGGGTCGAGTGATGATACCCAGCAGTGCGGTAGGCACCCCGCTGCCGCCAACCTCGGCCGTGATTGAGCGGGGAAGGTTGCGGTTCTTCGCCGAGGCGATCGGCGAGACCGATCCGCTCTACACGGACCTCGAGACCGCGCGGGCCGCGGGCTATGAGGACCTGCCGGTGCCGCCGACGTTCTTATTTGGTCTCGAACTTGATGCACCCGCCCCGTTCGCCTGGCTCTTCGACTTCGGGGTGGACCTCCGCTTCATCCTCCACGGGTCGCAGCGCTTCAACTACGAGAGCCTGGCCTTCGCGGGCGACGAGTTGCTGCTTACACCGACCATCTCCAGCGTCTATGAGAAGCGTGGCGGGGCGCTCGAATTCGTGGTCGTCGACACCGTCGTCACCAGGCGGAGCGAGCGAATTGCGATGTTCACGAAAACCATCGTGGTTCGCCATCCGGAATTGGAGGCGGCCCGATGATCAACCTAGATGTCGTGACTGTCGGCACCGAGCTTCCCACCCTCACGCTGGCCCCGATCAGCCGGACGACCCTGGCGTTGTTCGCAGGGGCTTCGGGAGACCACAACCCCATCCATCTGGATCTGGATGTCGCGAAGTCCGCCGGTCTTGATGACGTCTTCGCCCAGGGCATGCTGTCGATGGCATACCTCGGGCGCCTGCTGACGAGTTGGGTTCCACAGGAGCGGATCCGCTCGTTCGACGTGCGCTTCGCCGCGATCACGCCCGTACATGGCGCGCCGACCTGCACGGGTAGGGTCACGTCGATCGAGATCATCGACAACGAGCGACTCGCAACGCTCGAGTTGACGGTAACCCTAGCCGACGGCGTTGTTACGCTCTCCGGCGGCGCCGTCATCGCAATCGATTGAATACACCGACTGAACAGAAGGAACAACACAAATGGGAACACTCGACGGCAAGGTCGCGATCGTCTCCGGCTCCGGTCGCGGAATCGGTCGTGAGATCGCGCTGAAGCTCGCTTCGGAGGGCGCGAAGGTCGTCATCAACGACCTCGACGCCGAGCCGGCCAACGAGACGCTGGCCGACATCGTCGCGGCCGGCGGAGAAGCGGTCGCCTGTATAGGCAGCGTCACGGACGCCGATTTCGGCGAACGGTTCGTAAAGACGGCCGTCGACTCTTTCGGTGGCCTCGACATCATCGTCAACAACGCGGGCTACACGTGGGACAGCGTCATTCAAAAGATGACGGATGATCAGTGGGATGCGATCCTCGACGTGCACCTAAAGGCCCCATTTCGCATCCTCCGCGCCGCCCAGCCGGTAATATCCGGTTACGCAAAGGCGGAGGGCGGTGCAGTCACGCGCAAGGTAGTGAACATCTCGTCCATCGCGGGACTCGGCGGTAACGCGGGGCAGTCGAACTACTCCACCGCGAAGGCCGGCATCGTTGGCCTGACGAAGACCCTCGCCAAGGAGTGGGGTCGCTACAACGTCACCGTGAACGCTGTGGCCTTCGGTTACATCCAGACTCGTCTCACGGCGACGGACGGCGCGGACCACATTGATGTGGCAGGCAACTCCATCAAGGTTGGAATGAGCGAGCAACTCAAAGCGATGACTGAGCAGATGATCCCGCTCGGTCGTGCCGGTACCCCGAAGGATGCCGCGGGCGCGGTGTATCTCATGTGCCTGCCCGAGTCTGACTACATCAGCGCTCAAGTCGTCATCTGCGGCGGCGGATTCTTCATCTGAGGCCATCGTGAAACGCCACCTTTTCACCGCCGAGCACGAAGCGTATCGCGCAAAGATCCGTCAATATCTCGAAGTCGAGGTAGCGCCGCGCAACGCCCAGTGGGAGCTCGATGGCATTGTCTCTCGCGACCTCTTTACTGGTCTCGGCGCGCTGGGCGCGCTGTCCTGGGGTGTGCCCAAGGAGTTCGGCGGCTCCGGTATTGACGATTTCCGTTACAACGTCGTGCTGGAAGAGGAAGCAGCACGATCCCACGTGGCCGCCGCGATAGTAGGGCCGGGGCTAGTGGCCCATATCATCCTGCCGTACTTCCTCGGCATGGCGAATGACGAGCAGAAAGCTCGCTGGTTGCCAGGAATGGTCTCGGGAAACACGATCGTTGGGATTGCGATGACGGAGCCGGGCACGGGCTCCGACTTGGCCGGCATAACCACGAGCGCGGTGCGCGACGGGGATGACTGGATCGTGAACGGTACGAAGAAGTTTATTGGCAACGGTATCAACGCCGATTTGCTACTCGTGGCAGCGAGAACCTCCGATGACCGGCACGGCGGCCTCAGCCTGCTCGTCGTCGAGACCAACTCGCCAGGATTTAGGCGGGTACGCAACCTGCAAAAGATTGGCATGCACGCCCACAACACAGCCGAACTCTCCTTCGCCGACGTGCGCGTTCCGGCCGCGAACATGCTGGGCGCCCCGGGCGACGGATTCGCTGGACTCACCCGTAACCTTGCACAGGAGCGCGTGACCTGCGCCGTGAGCGCGGTCGCAGCGGCGGTAGCGGCTCTCGAGCTCACCGTCGACTATGTGCGTGAGCGTGTCGCGTTCGGCAAGCCGATCGGAGCCTTGCAGCACACTCGGTTTGTGATCGCTGAGCTTTCAACCGAGATCGACATCGCCCAGAATTTTGTCGACCGGTGTGTGATCGCCCTCAACGACGGCGACCTTACTCCCGTCGACGCTGCGAAGGCGAAGTGGTGGACCACGGAAATGCTCGGACGCGTCGTTGATGTGGCCGTGCAGCTACACGGTGGCAACGGCTACCTCACCGAATTTCCCATTGCAAAGGCTTGGGCAGACGCCCGCGTCCAGCGCATCTATGCGGGCAGCACAGAGATCATGAAAGACCTCATCGGCCGCTCGATGGAACTCGGCTGAGCCTACACAACGGTGCCGCCTCGATTGGGCTGAGGCGGCTGACGGTCGCCCAGCCCACCACAGCGTGATGTTAGCGCTCGGCGGGGCGGTAAGCGGTGACGACCGCGGCCCCGCCCAGCCCGATGTTGTGCTGCAGCGCGACCTTCGCTCCACTCACCTGCCGCTTGTCAGCGGTTCCACGCAACTGCCAGGTCAATTCTGAACACTGGGCAAGACCAGTCGCGCCAAGCGGATGCCCCTTCGAGATCAGGCCACCCGAGGGGTTCACAACCCACTTGCCCCCATAGGTG
>Ga0302156_10003771_pt1 | contig 11459 bp, 8 predicted proteins | sample I_Bog_N3_2_FD_193503 | JGI IMG/M metagenome (GOLD analysis project Ga0302156, IMG submission 193503) | Peat permafrost microbial communities from Stordalen Mire near Abisko, Sweden - I_Bog_N3_2 | ecosystem: Environmental > Terrestrial > Soil > Wetlands > Peat | place: Sweden: Abisko, Stordalen... | reverse complement strand
CATTTTAGGCGGGCTCTTCTCCAGCCGCATCAATATGAACCTGCGCGAGAAAAACGGCTACACCTACGGCGCATTCTCCGGCTTCGGCTACTTCCGCGGCGGCGGCCCGCTCTACACCGGGGCCCAGGTCCGCACCGACGTCACCGCTCCGGCCGCGCGCGAGCTCTTCTCCGAACTCAACAACATTCACACCGTGCCGGCCACGCCCGCGGAACTCAAACTCGCCAAGGATAACGCGCTTCGCTCCCTTCCCGGCGATTTTGAAACCGTCGGCAACGAGGCCGGCCTCATGGCCCACCTGTTTGTCTACAACCTGCCCCTCGATTACTTCCAGAAGCTGCCCGCGCAGCTCGAAGCCGTCACGCCCGAGGCCGTCGCCAAGGCCGCGACGGACTACATCCACCCCGACAACCTCATCGTCGTCGCCGTCGGCGACCGCGCCAAGATCCAGGCCGATCTTGAAAAACTCAACCTCGGCCCCATCGAACTGCGCGACGAAAGCGGCGATCTGGTAAGGGCGAAGAAATAATTCGCAAAAGAACGCGAATAAATCCCAAAACATGTGCAATTTTGACCACAGTCCTCTTTTGGGAAGGTGATACGTTAACGGTATCGTCACGATTCCCCAGATCGACGATGTTCTAGCCCCACGAAGCCCCGCTCTCAAGTGCGGGGCTTACGTGTTTTTGCAGCCCTTGGGCTCCGTATTGCCCGGAACCAGCTCGAATACAAGCAAGGTGGGAATCTAGCCACACACCTTTTCAATTTGGGAGAAATCTAAAATTTCGACTTCCCAACCCCGCCGCCACGTCTTTGAATATGCCCAAGATTGACACATGTGGGAGTTCTTAAGGTCGATCTTCGGCACAGATTTCATGCCCCATCTGTACTGCCTGCGCGACCCCGCGGTGCTCTGGCTCCACGTCGTCTCCGACCTGCTCACCGGGATCTCGTATTACGCCATCCCCCTGGTCCTCTTCGAAGTAGTCCACAAGCGCAAAGAGCTGCTCTTCCGCCGCGTCGCCATCCTCTTCGTCCTTTTCATCACCGCCTGCGGCACCACCCATCTGTTGGCCATCCTCACCGTCTGGCAGCCCATGTACCGCCTCGAAGGATTGGTGAAGGCCGTTACAGCCGCCGCCTCCGTCACCACCGCCATTGTGCTCGTGCGCCTGCGCCCCGCCGTTCTCAAACTCCCCAGCGCGGCGGAGCTGGAAGCCGAAATCGAGGTCCGTATCCGCGCCGAACTCGCGGCCCACGACAAGGAAGTCCGCTTCCAGAACTTCGTCGAAAGCGTCGAGGACTACGCCATCTACGCCATCGACACGCGCGGCGTCGTCGTCACCTGGAATCTCGGCGCGGAGCGCATGAAGGGCTACACCGCCGCCGAAATCGTCGGCCAGGATTTTTCCCGGTTCTACACTCCTGCCGACCGCGCCAGGAAGATGCCGGAAGAGGCGATGCGCATCGCCAGGGAAACCGGGCACTTTGAGACGGAGGCGATCCGGGTCCGGAAGGATGGCTCCCGCTTCCTTGCCAACGTCACCATGCGCCCGCTCTTCGACTCCACCGGCGCGCTCTGCGGATTCTCCAAAGTCACCCGCGACCTCACCCAAACCCGCGCCCTCGAGGCGAGATACAAGACTCTTCTCGACGCCACACCCGACGGAATCCTCCTGGTGAATGAAGCTGGAAAGATCGAGTTCGCCAACGGCACCATGGACCGGCTCTTCGGGTATGCCCCGGACGAGTTGCTGGGAAAGGATTTTTCCATCCTGAGCCCGGAGCATCTGCGCGAAAGCCAGCGCCGAAGGCTGGAGAGCTTCTTTCGCGATCCCACCACCTTCGCCCACGACTCCAATCCCGAACTCCCCGCGCTGCGCAAGGACGGCAGCGTCTTCCCGATGGAGATCGGCTTCCGGCCACACTTCACAGTCAAAGGCATGGTTACCGTATTTTCGGTGCGCGACGTGACCGAGCGGAACCGCAGCGAAGCCCGCTTCCGCGCCGTCCTGGACGCCGCGCCCGACGGCATTGTGCTCGTCGACGAGAACGGGACGATTCAAATGGCCAACCAGCGCATGGAGGCTCTCTTCGGGTACCGGCGCGACGAACTCATCGGATGCAAGGCTTCGATGCTGACGCCGGAGCACCTGCGCGCGCTGCAAGAGCAGCGCCATCGCAGGTTCTTTCAAGATCCGGAAGGTTTTGAGATGGACCACGATCCGGAACTGTCCGGCTTACGCAAAGACGGAACCCTGTTTGCCGTGGAAGCCAACTTCCGGGCTTATCGCAGTCCGGAAGAGACACTCGCTCTGATCGCGGTCCGCGACGTGACCGCTCGCAAGAAGACTGAAACGCATTTCAGGAAATTGCTCGAGGAACTCCCCGACGCCATTGTGATCGTCAATCCCTCGGGGGCCATCACGATCGTGAATGCCCAAACGGAAAGGCTCTTCGGCTATCGCCGGGACGAAATTCTCGGCAAACCGGTCGATATGCTTGTCCCCCCCCGGACCCGCGAGGCGCAGGCGGTCTATCGCGACAGCCTCTTCGAAAACCCAACTCATCCCCGCGCCGACGCGCCTCCGGAGATCTTCGGTATGCGCAAGAATGGCGAGGAGTTTCCACTGGAGTTCACCGTCAGCCCGATGGAATCGGACGATGGGCCGTGGCTGCTCTTTGCCGTTCGCGACCTGACCGAGCGGCGCAAAGTCGAGACCCAATTCCAGCGGCTGCTGGAAGCGGCGCCAGACGCGATTCTGATCGTCGATGCCGGCGGACAAATTCGATTCCTCAACAAGCAGGCGGAAGCTCTCTACGGATATCCCCGCAACGAACTGATGGGAAAGCCCGCCGATGTGCTCCTCCCGGAGCGTATCCGCGCCGAGCGGGTCGCGAGCCGGACCAAACAATTTACCGGCGGAAACCGGCCGGCCGCCGGTTCCACCGATGAGACCTTCGGCCTGCGCAAGGATGGCAGCGAGTTTCCGATGGAGTTCAGTTTCAGCCCCCTCGAAACCGCCGACGGCCTCTCGTATCTGTTCGCCATCCGCGATATCAGCGAGCGTCTCAAGGCGGAAACACGCTTCCGCGACCTGCTGGAGGCCGCTCCCGATGCCATTCTGATCATGGGCAGCGACGCCAAAATCCAATTTGCGAATCACGAGGCGGAGCGGCTGTTCGGTTACTCCCGTGAAGAGTTTCTCGGACAGTCGATTAACCTGCTGGCGCCGGAGCGCTTCAGGGAGGAACGCGAGATCGCGCGCAAACGGTTCTTGCGCGAGCGAAAGCGAGTGCAGGTGGGCACGGACGGAAGTTATCCGGTGGTGCGCAAAGACGGGAGCGAGTTTCCAGTCGAGTTCACTCTCAATCCGTTCGAGGCCCGGGACGGGTGGGTATTTCTGCTCTCGATTCGCGACATCAGCGAGCGTCTCAAGGCGGAAACCCAATTTCGCGCCCTCATGGAGGCGGTCCCCGACGCCATTATTCTCTACAGCGCTCCAGACCGAATCGATTACGTCAATCGCAGCACGGAAAACCTCTTCGGCTACGCGCGCGAAGAGCTGTTGGGAGCTTCCCTCGACATCCTCAGTCCCGAGCGATTGCGCGATGAGCGCAGAAGAACCCGGGAGCAGGCACATCGCCAGATGGTTGGCAAATCCCTGGGCGAGAGCGGCGAATTCCTCCTCCTCCGCAAGGATGGGAGCGAATTCCTGGTCGAGTCCGCATTCAGCTCCATCGAATCTCCCAACGGCCTGGTTCTGATGATTACCATGCGCGATCTCAGCTCCCGGAAAAAATCGGAGATCCGCTTCCGCACTCTGCTGGAATCGGCGCCCGACGCCATGGTCATCGTCGACAAGGATGGCCTCATTGAACTGGCCAATCTGCAAACGGAGAGAATCTTTGGCTATTCCAGCGATCAGTTGGTTGGCCAGTCGGTGGATCTGCTGGTGCCTCAGGCCCTTCGGGACAGGCACGGCCTAGACCGGCGGGTTTTCTTTAGCGCCCCCGCCCAGCGCCAGATGGGCATCGGCCTCGATCTGTTGGCCGTGCGCCGGGATGGAACCGAATTCCCGGTTGAAATCAGCCTCAGTCCCCTCGAAGGACCCAACGGCATCTCCGTGACCGCGGCCATCCGCGACGTCACCGACCGCAAAGAGGCGGCCCGCCAGTTGGCCGAAAAGATGGCTGAATTGCGCCACTCCAACGAGGAACTGGAGCAGTTTGCCCATATCGCTTCGCACGATCTGCAGGAGCCGCTGCGCATGGTCGCCAGTTACACCCAGCTGCTCGCCAAGCGCTACAAAGGCCGTCTTGATGCCGACGCCGACGAATTCATCGCCTACGCGGTCGATGGCACCCAGCGCATGAAACGGCTGATCGAAGACCTGCTCATCTACTCCCGCGCAGGGAAGCGAGAGTCCGAAACCCGCTCCATCGAGTCGTCCCAGGCCCTCGATGAGGCCCTTGACAACCTCCATGCCGCCATCCTGGAGAGTGGCGCGCAGATTTCGTCCGACCAGCTCCCCGCGGTCGTCGCCGACCGCTCCTGGCTGGTTCAGGTCTTCCAGAATCTCGTCGGCAACGCCATCAAGTATCGCGGCGACCATCCGCCCGCCATTCACATCTTCGCTCGCAAGACCCAGACGGAGTGGATCTTCGCCGTCGCTGACAACGGCATCGGCATCGCCCCCGAGTACCACGACCGCATCTTCGTCATCTTTCAGCGCCTCCACGGCCGCGGTGAATACGAGGGCACCGGCATCGGCCTGGCCATTTGCAAACGCATCCTGCAGCAGCAGGGCGGCCGCATCTGGGTCGAGTCCGAACCCGGGCGCGGTTCAACCTTTTACTTTTCACTTCCATTGAGGTAAAGGCCCATGCAATCGCTCAGCCAGCTCACCAGGCACAATGAGGAAACAACGATGCAAGTTCTCTTAGTTGAAGACAACCCCGGCGACGTTCGGCTTACCGAAGAAGCCCTCAAGGACGCCAAAGTCCATCTCGAACTCCATGTCGTATGCGATGGAATCCAGGCCATGGAGTTTCTGCGCCGGGAAGGCCGGTTCGAGCGTGTGCCCCGCCCCGACCTGATCCTGCTCGATCTCAACCTGCCCCGCAAAGACGGCCGTCAGGTCCTCGAAGAGATCAAGTCCGATCCCGCCCTCAAGACCATCCCCGTCGTCGTCCTCACCACCTCCGCCTCGGAGATCGACATCCAGCGCACCTATCTGCTCCACGCCAACTGCTTCATCTCCAAGCCCGTCGATATGGAAGGGTTCCTCACCGTCGTGCGCTCGATCGACGAATTCTGGCTCTCCGTCGTCCGCCTGCCGGGGAGGAAAAGGCCATGAGCTCGGCTCCACTCCGCATCCTGCTCGTCGAAGACAATCCCGGAGACGCGCGCCTGCTGCGCGAGATGTTCCACTCCGAGCGCCCCGGCAGCTACCGGATTACCCATCTCACCCGGCTCACCGACGCGCTCCGCAACCTGACCCTGGGCGATGTCGATATCGTCCTGCTCGATCTCGGCCTGCCCGATGCGAACGGCCTCGACTCCGTCCGCCAGGTACGCCACATCGCCCCCGACGTTCCCCTCGTTGTCCTCACCGGTAGGGACGATGAAGAGGCGGTCGCCGAGTCCATGCTCGAAGGCGCTCAGGACTATCTCATCAAAGGCCAGGTGGAAAACCACGCCCTCCCTCGCGCCCTCCGGCACGCCATCGAGCGCTTTCGCCTGCTCCACAAACAGACCCTGACCAATGCCGAGCTGGAGAGGCGCGTCCAGGAAAAAGACATTCTCCTCAGCGAGATCCATCACCGCGTCAAGAACAGTCTGCAACTGGTCTCCAGCCTCATCGCCCTTGAAGCCGCCCGCATCCACGACCCGGCGGTCGGGGAGATGCTCCAATCCACCCAAAACCGCGTCCGCTCCATGGCCGTCATCCACCAGACGCTCTACCAGTCCAAGGATTTCGCCCGCGTCGACTTCAAAGCCTTTCTCCAATCCTTCGTGCCCACCTTGATCCAGTCCTACAGCCTCCATCCCGACAAAATCTCGCTCGAAGTGCTCACCGCCGAGGTGCAACTGCCCATCGACTCGGCCATCCCCTGCGGCCTGATCGTCAACGAGTTGATCTCCAACGCCATGAAACACGCTTTTCCCAATGGCCGCCCGGGAACCATCCGGATTGAGTTCAAACAGAAATCCGGCGAACATGCGACGCTCTCCGTCGAAGACGACGGAGTCGGCATCGCACCCGATTTCGTCTTCGAAGACTCCGCGACCCTCGGCATCCTCCTCGTGAAGACCCTTGCCGGACAGTTGGGCGGCAGTCTGACCGTGGCGCGCACCCCCCACACCTGTTTCACCCTCGATTTTCCCCTCGCCGACCAATACAGCCCGCTTTAGCCGGGCATCCGCATCCCACCGGACAAAGACATTCGACGCGGGAATCCCGCCACAAGCTGAAAATTGAATTACCAGAGTGCCGAATCGCAAAGAAATTCTGGATTAGAAATTCAAGACTCGCGCTCACTCGCCGATGAACATCCAAGAGTGGCATTCAAGGCGAATTTTCCCACATTCAGACAGTCGCGCCAGAGTTTGGATTCCAGGAGCCGCCGCACAGCCGATTGAGATTGATCTCAAGGAGTTTCTATGCAGACGTTGAACGAAGTGTTAACGAATTCTGAGCCCAATGCCGCGGTAAAGGCGGGCACTCGCGTCATGATCGTCGAAGATGAGGCCGTCGTCGCCCTCCACATTCGCCAGGAACTCATGTCTTGCGGCTACTCCGTCGTCGGAATCGCAAACTCCGGCGATCAGGCGCTCAAGATGATCAACGACATCTTTCCCGACATTGTCCTGATGGATATTCACATCCACGGCGAGATCGACGGCATCGAGACTGCCCGTAGAATTCCCCGCTACCTGCACATTCCCGTCGTCTACCTCACCGCATACTCTGAAGACACCACGCTCAAGCGCGCCAGCGACACCTACCCCTACGGCTATCTCATCAAGCCGTTCCAGGCTCGGGAGCTGCACGCCACCATCAAGATGGCCCTTGAGCGCAGCCGCGCCGACGAGGCCGTCCGTCAGAACGAAGCGATCCTTTTCCGCGCACTTTGCTCCACGCCCATCGCCGAGAGTTGACTCCATCCTGTGGAGTCTTTCGACGAATTGGAAACATGAGAGAGAATCGCGTCCGGCCCCTGCCTGCGCCTGCGGGGCTCAATACGCCTGCAGTTGGTTCAGCGGCAGCCGCACCCGGAAACACGTCTCGCCGCCTTCGGAATAGGAGCCCAGATGACCGCGGTGTTTGCGGACGATGCGCGTCGCGTTGTCCAGGCTCAACCCGAGACCCTGACCCGGCCCCTTGGTCGTAAAGAACGGCTCAAAGATCCGGTCGCGCAGTTCCAGCGGAATCCCCGGACCGTTGTCCCACACCTCGACCAGCATCATGTCTGCCTCCAGCTTGCACACCAGGCGAATTACCGCGTGCTCTCCCGGACCCTCGGCGCTCACCAGCGCGTCCAGCGCATTCTCAATCAGCGCCGTCCATACCTGGTTCAGCTCGCTCCCGTACGCGCTGATCGTCGGAAGGCTCGGTTCGTACTCCCGCACCACCGTCACCTTGCCCATGCGCGAGTGCAGCATCTGCAGCGTCGCATCGAGGCCCGCCGGCACATCCACCTCGAGAATCGGCGCGCGGTCCATGTACGAATACGTTTTGATCGCGTCGATCAAGTCGTAAATTCGCTCCGTCGAGTGCAGCACCGCCTCCGCGTAGTGCTCGGCGCGCAGAGCCGAGGCAAATTGCTCCAGCACCACATGCATCGCCTCCGGCGTCAGAAACCCCGCCAGCGGCTCCAAATCCGCCGCCTCCACGCCCAGCTCGGCCAGCTCCGGGGCAATCTGCCACCCATCGGCAACCACCTTGCCCGTCATCCACGCGGCAATCGCGTCCTCGCGCGCGGCCACATCTACCTGCTCGCGGGCGCTTGTCGCCAACGCGCGGGCGCGCACCTCCCGCTCCCAGATCTGGATCGCCGCCACCTGTTCCGCGCTCAGGCAAAGCGCCACCAACCGGTACCGTCCCTCGCTGAAGCTGCGCAGCTCCGTCAAAATCCCGCTCGCCGCCCGCTGCGCCGCCGAAGAAGGGTTGTTCAGCTCGTGCGCCAGATTCCCGGCCAGCTTGCCCAGCGCGGTCAGCTTCTCGCTCTGCTGCTCAATCCGCGTCACCTCCCGCACCCGGTCCAGCAGTGTCGAAACCACCCGCTGCCCAAAGGACGGAATTGCCAGGAGCATCTCCGGAAAAAGCGTCTTATGAATCAACAGCGCCCAGACATCGTTCGCCGCGAAACCCTGCCCGCCATAGCCCACCATGCGCGAAAAGGGAAGCAGCCCGGTCATCTGCCCGGCGCGTCCGATAAACAGCGTCATCGGCCCCGTACGCTGTCGCCGGACGTGAATCTCGCCCTTCAAGATCAGCATCATCTGCTCGGCTGGCTCACCCTCTTCAAACAGCACGTCTCCAGCCTTGGCGCGCGCTTCTTCTCCATGCATCGCCAGCCAAAGCCGTTCCTCGACCGTCAGCCCATGCAGCGGCGTAATCCGCTCCAGCGCCTCCACAATCTCATACACCGGGGAGGGCGTTTCCGGAATCAGCGTCGGTCGTAGCGTCTGCGGCATGAACAGCGGGCCTCCCGGCCACAATCTCAGTCTAATGGATGCTTGTCAACGCAAAATGAGAAACGGTGGATTTCCGTTGCGCGGGTTTCTTGTTGCGGGACGATGCGAATCCGCGTTGAGAAGCACTACGCGGATTGGGAGAAAATGGTTCTCCATCATAGAAGAATCGAACTTGATCGGAGGTTCGCCAGAATAAAATCTTGGTCATAGCTCGCCCAGACCCTAAAGTCGTCTCTTCGCGGGCCGATATAAAGGGATAGAAGGAGTTTACCCAATGAGCCTTTCCGTTCTCGGCGCACCGCCCTCGATTTCACAAGCCACCGAACTCTCCAAGCCGTCCACACCCGCGCCGGCCCAGGCCCCCGCCGCATCCGCTTCGCAGGACACCGTCACCATCAGCCCCGCCGCCCATGCCGCCCACGCCGCCTCTTCCGGCGACGTCGACCGCGACGGCGATAGCCACTAAGCCGAAATCCCGAACCCAACTCCATGGCGTTCGGCAGATAGCTCCGATCAACCGAGAGAGCCTCCGCCTGAAGGAAACTCATCCTTCAAGCGGAGGCTCTTACTTGATTGAAGCGACCACGAGCGCTCGACCGGCGCCCGGCTCACCCATTTGCTTTCTCCTCAAGCAACCACAACACTGGGTGCCCTACCCTCCGCCGGTTTTGCGAAGGATGGGAATCACAGATGCCAGCCATCAAATTCGTGCGAAGCACGAACCCCGACCGCTCCAGAGCGGGCCGCCCACCGTCAGCCAGCCACAAACGCAGGGCGCCCTATCCTTCCTCCGATGTTGGAGAATGGCAGAATACCCACAATCCGGCCCACACCCACCCCTGAAGCCCACCCCGTCAAGCCCACGAATTCCAGCACCACCGTTAAACCCAACAAAACAAGCCACGAACGCCGACCAGGATTCGGGCCAACCCTGCCCGTAACTATTCCTCAAAAGCGCACAATGGAAGAAACCGCCCGAAGAGCATGTTCCATGGAAGAAAACATCCGAAAAATCATTGACGCCGCCAAAGAATCGCCGGCGGTGGCCGAACGCTCCGGCGGCCGCCTGCTCCACGTTTCTCACGCATCCACCCCCCCCTTTCGACAAAAACAAAGGAGATAGCTGGTTTCGCCAGGGAATGCCGTCATCACACGTCGCAGCGCTCTCAAACAACAAAACGGCCCTCCGGATTCGCTCCGAAGGGCCGTCGGTCGTTTTTGAAAGCTGATTACCGGCTCTTCGCCACTTCCTCCACCGTAACCGGATCGAGGAACGGCATGCTCGCCCGCAGCGTCTTCCCGATAATCTCGATCGGATGCGCAGCCTCGGCATCCCTAAACGCCTGGAACTCCTTCCGTCCACCGTTCTGGTCGGCCAGGAACCGCTTGGCGAAGGTCCCGTCCTGAATGTCGGTCAGAATGGCCTTCATCGCCTTTTTGCTCTCGTCGTTGATCACGCGCGGGCCGCTTACGTAGTCGCCCCATTCAGCGGTATCCGAAATGCTGTAGCGCATGTACGCCAGACCGCCGCGGTAGATCAGGTCCACAATCAGCTTCAGCTCGTGCAGCACTTCAAAGTAGGCGCTCTCCGGCTGGTAACCAGCTTCCACCAGCGTCTCAAACCCAGCCTTGATCAGATGGCTCACCCCGCCGCACAGCACGGCCTGTTCGCCGAAGAGGTCAGTCTCAGTCTCCTCGGTAAACGTCGTCTCCAGCACTCCCGCGCGGGTGCACCCAATCCCCTTCAGGTAGCTGAGCGTGAGCGCATGAGCCGTCCCGGTCGGATTCTGATGCACCGCGATCAGCCCCGGAACGCCGCCTCCCTCGGTGAAGACCTCGCGCACCCGGTGCCCCGGAGCCTTCGGCGCAGCCATCGCCACATCAATCCCCGGCGCGGGAACGATGCAGTCGTAGCGGATGTTGAACCCGTGCGCAAACAGCAGCAGCTTGCCGTCAGCCAGGTTGGGCGCAATCTCCGCCGCGTAGAGCTTCGCCTGCGTCTGGTCCGGCACCAGAATCATCACCACGTCGGCCCACTTGGTCACCTCGGCCACGGTACCCGTTTCCAGGCCCACCTTCTGCGCTTTGGCAATGGATTTGGAGCCGGCGGCCAGGCCAACCCGCACCTCCACCCCCGAATCCTTCAGGTTGAGTGCATGCGCGTGGCCCTGCGAGCCATAGCCGATGATCGCCACCTTCTTCGCCTGAATCAGGGAAAGGTCGGCGTCGTGGTCATAGTAAGTCTTTGCCATTGTCTTCTCGTTTTCCTTGGGTTTTCTTGAATTGTCATGGAGTGTGCAACTAAATTCGTCTTCTCGCGGCTATTCCGGCTCAACAGCCACCTGATCGTCAAAAGCCTCCACCGGCGAATGCACCGGCGCCGAAGTCTCTCCCGCGCCCATAGCATTCAGCACCCGGCTGCTATGCTGCCCGCGCCGCATGGTCATCTTCCCGCTGCGGCAGACCTCCAGCACGCGGTTCTCGTTCTCGTTCAGCACCTGGATCAGCCCCTCGATCTTGCTCTCTACGCCAGTAATCTCGATCATCAGCGACTCCGGCGCCAGATCCACAATGCGCGCCCGAAACACCTCCGCCAGCTCAAATACGGTGGAGCGGGTGGAGGAAGTGGCTGCGACCTTGATCAGCGCCAGTTCGCGCGTCACCGCCGGCGCCTTGCCAATGTCGTCCACCTCAATCACAACTTCCAGTTTATACAGGCTGGCGCGGATGCGGTTCCCAGCCTCGTCCGAAGCCT
>Ga0302156_10003768_pt1 | contig 11462 bp, 7 predicted proteins | sample I_Bog_N3_2_FD_193503 | JGI IMG/M metagenome (GOLD analysis project Ga0302156, IMG submission 193503) | Peat permafrost microbial communities from Stordalen Mire near Abisko, Sweden - I_Bog_N3_2 | ecosystem: Environmental > Terrestrial > Soil > Wetlands > Peat | place: Sweden: Abisko, Stordalen... | reverse complement strand
GACTTGCCACGGAAAAGAAAAGCAGCTCGTTCGTCAAGCTCAAGGGTTCATTGATAACTAGTATGTGGTTGCTGTCAGCCCCCCAGTGAAGCTCGGCGTCTCTCGCTAGTATGAAGAGCGGCCAAGAACCAGTACCGCCGCATTTATGGAGGGTCACCGGCGTTCGATTCCCGTCCGCGTCAAAAACGGGATGCACCTCTACCACCCACGCATGATCTGGAGCAACGACCTTCGCCGACTCACTCCAATGCAGTTGGGCATGATATTTCGGACCTCCAGAGCACTGTGCTGAGGCAGTTCCGGCTGATAGTAGCAGCGAGATTCCGAAGATTATGTATGTCTTCATGGGGCCACCGTGAACCCGGCTGGGCAGCTCGCACCACAGCTTTTCGGGAAGCTGATCGTTGTGCTCATAGTTCGCAGACCGAATTGCCTACCAGCCTTCACTGTCGGAAACCTGTAGAGATCGAACGCGATTCCTGATCTCCCCTGGATGTTAGCGTCCCCGTAATCTGACACCGAAAGTGGACCTTTCGGGCCTCCGTATTGGGAAATCAACCCCTGATTGCTTGGAGTGATTAAAATCTGTGTCCCAAGACCTCGCATCTGGCTTCTGCTCAGCCCGAGGAAGCCATCCTGAACAGCTACCGTTCCGAAAGCGCCCCCTGCGATAGACCCTCCAGCTTGGGCAGGATACTTGGAATATAGTGCCCCGCTATGGCCCGTATACTTCGCTTGATTTCCGCCAACGCCAGAAAATATTGCCGATCCCGTGCAGGTAGTCCTAGTGTTGGCCGTCGCAGAAACGATCATTGACGACGGACCGCCCGCAGCCACCGTAAATGGGGAAGTAGCTATTGTTTCAGACAGCGTAACTGTATACCCTCCACCATCCGGCGTCAGCCCCGTCGGATCCACCTGGTTGACCGGATCGTTTCCCGCGTAGGCGTAAAGGTTAAATCCGCCGCTGAACCCGGAGGGATCGGCCTGCAAGAACCGCCCCAGCGCCGGCGAGTAGAATCGCGCAGGCATGGTATAGAGGCCGGTCTCGCTGTCATAGCGGTAGCCAGCGTACTGGTAGGCCAGCCATGTGCCGCTCTGCGGCGCGCCGTAGTCCGAGTAGGTATAGCTCTCGGCGGGGCCGCTTGAGCCCGGCACGGTCAGCGCCACCGTCGAGTCCTTCATGTCGTGGTGTACGTAGACGATCTCTTCGCTCCCATCCCCTCCGGCTGGCACGACCGCTGCCAGCGGCAGACCGCCCGCACCGCGCACCGTGAGCCGCCAGGTCGCCGAGGTTTCATAGTAGTCGGCGATCTCCTCACCCCCGGCCAGCACGAAGTCGGTAGCCACTGGCATGACCGTGTTGACAACCACCACCTTCTGTTTACGCTCGCCGAGTGGATCGTAGAGATAGGTGCTCGTACCCCACGCCGCGTTCTGGGCCGCGAAAATCAACAGAAAAATGGGAACCGAGTGCAGGAATGGCCCCGCAATTGCCCCCCCCCAATTGACCCAAGAGCTTGCGCATGGGTGCGGTCCTTTCAGGTGAAAGTGTAAGCGAATGGGCTGACTTCCGGCCCTGGGATGAGAAGTGAGTCTGCATCCAGTGTGACGTATCGCCGCCGGAAGACAAGTTACGAAATTACCGTGGACCTCGGCAATTTGATTCGGCGCGCGAGCTGCATCCAGGGAAGGGAGAAGGCGATCGACGAGCTGGATTCAATGGGCCAGAATTGTCTCGTTGCCCAGGATGCGATAGAGCGTGGAGCGGCTGATGCACAGTTGGCGGGCGGCGCGTAGCTTGTTGCCGCGGTTCAGGTCGAGCACATATTGAACGTGATGGCGGATCACCGCATCGAGAGACAGGTTGTCGGTTCGGCTGGCGGGCTGCAAATCCATTGACGCCTCCTGGCTGGTGGGCAAGGAGAGGTCGTCGGCGCGGATGACGCCGTTCACTGCTTCGAGCAGCGCGGTTTCAAGCACTGAAGACAGCTCGCGCACATTTCCCGGCCAGTTATGTTGCAGGAGGCGTGCAAGCGCGCCAGGCCCCAGCATGACGGGTCGCTGCTGATAGCGGTTGCAGATGCGCTCAAGCAGGTGTTGGGCTAGCGGGGCGATATCTTCGCGTCGCTGGCGCAGCGGGGGAATGGCGAAGCGGACGGCGGAGAGCCGGAAGGCCAGGTCGGGCAGAAGGAGTCCCTGGCCGACCATCTGGCGCAAGGGGGTTTGCGAGGAAGCCAAAACGACGGCGCGCCCCGGCGGACGGTCTTGAAGGGCCTTGAGAACGCCCAGCAGCAGCCCCTGGCCTGGAGGGGCCAGCAAGTCCACTCGATCGAGATAGGTAAAGCCCCCCAGCGTAGCCGGATCGGCGTCGCTGACCAGCCACTCACGGGCATCGCGCCGCTGGAAGCTGGACCCAGCCAACGGTGAGCGGCTAAAAAGATAGCGCGCCAGAGTCTGTTTGCCGGTGCCGTGTTCGCCCTCAATGGCGGCCAACTGCAGGTGAGGCGCGGTCATCTCTGCCTGCATCAGCAGCTTGTGCCAGGCCGCGCTTACCCCAACTACCTGCGTCGAGATGGTGGAGTCGACCTCGACAAGCGTGAGGCCAGATATGGAGGGCTGCGGCTGGAAGGATTGGGGCTGGAATTGAGCGACGCTCTGCATGGGTCTCAACGTGCCTCGCCTCCGTGGCCCATACCGGCAGTACCGGGCCAACAGAGGTCTTATCGGCGCTACCCCAAAAAACATGAACCGGAGAGATTGGCGCGTCTCTCCGGTGCAGGGTGCAATCCTCTATGTTTTGTGGGCATTCGCGTTCGTGCTAGCGAAAGCGTTTCGAAGGCTCGTCGGAAAATATCTCGCCGTCGCGGATATGCACGACGCGATGGGCGTATTCGGCGATGTCCGGCTCGTGGGTTACCAGCACGATGGTGTTGCCATTGGCGTGCAACGTATCAAACAGCGCCATGATTTCAAGGCCGGTCTTTGAGTCCAGGTTGCCGGTGGGCTCGTCGGCCAGGATGATCGAAGGCCGGTTGACAAGCGCCCTGGCGATGGCCACGCGCTGGCGCTGGCCGCCGGAGAGCTCGTTAGGCTTGTGATACATGCGCGATTCCAGGCCCACGTCGGTGAGCGATTCCTTGGCGCGGGCGATGCGCGCCGCCGCCGGGGTGCCGTTATAGATCAGCGGCAACTCGACGTTGTGGAGCGAAGAGGCCCTGGCCAGCAGGTTGAAGGTTTGAAAGACAAAGCCGATCTCTTTGTTGCGGATGCGCGCCAACTGGTCGTCGTCCAGTTCGCTGACCAACTGCCCGTTGAGCCAATAACGGCCCTTGGAGGGCGTATCCAGGCAGCCGATGAGGTTCATCAGCGTAGACTTACCCGACCCCGATGGGCCCATGATGGCCACGTATTCGTTGTGCTTGATGCGCATCGAAACCCCGCGCAGCGCTTGCACCTGCTGTTCGGAGCCCATATCGTAAGTGCGCCACAGATCCTCGACGACAATGACGTCGCCTTGCGGCCTGGCCGCCGGTTGCACAACTGCTTCGCTGCGAATGCTCTCGAGAACCATCCGAATCTCATCCTTTGCGTGTTGGTAAACTTTTTGACGATCTGCAGCCCTTAAGAGTTGCCGCCCGAGGTTGATACGACTGGCTTGGCAGTGTCCCGCTTCACAAGCGCGTTGCTCTTCAAGGCGCGCATGGTCTTGAAGGGGCCGGTTACGATCTCCTGGCCCTCGGTCAGGCCGGTCAGCACCTCGATGTCGGTGGCACCGGTGATGCCGGTAGTGACAGGGACGAACTTGGCCCGCAGCTTGCCTTTTGCGTCCTTATCGACCACAAAGACGCCCTGCACCGAGGCGGTCTTGGCCGTGGATGAGGATGAGCTGGATGCGGCTTCTACGCCGCCCTGACTCTTGGGGTTATCGCTGGCCGGATCGTGCATGGTCAGCGCCTGGATGGGCAGAGAGAGCACGCTCGTTTTGTGCGCCGTGGTTATTTTTGCAGTGGTGGAGAGTCCGGGGCGCAGATCGTTTGAAGGCGTGTCCAGAGTAACCACAACTTTGAAGTCCTTGGCCTCTTCGGTGCCGGTTGTCGATTGCGAGGTGGCGATGCCGGTCGAGCGCAAGAGCGCCTGGTCGCCCACCAGGGTGACATGTCCCTTGAAGACCTTGCCGGGCAGCGCATCCACGGTGACCTCGGCCGGCTGACCAAGCTGAATGTTGACGATGTCGGTCTCGTCCACCTTGACCTCGGCGGTAACGATGCTCATGTCGGCGAGGGTCATGAGGGTCGAGCCTTCGGCGTTCTGAATTCCTTCCACCACGGTTTCCCCCTCACGAATGGGCTCGTTGGTCACGATGCCGTCAAACGGGGCGATGGCGATGGTTCTGTCGAGCAGATCCTGGTTGAAAGTAAGGCTGGCTACCTGCGTTCCCAGGTGACCTCGGGCTGAATCGGTCTGCGCCTTGGCCTGGTTGAGGCCTGCGACGGCCTGGGCGACGGAAGCAACGTCGGTATCATAGGCGGCCTTCTTGGCGTCGAAATCCTGCTTCGCCATGATGCCAGCCTTGTAGAGCCCCTGCGCGCGATCCCAATCGAGGCGCTTCTGCTCCAAATCGGCCTTGGCGTGTTCGACGTTGGCCTCGGCGGTCTTCTCCGCCGCTACATACGAGGCAATGTCGGTCTTGGCTGCAGCGATGGCTGCCTGCTGTCCGGCAACGTTCGCCTCCTGCTGCACGTGCTCAATGGTGGCAACTGTTTCGCCCTTCTTCACCATGTCACCCTCTTTTACATAAAGGTGGGTAACGCGGCCCATAGCGGTAGCGCCCAGGTTGACGTAGGTTTTGGCCTTGATCTGGCCGGTGCCGCTGACCACCGTGGCCAAATCCTGCTTCACAAGCTTGGCGGTCAAAACTTTGGTATAGCCCGACTGCTGCTTATATACGAAGACGCCCACCAGTACGGAGGCCACAACTACGATGAGGACAATCAAGAGGATCTTTTTCATGTGCGGTCTTGGCTCCAAACCTCTCCAGATTCAGTGTACGCAATTGTTCCGGGCAAGGTTCCCGAATGCCAATCGATTTACATCCGCCGTTTGGCTTCAAGCCCGCCACCAGCCGGTAAAACCCGGGCCGCGCGGCCGGTGCGCTGTGCGGCCCGATAACCGCAGAAGGTTGCGGCGCAACGATGCCGTCTGCTTTTTGGACGGCTGAACTCTCCATTGAGTCTCAGAAGCTGCCGGCGGGCCAAACTCCTGGGACTTCGCACTCAATTCCACTGCCATTCTGGCAGGAGGATCATCAAGGTTTGCTCAAATTGCGCTGTATCTTATGAGCGAAATCACTGTACTCGCTTCCTATTCGGTATTTGCACGGAATCTCAGCACGAGGCTCATCCTCATGCCGCGCTTGGGTATAGTTGTAGGTGGGCGAGGGAGACGTCCCACATGATCTCAACCCCGATCTCATGAGGAAGAGGCCCAAGGTCGAGCACCTCTTTTGGCCGATGTTAGTATGTCTGGCTTGCGCCTGCCCAACTCAGGTCATAGCCAAGACGCCTCAGCCTGCTGCCCCGGCAGTGCTCGACCGTGTGGTCGCGGTCGTCAACAACCAGGCCATCCTCAACAGCGACCTCGACGATGAGATCCGCCTCTCTGTTCTCGACCCTGGCCGCGCCGGCCTTGCCGTTCTTACCCGGAAGACCGCTCTTGAGCAGTTGATTGGCCGCACGCTCATCCAGCAGCAGATTCGCGAAGAAGATGTGCTGGCCGCCGATCCCTCGCAGGCCGAGGTAGACGCTCGCCTGGCTGAGATCCGCAAGGAGATTCCCGCTTGTGTCCGCCAGAATTGCGCTTCGGACGCCGGGTGGAAGGCATTCCTGTCGGCACACGGCCTGACCCAGGAGCGCGTCCAGGCCTACATGCGCTACCGGGTTGAGATCCTGCGCTTCATTGAGCAGCGCTTCCGCCAGGGCATTCGCATCTCGCCGCAGGAGATCGAGACCTACTACCGCGGTACTCTGCTCCCCCAATACGCCAAAGGCGAGGCGACTCCGGCGCTCGACCAAGTCTCTCCCCGGATTGAAGAAATCCTCCTCCAGCAGCAAGTAAATGTCCTCTTCGACGGCTGGCTCGCAAACCTTCGCAAGCAGGGTGAAGTCGAGGTACTTGACCCCGCGCTGGAATCGCCTGAAACCCAGTCCGTTTCCCCAGGCGCTGGCGCGGCGCTAGAGGGCGCCCCGCCGCCCGCTTCGACGCCGGAATGGAAGAGCGATCCACTGGACGTTGTCCGCCCTGGCCCAGGGAAGGGAAGCCAATGAGCGATCCCGAGACCACGCTTCCTGGCGCCCATCGACCGTCTCAGCCCCCCAAGCGAAGCCGCCTGCGGCGCTTCTTTCTGCGTCACCTCCCTCTTACAATCGCCGCCTCTGCGGTCCTGTTGTCAGTTGCCGCCGTTTGCCTCTACTTTTGGGCCAGTTCTGCCCAATTCGAAAGGCTTGCCAGAAGGCGGCTGGTGGCGGCGATCGAAGAGTCCACCGGCGGGCGCGTCGAGATCGCCTCGTTTCACTGGCATCTGCTGAGTCTCGATGCCGAAGCGGGCGGATTGACAATTCACGGCCGCGAAGCCCCTGGCGAGGCACCCTACGCCCTGATCGAACACCTACGGGCAAGAATCAGTGTGCTGAGCTTTTTCTGGAGCCCCCGCGTTCTTCTCCGCGATCTTGAGATTTCTCGCCCCGCGTGCCACCTCATCGTCTATCGCGACGGCTCGACCAATCAGCCCCGGCCTCGCAAGCCCGCGAATACCGGCAAATCCGCGCTCGACATCTTCTTCGACCTGCAGGCCGGCCACATTTCAGTCCAGCAGGGGGTTTTCCACTATGAAAACCGCGCCGCCGCCTTCGACTTCCAGGACCGATTCATTCCCCTCGACTTCGACGCCAGCGACGTCTCCCTGCTCGTCAGCTATCTTCCCCCGGTTCCTAGCGGTTCCGCAACGGTCCGGGGGCAGCCGGAAACCTTCCGCATCGAGGCCGGAGCAACTGGCTTGAGCCTCGCGCGAGGCAAGTCGCAGCCGGTGCAGGGGCGCTTCCAGGCCTCCCTTGACCTGACACGATCATCGGCCCTTCTCCATACCCTTCGCATCACATCGATAGACCAGGTGGGCAGCGGCCATGCCCTTGAAGTCTCAGGATCCCTCGACGACTTTGCCCACCCCAGCTGGGTAGCCAAGACCATTGGCGATCTCGACATGAAGCTTCTGAATCCGGTCTTCGGCTATCCTTTTGCACCGGAGGGCATCGCTCACCTTGACCTCAAGGCCGCAGGCAGAGAGAGTGAATTCCGGACCGATGGCAGCATTCATATCGACGGAGCCTCCTACATCGGAACTGGAGTCGTCGCCACGGGCTTCCGGTTTGATGCCCACGTCCATGCCGACCCCAAGCAGTTGCTGGTCACTTCGATTGTTGCGCGTCTTCGCCAGGGCGGACAAATGGAAGGCGAGGTTGCGCTTTCCCCTTGGTTGCCGCCCATTCCCGGAGCCACAACCGTGCAGCCTGCAAGCGCCAAGGGCGGAAGAACTCGCGGCGCCCGCAAGCAGGCATCCATTCCCGCAGCTCCGCTCCATCCCGCCCCTATTGTCATTCCGATGAACGGCAAGGTTACGGCCCAATTCAAAGATGTGTCGCTCGACACGCTGCTCGCCATGGTGGGATCGCCGCCTTTTCAGCGGCTTGGACTGGATGCCCGCGTCAGCGGACCGGCCACGGCAATCTGGTCCAACGGCGACACTCAGACGCTTGTCGTGGGCGCGACATTCACCCTCAGCCCATCTGCGCTCACAGTGCCAAATGAAGCGCCAGTCACCGGCGCGATCGACGCGACCTATACGCAGCGCGACGGCGCAGTGGCGCTGCGCAGGCTTGAACTGCAAATGCCCGCCAGCGAGTTGGAGGCGCATGGCCATCTGGGGGCTTATCCGCTCACCAGCCCCTCAGCGCTTGCCGTGGACCTGCATTCCCGCAACCTCTGGGAGTTCGATGCCGCGCTCCGCGACCTGGGCTTGAACCGCTATGGAAAGACGGGAGTCGCAGCCCTGCCCGTCACTCTGGCCGGACAAGGCGACTTTCACGGATTGTGGACCGGCTCGCTGGCCGACCCGCACATCGCAGGCACGCTCAAAGCTACGCAACTGGCCGTCGAGTTGCTGCCCGTCGAGCCCGTAGTGAAAGGCAAGACTGTCCCGCCGCAGGCCACCCAGCCCAGATTCGTTGCCTGGGATACAGTCGAAGCTACTGGAAGCTACGCGGCAGACCGAATAGATATCTCGCGCGGCCTTCTCCGGCGCGGAAAGGCCGAAATTGCACTTGATGGAACGCTGGAAGCCGCGCCCGGCCGGGAGCGCGCTCCGGAATTCGATGTCAACTCTATGCTGCACATGCACCTGCGCGCCGCCAAGGTGGGCCTCGACGACCTGACCCCATTCACCGGACCGAATCCTTTCACCGGCATGATGGATGCGCAACTTCAGGTCGATGGGCCAGTTCGCGCCCTTGGCGGGTCTGGATGGGTCGACCTGGATGGCGGCGCGGCCTTCGGAGAACCGATAGACCGTCTCCGTGCCCAGGGAGCCATGACCAACGACCGGCTCCAGCTCTCCTCGGTCGCAGTCAGCTTTTCAGCCGGCACGCTCGCAGCCACGGGAAGCTACGATCTCAAATCCCGCCGCTTTCAGGTCGACGCCAAGGGCTCGGGAATCGACGTGGCAAGAATCGAGAGTCTGCGCCGTCAGGGAATCGACGTCGGAGGCAAGCTGGGGTTTTCCATTCTCGGATCGGGCACGCTCGACGATCCACGCCTGGAGATCCGCTCGACGATCAGCCCGCTATCCCTCGCCGGAGAATCGCTCGGCGGCCTGGACCTTGTGGCCCACACACTTGATCGAACGGTCACATACAACGCAACCACTCGTCTAGAGGGCGCTGAAGTCAACCTTCATGGCCAAACAGCCCTCAACGGAGACAACGCCACACAAGCGGAACTTGTATTCTCCCGCTTCAACATCGATGCCCTGCTGAAAATGGCACACGTGCAAGGCCTCACGGGTCAGTCCGCGCTGGCCGGCACAGTGATCGTCGAGGGACCTTTGGCGCGTCCCGAGCAGCTTCGTGGCGAAGCCCGCCTCGATAGTTTGGCGGTTACAGTTGCCGGAGTACACCTTGCGAGTCAGGGAGGCGTCCACGCTACTCTGGCAAATGCCCGCGTGAATCTTGACCCCCTGCACGTGACCGGTGAAGAGACCGACATCCACGCTCAGGGCAGCCTGTCTCTCAAAGACAAGCGGCAACTGGACTTTGCCGCCAGCGGGTCCATCAACCTCAAATTGGCCGAGACCCTTGATCCAGACCTGACCGCAAGCGGCACCACAACCTTCCAGGTCGAAGCCCACGGCCCGTTGAAGAATCCAGGGCTGCAAGGCCGCATCGACTTCCAGAATGGTTCGCTTTCACTGGAAGACATTCCCAACGGCCTCAGCCAGTTGCACGGCTCGCTCGAATTCAACCAGAACCGCCTCGAGGTCAAGTCGCTGACTGCCATGAGCGGCGGCGGCTTGCTCAGCGTGGCCGGTTTCCTGGCCTATGAACACGGCATCTACGCCGACCTCTCAGTCATGGGCAAGGGCATACGCATCCGCTATCCGCCCGGCGTAAGTTCCCTTGCAGACGCCACTCTGCGCTTGCAAGGCTCACAGAACAATCTGCTGCTCGCGGGCGACGTGCTGGTCACTCGTTTCTCGGTCAGCCCCGACCTGGATATAGCCGCCCTGACAGCGCAAGCGAACGCAGTCCAGACGATTGCGCCGCCCGACGCGCCCTCAAACCACATTCGCCTCGATGTGCATGTTGCCTCCTCGCCTCAGTTGAACTTCCAGAATGCCTACGCCAAACTGGCCGGCAACGTCGACCTGCGCCTGCGCGGCACCGTGGCCTCTCCCTCGCTGCTGGGCCGCGTCTCCATCACGGAAGGCAGCGCCATGATTGCCGGTACCCGATACGAGCTTCAACGCGGAGATATCTTCTTTACCAACCCGGTCCGAATTGAGCCCTCCATCGATTTGAACGCGACAGCGCGCGTCGAAGACTATGACATTACCCTCGGCCTGCATGGAACCCTCCAGAATCCGACCGTCACATGGCGCAGCGACCCACCTCTACCCGAGGCAGACGTAGTTGCCCTGCTCGCCCTGGGCCGCACCGGAAGCCAGCAGCGCCTCTACACCCAGCAGCAGGAACAGTCCCTGGCTAATCCCACTACCGACGCCCTGCTCGGCGGGGCCCTGAATGCCACCGTAAGCAGCCGCGTCCAGAAGCTCTTTGGCGCCGGTTCGGTCAAAGTTGACCCCAACTACCTTGGCGCCCTGGGCAATTCCACTTCGCGGATCATCGTCGAGGAGCAGTTGGGCCGGAATCTGACGCTCACTTATGCCACCAACGTCAACACCACGGGCCAGCAGTTGATCCAGGCCGAGGTCGCCGTCAATCGCCACGTCTCCTTGCTCGTTGCCCGCGACGAATCCGGCGTTTTTTCGGTGGTCCTCAAAGCCACTCGCCGGTATCGGTAGCCGGCTGCTCCTGAAAAAGCCACCTTCAGGATCGACTGGCTATATTCAAAACGACATTCGAAGGAGATGTGGTTTCGATCGTGCGCGAACGGCACTGGGAACTGACGGGTGCGGCTTCGATATGTCCAGCGGAATGGAAGCATTGTCGAACGGCGGAGCCAGACTGATATCTATCTTTTCAAAAGGGTTGCACAGGTTCCAATCCCCAAGTCCCTCACTCACGGTAATCTTAAAGGCAACGTGAATAGGGACAACAACCAAACCGGTGCTGCGCACTCCCCTGCTTTGGACCAGTCTCCCGCTGAGCTGACGCCGTTTATGCGGCAGTGGACGGCGGCGAAGCGGGAGAATCCGGATGCGCTGCTGTTTTTCAGGATGGGGGATTTCTACGAGCTGTTCTACGACGATGCGGTGTCGGTAAGCCGCGAGTTGCAGTTGACGCTGACGGCGCGGGACCGGGAGCGCTTGCAGCCGATGTGCGGGGTTCCCTATCACGCTGTGGAGAGCTACCTGACGCGGCTGCTGCGCATGGGCTATCGCATCGCGATCTGCGACCAGATGGAAGACCCCAAGCTCACAAAGAAGATTGTGCGGCGCGAGGTGACTCGTGTTTTGACGCCGGGGACGGCCCTGGATGCCGCGCTGGGACAGGAGCAGAACAATTTTTTGGCGGCGTTGTTTGAGTCGGGGTCGGGGAAAGAGCCAGTCTGCGCTGTGGCGCTGCTGGACGTTTCCACGGGGGAGTTTCGGACGGCGGAGTTTTCGGGAGCGGCGGCACGGCAGCAAGCGGTGGACGAGATTGTGAAGGCGGGGCCGAGCGAGGTGCTGCTGG
>Ga0302156_10003764_pt1 | contig 11466 bp, 8 predicted proteins | sample I_Bog_N3_2_FD_193503 | JGI IMG/M metagenome (GOLD analysis project Ga0302156, IMG submission 193503) | Peat permafrost microbial communities from Stordalen Mire near Abisko, Sweden - I_Bog_N3_2 | ecosystem: Environmental > Terrestrial > Soil > Wetlands > Peat | place: Sweden: Abisko, Stordalen... | reverse complement strand
TCGTGTTGTTGGCGATGGCGACGAGTTCGTCGCACATCTCGTCGTAGATCGTCTCATGGACATAGAGACGCTTGATCGCCACGCAAACCTGGCCGCTGTTGCGGAATGCGGCGTCGAATACGCTGGTGGCGATCTTCTTGGGATCGACGTCGTCGAGGACGATTGCGGCATCATTGCCGCCGAGTTCGAGCGTGATGCGCTTGACCGTGTCCGCCGCGCTCGCCATCACCTTCTTGCCGGTTCCCGTGGAACCCGTGAACGTGATCTTACGAACGTCGGGGTGGCGCGTGAGCGCGCCGCCGAGATCATTGGCGTCGGCAATGACGTTGAGCACACCCGGCGGCAGCAAATCCGCCACCAATTCGGCAAAACGCAATGTCGCGAGCTGGGTGGTCGCGGCCGGCTTCAGGACGCCTGTGTTTCCGGCGACAAGCGCCAGCGGCAGCTTGAATCCGGCGATCGCCAACGGATTCGAGCGCCCGCATCGGAAGTTCGAGCGAGCCCAGGATACGGACAAACGTCGCCATACCCATCGCTTCGCGCTTGGATTCGGACAGGGTCTTGCCTTGTTCGCCGGTCAGAATACGCGCCAGTTCATCCGCGTTGGCTTCGAGCGTTTCGGCGATCTTCAACATCGCCGCGCGACGTTCCGCAACGGGTTGAGCCGCCCAGCCGGGAAAGGCGGCCTTGGCGGCGGCCACGGCTTCGTCGAGCTGCCTCTCGGACGCTCGCGAGCATTGCGCGATCACCTCCTCCGTCGCCGGATTGAGCACCGGCATCCGCAAGTCGCCGTCCATCATTTTGCCGTTGATGAGTAATCTGTATTCTTGCTTATTTCCTCCCACGCCTCTCGCTGCGGCTTCACCGGCCGGTTTCGAGATCCATCCTTCGCCTGTTGGAAACCCAGCAACGCCAAACCGCTCCAGGAGCCGAGGAAATATGAGCGTCTCCGAGAGCCTGTCCCCGTATGCGAGGCGAGATCTCCACGCGAGGTTGGAGACCTTGGCAACTTCGTACACTAGTTCACGATATCGGTTGCCGAGGCGGCGATCACGTTCAAGGGGATTGAGCGGGCGTCTGCGCCAGCGCGTCCGCTTCGAACTTGCAGTCGCGTTGCGGCTCGAGCGCTTTGGCTCGCGCCGCCGCCAGTTCAGACTTGGCCGCTTCGAGATCCGCGAGAAAAGCCGGTTCGGCACGCAAGCGCGCGACTGTCGCCGTCCCCATCAATTGGCCCTCGATGACGTCGCTCTCCCAGTGAACGTTGCAGACGACACGACTTTCACCGAAGGCGCGGCCGCGCTTCAGAACAGCTTCACCATGGTCCGGCGATATTTCGGCCAGGACGAGCGCCCATGCCCAACCGAACGAAGCATGACCTGACGGAAATGAGCCGTTAGCTCGCAAGAAACTTTCATCCTCCGGCCGGCAAATCGGCTGATCGTCCAGCATGAACGGTCGAGCATGTTTGTATTTGTCTTTGGCCGCGCTTGTCGCGGCGCCCGCGTCGATCAACACGCGCCTCAACATCACGTAGAGCCGGGGCGTGTCCTGCTGCGTGATCGCGATTCCCAGCGCGCAAGAAAAGGCGCCGGCCGCCTCTGGAAACGACAATTCCGCATCAATCCTGGCGAGGTCCCAACGCGGCGTTCCGCGTAGCGCGAGATCGGCGCGAGCGATCTCCTGATCCAGAGCCGCCGCCGCCGATCCCAGCGCCGGCGGAGGCGGCAGCAACGCCGCGCTGTCCGGCACGGCCTCCTTCGCCAAATATCCCTCCGGGAAGCCCGGCCTGATTTCGGGGACAGGCGCCAATTCATCCGCGACGCCCCCGCCGGCGAAAAACGTCAGCGAGCCCGACAAGATCCAAACAAACGAAAAACGCCGCGGGTTGCGCCAGTCAGTCATTGCCTATCCACCTCAGGTTGGATCAACCAGAATTGAGAGCTTCAATTTGCCTGCGTCGGCCCGATCCGACAAGTCCGCGCCGTTGGCTCGCGCCGGTTTGATTTTCATTTCTAGTTGTTCGTTGTGACAAAATTAAAATGCGCCGGCTGAGTAGGCGCCGCTCCCCCGATCGCATCAGCCCGCGCGCGCCTAGGCGGCGCCGACGTTCGACGTCGTGGCCAGGATCAGCGCCGCGACCCTTTCGGGGGCGTCGTACATCGGGATATGACCGCAGCCCGCCAAAATCGTCGCCAGCGCCTCCGGTATCGCCGCGAGCATCGGCGCGCCATAGATCTCGAAGGGAATGACCTTGTCGTGCTCGCCCCATGCGATCGTTATCGGCGGACGCGGCCCCGCGAACGGTTTGATCGGCCCGTTGCGTCCCATCGTCGTCAGCAGCTGAGGCATGATCCGGGTTCCGCCCAGCGACCGCATCGCGCCGAGCATTTCGTCGCGAGGCACGCGATCACCGTGTTCCATCCCCTGCGCGTTCAGGGAACGACGCGCCGCCGCGGATCCAAGCAAGGGGCTCAGCAGCGGAATCAGCAGCGGCATCAGCGCATGAACGATGCGAAACGGCCGCGCCACCGCCCGGAAGTCGCGGTCGTTCCGCCACGCGCCGGCGGGCGAAAGCGCGGTCACGCTCGCCGCGATGTTTCGCCGCACGAGTTCGAGCGCGATCCAACCGCCGAGCGAATTTCCCACGACATGCGGACGGTCAATCCCGCGTCGCGCGAAATCCTCCGCCAGCCGATCGACGATGCCTTCGACAGTCGCCTCGCGATCCTCGGGCCACGGCTCTCCGCCCAAATGTCCAGGCAGCGTCGCCCGTAGATTCGATGTCGTCCTTGCAGCAGCGGAATTACGGGGCGCCAAATACGCCAGGAGCCGCCGATGCCGTGCAGCAGAACCAGAGGCGGACCTTCACCCCCTTCGTAGCTGTCCGCCGGCACTCAAGTCCCCGCCAATTCCGTGAAGAAATCGCCCGCGCGCCGCAGAATGAGATCCTTGTCGTTGTCCAGCGTCGACACATGATAGGAATTGTTGAGCCAGAGCAACCGCACGTCGTCCGAGGAGACATTGGCGGCAATTCGCTTGGCGTTGGCCATGGGAACGAGATGGTCCTCGCGCGAATGGATGACGAGCGTCGGACAGGCGATCTTGTGCAGGAGATCCGTCGTGGCGGCAATGAGGACATAGAGTTGACGCACGCAAGCGACCGGGGTCTCCGTGTAGGCCAATTCCCTGACGCCGGGCGCTTTGATGTCCGACCCAATCCCTGGAATTCTCGTCGGGGCCGGGTTCATCAACACCAGTTCGGCGAAGGCCTCGGGCAGCACGCCCGCTGGCGCGCTTATCGGCACGATTGCGGACACGAGACTGGAAAACCGGGCCGCGAGGTTCAGCGTAAGCACGCCGCCCATTGACAGCCCTGTCACAAAAACCTTGCGCTTTCGCGCGGCCAGGTCCTGCAGCGCCTTTTCGGCGCCCCCCAGCCAATCGAGATAGCCGGTGGTTTCCATGTCGTCAGGCGAAGTTCCGTGGCCGGGCAAACACGGCGCGCTGACCGTGAAGCCGAAGCGGCGATGCAGGCCTTCTCCGAGGTAACGCATGCTTTGCGTCGAGCCGGTGAAGCCGTGCAGAACGAGCACCCCGGCGTCGCCGCCCTCGAAAGCAAACGGCTCGGCGTCTTGCATGATTGTCGACATCGCTTTTCCTCCCATGACTCGGTGTTTTCGTTGCGAAAGTCTCACATTACGGGAATTACGTCGAGCCTCGCGAGAGCGTCGATCCCGCTTTCGCGGCGACGACAAGGGGCTTTCCCATTGGATCGGATACCGCTCCGGACTGTAGTCTTGCCGTCGAACCTATTCCTGCCTCCCGGGCAAATTCACAATCAATCCATCGAGCGCAGGCGACGACGCAATCTGGCAGGCAAGTCGAGAGTTTGGCCTCAATTCGGCGGCGACGGTGTCGAGCACGTTCAGTTCGTCCTCGGACCGTGACTTCAGTTCTCCCAACCGCGCCTCGTCAACGTAACAAAGGCACGTGCCGCAAGAACACGAGCCGCCGCACGCGCCGAGAATCCCCTTTACGCCATTGGCGACCGCCCCCTGCATAAGGCTCCAACCGTTGGGCACTTCGGCGATCTTCGTGCTTCCATCGGCCTCGACATAAGTAATTCTCGACATGAGGCCCCCTTCCGACGCTGTCGATCCGACAGCAGCGTTGACGATTTGCAATCGACCGAACTCGCCGGACATCACATCGGCGAATTTCCTTTCCAACGACGATCGCCTTGCCGGACAAGACGGTCGGATTCCATTCACGGCGCTTGTTGATCGAGACCATGCCGACCCTGGCTCCAAGTCTCATTTGGTCCTCAACGTTGAGCGCCGTTGTCACCTCGCGGCGCTGATCCCTTATCCCAGCCCGGAAGGGACATGCGGGCCGATCGCCACGTGCTCGAACAAACCGAGCCCCACCGCGCCGTCGGCCCGGATCGCACGGCAGATTTGTTGGACGTGGAGGTTCTCCAACCGCGTCACATCGACGTCGGCGAGTTCCCACTTGTCCGTCCCGATGGCGTCGCGCCCGTGGTCGGCGCCATGTTTCCACAACGGATGAAAGTAGCCGAGCCCCTGCATGAGGAACATCCCTGCGGGCTCGATCTCCACGGAGCGTTGCACCAGCCCGCGGGGTCCGACCGTCAGCTGCACGTTTTCCGCCCGGCGGGTCCCGGCGAGGTAATCGATGTCGAACTGGAAGACGTCGCCGCGGGTGATCTTATCTTCCTCCCCGTAGGCGGGGTCTCCGGGCTTGAGGAAGGGCAGCACCGCCACGGTGCGGGCCTCGCTTCGGCCATCCGGCGTCTCGTTGACCGCCACGAGCAGGCACTCGTCCGGGAACCGCATCAGGGTCCAGGCGAAGTAGATCGTGCTCTTGCGGGCGCCTCCGTGGCCTTCGGCCACGGTGCCGGTAGTCCGGCTGCCCCACGACCGGTCGCGGAAGCCCCACCAGTTTTCCGGCTTGCATTTGACGGTTTCGCCGCCGACCGTGAATTCGCCGGACCACTCGCCGAATTGCATCGAGCGGAGCCGTTCAGAGATGAGAGTGGCGCCCGCTTCGCGACGCATGCGCCCGTCCTCGATGTGCTGCGTGACCCCCGTGAACGTCAGGTCGGCCGAGACGCCCTCGTGTTCCTCGAGGACCTCCCGCAGCTTGTGCATCGGCTCAACGACCTCGAGACGCAGCGGGCCGGCCGCCATGTCGCGGTCCCGCGTGAGCCTCGTCGAGGCGAACACCGAATTCTGGCGGCTGCCGCGCCTGAAACTGATCGAAGCGTCCACGATTCCCCGGTTGGGGTGAACGCTGAGCCCGAAACCCACCTGTGCCGTCAGGTCCACGTCGTGCATCGACATCCAGTGCCTGTCATGGCGTCCCATGTCGCTGCAGACGGTCTGCGCGATCGGCAGCGCTGCCTGATGAATAGGATAATCGTCCCACTTGCTTAGCACGGCGCCTCCAGAAAACTTCGAGCCGGAATGGCTCAGATGAACGACGACAGATCGCGATCGGCGCCATCAACGGAATGGGCTTGTCCCGCTCAGGGCGAGTCCAGCCACTTTGTGCGGCCCTCAACCCTTTTTCGGGCTTTCATGGACGTTCAGGCCGGCGCAAATCGTCTCGAACGCGTCTTTGACCAAAAGACAGCCCGCTCCCCCTTCGTCATGAACGCCCCCGCTTTGCCGCGTTTGTTGGTGCGGGTCCGGCGGCGAAAAGCGGTCGCCGGCGGGCAATCAGGCCGGCAGGAATTCCAGTGCGTCGAGGTCGAGCGCCATGCGCGCCCCGAACGGGATCAGGCGGCGGTACGTCGCCTCCATCCGCGGATTGGTCTTCACGGTCATGATCGGCGGAACGAGCATCAACAGCACGGCGAAGGCCGCCTCTCGGTAGGCCTGCCAAGCTTCCACGGCGGACCACGAAATTCCCTGCCCGGCGAGGTCGTCGACATGTCGGCGGATTTGGTCGCGCTCAACGGCGCGCCGCCGTTCCGGTTCGAGCGAGGCGCCGAGCAGGTACGCGACGTCGAACATTGCCGGTCCCCAAACGATGGTCTGCCAGTCGAGGACGACGAGTTCCCCGCACCCGAACAGCATGTTGTCCAAGCGGTAATCGTGGTGGACCAACGTGCCGGGCCCGTCGAGCGCGGCCGCCCATTGGCCAGCCCGGCTGACGAAGCGGTCGACGCACTCGCGTTCGTCGGCCCTCATGTCGGCGCCGACGGTCGTCCGCCCGACGGTCCACGACCGCTCCATACGCTCGACAATGCGCGGGATCGGCACGCCGAGGCGTCGATGCAGCCAGTCGAGCCGCGAATTCGGCGCGTCCTCCCAGAACGGCGCCTGCAATAGGGCCAACTGGTGTCTCGCCGGCTCCAGCGCCTGCGACCCGAGCTCAGCGAACTGATCGCCGGGCCTGTAGCCCTCGGTCAGGTACTCGAGCAGCACTGTGCTCGGGACGCCGCCATCGCGCACCACGCCCAACAGGCGCGGCGTCCGAACTTTGGTCCGGGGCGCCAGCTCCAGGTAGAACTTGGCCTCGCGTTCATAAGCGCCGATCGACGCCGCGGTCGCAGCCGCCGCCGCGTTCGTCGACGGCTTCTTGGCGACAAGGGAGCGCGGGCCGGCGCCCTCGCGGCTCCAGGTCAAAAGCATACGGAAGGTGTCGGCCATCGCCCCCGCGCCGATAGGCGCGATTTCGAGGCCGGTAAGTTCAGCGCTCGCGGCGGCTGCCTCCGACTCCTGAAGCGCACTCGACACCGGCGCCGCCTCGTCCAAATCGGCTGCCGTCCGCTCCATACGCCATTCCTTCGCATTGATGGGTCCGCACTTGCGCGTTGCGGACCCTGGCTTCAGGCAACCACCAAATTGCAACCCAGTGTCGGCGGCCTTGCGCGCCGCCTGAAGTTCCGGATACCGGGAAGTTGCGCGTGCGCATGGAAGATGTATGACGTCAGCCGCATGTTGGGGACCCGCTCGAAAAACGTCCGCGTTTCCAACCTGGGCAAGTGCGACCCGGCGCCAATATGAGCGCCCTTGCCGAAGCCGACAGGAGCGCTCTGGTTTTCGCTTCGGCGCGAAGGAGTCTGGTTCGTTGAACTTGCGCTCGTCGCGAGGGGCCGTGGCGAAACAGACGACGATCCCGTCGCCCTTATTGCCGGCGCTGCCGCCCACGCCTTCCGGAAGACGTCTCGAGCCCAACAACGTGGCCTGCAACCAAGCGCCTCTCCCAGGTAGAGCCCCGATGTCGGAGCCAAATTAGTAAACTACTGTAGCAAATCGAAATGGGCGTTTCAAGCTCTCTCGAGCGCCGAGGAAAGTTTTTTCGATCGAACTTTGGCCCAGCAGACGTCGCGGTTCGCTGCGCGGCCGGACAGAGTCCGCTGACGAAGCCGTATTTGATGAAGTAGCTTACCAAAAAAAACGCCTCGGGTGCGACAGGGAGGATTTAAGTCGACGATTTGGCCGTTCGATGTCGTGGGAGGCTTTTGACGAAGAGTATGACGCTGAAGTTGGATGCGCCCTGGTTCTCGAGCGGTGCGCGTCGAGGTCCGCGCCACGTGCGGCCACTGAAGGTCGGGAGCCGTGATGACTGAAATTCACGTCAGTGCCGCCGGGCATGCGAGGTTCACCAATTGATCCCGCCGACGGCTGTTAGTTGCATCGGCACGACCTCGCGATCCCTCGCCAAATATGGCGGCCATTTCATGGGGTCACTGTTCCGGCCAAAGTCAACCCGCATTCCAACCCGGGTTCGCGCGAGGTCGAGTTCGTCGGCGTCGAGCGGACGCTCCCTTGCCTGATCATAAAACAGATAGAAGAGCTCCGACGTATGGCCGGCGCCAACAGGAAAACCGGGCGGGAGCGTCGCCGATTTGCCAGGCGCTTTCCCCTTGGAAGCCGTCATGCGTCGAGCGGGATCAGCCCAAAGTCAATTCTTTCGATACGGCCTTGCAAACTCGAAGCCTGACTATACGTATTTTCCGGTCCTCATAGTCCGAGCGCGAAAGCGGTAGCGTTCGCGCCCGGCCCGCCTGCCCTTGACCGACAGCGCAACGCCAGAGATCAGGGGAGCCGAAAACGCTCACACGTCAGGCCAGCGAAATTCGTCGCATTTCTGTCGACGCGAAATGATTTCATGAGGTTTCAGGGCTCCGGCCCGGGAGGTTCGCCAATGACCCACAAGAAATGGCTTTCGCGCAAGATAGGCCAACACACTCTTCATCCGGAAACCCTGATGATGGGCTACGGCTACGATCCTTTCCTCTCGGAAAGGTCGCTGAAGCCGCCGGTGTTTCATACCTCGACGTTCGTGTTCAAATCGGCGCAGGACGGCAAGGAATTCTTTGAGCTGGCCTACGGCTTGCGGGAGAAACGCCCCAACGAACAGCCAGGCCTCATCTACAGCCGTATCAACAATCCAGATTTGGAAATGCTGGAGGATCGTCTCACCCTCTGGGACGAAGCCGAGGCGAGCCTCGTCTTCGCCTCGGGGATGGCGGCGATATCGACGACCCTTTGGTCCTATGTTCGGCCGGGAAGCGTCCTCCTGCATTCCGATCCGGTCTATGGCGGAACAGATTTTCTGCTCAAAAAAATCCTGCCGCAATTCGGCGTCGTCACGGTCGGCTTTCCTGCCGAGGGCGGCGTCGCGGCTCTGGCGGCGGCGGCCGAAAAGGCCCGCTCGATGGGGCCTGTGACGGTGCTGTTCATCGAAACGCCCGCCAACCCGACCAACGGTCTCGTCGATCTCGAGGCGGCCCGAGAAATTGCCGACAAGATGAGCGATCTCCGCCCGACGATCATCGTCGACAACACGATGCTTGGTCCGCTTTATCAGACGCCTCTCACGCAAGGCGCGGACCTGGTGATCACCTCCCTGACCAAATATGTCGGCGGTCATTCCGACCTGATCGCGGGCAGCTGTTCGGGGTCCCGCGCCAAGATCGATCCCGTCCGCGGGATGCGGACGATTCTGGGAACGATGTGCGATCCACAGACGACGTGGATGCTGATGCGTTCGCTGGAGACGATGAAACTGCGCATGGACGCGGCCAGCGGCAACGCGCGCCAAGTGGCGGAATTTTTACGCGGGCACGGCCATGTCAAATCTGTTTGGTACCTGGGGTTTTTGCCGGAAGACCATCCGGACCGCCCTGTCTTCGAGCGTCAGTGCAAGAGCGCCGGATCCACATTCAGTTTCGAAGTCGAAGGCGGCGAAGCCGAGGCTTTCGCCGTTCTGGATCATCTGGAAGTCATAAAGCTGGCGGTATCGCTGGGGGGGACGGAATCGCTGGCGAGCCATCCCGCCAGCATGACCCACTCGGATATTTCCGTTGAAGAGCGGGCGCGCCTGGGCATATCGCCGAGTTTGATCCGCCTCTCCGTCGGGATCGAAAATGCCGACGATCTGATCGCCGACCTCGATCAGGCGCTTGCCGCGATCTCATGATTGGCGATGGATAGGTCGCCAAAACCCTCAGCCAGCCGATCGAAACTGGCGCCGAACTCGGTCTTGCGCGCATCCGACCCGCGCGCGCCTTGTCTCGAGCATCGCCGATCATGCCGATGGGCAAAACGCACGAATATCTGCTCGGACAATTTGGTCGCTCAGAACCGCCGTCGCGTCGTCGCTCCCTCGCGCTCGTGGATGAAGCCTAGGGCGCCGCCGCCGTTTTCAGCTTGGACAATGCGCGGATTTTCACGCGAACGCTCGCCGGTTTTGCCGCGGCTTTGATCATTTCCCCATTGGCGGGGTTGCGCACCAGAGTTCCCGCCTTGCGCGCCGGGACCTTCCGAAGAGAGATTTTCAGCAGCCCTGGAAGTGTGAACTCGCCGACGCCGCGCGGATGCAGCGAACCCAGAAACAAAGCCTCCAACGTGGCGTAGACCGCTGCCGCGGTCTTGCGAGGAAGTTCGTTCTGCTCGGCAATATGGGCGATCAGCGCCGATTTTGTCAGGGTCTCTTTAACCGGACGAATGGCGGCGGCTGCTGGCTTGCTCGCCTTCCTGGCAGCCACCGGCTTGGTGGTTTTCTTGGTCGCCTTGGCCATGCAGGCCTCCGTGCTCAGCGAGTCGAGGCCCGCGCGAATCGAGGCTGTGCGGTAACGAGTTTGCAGTCTATTGACAATCCACCCAGGGCGCGTCGCTGCGGCCTGCCCGAGTTTTCCAAAGCCGGCATCGACCGTGACGCGTTTGCCGCAGTTGACCTCGCCGCCAGCGGAGTGCGGGCGCTTTGGTGGCCGGAATCGTCTCGATGACATGCGCGTTGTAGGCGACGTCCAATGGGTGGGGGCCGGTCAGGAGCAGAGTATCGGCCTCGCCGGCAAAAACGCGACCGAGGATCGACAGGGTCCGTGCGTCGATGACGCGGTGCGATGCGATAATCCCTGCACGTCGTTCGTCTTCGGCTGGACACAGTTGCCGCCCAAATTCTAAGAGACAGTGCGGAGGCATCGTGATCCCGCGTCAGATCGAACTTTGAATCAGACAGAGACCCCCATGTACATTCGTGTCGGCGTCGAAGACCTCTCGCAGTTGAAATTCGGCGTCGGCCAGTCCGTCCGCCGCTCCGAGGACCCGACGCTGGTGCGGGGCGAGGGGAGCTACACCGACGACGTCGGGATCGAAGGTCAGCTTTTCGGCGTCTTCGTGCGCAGTTCGCACGCCCACGGAATCATCCGCCGCCTGGATACGAGCGCCGCCGCGGCCATGCCCGGCGTCGCGCGGGTGTTCACCGCCAGGGACCTGGAGGGACGCGGCCACGGCGACTTCCGCTGCATCGTCAATTTCCCGAATCGCGATGGGTCGCCGATGCGGTCCACGCCGCGCCAGGCCTTCGCCACCGACCGGGTCCGCTTCGTCGGCGACCTCGTCGCCCTCGTGGTCGCGGCGACGGCGGTCGAGGCGCGCGACGCCGCCGAGGCGATCGAGATCGAAATCGATCCGCTTCCGGTCGTTGTGTCGGTGGAGGAAGCGCTCGCGCCCGGCGCTCCCGAACTCTACGACACGGCGCCCGGGAATTGGGTGCTTGACTATCACTATGGCGATGCCGCGAAGGTTGCCGAGGCGTTCGCCGCCGCGGCCCATGTGACCAAACTCGAGATGTCAGTCAGCCGCGTCGTCGTCAACGCGATGGAGCCCCGCTCGGCGCTGGCGATCCACGACGCGGCGACGGGGCGCTTCACGATCCATGTCGAGAGCCAGGGCGTGCGCGGAATGCGCGGCGATCTCGCGCATCTCATGGGCGTGCCGGCGCACCAAATCCGGGTGTTGACGGGGCAGGTCGGCGGCTCGTTCGGCATGAAGGCGCTGGGCTACGGCGAATATGTCGCGATTTTACGCGCCGCGGAGGCGCTGGGGCGGCCGGTCAAATGGACGGACACGCGTTCCGAGAGTTTCGTCTCCGATCATCAGGGCCGCGACATGGCGTTCGAGGCGGAACTCGCGCTCGACGCCGAGG
>Ga0302156_10003763_pt1 | contig 11467 bp, 10 predicted proteins | sample I_Bog_N3_2_FD_193503 | JGI IMG/M metagenome (GOLD analysis project Ga0302156, IMG submission 193503) | Peat permafrost microbial communities from Stordalen Mire near Abisko, Sweden - I_Bog_N3_2 | ecosystem: Environmental > Terrestrial > Soil > Wetlands > Peat | place: Sweden: Abisko, Stordalen... | reverse complement strand
AGGTCATCAGCTGGGCCGGGTCACGCGGTGCGAAGCACCTGCAGTTGACGGTGACCGGCAGAAACGAATCCGCAATTCGCTTCTACAAGCGGCTGGGGTTTGCCTTTACGGGCAACACCATACCCTACCCCAACGATCCAACAGAGATTGAGCGCGAGATGGAACTCACCTTTCCCTGACCGGCCACAAATGCTCCATACCCCATTCTTTCTGTCATCCTGAGCGAAAGGGGCCCCGAACGCTTTTCAGTTTGGGGGTGGTGAGTCGAAGGATCTGCTTCTCGTCTCTCTCTTCTCAATCTCGGACTTCATCCCACCAGATGCTTCTTCAGAAATTCGAGTGAGCGCTCGCGAGCTAACTTTGCCGCTTCGGCGTTGTAGCTGGCGCGGGCATCGCAGTTGAAGCCGTGGCCGGCGTCGTACCAGTAGATCTCCACTTCAGGGTGGGCGGCTTGAATCTTCTCCACGTCGGCAGCGGGAATGTGGTTATCCTGCTTGCCGAAGTGCAGCATCACGGGGACGGCCGGTTCTTCATCGATGTGCTTCGCAATCTGGCCGCCATAGTAGCCGACTGCAGCTTCCGGATGAAGCCGCGCCGCGGCTAGCCACGCCATGGTGCCGCCGTAGCAGTAGCCAACGATGCCGACTTTCTTGCCCGTGGAACTGCAGACGAAATCGCTTGCGGCAGCAATATCGGATAGGGACTGATCGAGAACGAGCTTCTGAACAATGCCCATGCCGGTCTTCAGGTCTTCGCCCTCGTATTTGAGCTCGACATCTGGCTGGACGCGATCGAAAAGGGCCGGAGCGATGGCTAGAAATCCGTCTTTCGCGTAGCCGTCGGCCACGGAGCGGATGTGCGCGTTGACTCCGAAAATCTCCTGAACCACCACTAATCCGGCAATCGGATCGCCTTCAGGCCGCGCAACATAGGCGTTGAGATTGTGGCCGTCCAACGCCGTCAGAGTTACATACTCGCTCATGCAGACACCCCCCGCTGCTTAGAGTAGCTGCGCAACGGGGGAGTTGTACACTGAGGCCGTCGAGGCTGCCTATGCTCGGATGCATGCCCTAGTTGATGCTGGAGGGCAGCATCAGGGGCTTGCGCGGACCCAGTTCTTCGCGTACCAGTGTCAGGCCCAGGATGCAGCGCTCGAAGCGATCGGAGAGGCGCGCAAACAACGGCGCTTCCTGTTCGTACTCGAAGAGGTTGAACTGGCTCACGATGAAGTAGCTTTGCTTACCCGCGTGGATGAGCTCCCCGAGGCTGGGCTGATGGCGGCGCAACCGGCGCGACGAGCCGGTCGCCTCGGGATACATGCCTGCGACAAACAACGAGTAGTCGCCAATGTGCTTGCGCACCGCGCGCTCGGCATCGAACGAAGACGCCGAACCATGAATCGGGTCGGCCGCAAGCATCATGTCCGTAAGCTCCGCGACTGGACGGCCTTCTTCATCGCGCACCTTGTAGAGATTGTCTGTATCGGAAAACTCGCAAAGCAGGCGCGCAACATACGTGGTCACATCTGGATCGTTCAGGCCCAGCTTGCCTTCGTAGCTGTTGCGGACCATCTGTTGGAAGAACGGTTCAAGCGGATGAGACTGAGTCTGCATACACACCTCCCGCGACTGCTCGCGCAGCCATTCCGGTGAATGAGGCTTGAGCTAGTCGCCAACGAGGGAAGCGACCGCCGGTGCCTGTTTATCTTCCTGTAACACTGAGAGTAACGGAAGGGTTGCGAAGTTATCCAGCGGTCGGACAAATTTGTTGGCAGACGAGTGTGCCGATTGCAAATAGGCAATCAACATGGAACAGCGCGGCAATAGGCCTGAACGACAGAGGGCAGCCGCGAAGGCTGCCCTCTGACTCATCAACTATGAACTTCGAACTCCGAACTGTGAACTGCCTACACAGTTGCCGGCTGACGCTGTTCGAGCTGCGCCAGCCGATTGGCCAACAGCGTTTCCAGCTTGACCAGCGCGGCGGAGAAGCCTTCAATGCCTTCCTTCAGCTTGTCGGTCGCCATGCGGTCCGCGGCATGCATGGCGTCAAATGTCGCCTTGTCCACATCGATCTTCATGATTGTCAGTGTCTTGGCGGCTTCCGGATCAAGCTTGAGCGGCAGGTCGCCTTCAGTGGATTCGAGCTCAGCCAGCAATTGCGGAGAGATGGTGAGCAGGTCGCAGCCTGCCAGCTCCTCAATCTCGCCAATGTTGCGGAAGCTGGCGCCCATGACCAGCGTCTTGTAGCCGAACTTCTTGTAGTAGTTGTAAACCTTGGTTACCGATTGCACGCCCGGATCATCGGCGCCCTTGTAGTCCTTGCCGGTGTCCTTCTTGTACCAGTCAAGAATGCGGCCCACAAAGGGCGAGACCAGTGTGACGCCGGCATCGGCCGCGGCAACCGCCTGGTGCAGGCCGAACAACAATGTGAGATTGCAGTGGATGCCCTCCTTCTCCAGCACTTCCGCAGCGCGTATTCCTTCCCATGTGGAAGCTATCTTGATGAGGATGCGCTCGCGGCCAATGCCGGCGTGGTCGTATTCGGCAATAATCTTGCGGCCCTGCGCAATGGTGGCCTCGGTGTCGTAGGAGAGGCGCGCGTCCACCTCAGTGGAGACGCGGCCGGGAACAATGGCCAGAATCTTTTTGCCGAAGGCGATGGCCAGGCGCTGGAAGGCCAGGTTCGCGACGTCCTTGTCGGTTGCGCCTTCTCCAAGCTCGTTGCGGGCATCCTTCAGCACGTCGTCCACAATGGACTGGTACTGAGGCATCTGCGCCGCGGCGGTGATCAGCGACGGGTTGGTGGTGGAGTCCTGGGGGCGAAACTTCTCAATGGACTCGATATCGCCGGTGTCGGCAACGATCTTGGTGTAGTTGCGTAATTGCTCGAGCAGGTTCGGCATGATTTCCTCCTGGGGAAGGGCGCTTTGGTCATCGAGCGCGTTCGCCCCTAGTGTACCGCTGTTTGGATGCGGGAGGATGTACAGTAGTTCCATTCTGTGAAGGAGAGCACCGCTTTTCGCTCGGGGTCGGCTAGAATAGCGCGATGCAATTTCTCGGCGATTTGGATGGGATCACGGTCCTGATGACGGGGGTGAGCGTCGCTCTCGTCTTCGTGATCCTTGCGTTGCTGTGGGTTAGCTACGATGGCAGGTGGCCGAAGGACGGTGGAGTACTCGGGCTCCTGCTGCTGGTTGTATTGTTTGGTTCTATTCACGCTTACACAGCGTACTGCCCGGATGCGGACCAGCCGCATATCCGTAAAACGGGCACGCTGACTCCGTTCAAGCGCTATAGGTACCCCATCGGCAGGCATTCGCACGGCGAAGGAATTCTGGAATGTGTGGGTCCGTGCGGCAAGGGCGTTCCATTGATGGAGTTCAACCAACACGCCACTGCCCTGGTTGCGGGCAGAGATCCGTCGGCCCCTTTGACGGTGACCTACCTGGGAAGGAAGGAGATGGCGGATATTTGGAATGGCTATGTGATCGCGGCTCATCCTGTCGTCGAAATCGATGAGACCACCACCGGCGAACGCATTTTTTACGTGGACACCACGCGCCACTGGCCAAGGGTGATGGTGCTGCTGATGGATGGCTTGCTTTGCATATCCACCTTTGTCTTCTGCCTGATGCGCCTCGAATCCGGGTCTTCTGAAGACACTGGATCAAGTGATGAGTCCTAGCTGAAGCTGATTCCTACTCCGGCTGAAAAGTGTTCGAGAGCACCCCGAGGCCGGGGATTGAAACGTCCACGCGGTCGCCAGGGGCGAGCGGGCCTACGCCGGCCGGGGTTCCAGTCAGAATCAAATCGCCCGGTTCAAGCGTGATGGCAGCGGTGATGTAGACGAGCAATTCCGGGATGCCAAAGATGAAATCGAGCGTGGAGCCGTGCTGGCGCAGCTCGCCATTGACGCGGGTTTCAATGATGATGCCCGACGCGGGATCGATTTCATCGCTGACGAAAGGGCCAACCGGGCAAAAGGTATCGAACCCCTTGGCGCGTGTCCACTGGCCGTCTTTCTTTTGCAGGTCGCGCGCGGTTACGTCGTTGGCCAGCGTGTAGCCGCGCACGACGGAACGCCAATCCGCTCCTGCCGCAAATTTCGTCACGCGCTTCCCGATCACCAGCGCCAGCTCGCCCTCAAAGTCCACGCGGCTGGATGCGGCAGGCATGCGGACAACACCACCGGGAGCGAGCAGAGAGGAAGGCGGCTTGAAAAACAGCAGCGGCTCCTTGGGTACCTCGTTGCCCAGCTCTTTGGCGTGGTCGCGGTAATTGCGGCCCACGCAGATGATCTTGGACGGCGTAACCGGAGGCAGCAGTTGCGCGGCGCTCAGCGGTACAGGCTCAAACGCGAGCGATTCGAAATCGAGACCGGGAGCGGCAGCATGGGAATGCGCGAGACGGAAGGCAAGGTCTTCTTCCGGCGCGTGAGCCAGGTCCGTGATCCACGCTTCGCCGTTTCGGTCTTCCACGGTGCCGTAGTGAGGTTGGTCGTCGAGCAGAAAGCGGCAATACTTCATGGGAAACCTCCTCGCGGTTTCAATGGTCGTCAGGGGGTGGGCACCGTCTCTTCGGTTTCAGTAGACCGCGCGCTTTCATGGCCGCCCTGATCAATCGCAGTTACGGCATAGTGGTACGTGTGGCCGGTCTCGACGTGCGCATCATGAAATCCAGGCGCGACAACCGGCTTCTCGGTGCTGATGCGCTGCCAGGCCCCGTCGCCCTCGCGCCGGTAGACCGCATAGCCGGCAAGGTCGGCATCGGTGACCGGCTGCCAGCTCAGGTCGATCGCGGTTTCAACGCTGGCCTGGCCAAGCGTTGCCACGGCGGCGAGGCCAGTGGGCACATTCGGGGGAAACACATCCTTGGCCTCGACACGCACCGGCTCGGAAAACGGCCCATCCAACTCCAGCGCATTGTCCGGGCTCACGCGGGCAATGCGCTGGGCGCGATATTCATAGACCTGGCCGAAGTGAATCTCCTGATCCAATGCGCGATCGGGGGCCGCTCCGGTTTGCGGGCCGGCATCCACCAGCAGATTCTGCTCCACTGGCTCCGGCGGAGGAGCCAGCGGGCCTTGCTGTGCTTTCGGCTTGCCTTCAGGCTGCGGCGTCAGCAGCTTGCGGTGCAGCCGGATTGCTTCGCCGGGATGGTCCGGAGTCCAGCGCAGAACCACGCCGGCCTTGATCATGTTTGCTGATAAATTGGCGACCGCCGGTGGCGCCTCGCCGGCAAGCACCGTCGCGGCATTCGAAAGCCCCGCGGAGCGTCCGTTGCGGTTGACCAGTTCCACGAAATAGCTGACGGAGCGTGGTTCCCCGGCTGCCAGCGGCTGCGGCAAAGTCTCTTTAAAACTGCCCGCGGCCTCGGGCGCAAACGCTAGATTGCCGGGAACCGGAACGCACGGCCCTGAGCGTTCCTTCCGGCAAACGCGTACAGGAAGAGCGCCCTTCAGCAGCAGCTTGTCAGTATTCTTTTTGGGCATCTTCCAGGTGAGCAAAACCTCGTTGCCAGTGCGGACTGCGCCCAGGTCGTTCACCGGATCGGGCAGGTTGAGCGAGGGCGGCATGGGAGCTCCGGGGGTGCCGCAACCGGTGAAAACAAAGCAGACTGCCAGGCAAGCCGTGAACGCGGCCGCTTGCACGCAACTGCTGATTTTGTGCGCTTGATGCATTGCCCTTCCAGTCTACTGGAGCGGGGCGAGTGAGCAGCCTGCGGTTCATTGTCGAAACCGCATTGGTCGGGCCAAGGCGTGGGGCGCTACAATGGCCCGTCGAACCCAAAGAACCTTTGAGTCAAGGGAGTTCCGCCCCATGTTGATCTTTGCTGCCATCCTCGCGATCTTTGTTTACGGAATGATTGCCGCCATGCTGGGCACCATCCTTCCCGATCTTTCCGAACGGTTCCAACTGACACCGGCGCAGAATGGCACCATCGCCTTTGCACAGGCTCTTGGACTGATGATTGCCTCTCTTGCCGTGGGGCCGCTGCTTGATACCCAGGGCGACAAGATTGGCCTGATCCTTGGACTGGCCTTTATCGTGGTCGCGCTGTTCTTGCTTCCGCGGTCCAAGGGGTTCGGCAGCGTCGTCTTTCTGCTGTTTCTGCTGGGAGTGGGCGGCGGAATCGTGGTCACCGGCGCGAATGCATTGGTGAGCGGGGTAAGCGAAGCGCATCGGGCTACAGCGTTGAACCTGGTGAATCTCTTCTTTGGGCTCGGCGGGCTGGCCACGCCATTCATCTCCGCAAATTTGTTCAAGAAGAATTGGGTTCGCCTCTGCTACACCGTTGCGTCCCTGACTGTGGTGGCACTCGCGATCCAGGCCGCGACGCCCATGCCCGCGCCAAGCGGCGCCGCGGGTTTTGTGCTCGCGGATGCAGGTCCTATTCTTGGCCGCCCGCTGCTCTTTCTGCTCGGTTTGCTGCTGTTTCTTTATATTTCCTGCGAGGTGGGAGTATGGAACTGGCTGCCGCGCCACCTGATCGCACAGGGGATTCCGGAATCGAAGGCGCTGAACATTCTCTCGCTCGGCTTTGCGTTGGGTTTGCTGGTAGGCCGCGTGGGAGTGTCGCCGATTTTGATTCATGTGCCCGCGGTGACTGTGACGCTGGCGGCTTCAATCGCCATGGCGATAACAACGTTTCTGATGCTGAAAACCAGTAAGCCAGGGATGGCGGCCGCGCTGGTGTTCATTGCCGGATTGGCCATGGCGCCGGTATTTCCCACCACGCTGGCTATGGTTGGCAATGCCTTTCCGCGCATGAGCGGGACGGCCATTGGTTTTGTGATTACCTGTGGATGGGCCGGCCTGGCGGTGAGTTCGCGCTTGATCGGCGCGATTGCGGGCGGGGATCCGCTACGGCTGAAGAAAGCGCTCCTGCTCATTCCCGGAGCGGCGGTGGTGATGGTGGGAGTGAATCTGGCAATCTGGGCTATGGTGCAGTAGGGGTTTCGCAGCGCTCGGTAGATGAGGCAACGAGCGACTGCGAAAGGCATCAGAGTTTGCGCAGCCGCGCGCAGGCGTCGTCCAGGTCTGCGTCCTTCTTGGCGAAGCAGAATCGCAGCAGATTCTCGCCGCGTCCAGGGCGGAAGAATGCGCTCCCGGCCACGGCGGCCACCCCGGTAGCCGCCAGCAGATTCCTGGCCTTTTCCGCGCCATTCTTGCCCGGCAGGTTGCTCGAGTCGGCCAGAACGTAATAAGCGCCGGCTGGCGTCGTCGGCGCGAGCCCGGCATCGTTGAGCGCGCTCAGGATGCGGGTGCGCTTGTCCTGGTGGTCGGCAGCTAACTGCGTGTAGAAGCTGGGCGGAAGTTGCTCCAGGCCCGCCGCCGCGCCATGCTGCAGGGCGCTGGGCGCACAGACATAGGTCAGGTCGTGGAAGCAATTCATCGCCGGGAGCCAGCGCGCGTCGGCGGTCACGTATCCAAGGCGCCAGCCGGTGACGCTGAACGTCTTCGAGAAACCCGACAGCACAATCGTCCTCTCCCGCATGCCGGGCAACGTGGCGGGGCTGATGTGCCGCTGCCCGTCGTAGACAAAGTACTCGTAGATTTCATCGGTGAAGACAAACAGGTCGTGCGCCAGAACTGCTGCGGCAATCACTTCGAGTTCAGCACGGGAGAAGATTTTGCCGCTGGGGTTCGACGGGGTATTGATGACGATGGCGCGTGTCTTCGGCGTGATGGCGGCGCGGAGAGCTTCGGTGTCGAGAGCAAAATCCGGCTCGGCCAGTGGGACGAAGACCGGGTTCACCCGCAGCGATCGCAGAGTGGACACATGGTAGCCGTAGAAGGGCTCGAACAGCAGGACTTCGTCGCCGGGGTTCAGCAGCGCCATGCAGGCCGCGTGAAATCCCCCGGTTGCTCCGGAGGCGACCAGGACTTCCGTCTCCGGGTTGTAGTCGAGTGCGTAGTCGCGCTGCTGCTTGGCGGCGATGGCATTGCGCAGCCGAGCAATGCCATCGAGGCGCGTGTAGATGTTGTGGCCGTCGCGGATGGCCTGAATGGCCGCGTCCTCCACTACCTGCGGGACCGGCGTATCGCACACACCCTGGGCAAGATTGATGCCGCCCATCTGATCGCAGGCTACGGACATGGCGCGAATCTCAGACTGAAGCGCGCCGGGGGCAAGATGGCTCAGGGTGAGCCGTGAAGTGATGGGGGCGGTCGCCATGGGGAAGTCCTTTTTCTTTTCTGTCCTGTTCTGTCCAGCTCTCAGCCGTTCTGTTCCATGTTACATTTACGCCCGTCCGCCGGTCGCGGAACCGATTCTTTTTGAGAACAAAGGCCGGGTGCCCCATCCATTGTGCGTTTCTGCGCACAATGGGTGGGAACAAGTCCGCTGATACTCAACGACCCGGTTGAATCGCCCCGCCATACGGCCTGCGGCTCGCGAGTTGCGTCAAACCTCGTAGTGAATCTGTTTGCCCCAGCTCCCGCGGCTCGCCGCTCGTTCCTTCCCCACTGGCTCATACGCCTGGGCCCGCTCGGCCTGTTTGCTGTTGCCATAGTCGACTCCTCCATCGTTCCCCTGCCCATCCCAGGGAGCACAGACCTGCTTCTGCTCCTGCTCGTCTCGCACAGTGGAAATCCCTGGCTGCTGACTTTCAGCGCCGTCGCTGGAAGCATCATCGGTGGGTACTCCACCTGGCAGCTTGGCAAAAAAGGCGGGGAAGCAGCCATGAAACGCTGGATCTCGGCACGCATGCTGAAGCGCGTCAACGCATGGGTTGGAAGCCATCCGGTCCTCGCGGTTTTCCTTCCGGCTTTACTTCCTCCGCCCATTCCGCTTTCGCCGTTCATCCTGGCCTCGGGGGCTCTCGGCGTCTCGCGCGGGCGCTTTCTGGCCGCGTACTCAGCGGCGCGCATCCTGCGCTACTCGCTCGTGAGCTGGCTGGCTGTGAGGTACGGACGCCATGTGGTTCGTCTCTGGAACCAGGAACTCGGAAAATGGTCTGCCCCGCTGCTCTGGACGTTTCTGGCAGTGGTTGTGGCCGGCCTGGGTTATGGCATCTGGAAATTCCGCCGCATGCGTAGTTCCGGCGCCGGCCGCGCCTTCAATCTGAAATCGGAACCCGCGCAGTAGGCTCGCACACCAAAGTTGTATTTGCTTCTCTTTGCAGAAAAAGAATAACGGCCCGGGCCTAAAGGCCGCGTTATTTTGCTCTATTTCAGGGGGTTAAAACCCCAGCTCCCTCCGAAATTTCCTCTCCACAACTGTATTACTAGATTCGCCCGCTGCTCATCCCGCGGAGACCGCTTCCGCATCGGTCTCCGATGCGTCTCCCACCGCGGCGCCGCTCGTCTCCGGTGCACCCTGAAATGGAAGAAAAACGGAGAACGCGGTGCCGCTGCGCCCTGGGCGCTGCGTGCTCCAAACCCGCACCTCGCCATGGTGCCGTTCCACCAGTTGCGCCACAACCCACATCCCCAGGCCGGTGCCCGTCTCCGTTTTGGTGGTGAAAAACGGCTCAAACGTGCGCCGCAAGGTTGCACGGTTCATCCCCACACCCGAATCCACAAACGTCACCCGCATACCTTCGATTGCGGGGTCCCGCCAGGCACGGGAAGGTCTGAGGCGTATCACCAAGCGGCCGCTCTGTGGCATTGCATCAATGGCGTTCGCTACCAGGTTTGCAAAGATCTGCTGCGTCTCGCTTGGCATACAGTCCACGCTCAACTCGCGCTCCGCCCGCACCTCGACCGCAATATCCGCTGCCACCAGCTTGCTGCGGAACAGCACCAGCACCGATTCCAGCACCTCGGAAAGGAGGGTGCTCTTGGGCGAGCCCGTCTGGCGATGGAACTTGAGCGTCTGCTGCGTAATCAGCGAAACCCGCATCAGTTGCTCCAATGCGCGGTGCGCGTGTGCCTGTGCGGTTTCCGCCGTCTCCGCCAGCGTCACCAGAAACAGGAGATTTGAAACCGCTTCAAGCGGATTATTGATTTCATGCGCGATGGAGGCTGCAAGGCGTCCCGCGATGGCCAGCTTTTCCGTGCGCATCAGCGCCTCTTCGGTTCGCTTGCGCCGCGTCACGTCCGCCACCACGCCCACAATGCGCTCCACCTTCCCGGCATCGTCGCGCTCGCATTTTCCCTGCGACTCCAGCCAGTGCACAGAGCCATCCGGCCACACCACTCGATATTGGTTGTGGTAATCCGCGGCGCCGCCATTCCTCGTCGCCATCACGGATTTCCGCACCGCGTCCGCGTCCTCCGGGTGAACCGCCGCCAGCCAGACTTCCGTCGAGGGCTGCACCGCCCCCGGCTCAAGCCCGATCATCCTGTACTTCTCCTCCGACCAGTGAATGGCGCCCTTCTTTACATCCCACACCCACAAAGCCATGCCATTGGATTCGAGCGCAATCTGCAGCATCGCGTCCCGATCGCGCAGCGCATCGCTCGCCGTGGCGCGCTCCTCCGCCAGTTGCCGCTCCGCGTTGGCCCGCATCAATCTCTGTTCCAACTCCTGCGTACTCAGTAAAGCCCGTTCCCGCGATAACCGCCGAATCCCCCAACCCAGGCCGAGCGTGATCCCGACAAAAACCGCAAGCCGCCATTCCTCGGTTGCATTTCCAATCGAAAACCGGAACTGCGCCTTGGTCAGGAACGAATCCACCAGGAGGATTTCCGTCAGCGCGCAGAACGCACCGCCCCACATTCCCAGGAACCAGCAACTCAATATCACCGTCGGGAAGGCCAGAAGCAGCGGAAAGGCTCGGAACGGCTCTATCCCGTAAGCCACCCCGGCCCCCAGGCACGCCGCGAAGCACCCCAGCAGGGCGCGCACCGGCCAGGGCAGGCGCTCGACCATTGCGGATGCGGGAAGTCTGGATGGCTTCATCCGGAGTTTGCTCTCGAGGGGAATCAATCGCGACCTGCGGCCGATCGGCAAGTCCTTTTGCCTTTTGAAGATACTAAGATTTTGCTGAAATTGGAAGACGTTACCTAACATACGCACCAGAAACGGGGTCCGGCCACCCTCCTCGCCGGGTATTGCCGAATCCATGAACCCCAAAGCGGTCCAACCGAATCTAGATAAAAGTACATCGAATTCGTTGAGCACCTGAACGCTTCCCCGGCCACACAGTCATCCGGAACGTGAATACAAGAACACCACGAAACACAGGAGAGCCCTTTGTCCGAATTGCAACCCGCAGTGCCAGGCCAGACCGGCGCCGCACCAGCCACCAAACAGGTTGACAATCCGAACCCATCCCTCCAGACCCCCTGGAAGCCGAGGGTCAACCCCTGGCTGATCGCCATGACGGTTGCCCTTGCCGCCTTCATGGAGGTCCTGGATACCTCCATCGCCAACGTCGCTCTGCCCCACATCGCCGGCAACCTGGGCGCCAGCACCGACGAGGGCACCTGGGTCCTCACCAGTTATCTCGTATCCAACGCCATCGTCCTTCCCATAGGTGGATGGGCTTCCAGCGTCCTGGGCCGCCGCAATTTCTT
>Ga0302156_10003754_pt1 | contig 11476 bp, 10 predicted proteins | sample I_Bog_N3_2_FD_193503 | JGI IMG/M metagenome (GOLD analysis project Ga0302156, IMG submission 193503) | Peat permafrost microbial communities from Stordalen Mire near Abisko, Sweden - I_Bog_N3_2 | ecosystem: Environmental > Terrestrial > Soil > Wetlands > Peat | place: Sweden: Abisko, Stordalen... | reverse complement strand
GCCTCGATCGTTGACCAGCAGCTTGAAGCCAATCCGCAGTATGCCGCTGTATCGCATATTAGAAATTGTTTGTAGCGTTTGTTCCGGTTGCTACTTGGCCGATGAAAACATCCACCATCTGGCCGGGATAGACCGGGGCATCCTTTTTCTCAAAACGGAAAATCACCGGAAGCACGCGCAGATCCACCTGCTCCTGTTTTTCATTGGACAGCTCGATCTTGGGCGAGATGTAGGGCTGCACCCGGACGAACTCCAATGGCACCTTGATGTCCGTCCCGGTGATTTGCATCTGCGCCTGAATATGCCAATGCGACGGCAACCGTGAGACGAGTATCTCGTCCACATAACAGCGCACATCCATGAAATCTTGCGGCCCGCTCATGACCACGAGCGGGTCGAACAGCTCGGTGTAGGTGTCATAGTTGCCCTGTGGCGACACATAGCCACCGACTGCCGTGTTGACCGCCAGCACGACTCCGTCCACCGGCGCTTTTACCGAATAGTATTGCAGCAGCGCGTTGGCGGCCTTCAGTGCGGCAGTCGTCTGGGTGACGGCATCTTCCGCCGTATCCAGCACGTCTTTGCTGACCGATTTCGGGTCAATATCATAGGCGGCGCGACGCTTGACGTATTGGTCGCGTGCCGCTTTCAGGTTGGCTTCAGCCAGTTCCGTGCTGGCTTTCTGCAAAGAATCTTCAATGGTGAAAAGCAGAGTGCCAGCCTTCACCTGCTGGCCTTCCTGCACCAGCACCCGGGTGATCGGGCCGGATACTTGCGGGAAGATATTGATGTTGGCCCCGTTCGGCTGTTCGCTCTCAATCATGCCATTGGCATAGATGGCCGTCTCGAACGGGTTGCTCACCGGCTTAAACACAGGTGGCTGCGGCTTCCGTTCCAGGCCAAAAACATAGGCGGCAACCAATCCGGCCAGAATGCCGATGATGGCGATGGCAAAAATGATCTTGTTTCCGATTTTCTTCTTGGGCGCAATGGCTTTGGCTTCAGATTTGGCCTCGGTCTTAACTTCAGTTTTAGTTTGAGCTTTGATTTCAGGCGCGGATTTGGCCGCTTTGGCATCATGTGTCAGTTCGATCGCTTTGGGGTCGGGCTTGGGTGTGGCGGTTTCTGGCTTTGGCTCAACCGCTTTAACTTCGGGATTAGGTTGGTCGGTATTCATTCGGTTCCCTTGTCTTCGGCGGTGAGATGTCCATCTTCCATGTGAAGGATACGGTCCGCATATTCGTTGATGCGCGCATCATGGGTGACAATCATGATGCAACGCTTTTCATTAAGAATTTTCTCTTTGACGAAGGCGATGATCATTCTCCCGGTGTCACCGTCCAGGGAAGCCGTAGGTTCGTCGAGAATCAGAATCTCCGGCTGGCTGATGATTGCCCGCGCAATCGCCACGCGCTGCTGCTCGCCGCCTGAAAGTTTTACCGGCAGAATTTCGCCCCGGTCTTTCAAACCGACTATCTCCAGGTATTGCCTCGCCTCGGCGATGGATTCATCCCAGTTGCGCTGCTTCAGGATCAGCGGGATCGCGACATTCTCGGCCGTGGTCAGCCGTGGAAACAAATGGTAATCTTGAAAGACGAAGCCAATCGTGTTCAAACGGAAATCCGCCAACTGGTCATTGTTCAGCGTCCAAATATCGGCTCCCTTGACTTTGACGTTGCCGTCGTTGGGCCGCAGGATGCCGGAAATCATGCTGAGCATCGTGGTCTTGCCGCTGCCGGACGGCCCGACGATGAACAGCATTTCGCCAAAGTGCGCGACCAACCCGACCTGATTCACCGCCGTCACCCTGGTCTCGCCTGCGCCAAACCATTTGGTCAGACCGGTTGCAACAATTGCCTCATGCTCGTTCGTTTCAAGTTTCACTGGGTCGAAGTCCAAGAATCATTAGAGTCATAAATGGTCATGGCCCTGGCGATCTTTCCGGTCTTGGTTCCGAGGTTCTTTTGATAAATCGTGCCCTGCTGATTGACGATGAAGGTCATCACGCCTGTGTTCCCCCATTCGGCCGGCCACGCGACCAGCGCAAATCCGGCAATCATGTGTCCGTTGATGATGTAATCATACTTGCCGCCGGGTGCGTGTTTTCCCTGGCGGGTCAGGATTTTGAAATAATAGCCGTGATAAGGTGCCTCCTCGTCGTTCAGCATTTTGGCCGTGCGATGATAACCGTCCACCCGCGCCTGCGCGATGAGCGGCCCCAAAGGACTTAATTCTTCGCCCAGTTGTTTCGCCGGCCAGAAGAGTCCGTCGTGAGTGCCGGGTGTGCTGCGCAGGAACTGGGCGTAGGCCAGCACGCCGTCCCCCAGACGATCCTGGCTGGCATATTCACGCTGGGCTTCCACATACGCATTGCAAACATTGATCGCGCCGATTTCGTCCCGGCCGATGCGGCGGGCGAGGATTTCTTCACTGCCGGCGGCGGTATCGAAGAGCCACTGGCCATTCTGCTTCACCAGCGGAATGGGAAACGGCCAACCATTCGTCCCGACTTCCAACGTGATGTTGGAATCAGAATTGGTGGTGAGCACAGTTTTTTCCGTCAGGTGCTGGACGAACATCTTATATTCTTCGGTGGCCTGGACCACATCGGGTGAAATCAATTCATGTCCTGCCGGCCCGAAAATCAAATGCAGCGCGTTGGTATCATGATTTGTGGCTGCCGCCACCAACGCGTTGACGGCGTCGTTTGGTGAATTGAAAGTCAGCTCCTCTTGCGCAGCGACGCAAATGGGCAACATCAAACCCAGTCCCATTGCCAGCATTGAAGCCGGACGCAACCCTGTGAATAATTTTATTTTCATCGGCGAAATTGTTTTGAAAATCATAGGAATTAAAATTAGCGCCTGTCACCGCGACCACCGCCACCACCATGGCTGCCACCGCCGCTGCCGCTGAAACCGCCACCACCAGAAGGTGCTGGCCGTGAAACCGGCGCAGAATGGGTGACCGACTGCATACTTTGCTGGCCGCGATTGCTATAAGTTCTCGTATCACTCGGACTTTGTATGCCCATGAACGCCCCGTTTGATTCCGGCCGGCTGATGGTTGCGGCGTGTTCATCGGGAGCGGGCGTGGGTCGGGAAATGCTGGTTGAACGTTCGCCACTAAAGTCATTGACCGTCCCGCCACGCGCGGGCGCGGGACCGGAACTATTTATTGAGCGTTCATCTCGCTGTGCTGCCGGGTGGGCCAGCTCTTGTCTTATGACGGACGGCGACACCGAACGCGAAATCGCGTCCCCGCCATAACCCCGGTCGCCACGGTTGGCCGCGACCGCGCCGGGATGATAGTCAGCTCGCCAGACGCCCGTATGCCCCATGTCCCGCTGACGAGACGGTTCATGCCACCAATTGGCCGGACGCGAATAGCCGTTGCCCCAGAAAATGAGATCGCCGGCTCCCCAATTACAATCGTAATCCATCCATATCCCGAACGGCCAGCCAATGCCAAAAGTGATGAAAGGCGGGCCATACGCGGTGTCATAATATACCTGGTCCGGCTGATAGACGGGGACATAAATCACTTGGGGATCCGCCGGAACAATTTCAATGTCACTGCCGTCAGTAATCACCTGTTGCTGTGGAGAGGATTGCAAGTTGCCCAGTTTGGAAGCCGTGGTGCGCAGCCGTTGGATGGCGTTCATCACGTCCGGCTGTTGATTGAGAAAGGCCTGTCCCGTCTGGGTCGTCCAATTCAAGTTGTCATCCATCCATTTCAACACACTGGGATAGCGGGCCACGGCCTGGACGCTGGCATCCCAGGGCTGCTGCGCAATCAGGCTGGGGTCGCCGCCGCCGGTGATATAACGGTCAGCCAGCACGATTTGCGTTGGCAAGGTGGATGCCGGCAGAATTTCGGCAATCAGCGGGTCGGGATAAAGCGCAATCGGTCCCAACAACTGGTCCAGTTGCGCGGCGGGCAGCGTTTGATAGGCTGGCATCGGCGGCGGAACCGCCGCCTGCGCCCACACCGACAGGACCGCACCGGTCAGCAGACACACCAGAACAGGAGTTTTGATCAATAAATTCATTGTGATTTTAGAATTTTAACCGGCCAATTTGTTTCATCACACAATGACTATAAGTCGAAACCTTTGGCCGCCACTATGGGGTGTTCACCCCATCGCAGGAGTCGGAATAAACTGTTCAAACAATGATCACCAGTGTAGTAGCTATACCGGCGAGGCTTGACACGCACCACATTTTTTCCGTGGACAAGTTTTATTGGGAAGGTTCGCAGACGCGACCGCATTTCACCCTCCGGCTTCGTGAATTGCGGTGCCGTGCATACCGCTCCGTTCCGCTTGGCAAGGACACTACGAAACCGGCTCAAACAGAAGCGCTCACCATTGAGCGCGAGTTGGGCAAAAAGGCGCGTTACGGTGGCGGGGTATTCAGCGAACGATGGCAATAGAGATTTGAATTATGAGAGCGCCCCTGCCGCTTGGCAGACTCCATTTTTTTGGGCGGCCATCTGCCTTCGCCGGTTTCCGTTTGGATGCCATTCGCACTGAACGGGCATTTCTGAAATAGGAGCGCGGAACATCTTTGTGGAGTCGCGGGATTTTAGAAATGCCCGTTGAGTGCGCCGCCGTATAGGTTCGGTCGGATGCGGCGATTTGTCTGGCCGGTTGCTGAAACCTGGAAGCAAGCCGGCCAGTCAAATCGCCGGGCTTAACCCTGCTGCCAGTGCGGTTTCTTCCATTGGGCAATTGCGCGGGCAACCTCCTTGAAATTGGTGATGCGCCATTTCGCTACGTCGCCCACCAATGAAGTGCGCTTTTGCAATGCCGCTGCTGGACTCCGGCGAGCCTTACGCCGAGCCGCCATGCGACTTTGCGCTTTCTGTCTTTTTACTGCACTGAACGATATTTTTTTCACGGATGGCCAGACATTGCCCGGCATCCTAGCCGCGCAATCGTTTTCTCTGCGGCCGGGTCAACGTGCCCAACCATATGCGCGGCGTGTAGATGTCAATGCCGAAAGGTTTTTCCAACACCGTCAAATCCCGGTCGCGGGCAATGATCGAGCAGCATTCCCGCTCGCCCAAAGCCGCCTCAATGAATTTGTTGTCCTTGGGGTCGCAGCACACTTTTTCTTGAAACGGGATCGGCGTAACCCACAAGGCTGACGTTCGCAGGGTATTCAACCAGAGCGAGGTATCCGTGGTGAAGGGCTGCTCCTGTTTCACCCGTTCCAAAACCGCCTCGTATTCGGCCAGAATTTCTTCGGTCATCACTGGCGTTATTATGCCGCACAACCATGCCTTGAGGCAAAGGCGCGGCTCGTGACGCCAGAAGACGCCCGCCACGAAAACACCGGTGTCAATGACGGCCAGATTCATCACGCACCTGGCGCAATGCCTGATTGACAATGGCTGCCGCCTGACGAGGGGAATGTTTGCCGACGGGTGTTTGCCTCAAAAGTTTTCGGACGGCCTCTCGTCCGGGAGGCTTGATGGGACGGATCAACAGGCCGTCCTTGCCCAGGTCAAACACGTTCAGGGGACCGCCGCGCTCCAACCCTTCCCGTTCACACCACGCCAGCGGAAACACCGTCTGGCGTTTGCTGGTCAGGGTCATGGTCATCGTTTTTATCATGGTAAGGATTTATTACCTAAAAAACCTCATTTGTCAAGGGTTTGACCCGGATTTCACCTGTAAAATATTGTGCCCCTGATACACCAGACAGGCAAAGTTTCCTGCCAAACTCTGCAAATGACGATGAAAAACATGAATCAAAACATGGCCGGCGGCGGGCGGACGGTAAAGGCGAAATTCCGCCAATGCGAGATTCGCGGGCAGAGGCGGCAGCGAGGGCGGTTTCCCTCAAATCATTTTTTCGCTGTAAGGATTTATTACCAGAAAAACGCAATTTATCAAGGGTTCCGCCGGAATTAGCTGGTAGTATTTTGTGCAAACCTTGCGCCAAGCCGTTGAAATTTTCTGCCAAACTTGTCAATTGACGATGAATAACAAGAGTCAAAACCATGCAAGGGCAAGGCCAGTGGCGCGGTTGGAAGAACTGAAACCTTCCACGTCCACGGTTGTCGCCCATAAAAATCGGATGGATGCCAGAATTGTTTTTGGCGGGTGGCCGCTACGAAACCATTCTCATTTTCCGGTGGCTTCCATCGGCCACTACGGACGGAAATTCACAACCGCATTTTGTTTCATTTTGAAACTTTTGCCGGTTTGTCTTCGGGCAGCATTTCACTTTGGTGGCCGGATTAACAGTTCAAACGAAAAAACACTTTGTTCGGAAAATGAACTTTGTCTTTTGAAAAATAGTTAAAATCGGTTCTATGTTCACTGCCGTAGCGCATAAAAATCTGACGGATGCCGAGAAGTATTTCGACGAGCATCTGGCGCAGAACGATTACTACGCCGCCGGTGAAATCCGTCCCGGCCAGTGGATCGGCGCGGGTGCGAAACGCTTGGGATTAACGGTTGAAGTCACGCGCGACCAGTTTCATGCGCTCTGCGAAAATCAAAATCCAAACGATGGCGAACGGCTGACGCAGCGGAGCCAGAAGGAAGGCCAGCGCCGGGTGTTTTATGACTTCACCTGTTCCGCGCCGAAATCGGTTTCGGTGCTCGCGGTCACGCTGGACGACCAGCGATTGATGGAAGCGCATGAGGAAGCCGCCAGACTCGCGTTCCGCGAACTCGAAACCTTCGCCGCGACTCGCATCCGCAAGCATGGCATTGAAAACCGTGACCGTGTGACCGGCAACTTGGTGGCCGCCTCATTTGTGCATGACAGTTCCCGCGCGCTTGATCCGCAGTTGCATACGCATTTCACGGTTTTCAACGCGACATTCGATGAACGTGAACACCGCTGGAAAGCCCTGCAAGCGCGGGGCATGTATGACGCGATTCGTTACGGCACAGCGGTTTATCGGAATGAACTGGCCAGGCGGGTGCAACAAATCGGCTGCCGGATTGCTCCGGCCAAATACGGTTTTGAAATCGAGGGCGTGGGCGATGAAATACTGAAACGGTTTTCCAAACGGGCGCAGCAACGTGACGCGGTGGTGCAGGAAATGGAAGAAAAGTTGGGACGCAAACTTTCCAACGATGAAATCTCACATGCGGTGCATCAGAGCCGGGCAAGGAAAATTAAGGGCATTTCCACGGCGGAAGTGCGTGAACGGCAGTTGTCGCAATTGTCAGCAGATGAGCGGCAATCGCTGCAAACACTCCGCGCGTCGGCTCGTCCATCGAGCCTGCCGCACATTGCGCTGGTGGAAAATCAGGTTTTGAACCATGTCGTCGCCCATGTGTTCGAGCGCAAATCGGTTGTGCCGGAACATGAACTGTTGAATGTGGCGTTGTCGCATCGCCTGGGCGATGTGGATTTGAACCACTTGAAAACGGCGGTGAAACATTCACCAAACTTGGTGAAAACGGAGCGCGGATTTTCAACCAAGGAAATTGTGGCGACGGAATTGGATTTAATCCAGACGGTCAACGCGGGCTGTGATTCGGTTGCGCCGTTGCATCCCGGTTATCGGCCTGCCGGCTGGCTCGGCGAAGATCAACGCCGGGCAATTTACCATGTCCTGCGCACAAGTGACCGGATTACGGGACTGCGCGGACTGGCTGGCAGTGGTAAAACCACGGCATTGCGTGAACTGGTCGCCGCCTGCAAAGAGGCAAAGATTGAACCGCTGTTCTGTGCGCCAACGGCGGCAGCAACCGAGGTTTTGCGCACCGAGGGATTCGAGGCGGTGACACTGCAAAGTTTGCTGCTGACGAAACCGGCGTTGTCTGTCCGTCAGTTGGTGGTGCTGGACGAAGCCGGGGCGGTCGGGATGGACGACATGAAGCGGCTGTTTGACCTGGCGCGGGACGCACGCATCGTGCTGTCCGGCGACACCGGCCAGCACGCCTCGGTCGCGCGTGGTGACGCGCTGCGGATTTTGGAGAATCATTCGGATTTTCAATCGGGACAACTGACCCGCATCCGGCGGCAACGCAAAGTCGAATATCGCCGGGCAGTTGAACTGGCCGCGCAGAAAAATACCAATGAAGCGTTCGCACAATTGGAACGCATGGGAGCGGTAACAGAATTTTCAGGCGATCAATTGCACGGTGAAGCTGTGCGGTCGTATGTAAAAGCATTGAAGCAAAACCAATCCGTGCTGCTGGTTGCGCCGACGTGGAATGAAATCGAGGCGGTGACGGAAAAAGTCCGTGCCGCGTTAAAAACGTCCGGTCGGCTGGCGGGTGACGAAAAGGAGTTTCAAGTTTTTGATTCATTGTCATGGACGGAAGCGCAGAAGCGCGATGCGCGGCAATATCGTCCCGGCCTGGCGATTCGGTTTCACCGGCAAAAAACTGGTTTTGTCAAAGATGAAACCGTCGCGGTGGTCGCCGTCGAAAATGACGCCTTGAAAGTCCAACGCGCGGACGGTTCCGAAAGTATTTTCCATTTGGGTCAAGGCTCTGCCGTGTTTGATGTGGGGGAGAAACGGAAGTTGAAAGTGGCCGCTGGCGACAAGCTGCTGCTGCAATCGAACTGGCAGAAGAGATTCGTCAATGGCGAACTCGTCGAGGTGCGGGCGATTCAAGGTGAATCCCTGGTGCTGGCCGATGGCCGGGTGATTCCAGAGAATTATCGCACGTTCACGCACGGCTACGCCGTCACGTCACACGCCGCCCAGGGCAAGACGGTGGATGAAGTGTTGGTCGTCGCGTCGTCGCGTTCGCTGCCGGCGATCAATCAGCAGCAATTTTACGTCAGCATCTCGCGCGGGCGCGATGCGTGCCGCGTGTTCACTGATGATGCCGAGATGTTGCGCTCGCACGTCACCCGTTCCAGCGCGCGGCTGGCGGCGGTTGAGGCCATGCCGCAAAGGGACTTCCTCCAAACCATTTTGCAGCGCGGCAATCGTTTTATGAAACGGTTCCACCAGCGCATTGCCCGATCCATTTCAACGGAAACAACTGAAAGGAGCAGCCATGAAATCAAGCCAACTGAACACCAGCGACAATCCACCCGCCATATCAGCGTCTAGCCCGCGTGATAATCCCTGCCTTGAAAGGGATTCCACCATCGCCGCGCTGGAAGCAATTGCCGATGACGGCGTCAGCTACCTGCTGCCTTACGCGCAATTTTTGTATGCGGAAAAAATTCCCAACCCAGCCTTGGAAAAGGTGCCGGATGCGCCGCCGGAAAAGGTGCTGATTCATTTTGCCTGTGCCGATGTGGTCGTCCTGGGCAGCGGCCTCAAGCGGCTGGCGCAGGAAATCCAGAAATATGAATTGAAATTTGTGAAGTCGGCGGATCGGCGGTTCGCCGCCACGTTGAAAACCCACATTGCCGCCGTCACCGTCACTTTAACCAAGGAAAATATATGAATCCCGAACGCAGAGATTTTCTCAATTTGCTTTCGCCGCCCGGACGAAGCAACACCGATGAGACCGCGTGGAAATTAGGCTTTGAAACCGACCATATCGCCATTTTGGTGAGTGAAGGTATGCTCAAGCCGCTGGGTAATCCCCCGCCAGGTTCCATGAAGTTCTTTTTTACGGCCGAGATTGAGCAAAAGAAAAATGACCGTAAATGGATGACCAAGGCAACCGAACTCATCCGATTAAAGATCAAGGACAAGAACGAACGCGCCGCCAGAAGCCGGGCGCTCAAAGGTTCAGTGCCCGCAACCAACGGCAACGCAACCAATGGAAATAATTCCCGTGACCGTCATTCCTAGCGGCGTGCCTCGCGCTTCCATGATACGGCGCGCGGTCGCCGTCAAGGTCGCGCATTCCGCGCCTCCACCTGTGACCGCGCCCGCTTGCGCCGTGGGAACCGCTTTTAAGAATCACGCCGCGCAATCTGCATCGCCAATGGTCATTCCCAATAATCGTCATCGTGATCGCAATGCGCAGAATAGTGCGGTGGCTGATCGAACGTGTCCGGGGGCGGTGGCGGCGGTCCCGGCAGATGAATAAAAAAGGCTGGCCGGACATGAATGGTGGATTTTCCTCCTTTGCGTCGCAATGCCCCGCTCAATACCCATGCCAAAAGAGCCAGCAAGACATATATGATCCCAATGAGAAAATAGAGCGCGTAATGCCGTGAACCGTTTTATGCCGAGTCCGAACGGAAGATCCACCTTAATCAGTGTTTTCTGGCGTTGGACTCGGCATTATCACAGGCCCTGAAGGAACGCCAGCAGTTGATCGCTCGGTCTGTAACGACCTTGACGTCCATGAAACGGCTCGGTTTGGGCCAGTGCTCGTTCTTTGAGTTCAAGATCGGCATGGAGATAAACTTGGGTCGTTTCGATCGATTCATGTCCCAACCACAGGGCGATGACTGAACAGTCAACGCCATGTTGCAGCAAGTTCATGGCAGTGCTGTGACGCAACACATGCGGGGAGACACGCTTTTTCTTCAATGATGGGCAAGACTGTCGTGCCGTCGCCACGTGTTTGGCCAGGAGATATTCAACGCCATCCCGGCTGAGTCGCTGACCCCGAGAACTCGGGAATAGCGCGTCAGCGGATTGCCCGCCACATTCCCGCGACCAGGCACGCAAGGCTGCTATGCTGTCCTTCCGCAATGGAATGCAGCGTTCCTTGCGTCCCTTGCCACAACACCGGATGTGAGCCCCGGTGCCCAGAGTGATGTCTTGAAAGCGCAGTCCAACCAACTCAGAAACGCGGAGCCCCGTTTGCACCGCGACGAGCAGCAGGGCCCGGTCGCGGCGTCCCAGCCAGGTGCTTTGATCAGGTGCCGCTAAAAGAGCGTCTATCTCCGGTCTGGTCAAAAAATCAATGGGCTTGGTGTGGTATCGTCTGTGCGGGATGGCCAAGACGCGCTGAACCACGGCACTGATGCTCGGCTCCTGGAGGGCAACATAATTAAAGAATGAATGGACGGCAGCCAAACGAGTATTGCGACTGTGCGGGCTGCTCCCGCGATCTTTTTCGAGATGTTCGAGGAACTGTCCAATGAACGGAGCATCCAAATCCTGGACGTCGAGCGCCGCCGGTGGTTTGTGGAGTGACTGTTGCGCAAAGCCCAGCAACAATCGAAACGTGTCGCGGTAGCTGGCAATCGTGTGCGGGCTGACATTCTGTTGCTGCATGAGGCGATCCGTAAAAAAACCTTGCAGCAGGGCCGGAAAGTTGACGCTGGTTTTCATGCGCGTAAACCTCCATGTTCCCGCTCCAAACGGAGGGTTGCTAATTTTAGAAGTTCGGGTATCCCCGAAATATACCAATAGGTGCCGACCACACTTCTGTGTCCGAGATAGGTGCTCAAGTCGGCCAGATGCACCTCGACATTCAGATCGCTTCGATACCATTTGAGGAGAGTCTGAATGGCGAAACGGTGGCGCAGGTCATGGATGCGCGGGCCACGATGGTCCGTTGGTTGACGCAACCCGATTTGGTGAGACAAATGGATGAACCAGTGATACACGGTCATATAGACCAACGCCG
>Ga0302156_10003752_pt1 | contig 11477 bp, 4 predicted proteins | sample I_Bog_N3_2_FD_193503 | JGI IMG/M metagenome (GOLD analysis project Ga0302156, IMG submission 193503) | Peat permafrost microbial communities from Stordalen Mire near Abisko, Sweden - I_Bog_N3_2 | ecosystem: Environmental > Terrestrial > Soil > Wetlands > Peat | place: Sweden: Abisko, Stordalen... | reverse complement strand
CATCCAGCATCGCTGTATGGCTGTTGGTGCCCATCACCAGCATCTCGCCGTCCGCGAAGCGCACCAGATCAATGCCTTTCAGCACAACCTCGGTGTTATAGGCACCGTTGTTGTAGAGGACGGCGTTGCCGCCAACGATGGTAGACTGGAGTTCGAGATTGCTGCCTCCAAAATCCGCGGCGAAGCTCACCACGTCCTGATTGCCGCCCGACAGAACATAGGTCTCCCCCGCCGTGTCCAGAGCGACGGAAATCTCGTTGATGCCCTTGCTGCCCACATAGCTGAGAGAACTGTCGCCATAGTTGGACAGAACGACCGAAGCCGGACCGGACAGGGCGCTCAGATCGATAGTATGGATTCCCGCGGCCAGCGCCGCCGTGCTGGTGATGGAGACCACCTCGGAATCCGGCGTATAAGTTCCGGCATAACTGTTGTTGGTGGTGCCGCTGCTGCCGACGATCTCGCTGAAGCCGGAGAACCGCTCGATATTGCCGCCGATCAGAAACTGCGAATCGCCTAGCTCCAGAACCTGGGAATTGTGACCGGCCCACAGATCCAAGGTGCCGTTCCCATTGCTGTCCGTCACCGTTCCGCTGCTGGCGGTCGCGTTGGAATCGCCGGTCACGAACTTGTTCATGGAACTGCCCATCAACACGTTTCCGGTCCAGGAGCCGTCCACCTGCAGCGTCTCGATGTTGACGTAATGCGTCCCCGAAAGATTTATCGTAGAAGGCGCGCTGTCGGTCAGTTCCAAGGTCGCGGAGCTGGCCGTAACGCCGTCCAGCTTCAGCATGCCGGTCACGTCGGCGTAGCTGGCGACGATGTCGTTGCCGCCGGTAGAGCCCACGAAAGAGCCCCCGACCATCAGAGCGGCTGACGTGCCGTTGATGGACATCCACTCGCCGTCGGACCAATAAACCTCGCCGGAATCAAGACGGATCGTTTCGCTATTGCCGGCTTCCGACGTAACCCCCTGCAACAGCAGGCTGTTCGAGGTCATCCCGATCTCTTGGATGATCTGCGCCATTCCGGACAGAACCACCAAACCTTCCGACAAATGGACGGTGTCGGTCACTCCGTTGCTGAAGACGTTTGTCCAAGTGTGCCAGCCGGCATAGGCCATGCTGACCGTTTCCGTACCGCCGCCGCCGATCAAGGTCGAGGGATCGGCGCTGGCCGACAGGACGAAAGTGTCGTTCCCGCCGGTTCCGATAATGACCGCCACATCCTGGAACAGGATGGAGCTGGTGCCGTTCCAGCCACTGACCGTCCCGGCATTCATGTCGATCAGCGCTCCCGTCCCATCATGACCCAGGTCCTGAAGGTCCATGGTGATGCCCGAGGCGACATTCCAGCCGGTGCCGATGATCTCGCCGCCGTCATAGCTCATGCGGATATCGTTGAACGTGCCGTTGGTGAGATTGAGCACGTCGGTAAAGCCCGATCCATTCTGATAGTCGTGCATGGCATAGGCGGTGGTGCCGACCGCCTGCAGGGTGAAATCGACATAAGAGCCGTCGGCAAAGGTCCAATCCACCGGATTGGCGGTGGTCGAAAAGCTGATGAACAGCCCGCCGACGGCGTCGCTATAGTCCAGGGTGCTGTTACCCGAACTGGCGATATAGGTATCGTTGCCCAGGCTGGAGCGTATATAGCTGCCAAGACTTGAGGCGGTAATCACGTCACTATGAGCCGAACCGCGAATATCGGTGACGCCGTACAGGTAATCGGTGGAAGTGCTATCGTGAACGACTGTCCCCGTCAGCATCACCGTTTCCAGGGTCGTTCCGCCAGCGCCGGTACCGACGACAATGGTTTCCCAATTCTCCAGGTCATTCAGATTGGCGGTGATGCCGGTCGAGCTGTTGGAGTAATCGGCCATCACAGCCGTGGTCGTGGAGTAAGTCCCAGAAGTGAACATACCGATGGTGTTGCCATCGATCACCTGACTGGCGATGCCGGCATTGACGATGACGTTGTTGCCGTGGCCAGCGCGATAGGTGACCTCGCCATTCTGCTGAGTACCAGAAACCCCATACCTGCCGCCGACGAAGGCGTCGCCGTTGTTGGTTCCGACAATCTCGGAGATATTCACCAGATAGTCGGTGGAGTTAAAGCCATAGACCTCTTCGACGTTGGTGAAGCTGCCGCTGCTGGCGCCGTCGTTGACGGTCAGGCTGTAATAGGCGCTCAGGTTGGCAGTGATGCCATAGCCGTCCAGAGCCGCCGTGGTGCTGCCGTAATAGACGGAGCTGCTGCTGTTGTTCGTCCCCGAGCCGCCGATCACCACATTGTTCGAACCATAGATGAAGAAATCATCGCCCGATGACGTATCATTTCCCAAAATGGCGCTGGGACTGCCCAGGAACAGCATGTGGTCCGAGATGCCGACCAACATGTCGTCGGCGCTGGTGCCGGTCATCACAAACATGGATGTGAGGGCGTTGGTCGCTCCGATCAGGCTGACGGCTTCGTCTTGCACGCCGCTTTTGACGAAAATGCCGCCATCACCGCCGTTCTGAGAATTTTCGATGATCTGCAGAGTGTCGTAGTTATCGATGTAGTAATTCTTGAACACCGTCTGGCCGCCGCCGCCGGAGTCATTGAACGAGACGATCAGGTCGTTGCCGCTCCTCGATGCGGTTTCCAGCCCCACTTGGCCTTCGGCAGTCAACAGGTTCACGGCCCCCGCGACATTGTCCAAATAGACCGTCTCGGCGTGATAATCCTGGGTGATGACCATCTCGTTGGTATGGGCGCCAAAGAAGATCTGATCGGCGCCGCCGTGACCGACAAAGGTGGTGCTGGCGCCGCTGCCGGCCACCAGGGTATTGGCGTTCTGATTGCCCACCAGGGTCGTATCAGCCCCGGCGCCGCCGATGGCGTTATTGACCCCGGACACATAGTCGGACGCCAGGGTAGCGCCCGAGCTATTCGTCAGCAGCAGCTCGTTGGCCGTGGGAAAGAGTATGGAGCTGCGCAGATCAACGAACAGATTGGCGGTCACCGCCGACAGGTCCAAAACCTGATTGTCGCCAACGCCGCCGCCATTGACCACCACATGGCCCAGGGACGTGCTTTGCAGCACGAAGATATCCGACCCGCCGCTGCCCATCAGGGTTTGGTTGCCCGAACCGGCGATCAGGGTATTGCCGGCGTTCAGGGTCACCGACATGGCGCTGCCGGTCACAACCGTTTCCAACGCGCCCGAGGCGATGTCCAACCCGCCCAGCAGAGTATCGGCATGGCTGCCGCCGATCAGGGTATTGAGGTCGGTGCTCGAATCGCTGAAATAGGGATTCACCTCGCTGATCACGCCGCTGCTGGTGGTCAGGAACAGGTAATGGCCGTCATCGCTGAAGGACAGGCTATTGCTACGCTGATCCCCCGAGACCGGAGCCAGACTGGTCGAGGTCTTGGTGGTGGTGTCATAAAGCACTGTCGTCGAATAGCTGCCGTCGCTGCTCCAATAAGCGATGAATTGGCCATTGGCGGAAATGGCCGCATCCGTCGCCGCCCAGGCCAGTTGCAGATTGCTGCCACCATTCTTGGTGCTGGAATAATAAAGGCCGCCAAGACCGCCCGAGGTGCTATAGACATAGCCCTGGCCGTCGGCCTCCACCTCGAACGAGGTCACGCCGCTGGTCTGCAGCAGAACCGTGTTTCCCACCACCATTCCGTCATCGGACAGAACCATCGAGGACAGAGCGCCCGCGCTGTTGAGCACGAAGACGTCCTGGCCATTGGCGGCAAAGGCCACCTGGCTGATGGAGGTCATTCCCAGCGAGGTTTCCGAGACCACGGCGCCGGTCCTGGTGTTGGCCACCACCAGGCCATAGGTACCGTTCTGAGTCTGATAACTGTCGACATAGGCGATCAGATGGCCGTCGCTGGACATGGCATAGGCCGTGCTGACGGCGGGGTTATAAGCATCGCTGCTGCCGCCACCGATCTTGCGGGTCGTATTCTCGTCGGCATTATAGAAATAAAGATTGCTGGCGTCGGCATAAAGCGCCTCGCGGCCATTGTCCGACAGCTCGAAACTGGTGACGGAACCGCCCTTCGGGGTCATATCCTGGGCGGTTTGGGCTTCGCCGTTCCAAATCTCGCGGTAGACCTCGCCATTGCTGAGATAGGCCAGATAATGGCCGTTGCCGCTCTCGCCTTCAAAATTCGCCGCCGCCAGCTGGCTCGCCCCCGAGGCATCCATCACCGCCGTGCCGGCCACCGCCGCCGCGCTCATGGCGTCGGCGTCGGCCTGGGAAAACCACGAGCCCGCCAGAATGGCGGTGCCGCTGACGTCATGAATCACGTCCGCACCGATGCCGCCGGCGATCTTCTCAAAATTATAGAAGGTCACCGAGCCGCCGTCGCCGCTGGTCATGGTGCCGGTGGTGCCGGTCAGAGTGATGCTCAGATTGCTGGCGGTATCGGCGAACAGACTATCCTGCCCCAATCCGCCGTCCAGGGTGACGCTGCCGGTCAGATGCTGGGTATTGCGGCTCAGAAGCTGGAAGTTGTCGCCGTGGCTGCTGCCGGCGATGACCTCGAAATTGGTCAGAAGATCCGTGCCGATCCCGCTGCCCCAAGCCGTGCCCGAGGTCAGGGCCGAATCCCCCAGCACCAGGGTGATGCCGCTGCTGGCGTTTTCATAGGACAGCAGGTTGACGCCGCTCCCGCCATCCAGCACGTCATTGCCGGCGCCCGCGACGATGGTGTCATTGCCGGCGCCGCCATAAAGGCTGTCGGCAAGATTATCGGCGACCAGAGTGTCGTTGCCCGAACTGCCGACCACCACCTCGATGTTGATAATATAATCGGTGGCGATGCCAAGGCCCGAGGCCGTGCCAAAGTCATCACCGTTCAACTGCACCAGCACGCCGGTGGTTTGGGTATGGAAATCGATGGTGTTCTGGCCGCCCCCGCCATCGATGGTCTCGGCACTGCTGCCCATCAAGAACAGATCGTCCCCGCACGAACCGACGACGGATTCGATATTGAGGGCGCTCAAAATGCCGGTGCCGGTCATGGCGCTGTCGGTCAGATTGACCGTGGTCCCACTGTGCAACGACAGAGTATCGACGCCGCCGCCGCCGTCCAGGCTGAGGTTCAGACCGGCGGTATAATTGAACTGGTCGTTGCCCGAAGTACCGACGATATGGTGGAAGCCCTGGGCCACGGCGTCCTGCAGATAGCCGTTGCTATTGACATGGGCCAGATTGACCGAGGACATGGTCAAATCGATGGTCGCACCGTGGCCGTCGTTATGCAGGCTGAGAGTGGGCGTGCTGCTGTCGGGACTGGCCTGAGTGTCGGCGTAAAGCAGGACCGTCCCCACCAGGGTGTCGTTGGTATAGTCGGACGGCAACTCATAAAGAGCCACCGTCGCCGCATTGCCGTTGGCCAGAATGGTCCAGTTGGTATGGGCGAGAATATCGGTTCCCTGCTGGGATTCCGTATAGACGGTCTCGGCATTGCCGCCGCTCAAAGTGTAATTGCCGTTGCTGCCGGTAATCGTCGAGGCCACCGTCGTGTTGTTCAAGGCCGCAGTGGTGGTGTGGTTCACTGGGGGGACATAGACCGGCGCCGGGGTTGACGTGGGCGCCACCGGCACGGGCACCACAGGAGCCACTGGCACGGGCGTCACGGGCGCCACCGGCACGGGCGTCACAGGAACCGTCGGGATGGTCGGAACCGGCACCAGGGGATCGCTGGGAAGCGTCGACGGGACGGTGCCGGGAGCGTCCGGAGCCAGAGGGGCTTCCGGAGCCTCTGCCGATGCGGGGGCCGCTGGGGCAGCGGAGGGGGCCGCGGCAGCTTTATCCCCGCTCGGCGTAGTCGCAGCCGCCGCCGTAACGACCGCTTTCTCCGACGTCTGGGCCTGCCCCTGCTGTCCCGATGACGACGGAGCAGTGGCGTTGCCGCTGGTGGCGCTGGTGTTGATATGCGGATCGGTAGTCGGCTGGGCCGGGCGGTTATCCTGCACGTTATGCAGTTCGGGGATCAAATTCTGCAGCTGAGAGGGCGGCAGGACCACAGGTGTCGGCGGCGCCTGGAAGGCGCTGGACATCTGGATCGCCTGGTTCGGCTGGGTCATGACCTGGGGCGCGCCGCCCTGGGTCGAGATCACGATCTGACCGACACCGCCGTCATCGTCGCTCAACAGGGCGATAGTGTTCTGACTGCCTTCCGCCGCCGCCGTGCCGGCCACGGTGGTGCCGCGAATACCGATGGTCATGACCGGAGTATGTACCGACATGGCGTCGGGGGCCGATTTGGCGATTTGGCCGGACACAAAGCTGAAGGTGCCCTGGACCACCGACATCGACGAATGGCCGGTATGGGCCTGGGGGTCATAAACCAGCTCGTCCATGACCATGCGGCCATTCTTGCCCAAGCTGAAGGTGGAGCGATCGGCGAAAACGATACCCACCGAGCCGTCGCCGGCGGTCTCCAGGACATCGCCCTGAAACACCGTCGCGCCCTGCTGCAGAGTCTCGACAGTGCCGTCCACATGGTGAACCTTCACCACACCCGCCAGCTTCTGAATCTCGCCGATGGCATGCAGCTGAGTCTGGGGAGCCCCATCCTGGGCCCATTGGCCGGGAGCGATGGCGCCGGCCAGCCGAGCCGCCAAGTCGGAATGGATAACGCCGCCGGTGCCGGAAATCAGATCGGGGGGAGTGTGGCTGGAGAAATAATCCCGGACCACCACCTCGTGGCCGTCCTTGCCCACCAGCAGAAGATCGCCGCCGACGCGGTGAAACTCCGCCGTCAGCAGGAAATTACCGCCGGGTATTTCCAGGCCATGGCCAGGCTCGACCGTCAGAACCGTTGGGGACGGGCTGAAGCCTTGCGTCGAAGCCGATGCCAGAACAGCTGCCGAAGGTTGATTAATAGACAATCCGACGCCCTCACATGCGTTAAGGGCCGCCGCCAGCGGCACCCCTCAACCAAACTATTTCGCAGCCGGAAATGGCCTGATTATGCACTCTAATCAAACTATCAACAGGGAGCAACCTATTCCCCCTTAAGAGTTGTGAAGCATGTAAGCATAATGCCTTATGTGGCCCGATATATGATAGAACTATTCTAAAGTGTAATAAAACTATTGCGGTATGCCGCGTGATCGTCCAGAAGCATTCCTGCCAGAATGAACGCCTCCGATCCCTCTTGCGGACGGCGCCATCCTTCAACCTAGGTTTCCAGGCTTATGCCCAAAATAAAGATAGCCCTACAGTTTGCCGCTTTGGCCTATAAGGTCATCGATGGCGCTCTGTCAGTGATGCTCATCACCTCGCGCGAGACTGGGCGCTGGGTAATCCCCAAGGGTTGGCCTGAAAAGGACATGCTCCCCCACGAGGTCGCCGCCCACGAGGCCTATGAAGAGGCCGGCCTGACCGGCGTGGTCTCGGACATTCCCTTTGCCACCTTCGAATATCTGAAGCGCCTTGAAAACAAGAAGCGCAAGCGCTGTACCGTGCTGGTTTTCCCCATGGCCGTTCACGAAGAGCTGGACAACTGGCCCGAGATGCATCAGCGCAAACGTCAATGGATGAGCCCCGCCGAAGCCGCCACCCATGTGGCCGAGAGCGGGCTGATCGAAATGCTGCAGAAACTGGCCGGAGACGCCGGTCGCAAGCCGCCCTTCACTAACGCTTGAGAGAAACGCCCATGCTGTCCCGCCTTCTCCGTTCCCTGATGCCCAAGGAGGAACGGTTCATCGAGCTATTCATCGAGCATAGTGCCTGCATCAAAAGCGCTGCCGATGCCCTGACCGCCCTGATGGCCGCCCCGCTGAGTGAGCGCCCCGCCCGCTTGGCCGAGGTCCAGCGCATCGAATCCGAGGCCGACCAGATCGGCCACCAGACGGTGATCGGCCTGCACCGCGCCTTTATCACCCCCTTTGACCGCTCGGATATCCTGGCCCTGTCCAACGCCCTGGACGACGCCGTCGATCTGATCGAGGACGTGGCCCTTCAGGCCGATCTCTATCAGCTGGAAAGCTTTGACCGTTTCATGGTGGAGTTGGGCAACCTGATCCAGCGTTGCGCCGCCAAGGTCTGCGACCTGATCCCCCTGCTGGACGACATCAACAAGAACGCCAACCTGATCAACAGCCTGTGCGAGACCATCTCGGACATCGAGGGCGAGGCCGATGAGGTGCTGCGCAGCGCCTTGAAGCAGCTGGTGGCCGACAAGCCCGAGACCGTCGCCTTCTTCGCCCGCAAGGAAGTCTATGAGCTTCTGGAGGCCGTAACCGACCGTTGCGACGACGTCGCCGACGTCATCGAAGGCATCATGCTCGATCACGTCTGAGGCCGCCATCATGGACGCCATGCATCTGGGACTGCCGGCCCTTATCGCCATCATCGTCGTTGCCTTGGGCTTCGACTTCATCAACGGCCTGCACGATGCCGCCAATTCCATCGCCACGGTGGTCTCGACCCGCGTCCTGCCGCCCAAGCTGGCCGTGGCCTGGGCCGCCGGCTTCAATTTCATCGCCTTCATGTTCTTCGGCCTGCATGTGGCCACGACCATCGGCACCGGCATCGTCAGCCCCAGCGTCATGGACCCGGCGATCATTCTCTCGGCCCTGCTCGGCGCCATTTTGTGGAACATCTTCACTTGGTGGCTGGGACTGCCTTCGTCGTCGTCCCACGCCCTGATCGGCGGCATCGCCGGAGCCGGCTTCGCCAAGGCGGGCCTTAGCGCCATCGTCGCCGACGGTTTCATCAAGACCTCGGCGGCCATTGTGCTCTCACCCCTGGCTGGGTTCATCCTGGCCCTGATCATCGTCATCTGCGCCACCTGGCTGCTGCGCCGCTCGGCTCCCTTTGCCGTCGACCGCAGCTTCCGCAAGCTGCAGCTGGTCTCGGCCTCGCTCTATTCCCTGGGCCATGGCGGCAACGACGCCCAGAAGACCATGGGCATCATTGCCGTGCTGCTCTACTCGCAAGGACTGCTGGGAACAGAGTTCCATGTGCCGCTGTGGGTAGTGCTTTGTTCGCAAATGGCCATGGGCCTGGGCACTTTGTTCGGCGGCTGGCGCATTGTCCGCACCATGGGCTCGAAGATCACCGAACTGAAGCCCTTCCAGGGCTTCTGCGCCGAGACTGCCGGGGCTATCACCCTATTCACCGCCACCTGGATGGGCATTCCCGTCTCGACCACCCACACCATCACCGGCGCCATCGTCGGCGTCGGCACCGCCAAGCGCATGTCGGCGGTGCGCTGGGGTCTGGCCGGGACCATCGTCTGGGCCTGGATCTTCACCATTCCGGCGGCGGCGCTGATCGGCTATGGCAGCTATTTCCTGACGTCGCTGTTTCTATAACACCGGCCAACACCTGATGTGACTCGTTGGCCGGTATCAAGAGCGCATTGAGCGCGAGGCCAAGACGCGGAGGCGCCGCCCGGCAAGGGGCTTGCGGCAGGTCAAATCATTGCCTGACGGTATAAATGATCCCACCGGCCAGTCCCAGACAGGCCAGTCCGAGCCCCAAGACGATCCCCGGCACAGCACCGCCCAAAGCCAGCCAGACTGCCGACAGCAAGGCCGAGACGGTCATGAACAGGGCGTTGAGGATATTGTTGGCCCCGATCAGTCGGGCCCGGCTCGATTCTTCGGACTCCCGCTGCAGCCGGGTATAGAGCGGCAGCACATAGCCGCCGCCGCAGACGGCGATCCCCAGCAAATCGGCCAAGGCCCAGGGAACCGAGGCCACGCTCCACAGATGGCAGCACAGCAGGCCCATACCCGCCGCCGCCAGACTGCTCAGACGCCGCGCCCCCAAATGCTTCAGCAGCTTGCCGCCCAAAGCCGCCCCCAAGGCCACGCCAATGGTGAACATCACCAGCATGGTGGTCACCAACTGTTCGGCTCCTCCCAGGACATCCCGGGCCAAGGCGGGGAATTGGGCCAGGAAGGTGGCGCCCAGGAACCAGAACCAGCTGATGCCCAAGGCCGTCGGCAGCAATCCCTTCCGCCCGGCCAGGATCGACAGGGATTGCCGCCCCAAACGGTAAAGCTGGAAGGACAAGGGCGGCGGCGAGGGCTCAATATGGGTGGCGGGCAGGAATTGCGCCGCCAGCAGCCCCAAGCCTGCCAGCAGCACCAGCAAGAGGCCCACGGCCAGAGCACCGCCGTCCCGCAGCACCAGCAGGCCGCCGGCGATGGTGCCGGCCAGGATGGCCAGGAAGGTTCCGCCCTCCACCAGGGCATTGCCCGCCACCAGCCGCTCAGGCTCCAGCAGTTCGGGCAGCACCGCATATTTGACCGGGCCGAAGCAAGCCGACTTGGCTCCCAGCAGAAAAAGGCAGCCCAGCAATCCCGGCAGCCATCCCGCCGCCAGGGCCCAGGCCGACAGCAGGGAAATCGCCAGCTCCGCCGCCTTGATCCGACGGATCAGCCGATCCTTGCGCAGACGGTCGGCCAGCAAACCACCCCAAGCCGACAGAAGGAAGAACGGCAGAATGAACAGCCCCGCCCCCAGGCTGACCGCCACCTGAGGCGACAGCCCGCCAGCCACGTCCGGCCGGAAGATCAGCAGCAGGGCGACGGCGTTCTTGAACAGATTGTCGCTGGCCGCCCCCAGGAACTGCAGGCAGAACAGCGGCAGGAAACGGCGGGAAAGCATCAGCCTTTCAGACGCTGCATCAGCCGGGCGATCTCGCCCATCAGCCGTTCGGCGGTGAAGGGCTTGGCGATATAGCCGTTCATGCCGGCCTGCAGGCACAGCTCGGCATCCTTGGGCATGGCCTGGGCGGTCAGGGCCATGATGGGGGTATCGTGCCCCTGCTCGCGCAGGGTACGGGCGGCCCACAAGCCATCGCGGCCGGGCATCTGCACATCCATCAAGATCAGATCGAAATGGGCGCTATCCATGATCCGCACCGCCTCCAGACCGTCGCCGACGGTGGTGACCATATGGCCGCGCCGCGACAGAATGGCCTCGGTGACCTTCTGATTGATGTAATTATCCTCGGCCAGCAGGATGTTCATGGGCGGCAAGACCGGGAAGTCGCTATCGACCGGCTCGGGCCTGGGCTCGGTCTCGTGGGCATGGGGGGATATGCCCTCCAGCCGGCCTTCGCTGAACATCATCAGCTCGTCCAGGATGGTCATCAGATCGCCGTTGCACTGGCCGACATTGTTCAGCCATTCCCGTTGTTCAGGCGCCAGGGGGCTTTCCGACAGCAGGCGGGTCATGCCCAGAATGCCATTCAGGGGCGTGCGCAGCTCGCGGCTCATGCGGGCGATGAAGGCCATCTCGGCCCGGGCCGAGGACTCGGCCTGAAGCTTGGCGTCGGTCAGGGATCGCTCGGCCTGCAAGCGTTCGGTGACGTCGATGACGACGGAATGCAGAAAGGTCTTGCCCCGCACGCGGATGGGGCTGCTATGCACCTCGACGTCGCGGATCTGCCCCGAGGCCAGACGGTGACGGGCCTGGAAGCTGGTGGTCTGGCCCTTGCGC
>Ga0302156_10003749_pt1 | contig 11480 bp, 7 predicted proteins | sample I_Bog_N3_2_FD_193503 | JGI IMG/M metagenome (GOLD analysis project Ga0302156, IMG submission 193503) | Peat permafrost microbial communities from Stordalen Mire near Abisko, Sweden - I_Bog_N3_2 | ecosystem: Environmental > Terrestrial > Soil > Wetlands > Peat | place: Sweden: Abisko, Stordalen... | reverse complement strand
ATGCTCGACATCATGAGTTACACCCTGGGCGCCAGCTTCGGCAGCCGCATCAACATGAACCTGCGCGAGGTGCATGGCTACACCTACGGCGCGCGGTCGGGTTTTATGGAGTATCTCAACGGCGGCCAATTTTACTCGGGAGCACTGGTGCGCACCGACGTGACCGCACCCGCAGCCAAAGAAATGATGTCGGAGGTTCGGAATTTCCCCGGCAATCCCTCAACCAGCGAAGAACTGGCCGCGGCCAAGGAAGCCTCAATCCGCTCGCTGCCGGGCAGGTTCGAAACTACAACGGCAATCGCGACTGCCGTGGGCAACATCTTCGTCTACAACCGTCCTTTGGATTACTACGCCAACCTGCCGGCGAAATACGAGGCCGTGACCCAGGCAGACATCGCGCGTGTCGCGCGCCAGTACCTGCACCCCGATCAGCTCGTGATTGTTACGGCGGGGGACCGCGCAAAAATCGAACCGGGACTGAAGGACGCGGGACTTGGACCCGTGGAAGTGCGTGACATCAGCGGGAAATTGGTAACAGAAGAAAAGCCCGCAAACCAATAGCACACCCAAAATAGGAGGCCGGCATTCGCGGGCCTCCTATTCCCTGGTCCCTGGTCCCTGCTTCTTCAATCCGGCGGCGGATAGAAGGGCAGCTTATCGTTCTTCTCATTGGCCCGCTTCACGGTCACGTCGCTCAGCAGCAGGGCCGGTGCAAGCACTGTCATCGGCACTTCGCCAAAGAAATTAGCCACAAACAGATCCTTGCCCGCGGCCTCCACGCTCGACCGCAGTGCGCGCTGGTCCAGATCATCCAGTGCGGCGCCGCGCACCAATTCCCGCTTGCCGTCGGTGCTCACGCGGTAAAGCAGCCGCGGCGACATCTCCGGACCCAGTGTCTCAACAAAGTAAACACTCTTCAGCCCGCGGTCCCTCGCCATGTCCAGCAGCTTCTTGTTCAGTTCGTCGTCCGCGACGCCGTCCTTTGCTGATGTTTTCAGTACGCCAATCGACGGCCTTGCCGCGCCCGTAATTCCGGCTCGCCCGTGTCCGTTCGATTGCGGAAAGTCGCGCACCGGCTCCCGCCCAAGCAGGTAGCTCTCCAACTTGCCATCCGTGATAAGCTGCACCGCCTGCGCCGGCACGCCGTCGTCATCCACGGCGTATGCGCCCAATAGTCCTTTTCCGGCGTAGCTTTTCAAGCCGGGATCATCCACCACGTCAAGAAAATCCGGCAGCACACGCGCATGGTAGCTTGACGCAAACGGCCCGTTGGTGCGCGCCTCGGTGCCCAGCTTGGGCCGCGTGGCCACCAGGCCGCCTGCCAGCAACTCGCGCAGCGTGTCTGCCCCCGCATCCGCGCTTAGCAGCACCGGCCCGTGGTATTCCTCTTCCACCAGCGGGGCTTTACGCAGGTCATTCAGCGAAGCAATCTCCTCCACCGCATGGTGCGTGAAAGCATCCTGCGAATCCAGATCCTTCAGCGACGCGCCGCTCGACGCGTACGACCGGTCGAGCCTCATGCCGTCCGCCGCCTGCGTGCCCGCGCCAAAGCTTTCCTGGTACTCAGTCGCCGTCTTGCGCACAATCGTGCCCTCGCTGGTCACCAGCCAGGTGTTTGTCACCCGCGCATGAAACTCCGCCGTCGAGTACTGAACTTCCTGCTGGCTCGCGCTCACGGTCGAGTCCGTCCGGTACAGGCCGCTGGCCTTGGCTATCCGCTCCACCCAGGCCGCATCGTCCACTTCCAGCTTCCCCGGATCTACCAGCGAAACCACCGGCTTCTCCTGGCTGAAGTCGTCGGCCTGCGGCGGTGTTTGCACCTGCTTCAGTGCCGCCTGCTTCTGCGCATGGGCAGCCAGCGCAGACTTGTAGGCCGTATCCGTGGCCGCCCACAGCGCCGAACGGACCGCAACCGGATCGTCATTCAGCGCCGCCAGTTGCAGCGAGCCGTCGCCACGCCCGCCTGAGCTGTCGGTCTTATAGTCGCCCACCCGCACCGTAACGCGGGCCACGCGCTGGTGGCTCCGCCCCGAGCCTTCGCTGGCGCCAAACTCCGCTTTGGTCTGGTAGTCGTCCACGTCCTCAATCCGGTATTGGATGAAGAACGGCTTGGCGAATCCCGGCAACTGCAACTGGCTCATGCTCCGGTCCATCTCGGTCAGCATCGCCTTCAGCAGCGGATCCTTCTCCGCATCCACGCGCGTCTGTTGCGCCATGCCCAGAACCGGCAAGCTCATGCACCCAACCAGCACTCCAACCCCAGCACAAATTGCCACCGAGCGAATCGACTTCATTGCGTTCCCCTTCACCATCAAGCCACCCTTCGCCGTTCGCCGCCTGTCATTCTCACGCCCGGCTTCTCGCCCGGCGAATCCCAGCTTCCAATGCCATTCCAGCCGCGATCGCACCCCAATATGCGGCAATATCCCATCCCGAAAAGACCCGCCCCAGCAGCACTTTCCCTGCAAGCGCAAGCCGAAACGCATCCATCCCCGGCGAATGGTAAAGCTTGAAGAACTCAACCCCCGTCGCCACAGTTCCAGACAGCAATGCAATCCGCACCAACGGCCACTGCGGCATCAGAGCAGAAAAGATCCAGAAGATCATCACCGCCCAAAGCATCGACCCGCCGTACTTCACCACAACCCAAGGCAAGCCCACGTGCACAAAACGAATGCCCAATCCCAATGCGACAGTTGCCAGCCCAAAGCCAACCGCTCTCCACCGCCGCCCCTCAAAATCCCGCATGAAGTCGTTCCGATCAACTGACAACTGAAAACTGACGACTGACAACTGCTTCACTGCGGTATTGGCAATATCGGCGGCCGAGCCGTTCCCTGCGTCTGCTTCTGCGTTTCCATCTCGCTCAGCAGCATTGCCGGAGCCACCGCGCTCACCGGTATCGTTCCCGACTCCGCTCCGCACTCGCCGTTGAACACTTCGCTTTTATCGCCCGTGGCCACAATCCGCTTCATTGCCGCCAGCGGCGTGCCCACAATGCTCACGCCCCGCACCAGCTCATCGGGCCGCCCATCCACGTACACGCGCCAAACCACCAGCGGAACCACAGAGAAAGCCTGTGGCGAACTCCGCGTCGTCACCGCAAAGCCTGAAGAAATGTCCTCGAAGTAAAGCCCGTACGGCTTGCCCTGCTTCTTCGCCTCATCAATCAGCTCCTTGCGCAACTCCGTTTCCGGCACCGTCTTGGTGGAAGTCACAATCAGGTTGCCCTGGCGTCCCGTGGGCATCCGCCCCGTCTGCGCGCGTCCGTGGCCGTTTGAATCGTCAAAGTTCGCAATCGGCAGCCGCGACATGAGGAACGTCTTCAAAACCCCATCGTCGATCAGGTCAACCCGCCGCGCCTTCTGTCCCTCATCGTCGTACTCGTAGCTGCCGCTCAGCCAGGTGTTGCCAAACTTCGTCATCGTCGGGTCGTCCGCCACCGAAAGGAATGTCGGCAGTACATCCTTGCCCACTTCCTTGGTAAACGTCTGGCCCTCTTCGTCGCCGCGCTGCCGCTGGCCTTCCAGCCTGTGCCCCAGCACCTCGTGGAAGAACACCGCCGCCGCCCGCCCGCTCAAAATCGCCGGCCCGTTGAACGGCTCCGTCACCGGCGCTTTACGCAGCGCCTCCAGGCTCTTGCCCAAGTCGCGGATCGCCGCTTCTATCTCCGCCTGCGCGGGGAGTCCCTTCACCGTCTCGGCCTCGAACGTCTGTGCGCGGAACAGGTCCATCCCATCGTCCGCGCGGGTCACCGCAAACACCACCAGTCGTGCCGCCAGGTGCGGAGCCACCACCCGCGATCCCTCTGACGAAGCAAAGTAGTCGGTTTCGTTCACTACCGTCAGCATGACCATGTTCTGGGTCACATCCGGGTACTCGCGAAAAATCTTCGACAGCGCCGCCACGCGTTCGCCCCACGCCGCGCGGTCCACCACCACCGGAGGAGCCGGCGTCCCCAAATGCGTCTGCGGCGTTTCCTTGCTGAAGTCCGGAGAAGTGTCCTCTTCCTTGGCTCGCACCTCGGCCTCGGTCTTTACCCGCAGGTAATTGTCCAGCGCCGTGCTGTAGCCGGTATTTGTCGCCACCCACAGGCTGCGCGCCAGCGCTTCGCGGTCGTCCGTCAGCGGCAACTGCAGGCTGTTCACCGCCGAGCCGCGATGTGTCCCATGCGTGTTGTCCAGCTTCGGCTCGCCCAGCCGCACCTGCACATCGGCCACGCGCACGCGGTTGGCGGAGCTGTCCACCACCGCGCCATACTGCGCCCGAACCATCGCCGAGCTCGCGTCGCTCACGCTGTAGCTCAGAAAGTACGGCGGAAGCTGCTTGTCCGTGTCTTTGCCGGCGGTTTGCTTGCCCAGCGCTGTAAAGGCTCGATGCAGCTCGGTCGTCATGGCCTCAAGCAGCACCGGGGTCCCCGGCGACGGGTCCTTGTCGCTGGGGTGGAGCACGGGTTGCTTTTCGGGCGCGGCCTGCTGTGCGCCAGCCGCGATCTGCCCCGCCAATGCCATCACGGCCGGAACCAGAATGATTCGAAGAATGGATCGGGGGTGGCAGCGCCAGGCGGCTCGAAGCGTTTTTGACATAGGAAGACGAATCTCGTGTAAAAGCATCTGTAGCGAGAATTGTCGCAGGTTCTGCTCGCCCAGGGGAAAAACCCATGACCTTCATCCGCCGCATCTTCTCCGTTCCCCTCACCATTCTGGCGCTGGCAGCCCTTTCTTTCCTCGCGCCACGTCCTTCCGCCGCCCAATCGGCGCCCCCGCCCGCAGCCGTCCAGCAAACCCCCGCCGCGCCTGGCCAGGCTTACACCCTGCCGCCCGATAAGCTCGCCAAAGCGATTGCCCTCAACCGCATCCGCAACATCCTCGACATCGTTTCCGGCCTCTGGGGCATCGCCATCCTCTGGCTTCTGCTCGCCACCCGCGCCGCTACCGGCCTTCAAAGCTGGGTGCACCGCGTGTTCAATCGCCGCTGGATGCAGGGCCTCCTCTTCTTCGCTTCGTTCCTTGTCATCCTCGGCCTGGCCGGCCTGCCCCTCGACGTCTACGGCCACCACGTCAGCCGCGCCTACGGCATCAGCGTCCAGGGCTGGCCTGGGTGGGTAGCCGATCAGGCCAAGTCTCTCGGCCTCACTCTTCTCTTCGGCGCGCCCCTCATGCTTCTCTTCAACTGGATCGTCCGCCGCTATCCTCGCCGCTACTGGTTCCGCGCATGGCTTTTTACGTTGCCGCTCATCGTTATCGTGCTCTTCGTCTCGCCCCTCTTCGAGCCCATCTTCAACAAGTTCGAGCCGCTCTCCCAAAGCCATCCCGCGCTCGTCGACGAACTCGAGAAAGTGGTAGCTCGCACCGGAACCGCCATCCCTCCCGACCGCATGTTCCTCCTGAAGGCCAGCGAAAAGACCAACGGGCTCAACGCCTATGTCAACGGCATTGGCGCCACCAAGCGCATCGTCGTCTGGGACACCACCGCCGGCCGCATTCCCGACGACGAAATCATGTTCATCTTCGGCCACGAGAGCGGCCATTACGTCCTCAACCACATCCCCAAAATGCTCGTCGGCATCTCCATCGGCATGTTTTTTGTCTACTGGGCCTGTGCCGCCTTCGCTGCCTGGCTCGTAGACCGCTTCGGGGCGCGCTGGGGCATCGGTGAAAACCTGGGAGCACCATCCATCGCGCCGGGTGCCCCATCCATCGCGCCTTTTGCAATGGGTGGGAGCGATGGAAGCATGCCTCCGCAATCCCCCAACCCGCTCTCCACCCGCGCCGGCTTCGTGGTCATCGTCCTCGCCATTAACATCGCCGGCTTCGTGCTTGAGCCCGTCAGCAACACTTTCAGCCGCCACTTTGAGCATCAGGCCGACGTATACGGACAAGAAGCCATCCACGGCCTCGTCCCTGACCCGCAGAAGACCGCGGTCGCCGGCTTCCAGGCCCTCGGCGAAGCCTGGCTCGAAGACCCCGACCCGAGTCCGCTTATCGAGTTCTGGGAGTACAACCACCCCAGTGTAAAAACCCGCGCCAACTTCGCAGCCCACTACAATCCCTGGATCAACGGAGGCCACGGCGAGTTCTTCGACAAATAAGATATTGAAAGAGGCAAGGAGTGGGATCAACGGACAAAGAACCATCGAACAAGATAACTTTCTCCGCGTTTGGATGGGCAGCATTCGCCGCGTCTGCACCGTTCAGTCTTCGACTCGCCTACGAACAGACCCTGCTGACCCGGAACGATGGCCCCCAAATGGTGGGCTTTGCCATGGCACGCGTATTTCCATTCCTCCTGTTGTTGGGAGTGGCCGGCTTTATATGTTCCTGCATCTGGTTGCTGATTTTTATTCGACAAGTCTTAACAAAATGGACAAAGAATCAGCCGCCATTGCCGCGAATGATCTGGACGCAGGGATGTGCGATAGCAATGGCTTTGGTTGTGCAAATGATTCCCTACTGTGTGTGGATGGCGGCAACGGTCATGGTTGCTGGTCCGGGGCAGCATGGGCCAGCCCTGTTGGTATATGCGGCTGCTGATGGCGACACATTTCTTACGAATTTGCTCTTGGATCGAGGGGTGCCGGTTAACCCGGCTGGAGAGGACCAAGCGACGGCACTCAATGGTGCCTGTGAGACGCACAAGATCGAGGTAGCTCGGATGCTGATTGCGCGAGGCGCCGACGCCAATATGGCGAAGGATTGCTGGGAGATTCCAGAGTTTCGGGCAAAGATGAAACCGATCGTGCCGGGGGCCGACCCCACTGCAAAGTTCCCTCGTGTAGCTGACACCACGATTTATGTGAACGGAAATGGGCCTCCAACTTCGACAACTGGGGCTGCAAGCCCTGCGCAGTGAGCACGAATCCCTGAATTAAAGATTGAATCTGGGATGTCCGTGATGGCTTTGAATCAATGCAATACAACAAAAGCACAACCCATCTATTCCCCGCCCATCGCCTCATCCCCGTAAGTCGGATACGGCACCGGCGCCGTGCTCGTAGGCATCGTCTTCAGTGTCTCCAGATCCGCCAGCACCTGCGCCCACACCTGCGGGTCCTTCTTGGTCGTAATCGGCAAATCGAGATTGGCATAATACGCCTGGATCTCCTCTTTGATCCCCGGTGGAATCGGCGTCGTGGGCTCCCGCGTCAGCCCGTGCAACAGATGTGCGAAGGTCGAGTCCGTCAGCGGGTAGCCGCCCGGCTCCACCACGCGCCCCGTATCCAGATCGCGATTCGGCAGCGGATGACGCGGGTCGCGCGTCTGCTGCGGTCCTTCCGACTTGGGCCGCAAGGGTACCGCCACCGGATGCGCAGCCGGGGCCGGCAATTCCGTTTTCTCTGCACCAGGCGCGGGAACTGCCGCGCCCGTCGTTGCCGTCTTTGGCGCTGCCGGAGGCGTAAACCCGGCCAACGTCTTTCTCAAAGCGGTGGCAGACACCACAACACTGTGGATGTACTCCGCTTCCGTTTCCTCCGATGGTCCCTTCACCGCGACCATCTTCAGCGGGCCGACCTTGGGCAGAATGAACAGCAACCCCGCCAGCGTATAGGTCCCAATCCCCGCCTTGCGCCGATACGCCTGCCAGTTATTCTCAACGGCGACCTGGGCTGACTCTGCCTCCAACTGGTGGGCTTCCGGCGTGTCGGGGTCCGCGGGTTCATGGCTGCGATGCAAAATCGTTACTGCATACGCAATGCGCGGAATGAATCCCCGCACGGCAAACCGATACGCGCTCACATTGATCCTGCGTCCACGCTTCCCCGTAAAGTCTTCCCGAATGCCATAAGTCTGGTAAAACGCCAGTGCGAGCTGCTGCACCGGCACCCCCAGCCCAATGTGCCGCAGGTAGTGCACCGGCGCCATCCTGTGGTGAGCGATCTCGTTGATATCAAACGCGAACTCCGTCTGCACATGCTGGCGCTCGCCTTCTGCGTAGTTCACCGCCGAGCCATACTTCGCGCCCAGTTTGGGGAACTCCACCGCAACCGCGACGTTCGTTGCCAGCGGGTGCCCCACCGAGTCGCCAATGTAGTGCGACAGCGCTCCAACCGCAAAGGCAAGCTCATCGGCGTTGGTTGCATTCCGGAAGAGACTCACCACAAAGTCGCCGGATCGCACGTAGTGCGTCAGGTCGGAATAGTTCACGTCGCCAAACGGATAATAGCCAATGTCCTGAATCACGCAACCGCCATAGGCATAAGCCCGCGCCTCGTCCAGTTGTTTCGGAGTCAGGTTTGGATAGCGGCTTAGCAGCAGCGGAACAATCGAGTCCTTCCACGTCAGGTCGATCAATTGCTCGTGAGTCATCAGGGAATAGGCATGAGCCTCGGTGCCCCAGGGCATCACGATGGCGAGCAAAAGAAAGACTATAGACGCAAATCGTCCGAACTCCGGCATTCTCTTATAGATGCTGCCAAGCAGTTAATCGTATTCCAGACGGGTAGCCCGTATTTGCTTTTTGAGCAATAAACCACCAGCCTCAAACCACCCGATACTGCTTCGCCAGTTCGCAGAATTCCTTCACTTGCGCCCCCACCCAGGCCTCATCCCGGCCCAGTTCCGCTGCCAGCAGCCGCGCCGCCGGCTCCGCCATGGCCATCGCTGCCCGCGCATTCAAAAACAGCGCCCGCGTATGCCGCGCCAGTACATCTTCCACGGTCCGCGCCATCTCAGCCCGCGCCGCCCAAACTACCTCGGCGGCAATATACGGCAGTTCCGGATGGAGCTGCACCGCCAACTTGGGGTCCGCGGCCAGCGTCCGGATCGCCTCCGCGTCGGCTCCATACACCTGCAGGCTTCCCAACTTCGCCGAGTCCTCCGCGTACCCGTGAATCCGCAGGTTCTTTGTCCTGCAGTCCACATCCGGCAGCTTGCCCAGCGTGATGGCATGGTCCACGCAGTCTTCCGCCATATGCCGGTAAGTGGTCCACTTGCCGCCGGTAATGGTTAGCAGCCCCGACGTGTCCACGTGAATCACATGGTCCCGCGAAAGCGCCGACGTCTTGCCGTCGCCTTTCACCAGCGGTCGCAGCCCCACGTACACCGCCAGCACATCCTCACGCCCCGGCGGCCGGCTCAAATAGCGCCCTGCCGTCTCCAGGACAAACTCAATCTCCTCATCCAGCGCGCGCGGTTCCAGGCTGGGCGCGTCCACCGGCGTATCGGTCGTCCCCGCCACCGCATGTCCATGCCACGGGATCACAAACAGCACCCGCCCGTCGCTGGTTCGCGGGACCATCAGGGCCGTGTCGCCTTTCAGAAAGCTCGGGTCAAACACCAGGTGAATCCCCTGGCTCGTCACCACCAGTTGTTCCGCGGCGGGGTCAGCCATGCGCCGCACCTCGTCGGTAAACACGCCTGTGGCATTCACCACCATGCGCGCGGCAATCGGCAACTCCTTACCCGTCTCCGAGTCGCGCGCGAGCAGGCCATTCACATATCCGTCCGCGTCGCGCAGCACCTCCGTGGCCGGACAGTAATTCACCACTACCGCGCCATTGTCCGCCGCCGTCATTGCGAGGTGAATCAGCAGCCGCGCGTCGTCAAACTGTCCGTCGTAGTAAACCACTCCGCCCGTCAGCCCCTCGGGCTCCAGGCCCGGCAGCCGCTCCAGTGTTTCGCTTTTCGAAAGCAGCTTCGACGCGCCAAACCCGTACTTGCCCGCCAGCAGGTCGTAAAGCTTCAGCCCGATCCCGTAAAACGGCGCCTCCCACCAGGAATAATTCGGCACCACGAACGCCAGGTCATGCACCAGGTGGGGTGCATTCTGCCGCATCAGGCCCCGCTCCTTCAGCGCGCTCATCACCAGCGGAACGTTCCCCTGCTCCAGATACCGCACGCCGCCATGCACCAGCTTGGTGCTCCGGCTGCTGGTCCCTTTGCCAAAATCGTGCGCCTCCACCAGGACCACGCTCAGCCCGCGCGCCGCCGCATCCACGGCCACGCCCATGCCCGTAGCCCCGCCGCCGATGACAGCAATATCCCAGGGTTCGTTTTGCTCAGCCCGCTCCCTGATCCGCCGCAACATCTCTTCCCGTTGCATCGCCAGCTCCAGTTCCGAAAAACAGCTATTAGCTAACAGCTAAAAGCTGCTTTTCACTCCGTCCAGCCTTTGGCCCGCTCCACAGCCTTACGCCACACCGCGCGCCGCGTCGCCCGTTCGCCGGCCTCCATGCGCGGCTCAAACCGCACATCCCCCTCGCGCTTGGCCCGCAGCTCACCCGGTCCAGCCCAGAAACCTGTCGCCAACCCTGCCAGATACGCAGCCCCCAAAGCTGTGGTCTCCGTGACCTGCGGACGCACCACCGGAACCCCCAGCACATCCGCCTGGAACTGCATCAGCAGATTGTTCACCGAGGCTCCTCCATCCACCCGCAGCGCGGCCAGTGGCGTCCCTGTTTCACTCTCCACCGCCTCCAGCACGTCCGCCACCTGATATGCGATGCTTTCAAGCGCCGCGCGCGCAATATGTCCCGGCTTGGTATCGCGCCGCAGCCCAATCAGCAACCCGCCGGCATGCGCATCCCAGTGCGGAGCGCCCAGCCCCACAAAGGCAGGCACAAACACCACGCCACCCGCGTCCGGCACGCCCGCCGCAAGACTCTCCACCTCAGCCGAAGACCCGATCAGCCGCAGGTTATCCCGCAGCCACTGCACCACGGCGCCTCCGATAAAGATGCTGCCCTCCAGCGCGTACTCAAGGCGCCTCTCCGCGCTCGCCGCTACCGTCGTAATCAGCCTGTGCTTCGATCGCACAAACTCCCGGCCAATGTTCTGCAGCAGGAAGCAGCCGGTCCCATAGGTGTTCTTGGCCTCGCCTGCGCTCCAGCACAACTGCCCAAACAGCGCCGCCTGTTGGTCCCCGGCAATCCCCGCAATCTCAATGCCCCCCAGCCCCAGCGAAGTGGTCACCTCGCCAACCCGCTCGCTGGACCACACCACCTCCGGCAGTAAACTTGCCGGCACGCCGAAGATGCGCAGCAGCTCCTGGTCCCATTCGCCTTTCACAATGTTGTAGAGCAGCGTTCGCGACGCATTGGTCACGTCCGTCACATGCTTTGTCCCGCTCGTCAGGTGCCAGATCAGCCAGCTGTCCACGGTGCCAAAAGCCAGTTCGCCGCGCTCCGCCTGCGCCCGCGCCCCGGGCACATTATCCAGGATCCAAGCCACCTTGGTCGCTGAGAAATAAGGGTCCAGCACCAGCCCCGTGCGGTTGGAGACGTCGTCCCCAACCCCGCTCGCTTCAAGGTCGGAACACCAGGAAGCCGTGCGTCGGTCCTGCCACACAATGGCTGGATGAATCGCCTTCCCCGTCGCCCGCTCCCACACAATCACCGTCTCACGCTGGTTCGTAATGCCAATTGCCGCCACATCCCGCGGCCGCGCCCCGGCTCGTCCCAGCGCCTCCACAGCGCACGAGAGCTGGCTGGTCAAAATCTCCGTCGGGTCGTGCTCCACCCACCCCCCCCGCGGATAGAACAG
>Ga0302156_10003736_pt1 | contig 11518 bp, 9 predicted proteins | sample I_Bog_N3_2_FD_193503 | JGI IMG/M metagenome (GOLD analysis project Ga0302156, IMG submission 193503) | Peat permafrost microbial communities from Stordalen Mire near Abisko, Sweden - I_Bog_N3_2 | ecosystem: Environmental > Terrestrial > Soil > Wetlands > Peat | place: Sweden: Abisko, Stordalen... | reverse complement strand
CGCCACCTCATACTGCACGCCGGCGTTGTACTGGATAGAGTATGGCGTGCGATAGGGGGTGGCATAGGCGCCCGTACTTCCAACAGCCGAAGTCAGCGCAAGGTAGTTGGGCCAGTAGGAGCCATTGGGCGAGCTGTTATTGGACACTGTAGCGGTGCGATACTGGCTGTAGATATTCACGAGGTACGGCGCCGCCTGAGCGATGGACAGACTGCAGATTGCAGAGATCTGCTGGGTGTTGCCGCCCGCGGTTCCAGAACTGATGGTGATGCCACCGGGTGCCCCGAAGGAGGTCCCATAGGTACCGCAGATCGCTGCATCACCAAAGAACGGTCCGTTGGCATTCAGCATGGCAGGGCGTGAGTTGCCTGTGTTGTTGAAGATGTCATTCTCGAAGAAGATGCCGCTGCCGGCGCGAATCGACATCTTGTGCGTCCCGGGACTGTAGACAAAGCCCAGTTGCGGCCCAAGGTTCGCATAGGGCTGGTGGACGTGAGTGGCCGTATACGTCGGATTGAACAGGGCCTCGAGCGGCTGGCTTCCCGAGCAGGGAACGGTATATCCATTCGCAATCGCCTCAGCGCATGTGGGAGTAGGCAGATCCTGGTCAGCGCGGTCGGTGTCAATGCTGTAGCGCAGGCCGGCCACTAGCGTAAAGGTCGGCGCGAACTTCCAGGTATCCGCTATGTAGTAACCACTGCGCCAGTCCTCCAAGCCGCCGCCTGGCAGGCCAAAGCCCGGCTTCTCGCTGAACTCGCCGTCTCCATTTCCAAAGAACACGCCTCCGTTCACCGAGTAGCCGTTCAGTGGATCGCCGGGGCAAGGTGCTGCGTTGGCGACGTTGCCGCAGTTGGCAAGCAACTGATTGGCACCAAAATTGACCTGCGGAGCAAGGCTGAAGAACGCTGCGAAGCCGCCGCCCAGCAGGCGGTTCACGCTGGCGCCGAACTTCACCGTGTGGTTGCCGTGGGTCCAGGTTCCGTCGTAACGGAGCTGCTTGTCGGACTGGAACGTGCCCTGCGGCGCCAGCAGATTGGGACCAGCGGCAAAGCCGTCGGCGCCGTCGTAGATGTTCAGTCCATCTTTCGGGTTGTAGATAGAGGTGTTGCCTACTGTATCGTCCACGATCAGGTTGTGGAACTTCTCATAGCCGCCGCGGAAGCTGTGCGTCCAATGGCCGAAGCTGAAGTCCGCGCCGCCGACGATTCCCGGGACGTTGTCGCGGTTGAGATAGAGCTGATACAGATCGCCGAAGTTTCCGGCGTCGGCATTGACCTCATAGAATCCGCGCACAAAGTAGTGACCCTGCAGAGGACCGTTGTAGTCCAGGCGTGCCATGCTGTAGGTATCGCGGAAGGGGGTGGGGAAGGTCGGGTAGGCGGCCAGGATGGTGGAAAAGGTGGGGCTGGCGGTCGCTACATTCTGCTGATCCTGCTTGATGCGCTCCAGGTCGCCGAAGAAGAATAGCTTGTCCTTGATAATGGGTCCGCCAAGATCGCCGCCGAACTGGTTGCGCTGGAATGGTCCGCGAATGCCGCCGGTATCGGCACCAAACAGGGAACGGTAGTCCTGGAACTGATAGAACGCCTGGCCGTGGAACGCATTGGTACCTGAAGGTGAGGCGACCAGCACCTGACCGGTCGAGGTCACTTCACCCGAGACGTCCTGTGTGGAACGGTTCAACTGGAACTCATCCACCGCGCCGGTGGGCACATTGATGATCGTGGTGCCGACGGTCTCATCGGTGATGTCCTGACCGTCATACAGAATACGAGTGGTACGCCCCGATACACCGTCCACCGAGATGGCCGAGTATCCGGCCTTGGTGGGATCGAAGGTCTCGCCCGATTGCAGGATGACGCCCGGCTGCACCTGCGCCAGATCCAGGAAGTTGCGTCCGTTGATTGGAAGCGCCTCCACCTGCTGCTTGGTCAACACGTCCTGCACGCCGGCCTGCTCGGTATTGATCTGGAGCTGTCCTGCGTTCACCTCGATGGTCTCGCCTGCGCTGCCCGGCGTCAGCTTCTCATTGCCGCTGGTCGCCGTTCCGGTGCGTACAACTGTCGTTACCTTCAACCCTTCGAAGCTGGGCGCGGTTACGCTAATCGTGTAGGTCCCTGGCTGTAGAGGCCCGAGGCTGTAGAAGCCGGACGAGTCTGACTGCAATGTGTGCGTGTAGCCCGTAGATGGGTCGGCGATCACGATGGTCGCGCCGGGGATGACCGCACCCGTTGGATCGCTGATCGTGCCCTGAATGGAACCGCCGTTGGCGGAGATGGCCTGACCGAAGGCGGTGGCTGTCGCCAAGGCCATGAGAGCGAGAAGTAAGGAAATCTTCCTCATAGGGTTCAATGTGCTCCTAAATCCCTGGTTACGGGCAAGATCTGTAGATAGTTTCTAAAATAGCATTGCATTTGGAGTACCAAATCCAAGATTTCTCTCTTAGGGCGATATTTCTTCGGTTTTTCGGACCCTCCAGCCCCAAACTTGGCCTCTTCCTAGAAATAAATATGGATAATGGAAGAAGTGGTTTCGGACCTATCGCTTTTCATGAAGATTTCACTCGTTACCATCACTCCCCGCCGTTTGGATCCCTCCGGCCCTCCCGCAAGATGGCTGCAACTATATATAGAGCGTAGCCAGCGATATCTCCCCTGCGAACACCGTACCTTGCCCAGCGAAGCCGCGCTGCTTCGCCTTCTCCAGGACGCCACCGGTCGTACCCGCCCTATCCTTCTGCTCGCAGACAGCCGCGGCGAGCAACTCACCTCCGAAGAGTTCGCTGCTCTGCTCGGCCGCATCCAGGACGATGGCGCTCAATCGCTGATCTTCGCCATCGGCCCGCCCGACGGATGGTCCCCGGCCGCAATCGCTGTGGCCAGCCGCAGAATCGCCTTCGGCCGCATCACGCTGCCGCACGAGCTCGCCGCAGTCGTCGCTGCCGAACAGATCTATCGAGCGCTGACCATCCGCGCGGGTCACCCGTATCACTCCGGCCACTGACCGTTCACGTTCCGCTACCATAGACATCACATGACCGACACCCAGCCAGACTCTCGCCACGGCCTGATACTCATCAACACCGGCCCCGGCAAGGGCAAGACCACCGCGGCTCTCGGCACGGCGTTTCGTGCCGCCGGCAATGGCATGAGGGTGCTCGTCCTCCAGTTCCTCAAGGGCTCCTGGCACTACGGCGAACTCGACTCCGCCGAAGCTCTCACCCGCGAAGACGGCTTCACGTACATCATCCGCCAGATGGGCCGCGGCTTCGTCAAGGTAGGCGGCGCGGAGACCGACCCCGCCGATCTCGCCATGGTGGAAGCCGCATGGGCCGAGGCCTCCGAGGCCATCCTCTCCGGCGACTGGGACCTCATCGTACTCGACGAGATCAACTACGCCATCGGCTACAAGATGCTCGACCCCGAAGCCGTCGCCGCCGTCCTGCGCCGCAAGCCGGAGATGCTGCACGTCATCCTCACCGGCCGCAATGCTCATCCGACGCTGGTGGAGCTCGCCGACACGGTTACCGAGATGCGCGAGGTCAAGCACGCCTACACCAAGGGCATCCTCGCGCAGCGAGGAATCGAATTTTAGGCGGCAGCGATTGTTGCTCCCGCCCCACCCTCCACCGGGTACTTTTCGGGCTAAAGTCTTGATACCCTTCGGTTTTGCGCCGGACTTGTGAAAGTCTAACCCCACTTTTCCCTACGGTCCGTCAGGTGGCATCGGCGTATGGATTTCGCGAAGTACGGTCCGCTGAAAGCCGAACATAAAATCTCCAGCGCTCAGCGATAGACCTCGCGGCGATTTCCAATCCGCAGCACATAGATGCGCACGATCTTGTCTTCGATATCCGCGATGATGCGATAGTCGCCCACCCGATACTTCCAGCGGTTCCCAAGCTTCGGCCCGTGCAGCGCCTCGCCGAGGCTGCGCGGATCGTCTAGCAATGCGACGCGCTCACCAAGAAACCGGATGATCCGTTGTGCGACCTGTCTGTCGAGCTTACGCAGCTCTTTTCGGGCTAGCGGGTCGTACTCTATCTGCCAGGCCAAACTCGTGCTCCATCTCGGATTGTGTGTAGGACTTGCTGCGGCCTTCACGGTGCGCGATCATGCGCTCTTCAGCCAGGTACCAGTCTTCAAGATCCTCGATCCGCTCCCGGATTGCCTCCAGCATGTAGAAGCTCTTGCTCCGCCCTGTCTTTTTGGACAGGCGATCAAGTCGGTCCGCGAGTTCTTCCGGCAGTCGAAGGGATACGGCAGACATGGAGCACCTCTAGCCACGCTGACTACAAGTATCGCATAGCTCGTGTGCGTCCATCGCAACAGAAAAGGGACCCCGAGGGGTCCCTTTTCCGATTGGATTGCGGAGTGGTTAGAAGATGAACTTACCGACCAATTGCATGGAGCGGGCACTGTTGCTCCACTCCTTGCCCACCACGTTGAAGGCAGGGTTGTCGGCGCGGAGGTAGGCAGTGCCGGCAGCCGAGGTGTTGGTCGAGCCGACGCCATCAATGCTGCCCGGGACATACTGGGCATGGTTGAGGACGTTGTAAGCGATGGCCTGGAACTCAAAGCCGAAGCGGTCGGTGATCGCGATCCTCTTCGAAGCCGTCATGTCGATGTTGTCGATGGGGCGACCGGGAAGAGTGTTGCGGGCGGTGGTCGGCAGAGTGCCGGCTCCTGCCTGGATGTAGTAAGCGGATGGGTTGAGCGCCGTATAACCGACCAGGTCGGCACTGCAGGTGGTAGCCGGCGGTGTGCAGAGCGCAATGAGTGCGGGGTTGGTGCTGTAGGTCGGTACGACCTTCGAACCAGTGGCCAGGTTGCCGCCGGGGTTGGCGATGGTGCGGGAGATGCTGCTCGAGTCGCCGTTGAGGTTCGCGTTGGTACCCGAGATCACCGTGACGTATTCGGGGGACTCATACGTGTAGATGGGTGAAATGAGCCATCCACCCAACGTGTCCTTCAGGTATAGATGCGAATGCTGGAAGAACGGCTCCGCGTAGACCATCTCGATCGTGAGGCGGTTACGCCGATCCAGCGCCGAGCGGGAGTAATCCGCCGCGACGTTCTGCGAGTTCTGCGGACGGCGCTGGCTCAGCGCGTCTGCGTTCACCTCGGTGGTGGAGTTGTCCATCGTCTTGCTGTAGGTATACGACGAGCTGAACTGCAGGCCATGACGCATGCGGCTGTTGATGTTCAGGCCAATACCGTTGTAGTTGGACATGCCGTAGGGCTGGTAGGAGGTGAGGGAGGTGGTGAAGTTGTTGGCTAGAAAGGCCGGAACAACGTTGCTAAGCCCGGAGACGGCGCTGTAGGTGTTGGCATTGGCAGCCGTTGCAACCGTCGCCGAGGTGGCCAGCGAGGGCGTCGCGTTGTTGAGCGTTGTACCCGTGAGGTAGGTAGTCAACTGGTTCGCAGTGGTGACCTTGGGCTGCTTGTTGATTTGGTCCTGCACGATGAGGTGAACACCGTGGGTGCCGATGTACTGGATCTCCGCGGTGAAGTCCTTGGCGATGACATGCTGGACGGTGAGGCTCCAGCTCTCTACATAGGGAATGGTCTGATTGGGCAGGTACGCCGAGGTGGCGGTGCGCTGCGCGGCAAGCGTGGGGTAGGTGTTCAGCGTTCCGGTGCCGGCCGGCAGACCGCCGTTGGTCAGGAAGTTGGCTTGGCCGTAGTAATAGGGGGGCTCCGCAGGATAGGTCGGCGGAACAGTGATCGGCATGTTCGGGGTCTGGTTGGGAGCCACAACGTTCGTGGTGGCCGAGTACTGCGGCGGGAAGGAGAGCAGGCCCAGGTTGTCAAAGAGCACGTCATAGGCGATGCCGAAGCCGGCGCGGATGGAGGTCTTCTCATCCGGCGCGTAGGCCACGCCAAAGCGCGGAGCGAAGTTCTTGTACTGCGGCTGCGGAGCACTGAAGGTGATGAGTCCGGGAACGCTGGCGGCAATGTTCAACGCCTGTGCGCGCTCACCCGTGGGGACCGAGGTGAACTCGTAGCGCAGACCGTAGTTAATGGTCAGCTTGGGAGTGGCGCGCCAGGTGTCATTGGCGTATCCGTACAGTGCTGTCTGATCGCCGTAGTAGAAGAAGTTGCCGGTGGAGCGCTGGCCGAAGCTGGTGGGTCCGAGGTCGTGGAAGTACTCCGTGAGGTAACCGTACTCGTAGTCACCGCGGACGCGCTGCGTAAAGCTCTGCGGCGCGATCGCCTTGCGGCCATCGAAGCCGACCGTGAACAGGTGCTTACCGTGGTTGTAGATGACGTTATCGACAAACTGATAGAGGTTCTGGATACCGGACTGGGGACCGTTGGGGTCAGGGCCGTACTGGATGGCGCCCTGATCCTCAAATACGAGGTTGGGAAAGGCGTTCAGCCCGGTAAAGCTCTGGCTCCCAACTGGCGTCGCCGTCTGCTCGCGGTGGTAGCCGATGCGGACTTCGTTGGTGAGGTTCGCGGTAAAGGTGTGGAATTCGCTCAAGCTGCCGAAGTGCTGCTTGAGGGGCGAGGCCGCATAGAACGCGGGCAGGTTGGCCGAGGTGTCAATACCGGCGTTGGCGTGATAGATGTAGCGGAAGCGGAAGTTGTCCTTGGTGGAGAGGGTGTAGTCCGCGCTGCTGACAACGGTGCGGGCGTTGGAGTAGTTGGGTGCCTTAATCAGGTAGTTGCCTAGCGGGATGTCGGTCTCCGCGCCCGAACCGTAGATGCCGCCGGCGGCGGTGCTGCTGCCGTAGGGCGTGACGGGATTGACGACGTTTGCGCCGTTGACCTGAGGTCCAAGACTTGTACCCTGGAAGATCGCAAGCGTCTGCGGGGTGGCGCCGGCCTGGTTGAAGCAGGCATTGTCATTGGTGCCGGTGACCTGCGTGGGCGAGACAGGGGTGTACTTCACATATTGCGCGACGTTGTTGGCGTTGAGGCCGTAGGGGCCCACCAGGCCGTTGATGGTGCTGATGCCCGCCGCGGTCGGGGTGCAGATGTAGTACTGGCCGCTCTGGCCCACCGTGCCGCGCTCATAAAGACCGTAGAAGAACAGTTTGTTGTGGATGATTGGCCCGTTGACCTCGCCGCCATAGAGGTTCGCATCGTAGCGGGCGTTGGGGACCTTGCCTCCCTGGATGCCGCTGGCCGCGTTCAGGTTGCGGTTCTGGAAGTACTCCACCGCCTTGCCGTGAAACTGGTTGGTGCCGGAGAGGATGGTGGTGTTGAACTGGCCGCCGGTGGAGTGGCCGAACTCCGGCGAGAATTGATTGGTGATCACGGTGAAGTCAGCGGTAGCATCGCTGGGAACCTCGACCATGGGGCCGGTGACCGACTTCTCGTTGTTGTCGACACCTTCAATCATGAAGTTGTTGTCGCGGGGGCGGTTGCCGCCGATCGAAGGACCCGTACCGACGCCGACGCCGCCGTTGGAGGCGACGTTGGGAGCGAGCAGCGAGGCGTTCAGCGCGCCGAAGCCGGTGGCGGTGGTGGGCAGCTCCGTGATCTCAGAGCTCCCGTACGTCGTGGTCAGGTTGTTCGAGGTCGTGTCCAGGTTCACGGCCGCCTGGGTGGTCACTTCCACCGCTGTGGAGGTCGAAACCGAGAGGATCGCATCAATGGTCGAGGTCTTGCTCACGTCAATGGAAACGGCCTTGATGGTATACGTCTTGAACCCCGACGCATCCACCTGCACGTCATAGCGACCGGGCAAAAGACTTCCGAGCCGATAGTCGCCGGAGTTGTTGGTCTTGACGACGCTGGTCGTGCCCTGGCTCTCGCTGGTCACGGAGATGGTCGCGTTGGTCACCAGGGCGCCCGAGACGTCCTTGACCGTACCGGCGATCTCACCCGTGGTGGCCTGGCCGAATGCGATTCCGGTGGTTAGCAGCAGCATCGCAACTACACTAAGGATCTTCTTCATTCTGTGGTCTCCCTTGATATGGGTCTACCCTCGACGAACTAGCGCGTCTGGGCCAAACCGCTACCTGCACAACTTTTGTATGAACACATTGGTATAAGCACGTCTCGTGCCAAACGGCGCGGACGCCAATCTGCCCCTAATTCTCGGAATTCATAGGAAATTTCCAGAATTTTGTTTAACTTCTCATCCGCATAATCCCATTTCTCATAGCATCCGGATGCGATTTGTCTCATTTTCGAGGGAATGTCGTGTCACGCAGCTTCCGGCAGCGGGCGCACCGCAGCGGGGGCGTCGCGTGTCATCCTGAATAGGTGTCCGCGCCCGACCCCACGCTCGATACCATCGCCGCCCTCTCCACGCCGCCCGGCCGCGGCGGCATTGGCATCGTGCGCCTCTCCGGGCCGGAGTCCCTCCAGCTTGCCGCGCAACTGCTCGCCCTCCAATCGCCGCTCGAGCACGCACGAGCCACCTTCACCCGCGTCCTTGATCCAACCGACCCGGCTGCGACCATCGACGACGCCCTTGTCACCGCCTTTCTAGCGCCCCATAGCTATACCGGCGACACTCTTGTCGAGATCGCCGCGCACGGCTCCCCGGTTATCCTCGACACGATTCTCCGCGCCGCCCTCGCGCGCGGAGCGCGGCTCGCGGGGCCCGGCGAGTTCACGCAGCGCGCCTTCCTCTCCGGCCGCATCGACCTGACGCAGGCCGAGGCCGTCCACGATCTGATCGCCGCGCAGACGCTCGACCAGGCCCGCGTCGCCGCGCAGCAGCTCGGCGGCGCGCTCTCCCGCCGCGTCGCCCCCGCGAAGGAGTCGCTGCTCCACCTCATCGCTCTGCTGGAGGCCGGCATGGACTTTGCCTCCGGTGAGCTCGACGATGTGGAGATCGTCCCCGCGGAGAAAATCGCCGCATCTATATATAGTGTGGCTTCCCCGCTCGAAGCCCTGGCCGCAACCTTCGCCCGCGGAGCACTGCTGCGCAACGGAGCGGCCATCGCCATCATCGGCCGGCCCAACGCCGGCAAGAGCTCGCTCTTCAACCGCCTGCTGGCACGCGATCGCGCCATCGTCACTCCGCTCCCCGGCACCACTCGCGACACGCTGGAGGAGTCGCTCGCGCTGGGCGGCATCCCGCTGCGCCTGATCGATACTGCCGGGCTGCGTCCGGACGGTGCCGACGAGGCAGAGCAGCACGGCATCGCGCGCACCCATGAGGCACTGGCCGACGCGGATCTGGTGCTGCTGGTTCACGATGCCACGCAGTCACGCACGCCGGAAGAGACAGCGCTGGCTGCGTCGCTCGCCGGACGCCCGCACCTGATCGTCGAAAACAAGATCGACCTGCTGAGGGCCGGGAGTTCCGCCGCGGCGGAGGGCGCGATCCACACCAGCGCGCTGACGGGTGCGGGTCTCGATGCGCTGCGCGCTGCCATCCTCGCGCAACTCGGAGCTGCCGGCTCTGTCGCCGAGACTGGCCTGCTGAATAACCTGCGGCAACAACAGGCGGTGGCTGCCGCACTCACCGCTCTCGCGAATGCAGCCGCCGCCAATGCATCTTCACTGCCTCACGAGATGATCTTGCTCGACCTGCACACCGCTCTGCGCGCCCTGGACTCTCTCACCGGCGCCACCACGCCCGACGACATCCTCGCTCGCATCTTCTCCACCTTCTGCATCGGAAAGTAGCCTCGCTTCCAAGGGACCGTTTCTTAGGTTCCATGTGCCGGTTGCGCATGGTCGAGGTGCGACAAAGTGTTGCTCGAAGTGCGGGTGGGAGATCGTGGCGTTTATGCTCGCACAAATTGAACATCCAGGACGATCATTACCTCGTCGCTTACGAGAAGGCCACCGCTCTCCAGCGTCGTATTCCAGACCAAGCCAAACTCCTTGCGGCTGATTCTTGCCGTCGCTGACGCGGCCACACGAAGATTGCCCCATGGATCCTTCGCCGGCGGAGTTGGACCTTCAACCTCAAACAACACCTTTCGGGTAATATCCCGAATCCTGAGATCACCCTCAACGGCGAGCTCACCAGGCCGCACTAGGCTGATAGCCGTTGACTTGAATGTCAATGTTGGAAACTTCTCCACATCGAAGAAATCGGCACTCTTTAAGTGTGCGTCTCGCTGAGCATCGTGTGTTTCGATGGATGTAGCGTCTATCGATGCTTCGACGTGCGAGTTCGCAAGGTCGGAATCATCCAGCGTCAGTGCTCCCGTGACCTTAGCAAACTGCCCTTTCACATTGGAGATCATCATATGTTTGACCTTGAACTCCGCGATAGTATGGGTCGGATCGATGTTCCAGGTCGACGTGCCGGCTTGCTGGGTAGCTGATGTACTCATGATTTCCTTTCGGACTCTTGCCTCGGTTGACTAGCCACGCGTCGATTCAAACAGAAACCAACTGCGGCGCTGTGATTGATCGATCCAATTCTCCAGAACACTTGCAGTAGCCACATCTCCTGCGTCATCACAGAGGGTGTGTATGGCACGCATGCTGAGCACTAGGGCCTTCTCATCCTCGTGGAGTTCGCTCAACATGTCAGTGGGAGTGACATATTCGGCGTCGTTGTCGAGAACCCGCTTCAGGCGGGCGATATGTCCGATCGAACGGATCGTCGTGCCGCCTATCTTGCGGACGCGCTCCGCTATTTCATCGGTCATTGCGAAGATCTGGTCGCCGTGGTCGTCCAGCAGAAGATGGAAATCGCGGAAGTGCGGTCCGCTCATATGCCAATGAAAGTTCTTCGTCTTGACGTAAAGGGCGAACACATCGGCAAGAAGAGCGTTCAGTGCTCCTGTGATGTCCTGAACCGCTTCAGGATCGATGTCAGAAGGTGTCGCCATCGGCGCCTTTTGCCGCTTGATAAGTTCAGATCTTTCAGTCATCGGATGATTTCCTTCCGGTTTGGGTGAGCGACGCGAGTGCAGATGCGATGTGAACCTATTTGCCGCCAGATGTCTGCGACACTTTCGGAGGTACTGTGAATGTGACCGTCTGGCTGGTGATGACTTTGTGAGTGGGGTCCGCGAGTTCGATCAGTACCTTGTGGGGGCCGGGAGGCAGTCCCACCAGGATGATGGTTTCGCCGCTGGCGTCGACGAAGTGCCACGGGGCGTCGTCAACGGTGATATGGATGTGCCCGATGCGAGGTGATACGCTCAAGGCGCCCTTGCCGAAGACCGGCACTACCCGCAGGTTCTCTGTCCGGTACTGGATAAAGACACGACCCGCGGCCAGCGGCTCTGGAAGTGGCGGATCGACAATGAGCTTGGCTGGGGGTTCATCCGTGAGCTCCACCAACGGTGACGCACCACGGATGTCCCTTGCGCTCTGCGCGGAGGTCTTGGTCACGAGGAGCGAGCAGGCGGCCAGCGTAGTCACAAACAGGAACGAGGTGTGCATAATGACTCCTTGTGAAAAGGGTGGATTGAAAGCTCATATTCCGTGGACCTAAAGGCCTCGATACACGAGGGATACGAATAGATCTGGAGGTATGAAGCCACTACCCCACGCTTCGTCGAACGGTAACGTTGGCCTGGCCGCGACCACGGCTTCAACCGAGTCTCCCGATTTCTTGAGAGCCGCCACTTTATCGCAAACAG
>Ga0302156_10003734_pt1 | contig 11522 bp, 10 predicted proteins | sample I_Bog_N3_2_FD_193503 | JGI IMG/M metagenome (GOLD analysis project Ga0302156, IMG submission 193503) | Peat permafrost microbial communities from Stordalen Mire near Abisko, Sweden - I_Bog_N3_2 | ecosystem: Environmental > Terrestrial > Soil > Wetlands > Peat | place: Sweden: Abisko, Stordalen... | reverse complement strand
CAGCGAGCTGACCTCGCCCAACCGCCATCCCGAGGCTCTGAGGGAAGGCGAAGCTCTGCTGGAAATCCACGGGCTGCATACCACTTCAAACGATCCCTTCGCCACCAACGTCAAGGACGCCGCTCTGTCGGTGCGGGCCGGAGAAATCGTCGGCATCGCCGGTGTGGCCGGCAATGGTCAGGCCGAGTTGCTGTCGGCTCTGTCGGGGGAAGTCCTGCTGGCCGAACCGGGCATGGTCCGCATCTGTGGTCAGGCCGCCGGTCACATGGGCCCCCGCGCCCGCCGTCGCCTTGGACTGGCCTTCGTGCCCGAGGAACGCTTGGGGCGCGGCGCGGTGCCCGAGATGACCCTGGCCGACAACGCCCTGCTGTCGGGCTATGGCAGCGGCGGCTTAGTGCGGCGCGGGCTGGTGCACTTCGGCAAGACCCGGCGCACCGCCGAAAAGATCATCGAACGTTTCGGCGTCTCGGCCCGTGGCCACAGCAGTCAAGCCCGCTCCCTGTCTGGCGGCAATCTGCAGAAATTCATCATCGGCCGCGAGATCCTGCAGAAGCCGCGCCTGCTGATCGTCGCCCAGCCCACCTGGGGCGTCGATGCCGGAGCCGCCGCCGCCATCCATCAGGCCCTGATCGATATGGCCCGCAGTGGCACCGCCGTGCTGGTGGTCTCGCAGGATTTGGACGAATTGTTCGCCCTGTCGGACCGCATCGCCGTCATCCATGGCGGCAAATTGTCCGAAGCCATCCCGGCGGCGGACAGTTCCCTCGAACGCATCGGCCTGTTGATGGGCGGCGTCTATGATCAGGAAGGGGCCAGCCATGTTCCGGCTTGAGCCCCGGCCCCATCCATCGATGGCGGCTTTATTGCTGTCGCCGGTGCTGGCCATCGGCCTGACCCTGCTGGCCGGGCTGATCCTCTTTGCCCTTTTGGGCTTTGACCCGGTCAAGACCCTGACCGCCTATTTCATCAAGCCTCTGGACAGCCTCTATGGCCTGTCGGAGCTGGCGGTGAAGGCGACACCGCTGCTGCTCTGCGCCATCGGCTTGGCCTTATGTTTTCGCGCCAACATCTGGAACATCGGCGCCGAGGGCCAATTGATCATGGGCGCCGTCGCCGGGTCTGGCGTCGCCCTGTTCCTGCGACCCGAGCAAGGTGCTGCCTGGGTGCTGCCCGCCATGTTCCTGGCCGGAGCCCTGGGCGGCATGGCCTGGGCCTCGATCCCCGCCGTGCTGAAGCTGCGCTTCAATGCCAGCGAGATCCTGACCAGCCTGATGCTGACCTATGTGGCCGATCTGTTCCTGCGCTGGCTGGTCAACGGCCCCTGGCGCGACCCGGACGGCTATAACTTCCCGCAATCGCGCATGTTCGAACCCGACGCCATCATTCCGCCGCTGCTGGACGGTACCCGCTTAGGCTTCGGAGCATTGCTGGCTTTGGCCGTGGCCTTAGGGGGCTGGTTCCTGCTGTCGCGCACCTTCCTGGGCTTCCAGATCAAGGTCATCGGACTGACCGCCGCCGCTGCCGGCTATGCCGGTTTCAACAGTGCTCGCATCACCTGGATGTCGCTGCTGCTGTCGGGCGGACTGGCGGGGGTCGCCGGGTTGAACGAGGTCGCCGGGCCCATCGGCCAGCTTACTCCCTTCGTCTCGCCGGGCTATGGCTTCACCGCCATCATCGTCGCCTTCTTAGGGCGGCTGCATCCCTTCGGCATCCTCCTGGCCTCGCTGATGCTGGCCCTGACCTATCTGGGCGGCGAGACGGCGCAGATTTCCTTAGGACTGCCGGTGGCCGTCACCAGTATCTTTCAAGGAATGCTGCTGTTCTTCCTGCTGTCCTGCGAGGTTTTGATCCGCTATCGCCTGCGGGCTGGGAGGTAGACCATGATTGAAATCATCGCCATCCTGGTTTCCATGGTCCTGGCCGCCACGCCGCTGCTGTTCGCGGCCCTGGGCGAATTGGTCACGGAAAAGTCGGGCGTGCTCAACCTGGGCGTCGAGGGCATGATGCTGGCCGGAGCCGTCACCGGCTTCGCCGTCGCCGCCAGCGGTTATGGCCCTTGGGCCGCAGTCTTGGCCGCCGCCCTGGCCGGAGCCGCCCTCGGCAGCATCTTCGCCCTGCTGACCCTGCTGCTGCTGGCCAATCAGGTGGCCACCGGGCTGGCCCTGACCATGTTCGGCATCGGCCTGTCGGCTTTGGTGGGCAAGCCCTTCCTCGGCATGCCGCTGGAGGCCTTGCCGGCCCTGCCCATCCCTTTGCTGTCCGACATCCCGCTGCTGGGGCCACTGCTGTTCCGCTATGACGGCATGGTCTATCTGGCGGTGGCCATGACCGTCGCCCTGCATCTGTTCTTCCGCCACACAAGGGCTGGGCTGATAGTCCGCGCCGTGGGCGAAAATCATGACGCCGCCCATGCCCTGGGCTTTCCGGTGCGGCTGATCCGTTTTGCCTGCGTGCTGTTCGGCGGGGCCATGGCCGGATTGGGCGGAGCCTATCTGTCCCTGGCCTACACTCCCATGTGGGCCCAGAACATGACGGCGGGACGCGGCTGGATCGCCCTGGCCCTGGTGGTCTTCGCCACCTGGAAACCCTTGCGGGTGCTGGCCGGAGCCCTGCTGTTCGGCGGCTTCACCATGGCGCAATTGCATGCCCAAGGCTTAGGGATCGCCGTGCCCCCCGAGTTCCTGGCCATGCTGCCCTATCTGGCCACCGTGCTGGTGCTGGTGCTGATCTCGCGGGATGCTACGCGCATCCGCCTGAACGCCCCGGCCTGCATTGGCAAGCTATTCCATCCAGACGATTAAACGCTATAATGATCCGACGATCAGGGGGAGAATGTGATGAAGTTTGCGAAATGGGCCATCGCCCTGGTCGTAGCCGCCGGTATGACCGCCACAGCTCGGGCCGAACCCTTGAAGGCCGCCTGGGTCTATGTCGGCCCGGTCAGCGACCATGGCTACAGCTTCCAGCATGATCTGGGCCGCAAGGCCGCCGAGGCCGCCTTTGGCGACAAGCTGCAGACCACCTTCGTCGAAAGTGTGCCTGAGGGTGCGGACGTCGAGCGGGTCATCAACCAGCTGGCCAAGGACGGCAACAAGCTGATCTTTTCCACCTCGTTCGGCTTCATGAATCCGACCCTGAAGGTGGCCCAGCGCTTCCCCGACGTGAAGTTCGAACATGCAACCGGCTATAAGCGCGCCGACAATGTTTCGACCTATTCGGCCCGCTTCTATGAAGCCCGCACCGTGCTGGGCACCATCGCCGGCAAGATGACCAAGAGCGGCGTCATCGGCTATGTCGCCTCGATCCCGATCCCGGAAGTGGTCAGCGGCATCAATGCCTTCACCATTGCTCTGCGCAAGGTCCGCCCGGATGCCCAGGTCAAGGTGATCTATGTGAACTCCTGGTACGACCCCGGCAAGGAAGCCGCCGCCGCCAAGGCTCTGATCGATCAGGGCGCCGACGTCATCGCCCAGCATACCGACAGCCCGGCCCCGGTGCAGACCGCCGAAGAACGCGGCGTCTGGTGTTTCGGCCAAAGCTCGGACATGACCCGCTTCGGGCCCAAGCATCACCTGACCGGCGTCATCGAGAACTGGAACGAATATACCGTCGCCGAGGTCAAGGCCGTGCTGGACGGCACCTGGAAAAGCCACGACACCTGGGGCGGTCTGGCCAGCGGCATGGTCAAACTGGCCCCCTTCAACCCCGCCATGCCCAAGGATGTGGTCGAAGCCGCCGACAAAGTCCGCGACGACATCATCGCCGGTAAGCTCAACCCCTTCGCCGGTCCCATCAAGGATCAGAGCGGCAAGGAAATCCTGGCCGCCGGCAAGAGCTTCTCGGACGGAGAAATCCTTGGCATGAACTTCTATGTCGAGGGCGTGCAGGGCAATCTGCCGAAATAAGGCTTCGCGTTATCCCAGACATGAAACCGGCGCCTCAAAAGGGCGCCGGTTTTCTTTTTGGGTTTAAGCCGCCGCTTGCAGCGACGTCACTTTACGAAACAGATGGTCGCTGCGGGTCAGGAACCCGCGAAAGATTTCCGGCAGCGGCGGCAGGCTGGCGCTGTCCAGGCCGGCCAGGGTGTCGGGGACTTCGTCGGGCCTCAGGCCGTCGGGGATCTCGTCTTCGGCCAGCAAGGCGGCCTGATAAAGGCCCCAGGCGGCCATGCTGGTCAGTTGCAGGGTCAGGGCCGAGCGGGCCTTCAGCATGGTCATGCGGTCTTCCACCGCCAGCTCCTGGAAATCCACGGACTGGCGGTTCTTCATATAGGCCTGGACATCCTCCAGCAAGGTCATGATCTCGGTATTAAGATCGACGATCAGCTCTGAGGAATAGGGGCACTTGCTCATCGTTCAGACTTTCAGGCCAATAGCCGCTTGATATGACCGCCCAGCTCGCGCAGGCGAATGGGTTTGCGCAAGATCACGTCGGAGCCGGCCGCCAAATCCTCCAGCTCGCCGCTACGGGTATTGGGCCGCCCGGTGACGACGATGATCGGAAGATAGGGATAATCCTCCAACAGGCCATCGATCAACATCCGTCCGTCGCCGTCGGGCATATTCAGGTCGGTGACCACCAGATCGGCAGGATCGTTGGGGAAGGCCGCCAGGGCGTCCTGGCCGCCGAAATGCAGGGTGACGCGATAGCCGGCGCGAGTGAGGTAATCGGCCATTTCCTCGGCAGCCAGCTCCTCGTCCTCCACCAGCATGATGTGGAAGTTCTTGGCCTCGGCCGGGGGAATCTCCACCAAAATCTCGGCGGGCTCGCCCTGCTCCGGGGCGCAGGGAACATCCGCCATGGCAGGCATGGGCATCTCGACCACGAAGCGAGCCCCGCCCTCTTCGCCCTTCTCGGCCCGCATGGTGCCGCCCAGGCCGCTGACGATACCCAGACTGATGGACAGCCCCAGACCGGTGCCCTTGCCCGGCCCTTTGGTCGAAAAGAACGGCTCGAAGATGCGCTGAAGATCGGCCTCGGGGATGCCCTTGCCCTGATCCTCTACGGTTAGGATGGCCTGTTTACCGTCATTTTCGCTGCGCGCGGTGACGGTGATCCTGCCGCCGTCGGCGCCATGCAGATCGGTGATGGCGTCGCGGGCGTTGGTCAGCAGGTTCAGCACCACCTGCTCCAGCTGGCGGGCGTGGCCCAAAAGGACGCAGGGGCCGCTGGACACCTCGCACTGGATGGCGATCTTCCTTTGGCGGAAGCTTTCACTGACCAGGGCCACCGCCGCCTTGACCGAGACGAACAGATCAAAGGGCTCGCGCTTTTCGCTCTCGCGGCGCGAAAAGGCCTGCATATAGTCGATGACGTCGAACAGGCGGTCGGCCTGATCATTGATGATCTTCAGCTTGCCATAGGATTCTTCCATGGTCACATCCCCTGCCCCGGAATCCATGCGGGCCAAGGTGGCTTCGGAGGTCAGACGAATGATGTTCAAAGGCTGGGTGATCTCGTGGGCCAGACCGGCGGACATTTCGCCCAGCAGCATCAGCTTGGAGGAATGAGCCATGCGCTCTTCCAGCTCTTTGCGCCGCGAGACGTCCTCGATGGTGGCGATCAGGCCGGAACGGCCTGCCAACAGGTCCCCGACCATGGCGGCATGGGCCTGGAGCCAGACGCTGCGGCCATCGGGCAATTGCACCTTGCCCTCCCAGGACCGGGCGCCAGGACCCGACAAAGCCGCCAGAAGCTGGGTCATGCCCAAGTCGGCCAGCGGGAGGCCCTTCAAGCCTTGAGACAGATTGCCATCCAGGATGGTCTTAAAGGCGCGATTGGCCTCGGCCAGACAGCCGTCGCCATCGATCAGCACCATGCCGAAGGGCGCACCCTGGAAAATGGAGCGGAAGCGGCTCTCCGAATCCTTCAAAGCCGTCTGAGCCTGCTTCAGAGGCGTGATGTCGGTGACCACGCTCATCTGGCCGACCAGGGTGCCGTTGGTGTCATGGAATGGAGCCGGCGAAACCAGCACCTCAACCACCCGGCCTTCGCCGGCATCCAGGGACGCCTCGAAGGGACCATCGGCGCCAAGCTGGCTGCGGTCCCGGCCCTTCAGCAACAGATCGCGGCTTTCCGGCGAAAAGGCCTCGTCCAGACGCCGGCCCACCAGCTCGTTCTGACTGCGGCCCGCCAGCTGGGTGAAGCGGTCGTTGACATAGGCGATGACCATCTCGGGGTCGGTGACGATCAGGCCCTCCGACATGGTCTCCACCAGGATGCGGTAGCGTTCCTCGCTGCGCAGCAGGGCTTCCTCGGCCTGGCATTCGGCGCTGACGTCGCGGTAGATGGCCACCACTTCGCCGGTGCTCAAGGGAAACAGAAAGGTGTCACGCCAGCCAGGGGCCCTAAGGTCGTCATAGAAGTAAGTCGACAACCGCTCGGGCCGATGTTCGCGCCAGACCCGGCTCAAGGCCTCGACGGTCCCCAGACGGCGCAGGGCCGGGAACACTTCGTCCAGAGACTTGCCGATCACGGCGTCGCGGTCCACCCGCTCCAGCACCTGGGCGGCATGATTGAGATCGGTGATGCGGAAGCCATCGCCGGCGGCCTCGGCTCGCAGAATCAGGGCCGAATCCTGCATATTGTCGAACAAATCGCGGAAACGTCGTTCGCTGATCTGCAAATCCCGCTGGGAGCGTTTGCGCTCGGTGATGTCGGAGCAGACGAAGACGCAAGCACCCTCTGGCGTCCGCCAGCCGCGGATATTCAGCCAGCGGCCATCCTCAAGGCGCTCCTCGATGTCGAAGTTGCGGGTGCGGTGACTGTCGCATCGCTCGGCCACCCATTCATCCTCGCGGCCCAGGGACGAGGTGATATGACCGGTCTGAGCCAACCCACGGAAGAATTCCTCCATGGGCATGCCCAGCTTCATGCGCGATGCCATACCCGGCGGAGCAAAGCGGCGGGCCAGGCTATTGGCCAGCACCAGCTTGGACTCGGCGTCATAAACCATGAAGGCGTCTTGCATGGATTCGATGGCGTCGATCAGGATGGTTTGCGCCACCCGCCGCTCGGCCACTTCCCGCTCCAGGGCCTGGGTGCGATCAGCGACCATGGTCTCGAGGGTGCGGTTATTGAGATCCAAAGTCTCGGCCATCTCGTTGAAACTGGCGGTCAGTTCTCCCAACTCGCCGGAATGGGGCGGCGACCTGACCGACAAATCGCCGTCGCGGAACCGACGGATCACGGCCAGCAAATCCCCCAGGGGATCGATCAGCAACCGACGGCTCATGACAAGTCCGACCAGCAGGGACAGCAGCAGCGTCACCGCCGCCAGCAAGATGATGGTGCGGTTCAGCTTGCCGACCGGCGCCATCACCGCCTTGGTGGGGATCAAGGCGATGATATGCCAGACATCGCCATCCAGACGGTCCCAAGCGATGGGTGACGACACCGCCGCAAAGCCGGACAGAGACTCGAAGACCGTCTCTTCGCGGGTCAGAAGCGACTGCCAGTGATCATTGAAACTCTCGGACAGATCCTTGGGCCGGCGCTGTCCCTCGGGCAGCCAGCCGCTGACGACAGAGCCCTGGTTGTCGCTCAGCAGCACCGCGACCTGACCGCTTTCGGAAGCTGTATCCAGCAGTTGGTCCAGAACGCCCGGTTCCAGGCTCAACAGCAAGGTTCCCAGCCGCTGGCCCGATGGCTCTGTGATGGGCACCAACAGAACAAGGTTGGGCCCGGCCCGGCCCGTGGCATCGAAATCCACATCCGCCACCAGCGGGGCGTTGGCTTGGCGCTGCCAGCTGTTGCGGCCCAAAGCAGGATGGAGCTTCAGGCTCTTTTCCGCCACCCGCTCGACCATACCTTCGTGATAGAGCAGACGCAGCTGTTCCTTGCCATCGGCGTCCAGCAAGGCAAAAGTCTCGTAGACACGCCGAGAGATCAGCAGGCCGTTGGCTTCCTCGGCCATATGGTCGATGGCGTTGGAAACGCTTTTCCCGGGAACGTGAACCGCTCCGACATAATCGGCCATGCCGCCGATCCGGCTAAGGACCTGACCGTCCCAGCGCAGGCCGTCAAAGAAGCTTTGGACATGGTTGACGCCATCGACAGAGCTCTGGCGCAGGCCATCGACGCGCGCCGCCATCAAAGCCTCGGTGGCCATATGATCGGTAAGCACCGCCATAAAAGCCAAAGGCAGAATGGTGGCGACCATGACGATGGCGACCACGCGGACCACCAGCCGATCGCGGCCGCGACGGAGTTCCTGCCTGACGGTCTGCTGGGTCATGAAGAACGATTTCCCTTTCTTGGCTTCCCAAGGTGCCAGAAAGCCATTGTCAGCCGCCCGGGGACGAGAGACAAGAATCCGAAAGGCTCGGCCTTATACTTTGGTGATCAATGTTTCAGGCCATGCTCGATGGCCATGACCACCAGCTGGGTGCGGTTGGTGACGCTCATCTTGCGAAAAACGCTGCGCAGATGGGCTTTGACCGTAATCTCGGTGAGCCCCAGACGATTGGCAATCTCCTTATTGGGAGCGCCGCCCACCAGATGGGTGACGATGTCCAGCTCACGCGGGGACAGCACCCGGAAGGGATTGTCCGACGGCAGGCCCGAAGACGGAGACTCGGCGGCCTGCATCAGGATCGACGAGGGGAAATGCACCTCGCCGCTCAAGACCAACTGCAGGGCATGGGTAATGGCGGCACCGGTCAGGGACTTGGGCAGATAACCCGACAGCCCCAGCTCGAAGGCCCGCACCACGTCGGAACGCTCCACCGAGCCCGACAGCACCACCAGCTTCATGGCCGGAGCCAGACGCTTCAAAGCACCAATATCCTCGATGGAGGACAGGCCGGGCATCTTCAGATCGACGATGGCCAGATCAGGCTTCTGCTTCGCCACCACTTCGCGCACCGCAGCGAAGTCCGCCGCCTCGACGATGCGAAGATCAGCCGCCAAAGGCTCAAGGAATGGCTTCAGGCCGTCACGCACCATGGCGTGATCGTCGGCCAGCAGAACCAGAATGGGCATCGAAAGTTCCCCTGTCTTGAACCAGGAGCTGTGCTCGCTCCTTGGAGTCTTAAACCTTAAGAATAAAACCCCGAAGGAGTCAATGTCCGGTCAAAAAAACAGCGGCAGGAGAGAAAGCCTTAAGGAAGGAATTTAGCGACGGTCTGGAGGAAACTGGCCACCGAAATCGGCTTGGCGATATAGCCCTCGCAGCCGCCTTCTCGGATCTTTTCCTCATCGCCCTTCATGGCGAAGGCGGTGACGGCGATGACGGGAATCGCCTTCAGCTCGTCGTCGGCTTTCAACAGACGGGTGATCTCCAGCCCGGAAATTTCAGGCAGTTGAATATCCATCAAGATCAGGTCCGGGCGATTATCGCGGGCCAGCTTCAAAGCCTCGCGACCATCCTTGGTCTGCAGGGTCTGGTAACCGTGAGCCTGCAGCAAGTCGTTAAACAACTTCATGTTCAGATCGTTGTCTTCGACGATGAGAATGGTCTTGCCCATGAACGTCCCTATTAAAGGCCTGGAAGAATGCCCGCCCGATCCGGTCATCATTGACGATTACGCCACGGGAGTCAAAGGCCTCTACGCAGAGCCGAGACCGCCAGCAGCAACCACCCGAGTATGAAGGAGGACCCGCCGAAGGGCGCCATCATCGCCGCCGGACAGGAGGTCACCGCCAGCAAGGTCAGGCTGCCGCAGAACAACAGGCTCCCCAGGACGAAAAACCCACCGGCCGCTTTCATCCAAGGATTGAGGACACCATTTTTCTGGGACAGAGCCAACAGGGCCAATGCATGGATCAGGGCGAAGTGGGAAGCCTTGTCGGCCAGTTCCTGCTCGTGTCCGGCCAGCCCGTGGGCGCCATAGGCCGCGAAGCCTACGCCGTAGGCCCCCAACAGCCCCGCCGCCAGCAGCCAGCCCCGCTTCCAAGATGAATCGCTCATAAGACAGCCCCACCATTTGGACAAAAAAAAGCCGGGGCACAAGGCCCCGGAAGTCTCTCTTGAGGGAAAAAGATACTGAACGACTGCGGTAAGCATCCGTCGGTATCGGGTCCCATCATAGCCAGCTTCACGAGGAGCGCTGTGACGGACATCACAGAGGCCAAAATTAGATGATCAGGAGCCTCGGACATCCTCGACCATCACCGCCAGCTTGGCCATGTCGCGAATGAGCAAGGCGTCTTTTTGGCGTTCGACCAAGCCTTCGCGGGCCAATTCGTTCAGCACCCGGGCCACGGTCTCGCGCGTCGTGCTGACCCGGCTGGCGATGTCGGAATGGACGGGAATCGGCTTGATGGACGCCGTCTTGCCATCCTTGGTAAAGGCCCAGGCCTGACGCAGAAGCTCGGCATGGACGCGGTTGTTGGCCCCTAGCACGCTCAAATCCATGATGCGGTCGTTGGCCTGGCGGACCATGCGGGCCAACCGACGCATGATCTCGGTGCCCACCAGGGGCTTGGTGGAGATCAGCCGCTGGAAAACCTCGGGCGACATGGCGGCGGCGACGGCATCGCCGCCCTGAGCCACCACGAAGGCCGAGCGCGGACCGCCGTCCAAAGCCGCCAGTTCGCCGAAATAATTGCCGGCGCCGATATCGTCCAGCGCCACTTCCCGGCCCGACAAAGAGTAATTGACCACCCGCACCGTGCCGGAGACGACGAAGAAGATGTCCTTGCTCTCGCTTTGGCCGTCGATGATATGCTCGCCCACGGCATAGCGCTTGAAGCGGCACTGGCGCGCAAGCTCATCCTTCTCCGCCTTGGTCAGGCTGGAAAAGAGGGAAATGCCGTCAAGGCTGTTGATCGTATCCTGGCTCACGGCGTCCATCAGACAATCTATAAAATGCGATCTATATCCTAACGGTAAAAGCGTCGCTTGACGAGAGGCACTGGGAGCAGTTTTGTAAAGCCATGCGAATTTTTTCTCTGCTTCTGGCCGCCCTGCTGCTTTTGGGCCCCACCAACGCTTTCGCCGAACAGGTTGGACATATACTGCGCCTGCAAGGTCAGGCTGCTGCAAATGGCCGATCCCTGGCCGTCGGCTCGGCTTTGTCCCTGGGCGAACGCCTGACCACCGGCCCCAACGCCCGCCTGCTGGCCGAGCTGAACGACGGCACCGAGCTGACCTTGGGCGCCAACGCCGAATTCACCATCGACGAATTGGTGATCGCGCCAGAGAAAGCCAGCGCCTTGTTTCATTTGACCAAAGGCGCCTTTCGCATGATCGGCGGCGCCGTCGCCCGCGCTCCCGACCATCGCATGGAGGTCACCGCCCCCATCGGCACCATCGGCATCCGCGGCACCGACGTCTGGGGCGGCTCGCTGGAATCGCCGCTGGATGTCTTCCTGCTTGAGGGCGAGGTCAGCGTCACCAGCAAGGCTGGGACGGTAATCCTGAACCGTCCAGGCCAAGGCACCTCGGTGGTCGGAGCGGACTCGGCTCCGTCGCTGCCCCATTTCTGGAAGCCTGATCTGAAGAACCGCGCCTATGCCACCGTCAGCTTCGACCAATAGGACTTCAACCCTCTATCCCTGTGGATAGATGCATTTTAAAA
>Ga0302156_10003732_pt1 | contig 11528 bp, 13 predicted proteins | sample I_Bog_N3_2_FD_193503 | JGI IMG/M metagenome (GOLD analysis project Ga0302156, IMG submission 193503) | Peat permafrost microbial communities from Stordalen Mire near Abisko, Sweden - I_Bog_N3_2 | ecosystem: Environmental > Terrestrial > Soil > Wetlands > Peat | place: Sweden: Abisko, Stordalen... | reverse complement strand
CCGACATCGCGTATTGGCCCAGATTCACCTTCGGAAGAATGGGCGACGCACCCGGCTCCTCATGCCCAAGGGACCTGTAGCAGCCAAATTGACTGAAATTGCACAATTGTCCTGCACAGTTCCTACACGGCAAAAATATATGGAGTTATACTCATTTGAATCAGTATTTTCCAAAATCATTCTCACTCGCTCAGGATGACAGCTTTGTGGAGGTGCAATCTTTTGGGCCGAATCAATATGAAGGCATCCCTCCCCGATCTCTTGAGCAAGCCCCTCAGTCCAGAAATCCAGGCAAAAATCAGGCCGGCTTTCTCAGCACAATTGCTACTTCAAAAGCACAATGCAACAAGGAGATCACGCCAAATCTCAGGCAAGGCTGATCCGGCGGACCCATCGAGTAAGACGGCTTTCGAGCAAGGGGACAAACTGTCTGGCCGCCTCAACGAGCATCGAAAGAACATCGCCAAGGCGGCCAGTACCTTACGACTGGACGACTTCGAATACCGCGCTCTGGTGGTCCAGACAGGATGGCAAAGCGCAGCGGAAAATTACCTGATCGACCTCTTCAAGCCAATCTGGAACAACGAAGTCGGAATTTGCTACGGGTTCGGCAAACACGGGGATGCACCGGAGACCCGTGCGAATCTGCGTTCGCCTTGGGATACGTTGCATCACGGACGCGACTGGGCACACCGGGATCCCAAGATGATGGACGCGCGACCAAAAGCGCAGATCGTCAAGGACATCGCGCGGCATCTCGCCGAGTATCCGCCACTCGACTCGGTCGATAAGATTCTTCGCCGCTTTCTTGACGAGATGAGAGGGCCAGCCGCATAACTCCCAGAGAAGTCGGCTAGCCTACGCTTATTTACCCACACCAATCTTCGTTGTAGCCGACAGGCGACCCATTGCAGAAAATTGCCCCTGAGCCGCGCACACTATCCACAGGGAGAATCCATCTGTGACCAAGACCTCCAATGCGGAACTCAGCTTGATCGAACCCACCCCAGCACCGGAGCCTGCGCCGGCCTCAAGCCTCGAACCCTGAGCCCGCGCACGCCAAGGCGCTCAGCACCTTCCATTGTGAGCCGAAGCAGCCAAAGCCCCGCAAAGTGACCCCCTACCCCCCCTAACCCCCGGGGGGTATCCATCCATTCCATATTTTCTCGTAAATATCTACGTATGAATAGTTTAAGAATTCCATATATTGACTGATTGGTAATCTTTACCTTCAGGTTTTAGCCACTTAAATGCCGGAAATGCCGCTTCGGCGGATAGCCCTGCCGCATTCTGAGAAAGCCCTGCGCCGCCCGTTTGCCCCTCCTTTGCCGCGCACGATACTATTTGGTTACCGCTGGCACGGCCTCGCGGGCTCGGAATCAGCCGGGTCCGGTCCCGAATCCCCAACCACAGCGGGCATGGGCGACCCCTACAAAAATGAAGATACACGAGTACCAAGCGAAAGAAATCCTGGCAAAATACGGCGTTGCCGTGCCCAAGGGCGAAGTGGCCAACACCCTCGAAGAGGCCGCGCTCGTTGCCCGCAATCTGTTTGTCGACGGTGCAAGCGGTGTCGTGGTCAAAGCGCAGATTCACGCCGGAGGCCGCGGCAAGGGCGGCGGCGTAAAAGTGGCTCGCACCCGCGAAGACGCGGAGAAGTACGCGAAAAACATTCTCGGCATGACGCTGGTGACCCACCAAACCGGCCCCGCCGGCCAAAAGGTGCAGCGCCTGCTCATTGAAGAGACCGCGGACATCGACCGCGAGCTATATCTCGGCATCGTGCTCGACCGCGCCACCGGCGAGCTGGTCTTTATGGCCTCGCAGGCCGGCGGCATGGAAATTGAAGAAGTGGCTGCCAAGACTCCCGAAGCCATTTTCAAAGAAACCATCGATCCGGCCGTTGGCTTTGGCGCATGGCAGGCCCGCAAGCTGGCCTTTGCCCTCGGCCTCAAGCCCACGCAGATCAGCCACGCTGTCCCCTTTCTGCAAAGCCTTTACAAGGCGTTTATCGACACGGACGCCTCGCTCATCGAGATCAATCCCTTCATCACCACCAAAGACGACAAGCTCTTTGCCCTCGACGCCAAGATCACTTTCGACGACAACGCCCTCTTTCGCCATCCCGAGATCAAGGCCCTGCGCGACACCGCCGAAGAAGACCCGCTTGAAGTCGAGGCCAGCAAGTACGCGCTCAACTACATCAAGCTCGACGGCTCCATCGCCTGCATGGTCAACGGCGCAGGCCTGGCTATGGCCACTATGGACATCATTCAGTACGCCGGCGGCAGCCCCGCTAACTTCCTCGACGTAGGCGGCGGCGCAACCCAGGAGCAGATCGAGCACGCCTTCGAGATCCTGCTCTCCGACGCTAACGTCAAGGCCATCTTCATCAACATCTTCGGCGGCATCCTCCGCGTAGATCGCCTGGCCACCGGCGTCGTCGCCGCGGCGCGCAAGCTGAATGTGAAGGTGCCGATTGTGCTGCGCCTCGAAGGCACGAATGTTGTAGAAGGCCGCAAGATTCTCAAAGATTCCGGCCTCAACTTCCAGGTCGGTGCAACGATGAAAGAGGCAGCGGAAATGGTCGTAGCCGCAGCCGCAAGCGTGGGGGCATAGCATGGCAGTTCTAGTAGATAAAAACACTCGACTTATCGTTCAAGGACTCACGGGCAAAGAAGGCACCTTTCACGCCAAAGGCTGCGCGGAATACGGCACGCAAGTTGTCGGCGGCGTAACTCCCGGCAAGGGCGGCGCTACGCACGAAGGCTGGCCTGTCTTCAACACCGTATCGGACGCTGTGACCGCCACCGGCGCCAACGCAACCATGATCTTTGTTCCGCCGCCGTTTGCCGCCGACGCTATTCTCGAAGCCGAGGACGCGGGCATTCCGCTGATCGTCTGCATCACCGAGGGCATCCCCACGCTCGACATGATCAAGGTGTGGGCCAAGCTGAAAAACTCGACCTCGCGCCTCATCGGTCCCAACTGCCCCGGCGTTATCTCGCCAGGCAAGGCCAAGATCGGCATCATGCCCGGCAATATTCACAAAGAGGGCTCCATCGGCATCGTCTCCCGCTCTGGCACGCTCACCTATGAGGCCGTGCATCAGCTCACGCAGCGCGGCATCGGCCAGTCGACTGCGATTGGGATTGGCGGCGACCCCATCATCGGCACCACGCACATTGACGCACTGCGCCTGCTCAACGACGATCCCGAGACAGAAGCCATCGTCATGATCGGCGAAATCGGCGGCTCCGCTGAAGAGGCTGCCGCTGAGTTCGTCAGGCAATACGTGAAGAAGCCGGTCGTCGGGTTCATCGCCGGTCAGACCGCGCCCCCCGGCCGCCGCATGGGCCACGCCGGCGCAATCATCAGTGGAGGCCAGGGCACCGCCGCCGACAAGATGAAAGCCATGACCGCTGCCGGCATTCACGTCGTCGTTTCCCCAGCGGAAATCGGCGCAACCATCGCCCGCGTTATTGGCAAGGCATAGTTCCTCATCGCCTTCTCGTAACACGCAAAGGCCCACCGTCCTGGTGGGCCTTTTGCATTGCAAAGCATATGGATATGTGAGAGAAGAAAGCTAAAACTGCCCTGGCGTTGAACAAGCTCGGGGAGGTTCTCATGCGTGAGTGTCTCAAATTTGGACATACCCCGTACTCAACGCGGAGTTACATGCGGCATCTGGTCATCTTTACAAAGTTAAGAATAACTTAATTCAAGCACCTGCCTCCTACAGGAAAGGTCGGCACTCCTTCTCTTATGACCAAAACACTGATCCTCGCGGCGGAAATCTTTCTCCTGATTGCGTGCTCTGCCTGTTCCAGTAATCCTCTCGGCATGGTTCCGTCAGTGCCTTCTCCCAATCCACCGTCTGCCACACCTATCCGGCATATCGTGGTCATTATGCAGGAGAACCGGTCATTCGACCACATGTTCAATGGGTTCCCCGGAGCCGACACGGTTCAATACGGTATGAATCATAGCGTAGTGGTACCCCTCGTTCCCATCGCCCTCGGCGATCCCAGCGGGCCGGACCATTCGCACACTTTCTGGTGGTTGCAGTGGGATGGCGGAGCCATGGATAACTTCGGTGCCGACGGCACCTTGTTGCCGTACTCCTATGTCCAGCAGAGTGATGTTATTCCCTACTGGACACTCGCCAAAAACTTCACCCTTGGCGATAGAATGTTTCAATCCAACACAGGGCCGAGTTTTGTAGCTCACCAGTACATGATCGCGGGCCAGTCCGGGAAAGCATCCGAGAATCCGTCCAGCGGGATATGGGGCTGCGGCGCACCCCAGGGCACAACGGTCCCGCTGGTGGGGCCGAATGGGACTGACCAACCCGGCGTATTTCCATGCTTCGACTACCAGACGATGGCCGACCTGCTCGACGCCAAGGGCATTACCTGGAGGTACTATGCGCCAAGCCCAACCAGCGATCCATATTACATTCTCTCCGCGTATCAAGCTATTCGGCACATCTTCTTCGGTCCAGACTGGGAGAGTAACGTCATCTCGCCTGAGACACAAGTCCTGACTGACATCGGCAATGGCCAGCTCGCGCAGGTTACGTGGATCGTTCCAGCCTTCAATAACTCCGATCATCCGGGCGCGCCGGCCCAGGGGCCAGACTGGGTGGCAAGCATCGTCAATGCAATCGGCGAGAGTCCGTTTTGGAATTCCACCACCATCTTTATTGCGTGGGACGACTGGGGAGGCTGGTACGATCACGTTCCACCGCCGCAGGTGGACGACATGGGACTCGGCTTCCGCGTGCCCGTGATCGTGGTTTCACCCTATGCCAAACACGGCTACGTCTCCCATGTCACGCATGAGTCGGGCGGCTTTTTGCGCTACACAGAGGAGGTTTTCAACCTTCCCTCGCTGGGAACCCGCGACAGCGTCTCAGACGATTTCAGCGACTGCTTCGACTATTGGCAGAAGCCCACCCCCTACCTTCATGTCCGCACCAACCATACGCGCGCGTTGTTCTTGGCCCAGAAAGACTCCGGCCCGCCCGACGACGATTAAGCGCAAGAATCCGCATCAGCTGCACGGGCGTACAATTTTGCAGTATGTACGATATGTGCATATACTAGAGAAGTCATGGGATTTGAGTGGGATGTTCGGAAGGCCGAGTCCAACTATAGAAAACATGGCGTCCGCTTTCCCGAGGCTGAACCTGTGTTCGAGGACGATGACGCGATTACGATCGTAGACGACGAATCCGACCCCGATGAGCAGCGGTTTGTATCGGTTGGGATGGGCATGAAGGAACGAATTCTGGTGGTGGTCTATAGTTTTCGTGGCCAGAACATCCGCATCATTTCAGCACGGCTGGCTGAGGCGCATGAACGCAACCAATACGAGGAATCCAGATGAAGCAGAGCTACGATTTCAGCAACGGAAAGCGTGGGCGGATCGCGGCTCCGATGCCAGAGCCACACGGAAAGACGCGGATCACGATTCGACTGGATGAAGATCTGGTAGATCACTTCCTGAAACAAGCCGAGGCGTCGGGCGGGGCAACGGGCTATCAAACACTCATCAATGAGGCGTTGCGCCTGCACGTGGAAGGCAAAGCCCCGAAGTTGGAAGACACCCTGCGGCGCGTTCTCCGGGAAGAGATGCGGGCGGCGAGCTAGACGCGCTGAGGCCAAACCAGGTCCCCTCCGAAGTCTGCATTTAAGATCAAAGCAGCGTGCAAACCATACGAGTAGAGACACCTTCGGCGAAGTACGACGTGATTGCGGGCAGCGGGCTTTTGGAGACGCTGGTGCCGCGCATCGAGCGGGTCGTGGGCAGGCTGCCGCGACGGGTTTTTGTGCTGACCTCGGCGCCGATCTGGGCGCTGTGGGGGCATAGCGTGCAGCAGTCCTTTCGGGACGCCCCGATCGTGCTGTTTCTGGAGCCTGGCGAGAAGTACAAAACGCTGGCGAGCGTGGAACGCCTGCTGCGGCAGATGGCGCAGGCGGGCGGGGATCGCGGCAGCCTGCTGATTGCCTTTGGCGGCGGGATTGTGGGCGATGTGGGCGGGTTTCTGGCCGCGATTTACATGCGGGGCATCCCCTATGTGCAGGTGCCGACCACCTTTCTGGCGCAGGTGGACAGTAGCGTGGGCGGCAAGACGGGCGTGAACCTGCCCGAGGGCAAAAATCTTGTTGGCAGCTTCAACCATCCGCTGGCTGTTTTTGCCGACATTGGCGTGCTGGCCACGCTGCCGGACCAGGAACTGCGGGCCGGGCTGATGGAGAGCGTGAAGGCGGGGATTATTCGCGACCGGGCGCTGGTGCGGTTTATGGAAGCGCACGCGCAGGACGTGCTGGGGCGCGACCCCAAGGCTCTCGAAAAGGTGATTGCCGCGTCGATCCGCATGAAGGCCGGGGTGGTGAACAAGGACGAGCGCGAGAGCGGGCTGCGCATGATTCTGAACCTGGGGCATACGGTAGGCCACGCGCTGGAGCAGGCAACCGGCTACAAAGCTCTGCTGCACGGCGAGGCCGTCGCGTGGGGCATGGTGGCAACGCTGCATCTGGCGCGGAAGCGGGGAACGATCTCATCGCAGCAGTTTGCCCGGCTGGAGAGTTTGATCCATCTCTATGGTCCGCTGCCGGCGCTGAAGTTGCGGGCTGCCAAGGTGATTGCGGCCACAGGCGGCGACAAAAAGAATGTGGGCGGGGTAAGGCGGTTTGTGCTGCCGATCGGCATTGGCGACGCGGGAGTGGTTGAAGACGTGACCCCTGCGGAGCTAGAGGCCGCGGTGGGATATATGCTGGCGCGGGCGGCGGAGAAGCACTCCTGATGCCAGCCACCGGCGCCAAACCGGCAGGTGCGGAAGACGAGGCCAGCGCGGCGCAGGCTGTGCGCCAGATGTTCGACTCGATTGCGCCCCGCTACGACCTGCTGAACCACGTGCTCTCAGCCAATGTGGACCGGCTTTGGTGGCGGCGGACGGCGCGCCGGTTCCGAGCGGTGCTGGCCGATCCCGATGCGGCGGTGCTGGACATCTGCTGCGGCACCGGCGACATGACCATGGCGCTTCTGAAGCTGCGGCCGCAAGGCGCGCGCCCCATTCTGGCGGCGGATTTTGCGCGCGGGATGCTGAGCCGCGCCGCCCGGAAATTTGACGCTCGAAGACCGGGTGCGCCGAATGTCGTACCGCTCGAGGCCGACGCGTTGCATCTGCCGCTGCGCTCCAGCTCACTGGACTTGATTGTGACGGCCTTCGGCTTCCGGAATTTGGCCAACTACGAGGCTGGCCTCAGGGAGTTTAACCGCGTACTCAAGCCGGGGGGCCAGTTGGGCATTCTGGACTTCAGCGAGCCGGGCGGCCTCATCGGCAAGGCTTATGCCGTCTACTTCCGGCGCGTACTGCCGGCGATTGGGCGGCTGGTGTGTGGTAAAAATGGCCCTTACAACTATCTGCCGACGTCCGTGGGGAATTTTCCCCCTCCTGCCGAAATGCTCGCTCTGATGCAGGCGACAGGATATGAAGAATGCGCGTGGCAGCCTTACACGTTTGGCATTGCCGGGTTGTACACTGCCATGCGCGCCGCTGTAGCCTAAGGAAGCAATGACTTCCGCCCCCGCCAACCTGGCCCAGTTTTCCGCTGAGAAGCGTCGCGTGGCGTTGCACTCCATGCTGGCGGCCGGCGCCATGACGCTGCTCAAGCTGGCGGCGGGGCTGTTGTCGGGTTCGCTGGGCGTGCTGTCCGATGCGGCGCACTCTGGGCTGGACCTTGTGGGCGCGGCGCTGACCTTCTTCTCCGTACAGGTGAGCGACAAGCCCGCCGACGAAGACCACACCTACGGCCACGGCAAGATTGAAAACCTCTCCGCCCTGGGCGAAGCGATTCTGATGGCCGTCTCCTGCGGGTGGATTATCTGGGAGGCGATGGAGCGGATCTTCTTCCACACCGTGGAGTTGCGCCACTCGGTCTGGCCCGTGCTGGTGCTGCTCACGTCGATCGCGGTGGACTACTGGCGTTCGCGGCAACTGCGGGCTGTGGCCAAGCGCACCGGCTCGCCGGCGCTGGCCACTGACGCATTCCACTTTGCCAGTGACATCTGGTCCACGCTGGCCGTGCTGTGCGGACTGGGCGCAAGTTGGGCAGGAGCGCACTTCGGCATCGGCTGGCTCAGCTACGCCGACCCGTTTGCGGCGGTGGTGGTTTCGCTCATGATTCTGCGGCTCACTCTGCACCTGGGCCGCGAGACCGTGGCCGTGCTCATGGACGAGGTGCCCGTGGAGACGCGGCAGCGGCTGGTGCATGAGGTGGAGCAGGTGGATGGCGTGCTGGCCGTGGAACAGGCGCGCGTGCGGCGTGCCGGAGCCGGGTATTTTGCTGACCTCACGCTGGCGCTGCCTCGGCGGTTCACCTTTGAGCACACCGGGGAGTTGGTGCGTGCCGCCACTGAAGCGGCGCACCGGGCGCTGCCCGAGGCAGACGTGGTCATCCACACCGTGCCGCGCGTGGCCAGGGCAGAGAGCGTCTTCGACCGTGTGCGGGCGGTGGCCGCGCGCAACAATGTGAGCGTGCATGAGCTCAGCGTGCAGTCGCACCATGGAAGGCTGCGCGTGGAGCTGCACGTCGAGCTGGACGAGAAGATGCCGCTGCTGGCGGCGCATGGCTTTGTCTCCGCCATGGAAGCGGAGATTTTGCGCGAGGCGCCTGAGATTGACGCTGTGCTGACGCATATCGAGAGCGAACCGGCCACCATTGAGCAGCCGGAAGAGATGGTGGAAGAGGACCGCAGAATCGAGCAGGCGCTGCGGGTCACGGCGAAGCTCTTCCCTGAGATTGTGGATGTGCATGAGATGACAGTGGGCCGTTCGGGCGAGCACATCTCTCTATCGTGCCATTGCACGCTGCCCGACGAGTTGACCATGCGGCAAGTCCACGAGGCGATCACCGCGCTCGAAGACCGTTTCAAGCTGGAGTGCCCCGAGGTTCAACGAGTGACGATTCATCCCGAGCCGGTGACGGATAACCTGCGGTAGAAGATGAATCGATGCGCCAGAGTATACTTGCCGCAAGTTTCATGAACCACAGAAGCTAAGACCAGGAGGTACGGTACAAATGTTGACGAAAGAACGGGAGCCCACCGAGCCTTGGGGTGCACCCGTCGGTCCCCTGGCCCCGTTCATTCTAGGAATGAACATTGGGGTCTTCGTGATTGCCTTGCTATTGATGTGCATAACCGAGGCGACCGTGATCCATGGCTTATGGTCCATTCCGATGCCGCATATCTCATACGCAAAGCGCTTCTACATTCCGCTTTTCGTTTTGTTCCCTGCCCTCTTCGGCCTTATCACGCGCGTCTCGATCGCCCAACAGTCGAAACGGGGCCAGATCAGCCTGTCAGTCGCGGCACAGCTCCAATCCAGCCTCGGTACTCTGCTGGTCTTTACATATATTGCGCTATCGCAGCTCGCGAATGTCGCATTTTGACTGACAGGACGCACCGATCAACTGCAAAATCGCCTGCCAGAGGGGTAACCTAGAGCCATGACGAGCCGTCCGATTCTGAACTTCTTCCAGGTGGCCTCGCTGTTGTTGCTGCTGGTCGCGGTGGGGCTGCTGGCGGCCATCACCACCATGCATTTTGCCATTCACGGCGCTGAGGTGCAGGTGCCCGCGCTCAAGGGAATGACGGTGGCCGAGGCGCGCAGCGAAACCTCCGGGCTGGGCCTCAACCTCAACGTGGATAACCGATACTACTCGGGCGATGTGGCGGCGGGGCACATTCTCACGCAGTTGCCGCCGTCGGGCACCGTGGTGCGCCGCCAGTGGCTGGTGCGCGTGGCTGAGAGCCTGGGGCCGCAGAAGGTAGACGTGCCGGATATGGTGGGACGCGCGGAGCGGGTAGCGGCGCTGACGCTGCGGCGCGTGGGCCTGGAGGTGGGCGCGACCGCGCGGCTGCCCTACGGCAATGCATCGGAAGGAACCGTGCTGGCGCAGGATCCGCCCGGCCACGCGCAGGGCATTGCCCGCCCCACCATCAATCTGCTGGTAGCCGCGCCCGGCGGCGATGAGCCCGACGGCTTTGTGATGCCCGACATGGTGGGATGGCCGGTGGTGAGCGCGCAGGATGCGTTGACCAGGGTGGGCATCAAGGCCTTGCCGCCCACCTTTGCGGATCTGCCTATACCGCCGGTCGGCAGCGGAGACGCCCCGCCTCGGCTGCCGGTGAGGCCGGGAACCGTCACGGCTCAGTGGCCGCCAGCCGGCTCACGCGTGGACCAGAGTGCCGTGGTGAAGCTGACGGTTGCGCAGTAGGTGGCCGGATGGGTACCCTACCCTTGCCGCATCTTAGCCCTGTAGCACATTGTTCGAGCTTCTGTTCTTTCTCCACCGCCTTCTTGTTCGCCAGGGACTAAAAGCAGTACGGATACTGCTCGGAAGATTCGACTAGTCCCGCTTTTACCGGGTTTGCGGCAATATAGGCCCGATGCCGCATAAAACTTTCCCGACCGAGAACCTGCACCTCAGAAAACCCTCGTTGCCAAACTTCCCCCAGATGTCCGAACTCTTTTGTTAGGCCGTATCGACATATAGTTTCAGGTGAATCCATGTGCAGGCGAGGGCGACGATAGCATCGAAGCAGCTTTTTGATTTTTCGTATCGGGTGGCGAATCTGCGGAAACACTTGAGTTTGCTGAAGCATCGTTCGATGCGATTGCGCTGTTTGTAGAGATCTTTGTCGTACTCGCGTTGCACCTTGCGGTCTCGTTTGGGTGGAATCACGGCTTTGGCTCCCATGGCTTCAACGTGCTCTACGATTGCGTCGGCATCGTAGCCTTTGTCGGCAAGCACGGCCTCAGCCTTGTGCTGGCCCAGTAACGCGATGGCCTGGGTGCAGTCATTTACCTGGCCGCCCGTGACGAGAAAATCCAGGGGCAGGCCCAGTTCATCGGTGAGCAGATGAATCTTGGTCGTCAGACCTCCTCGGGAACGCCCCAGAGCCTTGTCGGCGCCCCCTTTTTGCGGCCCGTGGCCGCTTGCTGGTGAGCCCGCACAATGGTCGAATCAAGCATCAGATACTGGTTCTTTTTGTCGCGCACCAACTCGTGAAAAACCCGCTCCCAGACGCCGGAGTGGGCCCAGCGCACGAACCGCTTATGCACGCTTTTGTACTTCCCGTAACGCTCCGGAAGATCAGCCCATCGCGCTCCCGAGCGCAGTACCCACAGCACGCCATTCACAAATAAACGGTTATCGGCTGCCGTGCGGCCCACATGCTCCTTGCGCCCAGGAAGAAAATCCTTGATCTTCTCCCATTGCAAATCACTCAATTCATAACGGCTAGCCGACATACTCCCACTTCAACACCTAGAAACAGGGTTGCAAAGTATATATGCCGATACCGCCTAGTGTAGTCCGCCATAAACAGAGTCTGTTATATATCGAATGTCATCTCATAAAATGGGGGGACCTCGATATGCGTGTGGCGGCGGCGATTGCATTATCCGATGAGACTCGGCTTCGGCTGGAAAAACTGGCGCGCGGGCGCACGAC
>Ga0302156_10003731_pt1 | contig 11529 bp, 10 predicted proteins | sample I_Bog_N3_2_FD_193503 | JGI IMG/M metagenome (GOLD analysis project Ga0302156, IMG submission 193503) | Peat permafrost microbial communities from Stordalen Mire near Abisko, Sweden - I_Bog_N3_2 | ecosystem: Environmental > Terrestrial > Soil > Wetlands > Peat | place: Sweden: Abisko, Stordalen... | reverse complement strand
TTCTGCTTTCACGAGTTCACGAAGCGATCCAAGCAATGCTTCCTCGGTGTTGAGGGCATCATGCTCCAGCAGCCTGAATACCTTCAGAAGAAGGTCAGCGGGCCGGATGTTGTCTTCGAAAATTTGTCGAGGGCTTAGCATGGTTCACTCCAAAATGATGATTGCGCCTTCATCGATGTACTTCTGAAGTGAATCCCGAATCAGCTTGAGGGCTTTGTCAAGTTCTCCTTGCGTCTGAATAGGGCGATTGAAGAACTCTGAAACTCGAACTTTTCGCACGGGCGCTTTCTTCTCGCCGCCAATCGACAGTTCTTGCAGCTTGACCAGGACCGATGATCTCAACCCATCCACGGCGCAGAGATCGGACTCCATCTCTGTCAAACTGGCTTTGCCCAGTGACGTACCACTGGCCACGGCATCCACGTCCTCATCAGCACCAACTCGCCCCAAAAGTGACAAAAGCAAGGAAGATGCTGTTTCTGGATTCGTTGCTTCCAGTGGCCCCCACTCACTGCGATTCTTAATCTCCTCAATTGCCGATTGATATGCATTCTTGCGGCGTTCAAACAGTTCGGCGTAGGCGTGCTTGTAGGCACCCAGCACAGCATTGGTGCGTTGCGAAATCTCGTCCCACGAGTCCATGAACTGTTCAGAACCTAACAGTATCTTGAGTTTCTCGACGCTGTTAGCGATTTCAGGCGAGGAACAATGCGATGCAAGCCGCTGCCAAACCTGCTCCGTTGCCAATCGAGATTGCCGCAAGAGTGCGATGGCTTCAGCGCCTAAAGATTCCCTCATCTTTCGCACTTTATCTCTGGTTTCAGCAAACTGCGATCCACTCTCGGTAAGAATACGTACGCAGTCGTCAGAGGCAGACGACTGTATTCCAACGAGAGTTTGCTGAAATTCCGACAACAACGGCAGGATCGGAAGACGGTGGGCTTCGGCCGTAGCCTTCAGCGGATAGAGCGTTTCGAGTTCTTCAGCTGCCACCTTCTTGAACGCTGTGGCGATGGCTCCCTCTTCGACATCGACTTCCACTCCGGTGAGGTCTTCCAACTGCTGCACCGCTTGAGTGAGTGTTTTGAGTCCGACTGATTCCCGCGGAGAAAACAACGACGAACGGAAAGCCGGATTGTTGGTGAAGGGTGTCCTGGATGCTGGGTCTTGGTAATTGTGAAAGCGGTTGCCTTGGTAGGTGACCTCGATCTCGCCAGCTCGGAATAGGGTGGCAAGGATTAGCCGCAGTATGTCACGTTCCCAACCGTACGGTGTGCCGCCGAATCGCTTTTCCAGTGCCTTACCCATGCGACTGTCTTTATTACCGTAGCTGTGTTCGCTCTTCAGATAATCGAGAACTTCCCTGGCGACATCGGCGTTCGTGTTGACTACGTTCTTGGGGCCATCTTTGACGACCAGACCAAGTCCGTGATCGCCAACGTAGAAGACATTGGGCAGTGCTTTGAGATCAGCGGCCTTTAGGATGTGTTCGGCTTCATCGCCCTTTAACGGTCGTGATCCCATTTGCAACTTCGGGTACAAGTCGGGCACAACCTGACCGAAGAGTTTCTTTAGAATTTCGCCGAGGTTCTTGCCCAATGCTGATGCATCTCTCTGTACGCCACGAAACATGCCCGTTCCACGTTCCATAGCTTCTGTCAACTTGTCCCGCAAACGGATTTCGTAGCCATTCTTGGAGTTCTTCTCATCCTGAAGACAAGTTGTTTCGTCGGAACTGATTCTTTGCTGGGCACTGAGTTGGTTGTACTTATCCACCATCTTCCGTGAGGCGTGAAGCTGGCGGACCAATTCATCGATTTCAGGCGTCAGGCAAAAGAGCCAGTAAGGATCGTTCTCGTGAGATTTTTGCTGGCTCTCGGTGCGAATCTCTTCGATGCGCTTAGTAAGTTCATCGGCATCTTCAGTTCCGCACAGGGTCAGCGGAAGTTCGCCCTCTTCGCCAATGCTGGCGCTATCGACAGCAATCCCTATCCGGAACGAGCGATTCTGGTAACGAAAGGTCTTGAATTCCGGCTCATCGAAAATCTGTTGCAGTGCGCTCCTGGTCAGCTCGTTCCGATCACGGGGCTTCGGTTCGAGATAGCCCCGGCGTTCGGTTTCCCAGTTCTTCTCTTGGGCGGTCTGGAGCTTCCAGCCTTCCTCGGTATTGCGAATGAACTGGGCAGTATTCAACCGTTGTACGGCAGCTTGAACTTCACTCAGGGGCGTTGCCTGGCCCACTGCATCGACCAGCACGGCGGCGATATTGGCCTCCGTTCTGGGCAGATCACGAATGAACTCTAGGAGGCAGATAGCTTTCGCCACACGTAATGCCCAACCATGATCTTCTGGATCGTTCTTGAATCGCTCGGCAATTTGGTAAATGTCAGTTCGTTTCTCGTTCGATAGATTACCCTCCACCAACTCGAACACCTTGTCGAGCGTTACAAGCGCCCCGACAGGCTTCTTGGCGAATGCCGTGCGATCCGACACCAGCATCTCATACGCCTGCTTGATGATCGTGCGATTGCTACCGCCGTAATGGCGTGGGGCACCCGGCTGAAGTCGAATGCCCGACATGATTCCAATGCAGAGATCGATGTAATGTGGCGGGTAGGGATAAAAGTGAATGAAGTCGCTCTCGTTAATATCTGTGCGACGGGTCGTGCGTTCGAGCCTCAGCGCCGCGTTTAACTGGCCTTGGTTTTCGGCGAATAACTTCTTCAATGGCTGCGTGGCGTCGGATCTCTTCGCTAAAACACGCTTAGTGGCCACTTCTCGTATGTCGGAGGGGGCAAGGTCTACACGGTAGTGGAAGCGATCTTGCAGCTTCGCCAGTTCAACCCGCTTGGAATCTATGGCTGCTACCACTTCATCAAGCTTTTCTTGAGATGTGACCACGATCCAGCAGGGGGCAATGATCTTGCGTTCCTTCAGCAAGTTCTTACCGACTCTGCCGAATTCTTCAATGGTCGCCCGCAAATCCTCGATTTTGTCACCGCTACGGGCGACATGTTGTCCGACCTCATCAATGATGAAGACAAGGGCTTTGCCCTTGCGGCGGCGTCCCCAGAGTTCGAACGTTCGCTTAACCACCTTGCTGACGGAGATCGATGCGTCTCTATTGCGTTGGGAGTGCGACCACGAATCCGCAGAAGGATAGAGCTTCGGATCGAGCTGATGCAGAATGGCGCTTGCACGAGATAGTTTTTGCGCGCCGACCCGAACTGTTTCCCAGTCCTTTCTTAGCAGAGTCTCGCAGATGGCGATGAACTCAGGCAACTTACCTTCGGCTTCAAGTTCGATTTCCAGTTCTGCTATGTCAAAGTCTTCTGAGTACCCAAGCTCTCTCAAGAGGACTGTATACATTAACTCAGCAATCCTCTGTGTAACCTTCCGTGTATCGGCTTCTTTCGCCACTTCAAAGAGGATTACTTCAGTTGGAGTCTGAGCATTGATGAGATCGAGCAAGTCACTGGTGCGGGCATCGCCAAGTTGCTGCTTGAATAGATCCGCAAATTTGCTGCCGAGAACTACACGGTTTTCCAGAGCATAACCGAGATTCTTAGCAAACGAGCTTTTTCCGGACCCGAAGAAGCCCGATACCCAAACACCGACGCTCTCGTTAGGCTCACTGGGAGCATCAGCAACGGCTCTGAGGAGATGATGGTACTGTTCCCGAATACTATCGGTGGCAACGTATTCCGTGATTTCATCATGAACAGATTGCTCGTCCGCTTGATCGACTTGGATGATCTCCTCGATCTTGCGGCTGAGATCACGTGCCAGCAGTTCGCCAATTGTCTTCATTTGGTTACCCTTGCCTCAGCCATAGATTTTGACTCGATAGTTCCCCAGTGCATCCCGGTCTTTCAGGTCCATGAATCGCAAGCCCGTCGTGCCTTCGATGGAGCCGGGGTAAAACAGGATCGTTGTCACTTTGGTTTTGCTTTGCATCTTGTCGAGGAGCATCGACATATGAAAAAATCCAGGCGACATTGCTGCCACACGGGTCAGGAAGACGATTGAATTCGCCGGGTTGATTGAGGCGAGTCGCTCTGCGAGCAAATCCCACAGCGGAACCCAGACCTTGCTCGACAAGTATGTCGTCACCTGTTGCTGGGCTTCAATGTAGCCTCGCGTTGTCTCCAGTGCGATGACGGCGTCAAGACCTTCGTCATCGTCCTTTTGATGAACCTTCTCTAGCGCCGCCCAAAGCAGTTCCGACATCGGGATGATGCAAACCTCTTTGCCGACAGCTTCAAGGCGAGTGGCCAGAAGCTTGATCTCCCGCCGCATTTCCCATTCATCGGTCGAGTCGTAACGCATGATCGCAAATGGCAAATCATGGTAGACGTTGATCCTGGGCGGTGTCGCCTTCAAATCGCTTTCGAGAGGATCGATACTATCTTTGAGTGAGGACATCTGCATACTCCTCAAGGGTTTCGGCGGGGAAAGTCAACCGGGTGACGCTGCCAGCAACGTGATACTCCAACAAACCGCTCTGGTGGGCCTCAAATAGGTGTCGCTCCACTTCCCCCTTCGTCAAAAGGAAGAGCTTCCAGTCTGGCAACTCGATCAGCTTAGCTCCAGATGGTTGACGCTGTTTGAGGCAAAACACGACATATGCAAAAGACTCGATGGGAAAGTACGTGGGAGCGATCTTCTTGTTGACGGCCCCGCGAAGCACCCCGAAGTCCCGAAGAGCCGAAAGCAATCCCTGGGATATGCGGGTGATCGTTGGTTCGGACCAATGGCCGGTCGTCTTCCCTTCCTCCACCCACTTTGCCAGTGACCGCTGGAAATCCGGTACGTTAATGTCCACCAAACCTTTTGAGTGCAGCGGAAAAAGAATTTGAGTGACGGCATCGTGAAGCAATCGGTCCGCGTGAGCGGAGTGAAAATACAACAAGCGCCCGAGAGCGGCAGCCGGGAACTTTCCTCGAACGAGGGTGACAAGCGCTTTCGTGACGGATTCTTTGGTAAGGTAGCGTTGCCGGAAGATCGCTAAGATGTCTTCGACACGAGAACGGGATGCCTTCCCAAACACATTGTCCAACCGCAGCCTGCGGATATTCTCATCTACCGAAGCATCTACATCCCAATGGGAAAGCAGCGTCTTAGTGTCACCTATCAATGCGCCCGCTTTGATGATCTTGGACGAGTAAGGAGCCGAATGCCGAAGCCGGTTCTCGTTGCCAGGTTGTTTTCGGTCCGCCATCGTCGATCCTCACGACATCGTTATCATTGGCACCGTCTGCCTTTGTTTCGTGGACTTCTCAGTGTCCAGATGTGCACAAGCCGTATCATTCATTAGGCTTTTTCTTGGTCGCCGCCGCAACCTGCTTAAGCAAAGCGTCGAGGTCTTGCCGCTTAAAAAGGCGGTAGCCGTTCACCGGATGGCGAATGGCATCGACCTTGCCAGCGTTGACCCAATTACGGAGCGTATTCGGCGAAACGCCGAGATACTCAGCGGCTTTGGAAATTCGGAAGTAAACCGACAGCTTTTCCACTTCGGAACTCTCCGACTCGGCGATCCCGGTTCAGAAACTAAACCGACCCTCCCAACCCTACCAAAGTCCGTTATATTTGCCAACCCAACCAAGAAATAGCGTAGAGAGGGCAACTTCCGTCCTTTCATATCAAGCATTTGGGGGGAGCAAGTCGCGACACGGAAATTCGTGCTAATTGGTGAGCCTTGCGTTCAAGGCGCAGTGCGACTTGGACGATATGAATCTCGTCCTCTTGTTGACGGCTATATCGTGTATTGGCATTTCACCGGAGACGGATCAGTTCATTTGCCGGACTCAAAGCGGAATTGGGCTTTCCAGCCTGTTTCTTCGCCCAAAGTCAAGTACGCCTCAAAGGGTTTGCCCTGTTTGGAAATGAAGCCCTTGAGTAGACCGGTCTTACCCTTCGCGCAGAGCGCCTCGATCTGTTTCGGGGTGAGGGTCTTCTTCGCAATGGTCTCGTTGATACTGAAGTTGCAACCCTCGCGGTAGCGACTGCAACCGTAAAAGTTCTGTCCATTGGGCTTCTTGACGGTGCCTTGCTTGCATTTCGGGCACGCGAGCGATCCGGGCGGCGGAGCAGAGCCTGTCTCTGCCGGCGCTGACCCGTTCGACGCTAGGGCAGGCTGCGGCGGGATGTGCAACTGCGCCAGTTCCTTCTTGAGCTGGTCGTCGATGCTCGAAACCACGTTGAGATACTGGGCCTTGCCTTCGGCAATATCGTCGAGCTGCTTCTCAAGGGAGCGCGTGTAGTCGTACTCAAGAAAGGCGAAGTGGCCTTTGAGCGCGTCGATGAGCAGGATGCCGAGGTCCGTGGCCCGCAATATCTTTTTGGAATCGTCGATGTAGTTGCGGGTGATGATGTTCTTAAGGATCGCCGGGTAGGTCGAGGGCCGTCCGATTCCTTCATGTTCCAGCTTCTTGATAAGGCTTGCCTGGGTGTAGCCGTTCGGCGGGCGCGTCTGCTTGTTCAACACACGGGCGCTGTCGGCATGAAGCTGGGTGCCGCGTCCAAGTGCGGGAACGCGGCCATTCTCGTCAGATTGTTTCTCCGAGTCCTCAGCGTCGTTCGGTTCGGGTTCTTCGGCGGCATCCTTGGCCGTCAGAGTGCGCCAGCCGGGCTTGATGAGGGTTCGGCCCATAGCTTTGAAGACGAAGGGCTGGGAACCATCCTGGGCAGCAAGCGTGAGAGTGTTCACGCTGTATTCAGCATCCGCAAGCTGTGACGCTACAGCTCGGGTCCAGATGAGGTCATAGAGCTTCTTCTGGTCGTCGTCCGTACCGGCATTGCGTTGTTCCAGATGCGTGGGGCGGATTGCCTCATGAGCCTCTTGGGCGCTCTCTTTGGACTTCCAGGTGCGCGCCTTGGGGGGCAACGGCAGGTTATTGCTGGCCGCATAGGCCCTGATTTCGGCCAACGCCTCAGCGGAGAAGTTCTGGCTGTCGGTGCGGTGGTAGGTAATCAACCCCTCTTCAAATAACCGCTGGGCAATATGGGCGGTCTGCTCCGGCTTGTATCCGAGCGTCACGCTTGCCGCCTGAAGCAACGTGGCCGTTGTGAAGGGCGGTGGCGGAGCCTTTGTAGCCAGCTTGGTGGCCGCAGAGGTGACCGCAAAGAGCCTGCACTTCGCGGCCTCTACCGCCAGTGCCGCGTCCAGAATGTATTCCTCGCCTTCTTTGAGGAACGGGGCCGCGTCCCACTGGGCGCGCCACTTTCCTCCATCGAAAACCGCTTCGGCGCCGAAATGCTTGGTTTCCTTGAATGCCTCGATTTCGCGTTGCCTATCGACAACCAGGCGGAGGGCAACGCTTTGAACGCGACCGGCACTGAGGCGCGCTATACCCGTCTGGTGCGAGAGTGCGGGCGACACCTGGTAGCCAACAAGCCGATCAGCGCCGCGCCGCGCTTCTTGCGCATGGACAAGGTTATTATCGAGTTGCCGCGGCGCTTCGATAGCTCCACGGACGACTTTTTCTGTAATGGCATCGAAGGTGACACGTGCGTACCGGCGAAGGTTAAGAACCTGTTGCAGGTGCCATGCAATGGCTTCGCCCTCTCGGTCGGGGTCCGTTGCGAGATAAACCTGCTCAGAGCGAGCGGCTCGTTGTCGCAACTGCGCAACGACGGATTCGCTCCGTTCGAGGATCTGGTATTCGAGCCTGTAGGTGTTCGGCTCAATGCCCAGGCTCTTCACCGGGAGATCCCGAATGTGTCCTACGCTTGCAGCGACATCCCAACCACTGCCGAGAATCGCCTTGATCTTCTTGATCTTGTTCGGACTCTCGACAATCATCAGCTTCATGCGGATGCCTCTTGTCCAGCGATCTTCCGAGAGAGCTATGCGAAGATTTGCGTCGGGGTCTTCAGCTTGTGAATGGAAGCAAAGTAGGCGACCATCACACGAAATGTCTTTGAGCGATTCACGCCGCCGAGAATCTCTCCCCCAACTCTCTCCAACTCGTCCGCAATCTCGTGGGTCAACGGAAAGACGAAGGCGGTGTCAATCGTTTGAAATGGGATGTTCAGCCACGGACCGTTAAAGAACGCAACCAACTGCGCCTGAGAGGCCTTGGTCTTAAAATTCATGATAATGTGCTCAGCCAAGGCATTCTTGTTACGGATTTTCAGCACGGCAAACAGTTGGGTGAAATGGGTCTTGGTGAATTTGGAATCGACAGTGAGACGGATCTGGGTGCGCTTCTCTGCGGGAGCAACGACTCTGCGCTTTGTTTGGATTGCTGCTTTCTTCGGAGTGGTCATGCCGCCACCTTTCTATGATGTATTATACAGCATACATGTACGTTAGTGAAAAGATATTTTCTCTAACTAGCGGCAATTACAGGGACTTAGATGATGTGAGCGGGAGCGGCTGCAGTGGGTTTATTGCACAGGGAAGCACTTTCGGTGCTTCCCTGTGCTGGCTAATCACGGGCGGACTTCAGAGACCGGAGCGGTGCTGAGCGAAGTCACTTTTTGAGAATCCGGCGCCTGCGGCGTCGATGCTGGCCTTTTCGGATGGTATGCGGAGCATATCTCGGTTAGCCGATTCACGATGCCATTTGGACCCAACTCGCTTGAGTCAGCATGTGCGCGGCGTACTGATTGGTGGATTTGTTTCCACCCAACGATATTGCTCAGCTGTAAAGCCGTTCGGATGGCGACGTTGCACTCGCATGAGAATGTCCTGTTGTCCATGCCAAGCAGGCATTCAACAGTCTCCGTGAATTCAGGAAATTTGAACCCAGCAGGCGGAGTGCTATTCTTGGGGGTCTCGCGAATGGCGGCGGGAACCGCAATGGCCAGTTGTTCGATAGAGGCGCAGCGGATGAGATGTGCTGCGGTGATGAGTGCGGCATTCTGATTCTGATCGAAAACCGTGTCGCCGGCCATGCCGAGCAGCGTTTCTGCAAAGGAGGCCAACGACCTGTGTGCTTTCTGTCTTGCTCTTTGAATGAATCGGTGGCAGCGAGCGACCTGTGCTTCATATTTGTGCCGCTGGGAGAGTGAAATCTCGCTGGACGCAAGGTTTCGTGTGAGTGTTTCAAGTTTCTCTTCAGCTTCTGCGACTGTCATCCCTTACCCTTTCCAAATCGAATGATTTCACTGAACAAGACATCGCCGGTTCATTCGGTTAGACCCTAGTTCTGCATCTTTGTTACTGGTGTGCTGGGTCGTCTGCTCAAATTTGCAAAAACTTTAGTTTCTCAATGGCTCTCGCTCGTATCTACATTTATGCTGTAGTAGCTGTAAATAGCAGCTAACGCGCATAATGTATCAAGGACGACAACGTGGCAAGGATTGCGGAATGACAGATAACCCCTTTAAGACACGCGATTCCGTAAGGTCTTTCGCAAAACAAAAGGAAAAACTTGTGCGTTTACGTTAAACAGCGAAGCAAAGCTGTCTGGTACGAGGGAGCAGCAACATCTCGCTGTGTGACCCAGATCACTGTTAGTGCGCCGAGTGGTTACCAGTGGGTGCATTTCCTCTCTGCTGCACCTTAATCACGGTTAGAACGGCGTGTCATTGCGAGTTCGGAATAGTTGTCAGCGATCACGGTTCCCGTGCCGCCGTCACGATCAGGGCAAGATTTATCGAAACGGTGAAAGTGCCACGCAGCCCACCGCCAGCTTCTTTTCTCCTCCCCCCCCGCGCACGGTTAGGCTTTACAAGCTCCGAAGCCGCGCGTAGCGCGCCTCTCAATCTGAGTGGGGGCGTTGCGGGGTCTCCTTCCCGCTGGGGTGGGTAGCGAAGGACGCCGCGCGGCCGGAGCGAGGGAGGGAGCGCCCTCCCAACAAAGCCGGAGAATCACCTGATGAAGCAACGGACGAATCGGTCTGGAAGAGCTGAAACAGCGCAAAGGGGAGGGCCAGATTCGAGGCATCTGTGAATTGATCGACGTTGCTCAACTTCTCAAGACGCTGGACAAGATTTTGCGCGAAGAGAGGCGAGAGAACTGCATGGCATGTATGGTTATCGTTCATGAGCGCACCTACATGAAGCTGTTGAACATGGCCAAGGATCGGATCAACATTCCCAAAAAGATCAGTATTGACCCTGCGATGACCATAACGATTGAACAGAAAAAGGCGGGATTGAACCACAGAATGCCAATGATCGTGCCGCTGGAAGCAAGCAAGAAGAGGAATCCAGGAAGATAGCGAGTTTGGGCGAAGTAAGCGATCAGGCCAATGGCGATAAGAACGATAGCTGGTATTTCAGGCCGATTTCCATGAATCATGGGATGATTGCTGTAATGGATAGCGATCCCGATGCCGGTCGATGTAAGGATCAGGAAGAAAGTGCCAAAGCCCCTCCGCAGGTGTAGATAGAAGAAGAAGCTAGCGAGGACCAGGGCTGCGCCCACGGTCCTCGTCAGGGTCTTGTCTTCCAAAGTGGTGTCTCGCCAGAGCCACATCCAGAGTCCAAGGACTGCCGAGATGATTCCGCAAAAGGCTATGAATCCAGCAGTGGCCGTCTGGCGTTTGAGGCTTTGGAAGATGCCGCCCGTCGAGTCGGGTCTGGACAGAACGCCGAGCAGGTTTCGCGATTGTGGCGTGAGCATGGATTCCTCCTTTACGGTTGTGCATTTTTGAGCACGGAAGCGACATAGCCGTTGTCAAACCCAAGATCGTAGGTGCCGCTGTTATAGAGCGACAGCGCGCGCAACAGTGCATCTGGATCATTTGGAGCGAGCCGTTTTTCAGTCGCATAGGCTTGGGCGAGAAGTGCGCTGCCGACAGCGATATTGGTGCATGGCTCGAAGAGTTGCTCGGGACGCAGGTGAAAGAGTCCGGCGTTTTCCGTATTGACTTGGAGGAGACCGATTGAGACGGTGATTCCGTGACCAAGAAGCCAGCGCATCCATTGGAAGGCTTCCTGTTTGGAGCGAGGCTGCCGGGCGAGTTGAATTTCGAAGTTTGATAAGCCAGCCGCTCTCGAAACTTGCTTGGGCCGGTTGATGCTCATGGCGTAAGGATGAAGCGCAGACTCGGTTCTTGCGACGGCAAGCATGGTGCTGGGGGCCGCTTGAGATGCGCAGCTTTGAATGAGCGCAATCATTTGGGGCGCGGTGTAACGCAGGTTGGCGTCTTGGGATGTGGCCGCTGGGATTTGCGCTTGGGCAGTGGCCACGGCCACACCGAGGAGAATCGTTGAGATGGATATTCTGTGCGTCATCTGTTTGTCGCCGTCACCAAAGGAATCCAAAAAAGGCGTGACCATGCTGTGATTGCCGCGTTTTGGATTTCGGGAATGTATGTGCCAGCGGCCCAGTAGTCGTTGGCGATTCCGAGCAGCACATCTGGCTTTTCTCGAATGGACAGGAGCACGGGGGCAACTAGCAGTTGCTCATAGCAGATGATGGGCGCCACGTGCCGAGGACCGATTGCAAGCGTGGCTGGGCCGAAGTAGTGGATGGGAACGCCGATGTGGTTCCACGGTCTCCACATGGCGTATGGGATCGGGATTCGTTGTTGGAATGTTGCTGTGTACTGGCCACGCAGGAGAAGTTCGTTG
>Ga0302156_10003713_pt1 | contig 11561 bp, 11 predicted proteins | sample I_Bog_N3_2_FD_193503 | JGI IMG/M metagenome (GOLD analysis project Ga0302156, IMG submission 193503) | Peat permafrost microbial communities from Stordalen Mire near Abisko, Sweden - I_Bog_N3_2 | ecosystem: Environmental > Terrestrial > Soil > Wetlands > Peat | place: Sweden: Abisko, Stordalen... | reverse complement strand
GCTCGCACTAACAATTGTGCCAATTCGCAGTTAATTGGCCGAGCATGATGCCAATGGAGAGTTTCACCGCCCGCGATCATCACACCAGGCTTCAACTCGGTCCAAACAGCGGTCAAGGTCGTCTCGAACCTGATATACCCAGAACCGCATTACGTCCCAGCCCAGTTCCATTAACCGGATGTTCCTTATCTGGTCCCGCCGGCAGAGTTCGCCATCCCAACTGCGATGATGGCGTTCACCGTCGACTTCAATGTTGAGCATTCGCTGACCTGAAATCAGCGCAAAATCGAGCCAATACTTGTCTACGCTGTACTGAGGCATGGGCCAGATACTTCGGCCTCTCAACCGCCGATACAGCGGAGTGTAGAAATGTCGTTCATAGTCGGACACCCACTCAGGATGTGCCACGACGGGGTACGCTTCTCCGAAATCTTTGACTGCATCGACTGTATCGCGCTCGCGACGTTGAGCTAGACTCTCCACGTATGCGACAAATTTCTTTAAGTGATCGCTCTCACATTGGCTTATCGCGCTCTTGTCTCCAACAACAACAAGCGCGGCACGTGCGCGCGTAATTGATACGTTAAACAGTCGTTTCTTGTGCGCACTCGAATCCACGAACCACAAGGCGCCTCGGGGTGTATTTCGGCTGATTACTGGCGAGAAGATGATTACATCCCGCTCGTCGCCTTGAAAGCTGTGCACCACGTCAACTAGAAAATCAGCCCTGGCGAGGGGAGCGGCTAACTGTGGGTTTTGACTGATGATGTCCCGGATTCGATTTGCCTGCGCACGAAACGGGCTGACCACGCCAATTGTGCCCTGATATCCCTGCTGAATGAGTCGTTCGATCTCCAAGACAACTGCTCGCGCTTCTGTGTCGTTTACTGCGCCGCCATCCCAAGGCCGGACAACTTCGCCCTGGACATCGATCCAGCGAACAGCCGGTCCATCGGGATAAGGACGCCGCAGTTTGTCGTAAGGAGTCGCTAGACGGAGCTTTCCGTCGTAGAAGGTCTCATTCGAGAATTGAATTATGTCAGAATGGGATCGAAAATGATCCCGAATCATCAGAATGTCCTCAGACCGGCATAGGCTTGCAGCGAGGTCGAAGAGCGATTTCGAGGAATATGACCAACCTGCTCGGTCTTCAATCAGTCCATGCCTTTCCAATAGGCGCTGATCTTGCACCTTGGCCAAGCCACTGATGTGTGGAAGCTGCATCGAGTCGCCAATGATTACCGCGCGCTTCGCCCGAAAGAGAAGAGGCAACGCTGATGCAATGTCACATTGGCTTGCTTCGTCAATTACGAGCAAGTCGAAGAACCCAGGGTCGAACGGGAGCTTCCCTCGCGCGGCGAGTGCGGTAACCGCCCAGCACGAAAGGACCGGCGCAATCTGTGGGAAGAGCCTGTAATACTGTGCAAATATGCCAGCGTTAAGGTTGGACCCGTTTGCCGCAGCTCCGGTAATCATTTCGAGCAACGCGGTGTAATTTCCAATTAGTTGCCTTTGAGATTGTGTGATCCGCGCTGGCTGGAGCCTGAGCCAACAATCCCAAAGACGCGCCGAAAGCTCCGAAAGTTCTTTGATGAGGGTAAGGCGTCTTCGACTGAGATCCTCGATTGACTCGTTCGCAGTCAACTCGTCGAGCTTCTGAAAATAAACCTTTGCTCTCTCGACCTGAAAAAGACGATCGTCAAGCGATTTACTGAATCGCGTCCAGTCATTAGCCGCTGTTTCGACCTCAGGCGGTAGTTCTAGCTCAAGTTCGTGCGCGTAATATCCAAACGCCTGAAATGCATCTGATAGACGCTTGAGGCGACCCTGTCGAAGAATCGGCCAGATGATTTTGACAATCAGACCTTGGCTAGACTTCTGGGTAGCCTGAATTACAGACTGGAGGGATTGAACGCTGGTTCGCAAATCTCGTACATCGATCCCCCGAACCTTCAAGAACTTCGCGTTGCCGAGCTCCTCCCGCAACAGATCGAGCTCCTGTTCCAGCGCATCCACTTGATTGCGGAGCTTAATGAGGGCTTGGAATTCCGAATCCAACGCCCATGATCGGCTCTCGATGTCCTTGTGAAGTGCTTTCGAATGCTCGAATTCCTCTGCGTCTTCCGGCGTGCTATGAGCCGAGAGCAAGTTGGCTAAATATTGCGCCACTGCCGTTTGATACTTGTTAGCGCCTAATCGCAGCAAAATGGGTCTCGGTCCGAGCGCGTTGACCCTTGCTTCAACCACGTCAACTGCTTTGTTGTTCTTACTGGCAAACAAGACCGTTTTACCTTGGAACGCCGCGTTGACCAGAATTGACGCCACTACTTGCGATTTTCCGGTCCCAGGAGGCCCAGTCACAACGGTAAGCTGATTTGTCAATGCTTGTCTCACTGCCACTCTTTGCTCTGAGTTCAGGGGTAGAACTTCCAGAAGAGGCAACTCCTCTGCGGTTGTCGATTGCGTGTTGGCCCCGCTTAGCCATTGCCCTACTGCTGCGCCGTCGTATTCTTTGGCTTGTTTCGTTTGGAGCGCTTTAAGTTCCGTTTCTAACCCGCGCGTGTACTTGGAGCGTTCGGAAACCACGAGTGCGCACCGATTGAAGATGCCTTGACACTTAAGCTCGGGCAGAGGAACTCCTTCGCTCAGAGCATTCGGATTGATTTCCTCTTGCCAGTCCCAGCCGGGCCGCACTTCACGTAAACGCTCCAATAATTCCTCAGTATTTGGTGCATCGGCAGGATCGCACTCAAGCCCCAATTCTTCCGCGAGACGAAAGGACTCCTCAATCACGCTCGCGCTCTGTGCGTTTCCCAGCGAGCCCAAAGCTTTAAAGTTGAACTGCGGGAGGTCTTCTGACAGTCGTGGATTACCATTCCCAGGCTGTAGCTCTTGAAAAGGAAATAGCAGGATTGGTTCGACAAAGAAACCAGACCAGCGCTGAGTTTGAACAAATTTGAGCCGTAACGGATAGCCGACAAAGAGTGCAAGTTGATTCGGGTTGGCGTGAACCTTCGCTATCAAGCGTGCTGAGTCAGGTGTATCGAAGGGGTTGAAGTCTTCGGTCGAAGGACTATGTGGAAGCTCAGTGTAATCGGCGGTTCCTGGATGCGCAACTGCGAAGACACTCACGCCACCCATATCGTCGTGGCTCAGACAGTCCAAGAAGTATCTACAGAGCCGGGCCAAAGGTGTGTCCAACGGCTCTGGCAGTGGCAGAGGGGCCTGGGCGCGAGCTGCGGCCTGTCGGGGGTACCAACAATATGACCTGTTTTCCCAAGCTTTCCGGACCTTGCCTCGCAAGGGACCCCGGAGTGACGCGTTGACGCGGGCTACATCAACCTCCATGAGTAGGGCAATCGTGCTCGCCTTATACCCCGGCTTCTCGTTGACGAAATCAAGTACCCTCTTATCGAAATCTGTCATTGTCGCCGCCATCGCTGGCACCTCGCTTTAATGGGTATCGCTTATTATGTCGGTATCTCGGACGAGGTAGAGCCGTTCAGTCGGATTTGCGGCAAGCTGCAGCAGTTCCGGCGAGAAACCGCCCAACGCAAAGAGAATGTAGCTGGGCTTGTTCCGCCAGCGCGCTTCGGGCAGGCTGGCAACCTTGGCTTGCAAGATGCTCAGGTCGTTAAGCCGTGTAACGCTCTCTGTGCGCCACTTACACTCGCCGAAGAGAAATGTTCCGTCGTCGAGTTCAGCCACGAGGTCTATCTCGGTGCGGCCATCCCGGCTCCAGTATCGGGCCATCTGTCGAACGTTGAGGCCGAGGCGCGGTTGAGCGTTCCGTTGGAGCCATTGGCCGCAAATCTCTTCGAAAACCGACCAACCCATGTATTCGGACAGTCGCGGGGCGACCTGTGCAGCGTATACCGTAGTCGGGTCGGAGAATTGCAAGGCGCTGGCCAACGGAGCAACGAAGCGATACCAGAAGGTCAGAAAGGGATCGGCAACACGATAGAGAGCCCTGCGCTCAGAGCTTTCGCCGAAGGGAAACTCACGCCGAATCCACCCTAGTTCCAACAACGTTCGTAGGGAGCCGGAAAGCGCACCGCGCTCCACGCCAATCAACTGCTGAATGCCATTGAATTTCGTTTCGCCGCCGGCAATCGCTGCCAGGATGGCATTGTACGGAGCAGGGTCACGGATTTGTTCGCTTCCGAGCAGAAACCGTACTTCATTTTCGAGGATTGCGCGTGGCTGCATAAGGAGCGCGACGATCTCCTCCGCTGGAGAGTGCGACGTATCGACAAGTGCGTGATAGCGCGGCGTTCCGCCAAAAACGCCGTACATGAGCAGCTTCTCGACGACTCCGTAATGGGGGCTACCTGCGTAGAATGCCGCCACGTCTTCGTAGTGAAGCGGGTCGAGGTGAAAAATCCCGGCATTGAATCGCCCGAACAGGGGGGCGCTCTCTTGTCCGAGAGCGGCCATCGCGGAGAGCTGCGATCCGCAGAGAACTATGAAGAGTGGGGAGTGAACGGCCTCGCGATCCCACCATGCTTGCAGGATGGAAGGCAACTCCGGAGTCTGGTCCACCAAGTACGGAAATTCATCAAGGATAAGAGCAAAGCGGCCTGCTCCCTTTTTGCGGCTCACGGACTGTTGCGAAGCGTAGCGAAGAAGAGCGTTCCACGAAACAGCAATATCCTCGGCGGAGACCCCTTCACTGGGGAGGGCTGCGCTCAATTGGCGGGCGAGCGTAAGCCGTTGTGAAGCGGCAGTGGACTGCTCTGCTAGAAAATAGCAGTGTGGCTTTTCGTGCCTGTCCCCGTCTACGCCAGCCGTGAAGTAACGCTGCAAGAGGAATGTCTTGCCCAATCGCCTGCGTCCATACAGGAGCAGCATCTGCCCACCTGCTCCGTGGCGCTTCCAGGCACGATCCAAAGCAGAAAGTTCGAGCTTTCGGTCATAAAAAGGATCTGGCTTAATGGTCATGTTGGACATCGGCTGGATGACCGTCCCCTTCTGGTCCACATTATGAGTTGTCAGTTTATGGTGTGTCAACTCATAACCAGATAATTCGAGTGATTACCAGCGGGAGGGGTGTTTTGGGGCGAATACCTCGCTTGAGCGATAGAACGTTGTCTATCGCTCATCCTCTGGGCCGGGCTTTGCTTTTGCCCGGCTATGGCGTTGCTGCTTTGACCGGCCCGGCGATGCAGAATCGTGCTGCGGTTCGGGCAATGGAACCGGTTGCGCAACGGTGGAGACTGGCGCTGGAACTGTCGGAACTGAATCCCGCCAGCTTTGAATGCCTATGCCGCCAAACAGTCCGATTAATAGGGTGGCACCGGCGATGACCGGCCTCTGTCTGGGCAGTTGAGGCCGCGACGAATCAATAAATCGACTCGATCTTCGTAAGGAAGATGAGGCTTGCTGTATTTCAGCGGAAAATGAAAAACCCGCCGATTTGAGCTTCACCTGTTTCCAAGGAGAGGCTTGGCGGGTATGTCATTCGCGAATGTACGAGCATCCCCGCCGGTTGTCAAGTGTTTTGCCCCGAAATTGCCCGGATCGAATGAACCCGCGAACGCTTGCTAAACCCTTTAGTTCTGGTCTGATACAACAACAACGAGCGATGCAAACCGCCTCTACCGCCCAGGTTCAGCGCCGGGTTTTGCCACCTGCCGGTCATGATGCAGTTTGATTGAATTGGCGTCAGGCACGCTCTTTCCATCCAGAGGGGAGGTAGCGGGCTGCGCTACTGTCGGCACAGAGTTTCCAACCGCAGCGAGAGAAGCATCTCGGCAACCCTTAATCCCTATACCGGCAAACAGCCCAATCAGCATTGCAGCCCCAGCAATCAGCGGAATCCAGATGCGCAGCACATCGCTTTTCAGTTCATGCAGGAGCGCGTCAACCGTCTTTGCCCTGCTTTCCAGGGAATATGTCAATCGGTTGTTGGCAGACTCAACTTGGGCAACGACCCCGCCGCGCGAATCCGACAAATTGCGCAAAGCAGTGGAGAGTTCCTTTTGGGCAGCCGTCAGGGCAGCATTGGTTGTCTGCAGACCGTTGACCGTAGCAGTTATGCCCGATTGAAGAAAGTGCTGTCGCAGACTCTCGCCCAGGAGCTTTGCAATTTGCTGCGAATCAAGACCGGCTTTAATTTCGCCGGGTAGAGCAGAAATCCGCGCCTCCAATTCGTGAACATAGCCGAGCATTTTCTGCTGCGCTTCATTCGAAAACTGCCGATGCAGATCAAGCATTTCCTGAAAGCCTTCGCGCTCATCGGCAATATCCTTTGGCGTCTGGCGGGTGAGCAGGGCCAGAATGCCCATCGCTTCGAGAATGCGCAGCATTTCATCGTCTGGGCTGAGCGTCCGAGTATGCGCGAGAACTCGATAGTATGCGGCCTGTAAATCTTCTGGCACCAGGCGGGCGAGAGAGTCGAACAGCGTCGGCTCTCCCGCCGCAACAACTGCGAGTTGAGAAGTGACCGGAGTCGTACTCATGGCAAGAACACCTGCCTTGCACGGTCGAATTCAGAGAAGAGCCGCCGCCGGTAACTTTGCGCACGCATAACGAGCGACGCCCGTTTCAATTCGTCAATGTCGGCCTTGCGGTCAGCTACCTGTCCCAGTTGGATTCCATGTTGCCGGACCGGATTTTCAAGTTCAGCGAGCCGAAATTCCATCTGCAAGATTTCCGGCGAAAAGGCTTCGCGGAAACGACTCGCTTGTTCGGTTGACCTCCAATATGTGAAATCCGCGAGGGCGCTGGTTGCGTTTTCAACGACGACGTATTCAACGCGATCCTGTAACCGGCTGGCCCAGGCCAGGACGCTTTCGACGCTTGCCGGGTCCGGTGTGACCACGCCAACCGCTGTGAAGCGGACACCCATTGCGGCTACATCCTCGTACATCGACTCGAACCAATCGGCGGCAACCTGCCCGGCACCCGCCCCCATGTCGGCGACGATGATCGGTGTACCGCTGTCGAGGTGATCGACAAAGGCGTCCAGACCTGCCGGAGTGTGAATGTTGACCTTGGTCACCGTTCCGTTGAAAAAGTGCTTCAGCGAACCGCGCGCCTTATTCTCCGTATCGAGATCGAGCAGCGTGACCGGAATTTCATTCGTGGCGAACCACTCGGCCAAGGCAACCATCACGCCGGTTTTGCCGACTCCGCCCTTGCCGCCCATGGTAAAGACAACACGCTTTGAATACGCCGTCATTGCTCACCCCCGTTTCCTGTTAAGGTCAAAGGTTCGTTCTCACGGAAAACAAAGCGGGCAGGCTTCGCAGTCCGCACCACTGGCTTTGCTTTGAATGCGCCAACGCGGTCAAGCACCGGCGACTCTGCCGTAGCAAGCTGGATTGGCGGCAGTTCGAATTGTGTGCGCTTGCGATGCTTGGCGCGGACCTTCACAAAGGAATGCAGAGTGCTCGGCGCAACGTACAAACCAAGCCGCTCCTCAAAGAGGTGCGCAACCTCGCGGTACGTCCGCCCCTTGCGTCGCAGCTCGCGGATCAGTTCGCGGTGAGGTTCCAGTTTGGAGCGTGGAGGTTTGGGCGGTAGATCGCCAAGTTCAGCAAGAGCCATTTGGCAATCTGAATTCGTGGAGGTAAGAAGAGTCATGGCACACCCCATCGTGGCTGGATCGCCACAGTTGGCGACCTTGAGCAGGTCGTTGGGCGGATCGTTGGGCAGACCATTGGGCAACTGCAAAATCAGTCCCCATTAAGTCCCCAATACCCGGTTTCCAGCCGTTCCCAAGGGTTCCTCAGGGTTCCCACTCGTGCCCTGTTTTCTGTTACTTACCGAAAGTTCGAGTCGCTCATAACCCAAAGGTCGCTGGTTCAAATCCAGCCCCCGCAACCAATTAGCCAACCGGCCAACCCTAATTAACCCTATGATTTATAGAATTTCGGGCTGTCAACGCCCCTAGGGTGCCGGTGTCTGGCTGCAGTTTCCTCTGAATTACTCATTCCCCAATGCCCTGCGAGCCACGACCGAATTGTGCTTGCGCTTGGATTCCATAAGCGCATCGCCATACTTCGCCGTGGTAGAGATATCGGAGTGCCGCATCAGTTTCTGCTGCACGCCGATCGGTGCGCCCGCATCGTCCAGCCACGACCGGTAGGTGTGACGGAATGTATGCCAGCCTACGTTGTCGAGCTTGCTTCTCTTGGCGAGTGTCCGCCGCTCTTTGTGCACAGCCGTCGTCTTGCCCTTCGCGTCCGTGCAGCGGATGCCGATTGCGGCCCCGCACTGGGAGCACGGAACGAGACACCAGCCCGCAGGACGAAGGTAATCCTGCTGTGCGGGGGAAGCGTGGAAGTGGCGGCCGGTGACTGGGCTGGTGAACAGCAGCTCCGAGCCTTTCGAACGCTCCTTCAACTGAAGAAGCACGGTTGCAAAGTCCGGATCGAGAGGGAGCTCATCTTCGGAATACTCGGTCTTCACATACTGGACTCGGCCGTGAACGACGGCGCGGTCGACCAGCATGCTGAGAGTATCGAAGTGGATGTTCTCCCAGGGAAGGGCCAGGATCTCCTCGACCCGGAGCCCCGTGCACTGCGCCACCAGGACCATGGTCCGGTATGGCTCAGGCAGAAGGTCCAGGATAAGGTAGAACTGCTCGACCGTGAGCACCACAGCCTTCTTGGTGCGCTTGGTCACTCCCTTGACTTCGACCAGTTCCATGGGATTGCGACCAAGTTCGATCACCTCCCACAGCATGGCCTTCTCGAATAAACGGTGCATCAGCGCTTTGATGTTTCCCTTCGTCTTCGGCGCAGCGGTGGTGGTTTTGAGCCACTCTGCGACGAGATAGGGCTTCACCTTTTCAATGGTTGTGTCTTCCCACCGCTCACGGATCCGTTTGATCAGGCTGAGGTAGGAAACGACCGTGGTGAAACTGAGGTCTTCCTTGCTCATGTTCGTTTGACCCGGGCGAAGCTTTTTGATCTCAAGCAGCCGCTCGCTCGTGACAAAACGGTTCAGAAGCTCCCCGAAGGTTTTGGGCCCAAGGGAAGTGAGAGGATGGCCTGAGTTGAGTTGAAGCACAAAGGTGTCCAGACGGGCCAGGGCCGCCGATCTGGTTGGAAATTCCTCTGTGCTCAGGTACATGGAATCCTGCATTCCTGTCGCGGGATTGATATAGCGGTATTCCCACGCTGTTTTGTCATTGGCCCGCGAAACCTCCCGCAGGCTGCCTTTTTTGTAACGCTGTCGCGCTTGTTTCATGGCTCCTGATCCTTTCGGTTGGGAGTCAGCGCGGCATGGTTGGTTAAGTTGGATTTTAATTGACGATTTATATATTCATCGAGGAGCGAGAGGCGAAAGAGCCAGGCCTTGCCCTCCTTCATCGCCGGAATCAGACCGAGCCGGGCTTTCGCTTCAAGCGTTTTGTAGTGCAACCGGACGTAGGGAGCGGCCTCCCGAGAATCGAGCAGTGGCTCGAAACCGTCGATGGGATGTCCTCCTTGAACGCCGCTTTCCATGGCTGTCTACTTCCGCCGGGCTTGGCATTACCCCGGTAACGGTAGATTAGGTCAGCCTCTGTTCATACTCCAGCCTTCCCCAGCACTATTTGAGTTAGTAACCACGAACGTGAAACTATCCCTTCGCCTGGTGAGCTGGATGCGAATCAAAGCCCGGCATGGGCAGCCGGCTTTTCTCGGAAGATCCCGGTTAAAGCACACCTCCAAGTGCGAGATACTGCTCATCTGAGAGGCGCAGCCAGATGCCGCCTTTGCCGATTTCGAGGTTGAGTTCAAACCCCTCGCGATCCCATTTGTCGATGAGGCCATTGCCACGGCTCGCCAACTCGCGCACCGTGGATGAGCTATTGAAGGTGAACTCCTTTGGGAGCTTCTTCCTAGTTTCGGTCGTGAAGCCGCAGTGCCAACCACATCGTTGGCGGAAATACATGAAGACCAGATGACTGCTGGCGCAGGTTTCGCACCGCTTCAGACCTGGGGTGTGCGGCTCAGGCAGGCCGAGTTTGCATGAGCTGCAAATCTTGCCGGCGCGCATTCTTCTGCCAGCGGCGATTGGCTCATTTGAAAATGCGCGAGCCTGCAGGCATGTCAGGCTAATGAGATACCGATACTGCTGTTCGTTCATCAATCGTTCCTTCCTTTAAGTCGTGGGTGAAAAATGAAGAGCGCCGAGGCAAAGACCTAAATGCCAATCGGCGCTCCGTGCGACTCTCTGACCTTCTGGGGGGTGAACTACCGTCGCCGTGATGGGCGAAACCCGCGGCCCCAGCCACCTTGATTGAAGTTCGGGTACCCGTTCTGCACGCGACGATGCTGCTTCTCGAAGCGCTGAGCGGAACGACAGGGTGCTGGCCGAGGAGAGGGCGTTCGTACCGCAATCGCCTCTCCGGGCGGGGTATTGGGACTTTCGAAGGCGAGTTCCCTCAACCAAGACGGAACAGCTTCGATCTCAGCCCAAGAATTCAGCCATGTGCCGCCGGCTGACGGCGGGATCGGACAGCTCTCGCCGCTCGCAAGGACGGAGACACCTGGCGCCAACTTCTTTGCCGAAGAGCGAAGCGTCAGGCCTACGGGATACCGAAAGAACGCCCAGACCGTATCGCCGCGCTGCGCTCGGAGAGTGTAGATACGCACCTCACCCGGATGAGGTGCGATCTCGTATCGCCAGCCCTTTTCGCTCAGGAAGTCCAGGTCGGCTGGTGGGAGGACTGCTCGGATCGTCGGAGCGCTCATTTAGGCGACGCTCCCTGGGTTGAGCTTCCCCTGGGCGCTGTAGAAGTGTTCCCACTCGGTGAGGTGAATAAGAGCTTCGGTCTTGGGGACGAGTTCGTCATCACGATGTCCCTGGACCTCGCGGAAGAGATCCCCTCGACCCAGGAGTGGAGGAGATTTCTGTCCCTGGTGGCACACTCCTGGGAATCCGTACAAATGTGTGGGCGAGGCGGGTGATGCCTGATCCTCGTAACCCGCGCATCCTGCCGTCGCGACGTCATCCATTCGCGGTTGATCCTGGAACGGGTGGTGAAGAGTCGAAGTTCCGACCCGTCCCCGAGCCGAAACCTCGCAATCCAGAGAAGCCAGACGAGGCCGAACTGTTTGTCGAAATTGAAAGCCGGCACCACCTCACATGGGCTTCGGAGCAGGCCGCTAAATATGTCCTCTTGGCCAACGACTGGCGCTCGTCCATCGCGTCGCAAGGCGTAATGGAAGCCGTCTGGTTAGCAACCACGACCTATGTTCACGCGGACGGCTTCGATCCGGTGACAACGCTAACAACTGTTGAGGGCTCGTCTCGCGTTACCGCCGACCACTATTTGCTGAAAGTCAGGTCGGCGGATGTGCCCTATGAGGAGCATGAGACCAAGCTTCGGGCGATCTATCGCAAACTGAATGAACGTCTGGAAGCTGGGCCGAATGGGGAGGAGCAAATTGCGCTGCGATGCGAGCGTGTTCCGGCACTAATCCTTGTGGGTTTTCGCCGTCACCTGGAATGCCAATTCGTCTCTTCAGCAGATGGTCTATACCGATGGTAGCCCCAGTCCGTTAAGCCAGACGTGCAACTACACAGCGGATGATCTGAGCCGCATAGCGTCAAGCAGTTGCGTG
>Ga0302156_10003709_pt1 | contig 11565 bp, 13 predicted proteins | sample I_Bog_N3_2_FD_193503 | JGI IMG/M metagenome (GOLD analysis project Ga0302156, IMG submission 193503) | Peat permafrost microbial communities from Stordalen Mire near Abisko, Sweden - I_Bog_N3_2 | ecosystem: Environmental > Terrestrial > Soil > Wetlands > Peat | place: Sweden: Abisko, Stordalen... | reverse complement strand
CCGCTGGACTGCGCAGCAGGCCCATCTTTTGGGGCCGCTGCGCGCCCCAGCGGGAGCAAGCTCCCTCGCCACAGGATTCGGCGCTTTCCTGCAGATATTGATCATGCCCAACCAATCCTGCCCCGACTGGGCCGAAGCCCTGCTCAACGGCTTCAGCCAGATTTTCCTCCAGCGCCACCCGCTGTGTGGCCTGCTCTGCCTGCTGGCGATCCTGATCGGCGCCCCGGCCCTGCTGGGCGGCGCACTGCTGGGTGGTGTCGCCGGTTTGCTGACTGCCCAACGCCGCGGCTATCCCAAGGCCGAGCGTCAGGCTGGCCTCTATAGCTATAACGGCGTGCTGCTCGGCTTGCTGATCAGCCAGCATTTCACCTGGTCGGCACTCTTGCCGCCGTTGATCCTCGCCTGTGGCGGCCTCAGCGCGATCCTCACCCGCCAGTGGCTCAAACGCGCCGCCAACCCCCATGACCTGCCCGCCTACACCGCACCGTTTGTGCTGCTCGGCTGGCTGCTGCTGGGCACCCCTGCGCCCGCCGCCTTCGCCGCCAGCGAACCCGGCACCTGGGCGCTGCTCTGCGCACCGTTTAACGGCCTCGCCCAAGTCATCCTGCTGGACCAGCCTCTGGCCGGCCTGTTGATCGCCCTCGGCCTGCTGCTCGCCAACCGCCGCGCCGCGTTGTGGGCATTGACCGGTGCGAGCCTAGGCGTGCTGCTCGCCCTGCTGATGGACGAGCCCGCCCGCGCCCTGCTCGGCCTGCACAGCTATAACCCGGCGCTGGCGGCATTGGCCCTCAGCCAGCAACGCCGCCACCCCTGGCTGCCGCTGACCGGCATCCTGCTGGCGATCATCCTCACGCCGGGCTTCACCGGCCTGAACCTGCCCACGCTGACCGCGCCGTTTATCCTCGCCACCTGGCTGGTGCGCGCCAGTCAGCGGGTGATGCAGAAAACCCGCATGGACAGCCCCTTCGAATCCCCCTAGGCTTCGCTGATCTTCGATTCAGGCGACTTCCATGGACAGCAATAAACACTGGCGTGAACGTCTCTACGTCATGGTGTTCCAAAGCGACACCCCGGCCGGCCGGCGCTTCGACAGCACCCTGCTGCTGATCATTCTCGCCAGCCTGGTGATCGTGATCCTCGACAGCATCCAGGCGGTCCACGACAACTACGCCAACGTGCTGGCCTATATCGAGTGGGGCTTCACCATCATCTTCGCCATCGAGTACGGCCTGCGGCTGTATTGCTCGCCCAAGCCGTTGCGCTATGCCTTCAGCTTTTATGGGCTGGTGGATTTGCTGGCCATCGTGCCGGGGATCCTGGCCCTGTATTACAGCGACGCGCAGTACCTGTTGATCATCCGGATCATTCGGATGCTGCGGATCTTCCGGGTGCTCAAGCTCGGCCCGTATCTCAAGCAGGCCAACTACCTGATGTCGGCGCTGCGGGGCAGCAAGCAGAAGATCGTGGTGTTCCTGCTGAGCGTCTGCACCCTGGTCACGGTGTTCGGCACCTTGATGTACGTGATCGAAGGCCCGGAACACGGGTTTACCAGCATTCCCAAGGGCATCTATTGGGCGATCGTGACCCTGACCACCGTGGGTTTTGGCGACATCGTGCCGAAGACCCCGCTGGGCCAGGTGATTTCGTCGCTGGTGATGATCACCGGCTACTCGATCATCGCCGTGCCCACCGGGATCTTCACCGCCGAACTGGCCAACGCCATGCGTGGCGAAATGCTGCAAACCGATTGCCCGGTGTGCAAGAAAAACAGCCATGAGCCAAACGCCGCGTTTTGCTCACGCTGCGGCAATGGGCTTTTCAAGAAAGTGGAATAAGCAAAGTTCTTTTTAATCTTTAAGCGACTATGCGCCCCCCGTTATAGTCGCTGGCATATTGCCCCCATGTGTTTCAAAACCTTCTCGAACAACAAGGAATGAGCAGTGAAAAAACTCGTTAGTGCTTCTCTCCTGGCTGCCGGTCTTGCACTGGCTGGCGTCGTCCAGGCCGCCCCGGTCACCCTGCTCAACGTCTCCTACGACGTGATGCGCGACTTCTATAAAGACTACAACGCCGCCTTCCAGAAGCACTGGGCCGCCGAGCACCCGGACGACAAGCTGACCCTGCAGATGTCCTTCGGTGGTTCGAGCAAACAGGCGCGCTCGGTAATCGACGGCCTGCCGGCTGACGTGATCACCATGAACATGGCCACCGACATCAACGCCCTGGCTGATAACGGCAAGCTGGTGCCCGACAACTGGGTCACCCGCCTGCCGAACAACAGCGCGCCCTTCACCTCGGCCACGGTGTTCATCGTACGTAAAGGCAACCCGAAAGCCCTGAAAGACTGGCCGGATCTGCTCAAGGACGGCGTACAAGTCATCGTGCCGAACCCGAAGACCTCCGGTAACGGCCGCTATACCTACCTGTCGGCCTGGGGTTATGTGCTGAAGAACGGCGGCGACGAGGAGAAGGCCAAGCAGTTTGTCGGTGACCTGTTCAAGCACGCACCCGTGCTGGACACCGGTGGCCGTGCGGCGACTACCACGTTCATGACCAACCAGATCGGCGATGTGCTGGTGACCTTTGAGAACGAAGCAGAAATGATTGCCCGTGAATTCGGCCGTGATCAGTTCGAAGTGATCTACCCGAGCGTTTCCGCAGAAGCTGAGCCGCCGGTGTCGATCGTCGACAAAGTGGTCGAGAAAAAAGGCACCAAAGCGGCTGCCGAGGAATACCTGAAGTACCTGTGGTCGCCGGAAGGCCAGGAAATTGCCGCCAACAACTACCTGCGTCCACGTGACCCGAAAGTGCTGGCCAAGTACACCGACCGCTTCCCGAAAGTCGACTTCCTGTCGGTAGAGAAAACCTTTGGTGACTGGCGCACCGTGCAGAAGACCCACTTCAATGATGGTGGGGTTTTTGACCAGATCTATTCCGGCCAGTAATCCGCTCTAACTGGAGAAACCCGGTCAAAAATGTGGGAGCGGGCTCGCTCGCGAATGCGGTGGATCAGTCGGTACATCCGGTGACTGTCACACCGCATTCGCGAGCAAGCCCGCTCCCACATTTGTTTCAGTGTTCAGCTGTTACATCGGTGGCGTCACGCCATCCTTACCCGCAGAAATCGCCTGGGCCGTCACGCTCCCATCCTCACCCTTCGCCGCAAACATCACCACTTTCACCCCCGGCTTCAGCAAGCTGCGATCACCCGGCTCCAGGTTGACGATGGGCACATCATCCGGCACCACGATCTTTTGCTCGCCGCCCTTGTACTTGACGGTCAACGTCCGGCCCTTGCTCACCACCAGGTCACCCACGGTACCGTTGGTCATGCTGCTGCCTTCCTTCAGGTCGAACGCCCGATGCCCGTCGCCGGTACCCGCCATGGCCGGTGGGAATACATGCACTTCCAGCGCCGTCAGGGTGCCATCCGCGTTCGGCATGGCCGCCGAGCCGATGTAGCTGCCAGGCTTGATGTCTTCGATCTTGGCCAAGGTGACTGCACGCACCAGCGTGTCCTTGGTCAGGTGCACGGTGACGTCTTCACCGCTGTTGACCTTGACGTGCATCGCGTCACCGTCCATCGCGGTAATCGCACCCCGTACGCCGACACGCGGGGCATCCGCGGCCTGGGCAACGCCCACGGTCATCAGCGCGGCCAGGCTTGAGGCCAGGAGCATCTTGTTGAATGTCGTCTTCATGGCAGTGGATTTCCTGTTTATGCAGTTGTGACTGAATGTATCATCGACCTTCAGCCCAAAAGTTAACGTTTCAGTCATTAATTCCCGGCATGAGTGTTATCACCGCAGACGGGCTACTCCCGCTCCGGCTCAATCATTATTCTCGCTCGCCTCTTTCCTTCGCTTTTATGAGAACACCATGAACGCTACGCCCCACGCTACAAACACCATGACCCGAGGCATGGTGATGCTGTTTGCGTTCTGTTGCGGCGCCATCGTCGCCAACATCTACTACGCGCAACCGATCATCGAACTGATCGCCCCGGACATCGGCCTCACGCCGGCCATGGCCAGCCTGATCGTGTCCCTGACCCAGATCGGCTATGCCCTGGGCCTGTTCTTCCTGGTGCCGTTGGGCGACCTGCTGGAAAACCGCCGGCTGATGATCATCACCACCGTAGTGGCCATCGCCAGCCTGCTGGGTGCGGCGTTCACCGAACAGCCGAACCTGTTCCTGCTGGTGTCGCTGCTGATCGGCTTCAGTTCGGTGTCGGTACAAATCCTGATTCCGCTGGCGGCGCACCTGGCGCCGGCCGAATCCCGTGGCCGGGTGGTCGGCAGCATCATGGGCGGCTTGCTGCTGGGTATCCTGCTGGCCCGGCCGGTGTCCAGCGTGGTGGCCGACCACTTCGGCTGGCGCGCCATGTTCATGGCTGCCGCGGCACTGATGGCGTTTATCAGCGTGGTGCTGATGCTGACCATCCCCAAGCGCCAACCCGATCACGCCGCCAGCTATGGCCAGTTGCTGGGCTCCCTGGGCACCTTGCTGCGCCGCCAGCCGGTGCTGCGCCAGCGGGCGTTTTACCAGGGCTGCATGTTCGCCACCTTCAGCCTGTTCTGGACCGCCGCCCCACTTGAACTGTCGCGCAACCATGGCCTGAGCCAAAGCCAGATTGCCCTGTTTGCCCTGGTCGGAGCCCTGGGCGCCATCGCCGCCCCCATCGCCGGGCGCCTGGCAGATGCCGGCCACACCCACCGCGCTTCACTGCTGGCGATGCTGTTTGCCGCGCTGAGTTTCCTGCCGGCCTTTGTGCACCCGCTGTACAGCGTGATTGGCCTGGCGGTGACCGGCGTGGTCCTGGACTTCTGCGTGCAGATGAACATGGTCCTCGGCCAACGTGCCATCTACGCCCTAGACGCCAACAGCCGCAGCCGCCTGAACGCGCTGTACATGACCAGCATCTTCATCGGCGGCGCCTTCGGCTCGGCGATTGCCAGCAGCGTGTACGAACATGGCGGCTGGCTGGGGGTGATGCTGGTGGGCAGCGCCTTCCCGCTGGTGGCCTTGTTGCGCTTCCTGAGTGCCTCGCGGCAAGGGGCGGTAGCAACTGCCTGATTACAACCGCACCAACTTCTCCAAAGCCGCATCCGCCAGAAATGACGAGCGGCTTTTTACTTTGTGCTCCCGCACATAACGGTCGATGCGCTGGATCACATAGCCGGGCAAGGTCACATTGACCTTCTCGGTCTTGCCCAGATACGGCGAGATGTCGAGCTCCAACATTCCCCAGCCCATGCCGGCGTAATCCTCATTATCGTGATGGGCGGCCACCGACGTTGGCATCGGAATCACCCGGCCTTCTGCGGCGATCTCTTGCAGCATGATGTGCGCCACTTCAACCGCCGCGTTGTAAGCCTCTTCAAAACTGTCCCCGGCGGTCACCGCACCTGGAATGTCGGGGATCTGGATACCGGTGGCGACAAAGTCATCGCCCCATTCGATACAGATTGGGTATTGCATGGAAAATCTCCTTAAACCGTCCTAAAACGAAAACAGCCCGGCACGTTTCCTGATACTTCGCACGGTGCCCATGGGCAGATCCTTCTTGGGATGGGGCACCGGTATCGTGTACGGGTTATAGCGGTGGGTGAAAAGATGATGGCTGCCCGTCACCCGATCCAGCACCCAACCTGCCTCTTGCAGCTCTTTGATCAATAGCCTGCTTTGCACCACAGCCTCCTTGCTCCGGCTCGAATAAAGGTAACTCCAGAGTTATCTTTACTCAAGCACAGGATTCATCAGGCTGACTGGCGGCTGTTTTACCGGATGTTGGAAAAACAACGAATTTATTCCTTTAAGGAATAAATTCTATGCCCCCGAATTGACTTCCACGCTTTTTCTAAAGGCCCCATGATTCTCGAAACGCCACGCCACAAGGAAACCCGATGCGCCTCACTGCCATGGAAACCTTCGTCCACGTCGTCGAGACCGGCTCGTTTTCCGCTGCCGCAAAACGTATGGGAATCGGCCAGCCCGCCGTTTCCAAAGGCATTGCGCAACTGGAAGCCCGGTTGGCGGTCAGCTTGCTGATGCGCTCCACCCGGGGGCCTGACGCCCACCGAGGCCGGCCTGGTATTTTTTGAAAAGGCCAAACGCGCGGTCGACGAAGCCAACGGTGCCGACGACGCCGCCCGGGGCGCCGGCAACGGCCTGTCGGGCAACTTGCGTATCAGCGCCGGCGTGACCTTGTCCCGCTTGCACATCATTCCCAACCTGGGCCCGTTCCTGGAGCAGCACCCCGGTTTGAATGTGGACGTGGTACTCGACGACCGCCTCCTCAACCTGGTGGAAGAAGGTATCGACGTCGCCCTGCGCATCGGCAACCTGAGTGACTCCGGCCTCACTGCCCGCAAGATCGGCCAAAGCCCCAGCCGGGTGTTCGGCACCCCGGCCTACTTCGAACGTTACGGCGAGCCCCACACCCCGGCAGATCTGCTGCACCACCAGGCGGTGATCTATAGCTTGAGCGAAAGCACCTGCTGGCCCTTCAGCCAAGGTGCTCATCAATACCCCATCGTCGCCGACGGACGCCTGCGCGTTACGTCATCCGAGGGCATTCGCGCAGGTGTCCTCGCCCACCATGGGGTGGCCATGACCGCCGAATGGATGTTCGCCCCGGAGATCGCCAGTGGCGAGGTCAAGGCGGTGCTGACCGACTGGGAACTACCGCCCCGGGACTTGTGGGCAGTAACACCGACAGGCCGGATGGCCAGTGCCAAGGCCCGGGCGTTTATCGAGTACGTGGAGGGCGTGTTCAGCCGCTAAACCACCCGCCCATCCCAGCCTACCGTCACATGGCGCGGCAACTCCCGCCGATGCTGCAACAACCACGCATCCAGCGTGTGCCCCACATGGGTCAGCACACCCAACTCGGCCTTCACCTCGTCAATGCACTGCAACGCCAGCGTCAGGTCATTGTGATTGCGCGGTGCCTGGGGTTGCGGCGGCATGGAGCAGTCCAGCACCAGCACATCCAGCGGTTCACGCTGCAGCCAGTCGCGGGTAGCCGGTGGCAGGCCAACGGTGTCGGTGAGGTAGGCGATGCGCCGCCCTTCGCCTTCCAGCAGATAACCCAAGGTGGGTTTGGAATGCACCAACGGCAGCGCAGTGACGCTCAGCTCACCCAACCGGCGGGTTTCAAACTCGGCAAACGGCTGGCTGAAATCGAGGATGCCGGGGTGCTTGTACAGGTCGGACAACCCTTCCGGATCCACCGGACCATGCACCGGAATCACCAGCCCTTGCCCCCAACGCAAATGCAGCAGGCCTTGCGCATGATCGGCGTGGTAGTGGGTCTGGAGAATCCCGTTGAAACTGCGGGGCGGGAAGCGTTCGGTGAGGTCCGGCAACCCGCTGTCGATCAGCCAGCGCTGGTCGCCGCACTCGATCAACGCGCTGCATGGGCGACGCCGCAGGCTCTCGTCACGGCGGGCCAAATCACAGGCCGCGCACTCACAGCCATACACCGGGACTTGCCGCGCATCGCCGGTGCCCAGCAGGGTCAGGCGCATGCCGGTTGCCCGTCGAGGCAGCCCAGCAGGCGCTCGACCGTGTGTTCCAGTTGGCCGGAGTTGTCGAGCAGGAACACATCCGGTGCCGTGCTCAAACCTTCAGCGAATCGCGCATTGCGTGCCAGCCGCTGATCTATCTCCACCACGGATTCGCGGCCCCGCGCCAGCAAACGCTGGCGCAACACGCCTTGATCCACCGTCAGCAACACCACCAGCAGGTTCGGGTAACGCAAGCGGGTTTGCGCCAGGTGGCCGCGAGAACCGTTGACCAGCACGTCATCTCCCGCCGCCAGCCACACATCGATTTCCCGAGGGATGCCATAGGACAACCCATTGGCGTGCCAACTGAGGGCAAACGCGCCCTCGGCCTCCATCGCGGCAAACTGCGCGGGACTCACGCCTTGAGCCGCTTCGCCCACCGCTTCCGCCGAGCGGGTGATGACCCGCCGCACAATGCGGCAGCCACGCTCGGCCAAACGCGGGCGTGCGGCATCCAGCAGGCTGTCCTTGCCCGAACCCGACGGTCCGATGAGATAGATCAACCTGCCTGCCATCAAAACACCCTCTTCGCTTGTCGCCAGACTTGTTGGACCACGGGCAGTCCGTCGCGGCTTTTTTTGGCTTGCACCAGGTCGGCCCGCAGACCGATAGCGATTTCGCCGCGATCGTCCAGGCCCGCCGCGTGTGCGGGTGCCAGGCTGATCATCTTGACCGCACGGGAGAGGTCGCCACCGTCCTGTTGATCGGCCAGCACGAACGACGCCTGCAGCAGGCTGGCCGGGTAGTAGTCACTGGAAAGTATATCCAGCAATCCTTCGGCAGCCAGGCCGGCGGCGGCCACATTACCCGAGTGGGACCCGCCACGCACCACGTTCGGCGCGCCCATCAGAACTTTCATGTTCAGTTGCTGGCAGCCACGTGCCGCTTCCAGGGTGGTGGGGAATTCGGCGATGGTCATCCCGTAGCGTGCCGACTCCTCGACGTGAGCCAGCGTTGCATCGTCATGGCTGGCCACGGACAAGCCGCGCGCCAGGCAATGCTCGACGATAGCGGCGCGGTAGCGGTCGCTGTATTCCTTCGAGTTGGCCATCTGCAGCTTGATGAACGCGTCCATGGTCTCGTCGTTCAGGTGGTACTTGCCCATGTAGTACTCACGGTACTTGGATTCGAGCACGAACTGGCGCTGGCCCGGCGAGTGGTCCATCACCGACACCAACTGCACCAGCGGGTTTTCCACCAGGTCGCGGAACACGCTCAAGGTGTCGGGGTGGCACAGCTCGCAGCGCAGGTGCAGGCGGTGTTCGGCGCGTGTCAGGCCGGCGCTTTCTGCCGAGGCGATGGCATTGAGCATCGCTGGTAGCTTCTGCATGCGGTTGCCCTTGGGGTTCACGTCGCCGATGGACACCGCGTCGAACACCGTGGTGATGCCGGCCGCGATGATCTGCGCGTCGTGGCTGAGCACCGCCGAAGTCGACGGCCAGTCCACGCCGGGACGCGGGGTCATGTGTTTTTCCAGGTTGTCGGTGTGCAGTTCCACCAGCCCCGGCAGCAGGAAATCACCGTCGAGGTCCTGGGCTTGGGGCAACTGGCTGCGGCCTTCGGCGATGTCGACGATCCGTCCGTCCCGCAGCACTACGCTGCCAAGGAACATGCGATCCGCCGTCACCAGCCGGGCATTACTGAGGATCTGATCAGCGGGCATGGGCGTATTCCTCTTGGGCAACGGGCGCGGGAGTCATGTCGAAATGGCGGTCGGCGACCGCTTCACGGGCGGCGCGGTCGTGGAAGATGCCGATCAGTGCGGCACCGCCGGCCTTGGCTTCGTTCATCAGTTCCAGCACCACCTGGCGGTTGCTGTCGTCGAGGGACGCGGTGGGTTCGTCCAGCAGCATCACCGGCCAGTCCACCATGAAGCCACGGGCGATGTTGACCCGCTGCTGCTCGCCGCCGGAGAACGTGCCAGGTGCCAACTGCCATAGGCGCTGGGGAATGTTCAGGCGGGTCAGCAGATGCTCGGCGCGGGACTGTGCATTGGCCTTCGACCAGCCACGGGCCAGGGCGGGCTCCATCACCACATCCAGGCAGGCCACGCGCGGGATCACCCGCAGAAACTGGCTGACGTAGCCCAGGGTCTGCTGGCGCACTTGCAACACCTCCCGAGGCTCGGCACCGACCAGCTCCAGCCATTCGCCGAGGTGCTGCACACGAATGCTGCCGCCTGCCGGTAAATAGTTGCCGTACAAGGTGCGCAGCATCGTACTTTTACCGGCGCCGGACTGCCCATGCAGCACCAGGCATTCACCGCCTTTTACGCTGAATTCCACTGCGCGCAGCACGTTCAGCACCACGCCGTTCTGCTGGTGCAGGGTGAAGGTTTTCGAGAGGTCACGGACCTCGATCAAGGCATTCATCATGGCTGCAATACCGAAGACACCAGCAGTTGAGAGTAAGGGTGCTGTGGATCGTCGAGGATCTGGTCCGTCAGGCCGGTTTCCACCACCCGGGAACGGCGCATCACCATCAGGCGGTCGGCCAGCAGGCGTGCCACGGCGAGGTCGTGGGTCACGATCACCACCGCCAGGTCCAGCTCGCGAACGAGGCCGCGCAACAGGTCGAGCAAGCGCGCTTGCACCGACACGTCCAGGCCGCCAGTGGGCTCGTCCATAAACACAAGGCGCGGACTGGAGACCAGGTTGCGGGCGATTTGCAGGCGCTGTTGCATGCCGCCGGAAAAGGTCCGGGGCAAGTCGTCGATGCGCTGCGGGTCGATTTCTACCTGGCCGAGCCAGTCGAGGCCGGCGCCACGCAGTTGCTCATAGTTGCGCACGCCTTGAGCCATCAAGCGCTCGCCGATGTTGGCGCCGGCCGACACGCCCATGCGCAAACCGTCCCGTGGGTTTTGCTCGACAAAGCCCCACTCGGTGCGCAGCAAGGTGCGGCGTTCGGCTTCGCTGGCGCTGTACAGATCCAGCCACTCGCCGTCCTTGCCGCGATAGCCGATGTTCCCGGCCTGCGGCGGCAAACGTCCGCTGAGCAACGAGAGCAAAGTGGACTTGCCCGAGCCGGATTCGCCGACAATCCCCAGCACCTCGCCGGGGTACAAATCGAAGCTGACGTCCTGGCAGCCCTTCTCTTCGCCGTATAACAACGACAGGTCACGCACTTGCAAAAGAGGCTGGCTCACTGGTTGTTCTCCTTGACCCGTTGGGCGCAATACCAGGTGTCGGAACACACAAAACTCTGGGTACCGGCGTCGTCGAGAATCAGCTCATCGAGGAACGATTCATGGCTGCCGCAGATGGCGCAGTTGTGTTCCCACTTCTGCACTTCGAACGGGTGGTCTTCAAAGTCCAGGCTGGTGACCTGGGTGTACGGCGGCACCGCGTACAGACGCTTTTCGCGACCGGCACCGAACAGCATCAGCGCCGGGCTCATGTCGAGTTTCGGGTTGTCGAATTTCGGGATCGGTGAGGGGTCCATCACGTAGCGCTCATCCACCATCACCGGGTAGGCGTAGCTGGTGGCGATATGGCCGAAGGTGGCGATGTCCTCGTAAAGTTTTACGTGCATCACCCCGTAGTCATTCAGGGCGTGCATGGTGCGGGTCTCGGTTTCCGACGGTTCGATAAAACGCAGCGGCTCCGGGATCGGCACCTGGTAGACCATGATCTGGTCCGCGTGCAACGGGGTTTCCGGGATGCGGTGGCGGGTCTGGATCACCGTGGCGTCCGGGGTGCTTTCAGTGGTGGCGACGCCGGCGGTGCGCGCGAAAAAGCGCCGGATCGACACGGCGTTGGTGGTGTCGTCGGCGCCCTGGTCGATCACCTTGAGCACGTCGTCAGCCCCCAGGATCGCGGCGGTCAGCTGCATGCCGCCGGTGCCCCAACCGTAAGGCAGCGGCATCTCGCGGCCACCGAACGGCACCTGGTAACCGGGGATCGCCACGGCCTTGAGCAAGGCGCGGCGGATCATGCGTTTGGTCTGCTCGTCGAGGTAGGCAAAGTTGTACGCCGGGTCACGGGCAGGGGGTTGG